>Ga0210386_10002287_pt1 | contig 16583 bp, 16 predicted proteins | sample IncBWH32OmetaG_FD_160091 | JGI IMG/M metagenome (GOLD analysis project Ga0210386, IMG submission 160091) | Forest soil microbial communities from Barre Woods Harvard Forest LTER site, Petersham, Massachusetts, United States - Inc-BW-H-32-O ... | reverse complement strand
CGAAAGCGGCCTACGCCCCAACGCACTTCAGTTCATCCGGTACTGCTGCGGCGGGCAGCTACCTGACTCGATGCGGGACTGGGTGCGCAACGATCTGACCAGTAAAGGCGCGACGGGCCGGATGATGCGACGGGTCGCTGTTCCGGCGGTGCTGGTGCTCGCCCCGTTCTGGCTGATCCCGACGACGCTCGAGGTCCACCTGAGCATGACGCTGCCGATCCTGATTCCGTTCGTGTACTTCTCACACGCGCTGAACAAGGTGTGGCGCCGGCACATGCTGCAAGTGCACGGTCTGAACCCGGATCTGGTCGACGAGCGCCGTAGCAAGCGCGACGAGCAAATGCGGAGGGCCTATATCGAGCGCTACGGCCCCAGGGACGAGTCGACCAGCCACGGCCAGGACATCTGAGCTCTACGCCTGACGGGGTAGCCCGCCGAGTTCGTCGAAGGCTTGCGACCAGCCGACCAGACGATCGGTGGCACCGGCAAGCTCGTCACGGTAGCGCTGCCGTGAGGCCATCAGCGCGGCGCCACCATCCCCGTTCGCCGAAGAGACCAATTGCGCTGCGGCAGTCACCATTTCGTTGTACTGACGTACGCCCGCACTCAACTGCGCAGTGAACGCGTTGATGGTGGGCACCAGGTACGACCGTGACTGCGGGGTGCCGTTGGCCGCGCGCTCCATCGACACCACCTCGGCGGCTGTTGCCGCCATGGCAGCCGAGCTCTTGTTGGCCGCCGCCGTCAGATCACGAATCTCGGTGGCGGGCAACATGTTGCCTCGCTCCATGACCCCGAGCAGCGAGAAAAATCCTCGCTCGGAGGCTCCCAGCGCGAACATCGCCGATCGTGCCGCCGAACTCGGCGGTGGCAGTCGTCGGCTGTTGGTCGGCCGCTGCGCCGGTAGCGGTTCTGCTCGCAGCCACCGATAGCGAATCAGCAGCAGCGTCGCGATCATCGCCTGCACCACCGCGACCCCGCCGGTGATCTCCAGCAGCAGTGCGAACCAGCCCCAGGCCGCCAGGATGGCCGTCACCACACCCCAGAACACACAGCCGGCGCTGAATATCAGACCCCACCGCAGCGCACGGCGGCGTCGGCGCAGCAGCCTTTCCCGCGGATCGATGGCAGCGCTGATCTTCTGCGCCACCAACTCGGAAAAGTCGCTGGCCGTGTCGAGACCGCGCAGCAGCAATGTCCGCCACACCCCACCCCGACCGGACTGAACCGCCATTTCGCTCCGCTCGCCTATTGCTGGCCGATGGGCTTCTCGGTCGGGACGGCGTTAGGCGCGGCCGCCGGGGTGCCCGGAGCGGCCGCCGGGGTGCTCGCCGCTCCCCCGGCTGGCAAAGCCTCGCCGCGCATCGATGCGCGGATCTGCTCCAGCCGCGAGTGGCCGGCCATCTCGACGGTGGCCTGCTGGACCTCGAGCATGCGGCCCTGAACCGAGTTCTGCGCCAACTCGGCCTCACCCATCGCGTTGGCGTAGCGGCGCTCGATCTTGTCGCGCACCTCGTCGAGGCTCGGGGTGGTTCCCGGAGCGGCGATCTCGCTCATCGACCGAAGCGACTGGCTGACCTGCTCTTGCATCTTGGCCTGCTCGAGCTGGCTGAGCAGCTTGGTGCGCTCGGCGATCTTCTGCTGCAGCACCATCGCGTTTTGCTCGACGGCCTTCTTGGCCTGCGCCGCCGCGCCAAGCGCCTGGTCGTGCAACCCCTTGAGATCTTCCACGCTCTGCTCGGCGGTCACCAACTGCGCCGCAAAAGCCTCGGCGGCGTTGTTGTACTCGGTGGCCTTAGCGGTGTCTCCCGCCGCGGTGGCCTGGTCGGCCAGGGTCACCGCCTGCCGCACGTTCACCTGAAGCTTTTCGATGTCAGCCAGCTGCCGGTTCAGCCGCATCTCGAGTTGGCGCTGGTTGCCGATCACTTGCGCGGCTTGCTGGGTCAGCGCCTGGTGTTGACGCTGCGCTTCCTCGATCGCCTGCTGGATCTGCACTTTGGGGTCGGCGTGCTCGTCGATCTTCGCGTTGAACAGCGCCATGACGTACTTCCACGCTTTGACGAACGGATTGGCCATGGATTAGCTCCGCCTTCGTGTGTCGATGCCTGCACTCGTCCTAGGGCTCAATTTATCGGTTCCACGCCGATTGCCACACCCTTGCCTCGCGGCTAGGCGATTGCCAGCGACACAACCGGTGGAATGACGACCTTCGTGCTGGCGTCGATATTGGCCGCGCTGGCCGAAACGACCGCGTGCTCGCGACGCGCCAGTTGCGCACCGGCCTCGATAAGCAGCTGTGACAGGGGCACATCCAACGCGGCGCAGATCGCGCTCAGCAGCTCGCTGGATGCCTCCTTGCGACCGCGCTCCACCTCGGACAGATACCCCAGGCTGACCCGCGCAGTATCTGATACTTCACGCAAGGTGCGGCCTTGTTTGGTTCGCGCGCGACGCAGCACGTCGCCGAGGACCTCGCGCAGCAATGACGGCATCGCGCTCTCCTTCAGTCCGCTCAGCTGAGATTGTTCTTTAGGTCAACGCCCGCCGCGCCGCCATTGGTTCCCGGCTGGATCTGATTGCGCTCTCTGATTGCCCCCTCGCCCCCTCGCCGCTTCGCGGCTGGGAGGTGCCCCCACCTCAGGCCGCTTCGCGGCCTGCATCGTCGCCGGGCGGTCACGCGGCCGCGACCAGCGCTCGCAGCCTGCTGATCGACTCGCGCACCGCCGCGATGCGGATATCCCAGCGTGTCCCGCTGAACTGCAGCTCAACCACCTCGGTGACTGAGTGGTCTTCGGGCCCGGCCAGGCCCATGAACACCGTGCCCACCTCATGCCCGCCGTGCGGCTCGGGTCCGGCCACGCCGGTCAAGCCGACGCCCCAGGTGGCCTCGCAGCGTTGGCGCGCGCCGACGGCCAGCGCCCGGGCGGTCGGTGCGGCCACCGGGCCGACCTCGTCGAGAATCTCCGGCGCAACTCCGGCCAGCAGCACCTTGGTGTGTTCGGTGTAGGTGATCAGCCCGCCGCGCAACACCTCGCTGGCGCCGGCCACCCCCGCGATGGTGGCGGCGAGCAGTCCCCCGGTCAGCGACTCGGCGGTGGCGATGCTTTGGTTGCGGACCGTCAGATCCGCTACCAGCCCGCGGGCGTCGTCAGTCAGCAGCGGGTCGTCCACGGACATCCCTTACGGCGGACACGACGTAATCCACGCCTGTGACCAGGGTCAACACGATCGCGACCGCCATCACGGCCGACGCCACCACCAGCCACGATCCCGACAGCGGCAGCACGAACAATCCGATCGCCACCGCCTGCACGAGGGTTTTGAGTTTGCCCCCGCGACTGGCCGGGATGACCCCGCGGCGCAGCACAACAAACCGCAACACGGTGATCCCGACCTCGCGAGCCAGAATCACCACCGTCACCCACCACGGCAGGTCACCGAGCATCGACAACCCGATCAACGCCGCGCCGATGAGCGTCTTGTCCGCGATGGGGTCTGCCATCGTGCCGAATTCGGTCACCATGCCGTAATTACGCGCCAGCGCGCCGTCGACTTTGTCGGTGATGACGGCAACCGCGAAAACCACGAAAGCGGCGATGCGGCTGACGGTTTCGTGGCCGTTACCGGCGAACAGCACGAGCAGAAACACCGGAACCAGCACCAGCCGCAGCAGCGTGAGCACGTTGGCGAGGTTGGTGACGCGCACGCGTGGGACTACCGGACCGGTATGAGGTTGCCCCGACACCGCAACAGAATATCGGTTGTCGAGCAGAAGGGCGGAAGCCGATACTGTGCACCCGTGAGCGCAGCGGGCGATCCGGCGGCCGACTGGCCGGTGATCCGGCGCGCGCGAACCTCTGACGTGCCGGCGATCAAGCAGCTGGTCGACACCTACGCCGGCAAGATCCTGCTGGAAAAAAACCTGGTGACGCTGTATGAAGCCGTCCAGGAATTCTGGGTAGCCGAGCATCGGGGCCAGGTGATCGGCTGCGGCGCGTTGCACGTGCTGTGGGCCGATCTGGGCGAGGTGCGCACCGTGGCCGTCGCCCCCTCGATGACCGGCCGGGGCATCGGCCATGCCGTCGTCGACAAACTTCTCAACGTCGCGCGGGAACTGCAGCTGCAGCGGTTGTTCGTGTTGACCTTCGAGACCGAATTCTTCGCCCGGCACGGGTTCACCGAGATCGAGGGGACGCCCGTCACCGCCGAGGTGTTCGAGGAGATGTGCCGCTCGTACGACATCGGTGTCGCCGAGTTCCTCGACCTGAGCTACGTCAAGCCGAACATCCTGGGCAACTCGCGGATGTTGTTAGTGCTCTGAGAACGGTGGATTCCCGAACAACGGATCGGACGGTGGTCAAATTGCCGGACACTGACGCCCTGCGCGACGCCCTGGAGCGGTGGAAGGCCGGCATCGACGCGCACGAACCCGAACGGGTCTCTGAGGTATTCACCGAGGACGCCATCTTTCAGGGTTTGCGCCCTTACAGCGTTGGCCGCCAAGGAGTCATCGACTACTACGCGAGCCAACCGGTGGGCCTGACAGTCGACTACCAGATCCTTCAGACCCGGCGACTGGCCCAGGACCAGGTGCTTGGATACGTCCACGCCGACTTCGCATTTCCCGACGGGCGCCTAGTCAGCGTGTTCCTCGGCGTGGTGGTCAAGCACAACGACGACGGCTGGTGCATCGCCTACTATCAGGCGTCCCGGCTCGACTAACGGGCAACCGGCCTGAGGCTCAGTCCATTTCGCCATCATCGTCGGTGCCGCTGTCACCGCCGCGGATGGACATCAGGGTAGCGGCCAGCTCGTCGGGCTTGACCAGCACGTCGCGGGCCTTGGATCCTTCACTGGGGCCGACGATCCCGCGGGTCTCCATCAGGTCCATCAACCGGCCGGCTTTGGCGAACCCGACCCGAAGTTTGCGCTGCAGCATCGATGTGGAGCCGAACTGGCTGGAGACCACCAGCTCCACGGCTTGCAGGAAGACGTCCATGTCGTCGCCGATATCGGGGTCGACATCGGTGCGTTCGCCGGTGGGCTTGGCGGTGGTGACGCCGTCGGTGTACTGGGGTTCGGCCTGTTCTTTGCAGGCGGCGACGACGGCGTGGATCTCCTCGTCGGTGATATAGGCGCCCTGCAGGCGGATCGGTTTACTGGCGCCCATCGGCAGGAACAGCCCGTCGCCCATGCCGATCAGCTTCTCGGCGCCCGCCTGGTCCAGGATCACCCTGCTGTCGGTCAGCGACGACGTCGCAAACGCCAGCCGGGACGGCACATTGGTCTTGATCAGGCCGGTGACCACGTCGACCGACGGCCGCTGGGTGGCCAACACCAGGTGGATGCCGGCGGCGCGGGCCTTCTGGGTGATCCGCACGACGGCGTCCTCGACGTCGCGCGGCGCGGTCATCATCAGGTCGGCCAGCTCGTCGACGATCGCGACCACGTAAGGGTAGGGCCGGTACTCGCGCTGGCTGCCCAGTGGCGCGGTGATGGCGCCGGATCGCACCTTGTCGTTGAAGTCGTCGATATGACGCACCCGCGACGCCTGCATGTCCTGGTAGCGCTGTTCCATCTCCTCAACCAGCCAGGCCAGTGCGGCGGCGGCCTTCTTCGGCTGGGTGATGATCGGCGTGATGAGATGCGGAATGCCTTCATACGGCGTCAGTTCCACCATCTTCGGGTCGATCAGGATCATCCTGACCTCTTCCGGGGTGGCCCGCGCCAGCAGCGACACCAGCATGGAGTTGACGAAGCTGGACTTGCCGGATCCGGTCGAACCGGCCACCAGCAGATGTGGCATCTTGGCCAGGTTCCACGAAATATATTCGCCCTCAATATCTTTGCCCAGCGCGATGACCAGCGGATCGTGGTCGCGTCGCGTCGACGGCGCGGTCAGCACGTCGGCCAGCCGCACCATCTCACGATCGGTGTTGGGCACCTCGATGCCGACGGCGGACTTGCCCGGGATCGGCGCCAGCATCCGGACGCTCTCGGTGGCCACCGCGTAGGCGATGTTCTTCTGCAGCGCGGTGATTTTCTCCACCTTGACGCCGGGGCCCAGCTCCACCTCGTAGCGGGTGACCGTCGGCCCGCGGGTGCAGCCGGTGACCGCAGCGTCGACCTTGAACTGTTCTAGCACCGACGTAATCGCTTCGGCCATTTGATCATTGGCGGCGCTGCGTTTCTTGGGCGGATCACCGGCCACCAGCAGGCTCATCGGCGGCAGCGTGTAGGGCCCCTCGACGACCCGGTCGAGCACCACGGTGTCCTGCTTGCCGGCGGATTTGGCGCCGCGACGGCGACTGCGCGCGACGGCTGGCTCCGGCACTGTCGGGCTGTCGTCCGCCGCGACGGGAGAGGGCCACGCCTGCGCTTCGTCGTCGGCGTAGGCCGACGGGTCATCGTAGTAACCGTCGGAAAAGTCCTCGCCCGCACTATTTTTCATGGCGGGGTCGGCGTCGTAGGCGTCGCTCTCGGGTTCGCGGTAATCGAACATCCGGGTGCCGAACAGCGATCGCAGCGTGTCGGGCACCTCACGGATCGTGGTGCCGCTCAACAACAGCACTCCGAACAGCGCACCGATGAACAGCAGCGGTGCGCAAATCCACGCGGTCAACCCCTCCGAAAGCGGTCCCCCGATCGCGAATCCGATGAATCCCGCCGCGTGCGCGCGCCCGACCGGACTGCCCGGCGAGCCGGCCCACAAATGCCAAAGGCCCAGCACCGGCAGCGCGACCATCGCCGCACCCAGAACGAGCCGCGGCCGCGCCTCCGGATTGGGCTCGGTGCGCATCAACAGCACCGCTATGGCCGCGGTGACCAGCGGCAGCAAAACGACCGCCGAGCCGACGAAGATCCGCAGCACCGAGTCGACCCAGGCGCCGATCGGGCGGGCGGCGTCGAACCACGAACTGGCGGCGACAACGACGGCAAGGCCCAGCAGAGCCAGGGCAATCCCGTCCCGGCGGTGGCCCGGGTCGATGTCGCGGGCCCGGCCGACCGACCGCGCCGTGCTGCCGGTCCCCTTGGCCAGCATCAGCCAGGTCGCGCGCACGGCCCGCCCGCAGGTCAGCCCGGCGCTGGTGACCACTGAGTGATTGCGGCGCCTGGCGGGCTTGCGCGGCGGCTTGACGGACCTTCTACCCTGCCTCGGCCGGGACTGCGCCGACCCGGATCCTCCTCGCGAACCAGCCTTTGACCTGCTCGTTCGAGCACCGGACCGGGCGACAGTCTTGCTAGCCATGCAGGCAAGCCTAATCGCAAATGCACCATCTGCACCATCCGCCACACTGGTTAGCGCGATGTCGCGGCTTGGTCACGAAAACAGCTGGGTAGGGTGACAGCCGTCACCCCAAAGCTCCCAGGAGGCCAGCATGCCCGTCGTCGTTGTCGCCACCTTGACCGTCAAACCCGAATCGGTCGACACCGTCCGCGACATCCTCACCAGCGCGGCCGAGGAGGTGCACCACGAACCGGGCTGCCAGTTGTATTCGGTGCACGAGTCGGGCGAAACCTTCGTCTTCGTCGAGCAGTGGGCCGACGAAGAGGCGCTCAAGACCCACAGCACCGCGCCGGCGGTCGGCAAGATGTTCAGCGCCGCCGGCGAGCACCTGGTTGGGGCGCCGGACATCAAGATGCTGAAGCCCGTCCCGGCGGGCGATCCCGACAAGGGCCAGTTACGCGTCTGATGGACGGCCCTCTGAAAGGCAAAGTTGCCTTCATCACCGGCGCGGCGCGCGGCCAGGGGCGCGCGCACGCCGTGCGGCTGGCCACCGACGGCGCGGACATCATCGCCGTCGACCTGTGCGACCAGATCGCCAGCGTCCCGTATCCATTGGCCACCCCGGACGACCTGGCGGCCACGGTCAAATTGGTCGAGGACACCGGATCTTCCATCGTGGCTGCTCGCGGCGACGTCCGCGACCGGGCATCGCTGTCTTCTGCCCTGCAGGCGGGCCTGGACGAGTTCGGCCGCCTCGACATCGTCGTGGCCAACGCCGGCATCGCTCCCATGCAGTCCGGTGATGACGGCTGGCATGACGTCATCGACGTCAACCTCACCGGCGTCTACAACACCATCAAGGTCGCGATACCGACCCTGGTCAAGCAAGACACCGGCGGATCGATCGTGCTGATCAGCTCAGCCGCCGGGCTGGCGGGCGTCGGCAGCCCGGACGCCGGTTCGGTCGGCTACGCCGCCGCGAAGCACGGCGTGGTCGGGTTGATGCGGGTATACGCGAATCTGCTTGCCAGACAGAATATCCGGGTCAACTCCATCCACCCGACGGGCGTCGAAACCCCGATGATCGACAACGACTTCACCCGGGGATGGCTGGCCCAGATGGCCGCCGCGGTCGACAACCCGGGCATGCTGGGCAATGCTTTGCCGGTGGAGGTCCTACAACCCGAGGACATCGCCAACGCCGTGGCGTGGCTGGTGTCCGACCAGGCCCGCTACATCACCGGCGTCACCCTGCCTGTCGACGCAGGCTTTCTCAACAAGTAACTCGTGCCCCGAAACCCGACGGCGCAGACCGCTTTCGGCCCGATGATGCTGGCCGCCCTGGAACAAAGCGAGCCACCGGGGCGGCGGCTGGTGGACGACGACTTGGCGGCGCGGTTTTTGCCGGCGCCGACCCGGTGGCTCATCACCGCGACACCGCCGAAGCTGATGCGACGTCTGACCATGCACGCGATAGAGCGCAGCGGCCCCGGAATGTGGGCCAATTTCGTGTGCCGCAAGCGCTACATCGCCGACAAGGTCATCGAAGCTCTCGACGACATCGACGCAGTGGTGATCTTGGGCGCCGGATTAGACACTCTCGCTTACCGATTGGCGCGACAAACCCGTATTCCGATCTTCGAAATCGACCAACCAGTGAACGTCGAACGCAAGGCCAAAGCCGCGCGACGCGTTCTGGGTGAGCTGCCGGCCTCGGTTCGGTTGGTGCCGTTGGACTTTGAGCGCGACGACGTGCTTGCTACCTTGACCGGGCTGGGTTACCGCGCCGACTACCGCACCTTTTTCGTCTGGGAAGCGGTGACCCAGTACCTGACCGCCGACGCCGTGCACGCGACACTCGAAAGTCTGCGGCCGGTGGCAGCCGGCAGCCGTCTGCTGTTCACCTATGTCCGGCGCGATTTCATCGACGGCGTCAACTTCTACGGCGCCGAGCAGCTGTATCGGAGGTTTCGGCAGCGGCAACAGCTGTGGCGCTTCGGGTTGCAGCCCGAGGAGGTTGCGGCGTTCCTGGACGGACACGGCTGGCGGCTGGTGGAGCAGCTTGGGCCCGAGGAGATCGTGCAGCGTTACGTCGAGCCAACCGGTCGCGACCTGGCCGCATCGCAGGTGGAGTGGTCGGCCTACGCCGAAAAGGCTTGACCATTTCTAGCCACCGCGAACCCAGATCGGCCTGATTCCGACACGCCGCCGCGGGCGCATCCCCAGGTCAGCCCCATAACAGCGTCATACTCAACACGTGGCCAGCAACGAGGCTGCCCGCTCCGGCGGCCCATTGGCGCCGATGTCCCGGCGCCAGGTGCCCGTTGTTCACCGATTCCTGTCGCCACACCAAGCCGCGGTGCTCGACGACGCGATCCGTCGCTTGGTTCCCGAGCCGCCAGTGCACGTGGTCGCTTACATCGATCGGCTGCTGTCGCAGTTCGACGCCCAGACCTCCGCGCGTCGGGTGCGGGTTGCCGATCTTCGCGATCAGTACTCCAATGGCATCGCGCTGCTCGACCAGCTGGCCGGCGGCGACTTCACCGCGGTGCCGCTACTGTCTCAGCACCTCGTCCTCTCCCACGCTCGGCTCGCGCCTTTCGCCAATGTGCTGTTCGATCACATCGTTGGGGCGATTTACGTTCCGCCGGAACATCTTCGGCGCAACGCCGCGGACCACTACCACGAAACTGGGTAGCTAATCCGACACGCCGGACGCGTACTTCCCCGCCGCGGTCCGCTATTCACGTCATACTCTGCCCGTGGCCAGCGACGAGGCCGCCGAAGCACTCGGCTCGTCGGCGCCGGTGTCCCGGCGCACGGTGCTTGGCGGGCTAACCCTGATACCGGTAGCCGCAGTCCTGGGCAGCATCCCCCCGGCCGCTTCCGCCGAGACGACGTTCCAATACCTCTCACCGCACCAGGCCGCGGTGCTCGACGCCGCCACCCGCCGTCTGATCCCCGGACCGACAGACAACTCACAAGAAACCACCCCGGGGGCGCATGAAGCAAACGTCGTCAACTACCTGGACATCATGCTGGCGGCGTTCTCATTCTCGCCCCCGATGGTGCACGCGGGCGGGCCGTGGAGCAACCGCGCCGGCGGCTCCCAGGATTTCATGGCCGACTTCGTCCCCCTCGACCGTGCGCAGACCTACGCCTGGCAGCAGCGGATTACCAACCTCCGCGCTCAGTACACCAATGGCATTGCGCTACTTGATCAGCTCGCCGGCGGCGACTTCACCTCGGTGTCGACAGCCCAACAGGACAGCATCTTGTCAACTGGTCAGGCCGTGCCCTTTACCCAGTTGTTGTTCGGTCACACCATCGAGGGGATGTACTCCGTCCCGGAGTACGGCGGCAACGCGAATCTCGTTGGTTGGCAAGACATCCAGTGGCCGGGAGACAGCCAGCCGCGGGGCTACACCGATGCCGAGGTCGAGGCGGCCCAGGGAGACGCGCTATCCGCCTCGAGCGGGATCATCGGTTTGCTGATGCGCGGAGGGTGGGCGCAGACCGTCGCCAGGATGGGCGGAAAGGGCGGCGTCAATGCCCGGTAAAGCGATCATCGTCGGCTCGGGACCGGGCGGATCGGTGATGGCGTGGGAGCTCGCGGTGGCCGGCTGGAACGTCGTGATCTTCGAGCAGGGCCCGAACTACTACACCAACCTCGGCGGCAGCGGACCGTTCCCGACGGTGTTCTCAAACGACGAGCTCAAGGCGCTGTACCGCTACTTCGAGCAGCCGGACCCGCTGGCCTACCCGCGCACGTTTCGCCAAACCGCCAGCCAAAATGCGGCGAACACCTTCGTCGGCGACGTCAACGACCTGCCTAACCAGGTCGGCGGCGGATTCCCGCACTCGGACGTGAAAACCACCCGGATGTGGGACATCGACTTCAAGGGACTGTCGCTGCTTGGCCCGGTACCCGGCGCGGACATGGCGGATTGGCCGTTCGAGTACAGCGATCTCGCGCCGTACTACGACGAGATCGAGACGTTGATCGGAGTCCAAGGCGATCTCGCGTCGATACCCGCTTTCGTACTGCAGCATCAGCCGCAAACCAAGCCCTTCCCGATGCCGCCGGGGGCGCAGATGCGGTCGTCTACGCTGCTTGCCGCGGGGGCGACGCGCCTCGGGCTGCATCCCTTTCCGTTCCCGATGGCGGCCAATTCAGTCCCCTACAACGGCTCCCCGGCGTGCAACAATTGCGGGTTCTGCTCCGGGTACGGGTGCCCGATCTCCGCCAAGCCGGCCAACCTGATACCGCTGCGGCTGGCTCTGCAGACTGGGCGGACGCAGTTGCGGCCACAGACAACCGTCACCCAGGTCAACTACACCGGCCGCAAGGCCACCGGCGTCACCTATCTCGACGCGCAGGGCAATCCCGGTGGGGAAACTGCCGACATAGTCGTACTGGCTTGCTCGGCAATCTTGACGCCCCGGCTGGCGTTGCTTTCCAACCTGCCGGATCCCTACAGCCGCATCGGCAAACGGATAATGTTTCAAAACTTCTACGACGGCTTCGCCATATTCCTCAACCAGCGAGTGCACGCCTACCGCGGTCGTTCGAACACGCAGGTCGTGTTCGACTTCAACGATCCCAACTTCCCCGGAGCTCGAGCCTTTGCCCGGCTGTGCGGCCTGCCCTACATCCGTGCCGGCCTGTGCGAGCTCGGGGGGAGCCAGAACCCGATCGCGGAAGGCAAGTTCTACCAAGAGATCCTGGGGTTCCTGCCAGGTGTGCAGTTTTTTGGCAGCACGTTCAAGCAACTGATGCGGGCCTCGCTGCTGCGCGACCGGCTCGCAGGCGTTGACTGTTTCGGCACCGACATGCCGTACCTCACCAACAACGTCACGCTCGACCCGACGATCAAAGACCTCAACGGCCAGCCCGCGCCCCGGGTCACCTACCAGATCGGAAAGTTCGAGCAGGCCTCCCAAGACTTCTTCGTGCCGCTCGTCTCCGCGATGTGCGGGGCATCCGGCGCACAGCTGTACGCGGCCATACCCCAGAGCACAGCAAATTCACTGGGGGGCGTTGCACCACCGAGCGGCCTGCACACCATGGGCGGGATGCAGATGGGCGTGAACCCGGCGACCAGCGTCGTCGACGGGAATGGACTAATGCACACGATGGACAACGTGTTCTGCTCCGACGGCAGCGTGTTCGCCACCTCCGGCGGCTCTAACCCGACCAACACGATCATGGCGGTCGCGCTGCGCACCGCACGTGGAATCACCGGCAGGCGGTACCCCGCACCGGCCACCGCCGCCATGGGATTTGGGCGCTAATGCTGGAATTTGCGGATATGGGTTAATAACCGGCTCGTGAGGACTAACCTAACGCCACTGGGATCGTCCGCCCCCGCTGTTGACCTCGGGTGGAAGGCAGGACGATGGCCGGTCTGTACACGAAACGGAATCGTGGGTCACGCAACGGCAAGGTTCGCTGTGGTCGTCGGGTGGTCGGTCTCAGTACAAGTGCCGGTGCGTTTTTGGCGTTCGGCTTGACGCCGCTGGCCACTGCGCCAGCGGCCCAGGCCGACCAACTCGACGTGATCCTCGACCCCATCATCAATTCCCTGGCGAGTTTTGACCCCACGCTAGCTACGGATTTGAGTGGGTTGGCGACGAGCTTTGATCCGACGGTTGTCGGCGATCCGCTGGCGGCGTCAGCTCAAGCGGCCGATCCCACTCTGGCTGATCTGTTCCAGCAGGGCTTCTGGCTGCCGTTGCATTCGGCGCTGCAAGGGTGGATCGCCAGCCAGCTCGGCATGTCGATCGACAACGCGATCAATCCGTTTTTCGCGGTGGATAACTTTTGCGGCCTGATTTGCAACGGCGCCGACGGGACGATGGCAGACCCCACGGGCGAGAACGGCGGCTTGTGGTTCGGCGATGGCGGTGCTGGCTTCGACGCCTCGGGTGATCCCGGGATGGTCGGCGGTGCCGGCGGGGATGCCGGGGGGTGGGGCAACGGCGGCGACGGCGGGGCCGGCGGGCTGGGCGCCGCTGGTGGCGTCGGCGGCAACGGTGGCGAGGAGCTTGGCAACGGCGGCACCGGCGGTGACGGTGGGGTCGGCGGCGCTGGCATCGCCGCCGGCACCGGCGGCAACGGTGGCGACACCGGCCAGGCCAGTGACGTTCTGGGTTTCCTCGCGCTCGGCAACGGCGGCAACGGTGGGGTCGGCGGGGTCGGCGCGGCCGGCACCGACGGCACCAATGGCACCGACGGCGCGGCCACCAGCATCAACGGCACCGACGGCGGCAACGGGACCGCCGCCGGTAACGGTGGCAACGGTGGTGCCGGTGGTACTGGCTCGCCGATCATCGGTGATGGCGGTAACGGCGGGACCGGCGGTGTCGGCGGGACTGGCGGCGCTGGCGGGGCCGGCGGCGACGGCTTCGACGAGGTCGGGCCTGGCGGCACGGACGGCGGCAACGGCGGTGATGGCGGTGATGGCGGTGATGGCGGGGAGGGTGCCACCGGCGGCAACGGTGGGGCTGGCGGGAACGCCGGCACCGGGTCGACTTTGGGATCATTCTTCGGCGGCGTGGGCATCAATGGCAACGGCGGGGCCGGCGGCACCGGCGGCGAAGGCGGCGCACCCGGTGACGGCGGCAACGGCGGACCCGGCACGTTTAGTGATCACGGCACCGGTGTCGGCGGCGCCGGCGGGGCCGGCGGTAACCCCGGCAACGGCGGGGCCGGCGGCACCGGCGGCGCGCCCGGCGGAGACACCGGCACCGGCGGTTTCGTCGGCGGGAACGGCTCACCCGGCCTCACGCCCGCCAGCGGCGGCAGCGGCGGCAACGGCGGGGACGGCGCCAACGCCAGCACCCCGGGTGCCACCGGCGGCACCGGCGGGACCGGCGGCAACGGCGGGCTGGTCGGCAACGGGGGCAACGGCGGCAACGGCGGGAGCGGAGCCCCCGGCGCTAACGGCGCCTCGGCGGGCACCCCGACTGGCGGCACGGCCGGCGGCAACGGCGGGGCGGGCGGCACAGGCGGCAACGCCGGAGTACAGGCCGGTAACGGCATCGTTCCCGGGGCCGGCGGCAACGGCGGACAGGGCGGCGCCGCCGCCGCCGGCGGGGTTGGCGGTAGCGCCACCGGTGCGGGGGTGGCCGGCGCGGCCGGCGGACAGGGCGGTGACGGCGGCCCCGGCGGGGCCGGCGGGACAGCCACCGGTCACAGCGCAACCGGCGGTCAGGGCGGTGCCGGCGGGATGGCCGGCACTGGCGGGGCGGGCGGCGACGGCGGGAACGGTGTAACAGCCGCCGGAGCCGGTGGCGTTGGCGGTGCCGGCGGCGACGGCGGCGCTGGAGGTGCCGGCGGGGCGGCCAACGGGTTCTTCAATAGCGGCGGTGCTGGTGGCACCGGCGGCAATGCCGGCGCCGGTGGGGCCGGGGGCGATGGCGGCCAGGCCACCGGCATCAGCGGCACCGGCGGTAACGGCGGGGCCGGCGGGGCCAGCGGGGCCGGCGGCACTGGTGGTGCCGGCGCCGCAGTCCAGGGTTCGCTCAGTACCGGCGGTGCCGGTGGCACCGGCGGCAATGCCGCCGCCGGCGGGGCCGGCGGTCAAGGCGGCCAGGCCACCGGCATCAGCGGCACCGGCGGTAACGGCGGGGCCGGTGGGGCCAGCGGGGCCGGCGGCGCTGGAGGTGCCGGCGGCACGGCCACCACCGGTGCAACCGGTGATAACGCTATCGGCGGCCTCGGCGGGGCCGGCGGCAATGCCGCCGCCGGCGGGGCCGGCGGTCAAGGCGGCCAGGCCACCGGTGCCGGCGGTGTCGGCGGCAACGGCGGGACCGGCGGCAACGCTGGGGCCAGCGGTCACGGCGGCGACGGCGGTGCGGTCAGTACCGGTCTACACAGTTACGGCGGTTACGGAGGGGTCGGCGGGGCGGCCGCCGACGGCGGGGTCGGCGGCAACGGCGGGAGTGGAGTACAGGCCGGCGGCGCTGGCGCGGCCGGCGGGCACGGCGGTGCGGGCGGGGCCGGCGGGGCCGGCGGGGACTCCGCGCAGGGGCACGCCGGTAACGGCGGTAACGGCGCCAATGGCGGTGACGGCGGCAACGGCGGCAACGGCGGCAGCGCCCCCACCCCCGGGGCCTACGGCAAAGGCGGGGCAGCCGGTGCGGGCGGTAACGGCGGCACCGCCGGGGTCGGCCAGCCCAACGGCACGCCTGGAATCAAGGGAGGACCCGGCGAACCGGGCGAAAACGGCCAGCCCGGCTAGTCCTGCAGCCGCCGCCGGTTACGCTCCAGTTGGGTAAACGGGTTAGCTGCGGCGAAGAGGGACCCATGTCGAATGGTCAAGCGCTGGAAGCACTCCGCACCGACGGCTACGTAATCCTTCGCGATGTGCTTCCTGATCCGGTTCTCGAGCAAGCGCGCAACGCACTTGCGCCGCTCCTGGATTGCCAATCCTGGGGCAAGGGCGAGTTTTTCGGCAATCGGACAAGGCGCGTCCACAACATTCTTGCCAAGACTCGCGCCGTCGACCCGCTTGTCGCCCACCCAGCGGTCCTGGAGCTCCTGAGGGGCACGCTCACCCAGCCTCAAGTTTCGATTGTCAACGCGATCGAGATCCACCCTGGGGAGACGGCTCAGTTTCTTCACCAGGACGACGTGGTGTTTCCGATCGCTCGACCCCACCCGCCGCTGATCGTGAACACCATGTGGGCCCTCACCGAGTTCACCGCCGAGAACGGCGCGACCCGCCTGGTGCCACGCAGTCAGGACGCGACCGAGCTGGACGAGAATCCTTCGATCACGACCGCGGAGATGGAACCAGGGTCGGTCCTGGTCTGGAACGGAGGGCTCTTCCACGGCGGGGGTGCCAACTGCGCGCAACACCCGCGCCTCGGATTGAACGTGAACTACAACTGCACCTGGCTTCGCCAACAGGAGAACCAATATCTCGCAATCCCGAAAGAGATCGCCGCGACCCTTTCCGATGAGTTTCTTCGCCTTCTGGGCTACGACGCCCATATCGACATCTACGGCCTGGTTGACCACCGTCACCCGCTGAGCGCGCTCGGTCGTAACGTGCCGTCGATCGCTTCGGCAGGCGGCGAAATTCTCTCCGGTGTCACCACGGATTCCGGCGAAGCGGAAACTTACCCAAGCTGACGGCACTACCCTTTAGTGAGCCAGGTCAGGGTCGGAGTTCGGTTATGGGTTCTCGCCGTATCACGCTGACCTCCGGCGTAATTGCCGGTGGTTTGTTGGCCGCCGCGTTCCTTCCGATGGCCGTCGCGTTTGCCGACGACGCCTCCGACGCATCCGTTTTCGACCAGTTCTTCCAGGACTTCTTTGGGTTCGAACGCGATTCGTCGCAAGCAG
>Ga0210386_10002282_pt1 | contig 16591 bp, 11 predicted proteins | sample IncBWH32OmetaG_FD_160091 | JGI IMG/M metagenome (GOLD analysis project Ga0210386, IMG submission 160091) | Forest soil microbial communities from Barre Woods Harvard Forest LTER site, Petersham, Massachusetts, United States - Inc-BW-H-32-O ... | reverse complement strand
TACGGGAACCGGGGTTAGCTCAAATGAGCGTCGCGTCAGACGCGCTCAGGGGTGGCGGGCATGCCGGACCGTTATGGAGGGTGCGGTCGGCGGCGATGGTCACTCGGCGGCCTGGGCGACGGCGGCCGTCTTTCGCCGCGAAGTCATCAACTCGTCCCAACTGTCGGCTTCCATGAACTGGGCCCAGCGGCGATAGAGGTTTCTGAGATTGTGCTCGCTCGACTGGGCTTGGGTCAGGTCGACCACGACCCCCGGCAGCCGGAACCCGTCCCACTCGTAATTCTCGATCTCGGTACCCAAGCCTTGCTCGTAATTGTACGGAAACCGGCGGGCGACGGTGCCGCGGCTCGCGGCATGGGCGTAGTTCCAGTTTTCCATGTCATCCTGCTCGGTCAGGCCGGCCGGCCCGGAGTAGCGGATGTAGTAGTCGCGCAGGAAATCCTTGACCTCCTGCGGTGCCGCCTTGTCGACAAAATACCAGCGCCACACCTCGGTCTCGTGCGGCCCGCGCGGGTGCCACACCGCGATCGTGCGCGGCTGGCGGGCGAGAAAGGCCATGCTCGGAAACACTTCGCCGACCAAAGTGATCAGCCGTCCCCACTCGCCGCGCTGCCGGCGCCGCGCCACCTCGCATTCGCGGAAATAAGCGGACACAACCGGCGAGTGGCCGTAGGCCGCCGGCAGCGGCACGGTTTGCGGCAACAGGTAGCCGGTCGTCTGGTGCCCGCGCTCTGGCACGGCGATGTGCAGCTTGCGCGCCAGGTTCAATTCCGGCATGTCGCGCCGGCCGCTGCCCGACGGGCCGACGCCGACCAGGTCGACCGAGCGGTGGCTGATGTTGTGGTAGCTGTCGCCGCTGAAATTCTCCGCCGGGAATTTCCAGTTGCACGGCACGCGCCATTTCTGGATGCCGCCCAAGATCTCCGCACCACCGTCGCTGCCGTCCCAGCCGTCGAGGGTTTGGTCGAGATAGTGGGTAAAATCGCCGAGATATTCGGTGAAGGAGGGGGCCGCCGGGTCCCAGGTGGCCCAGATCGCGCCCTTGTAGTTGCAAAGCTGCGCGACCTCGACGAGACCCCATTGCGACCGGTCGAGGGTCGAGTGGTAGGCCTCGCGGAAATAGGGCACGCCGACCAGCCTGCCGTCGGTGCCGTAGCTCCAGCCGTGATAGGGGCAGGTGAAAACGGGGGTGTTGCCCTCGTCGTAGCGGCACACCTTCATCCCGCGATGCCGGCACGAATTCAGAAAGACGTGGATTTCGCCGGCGCGGTCGCGGCACAGGATGACGGATTCCTCGCCCATCCCCGAGACGAAGAAGTCGCCGGGGTTCGGGATCTGGCTGTCGTGGCCGACAAAGAGCCAAGCGCGGGCGAACAGCCGCTCCTGCTCCTCCTGGTAGATCGCCTCGTTGACAAAAATCTCGCGGCTGATCCGCCCTTTGCCCAGATCGACCAGACCCGGCCGATACCCTTCCGTGCGCGCGGCCATCATCGTGCCCTCCCGCTCTCTTCGTTGCATGTTATTGCCGCCGCCGCGCACATGCCAGCGCGTCCGTAGGCTGCTTCTCGCGGGTATTCGACGGTCGGCTTGCCGGCAGCGCGCGGATCGGGCGTAATCAGGTGAGGGAGCGGCTGTCGACAAGGGAGGAGTGCCGTGGATATTCCGTCCGAGAAGCCGGTGACGATTGCGGGGGACGAGATCGACCGGCCGGTGTCGAGCGCGCCGTCGAACCGCGTGTGGGGCAGCGACGTGATCGCCGCCGCGATCCGCGAACTCGACATCCCCTATGTCGCGCTGAACCCGGGATCGAGCTATCGCGGCCTGCACGACAGCCTCGTCAACTACCTCGGCAATCGCCGCCCGCGCATGCTGTTGTGCCTGCACGAGGAGAGTGCGGTCGCCTTGGCGCATGGCTGGGCCAAGGTCACCGGAAAGCCGATGCTGGCGATCGTCCACGCCAATGTCGGGCTGATGCACGCGACGATGGCGATCTTCAACGCCTGGTGCGACCGCGCGCCGGTCATCGTGCTCGGCGCCACCGGCGCGCTCGACGCGACCCGCCGGCGGCCATGGATCGAATGGATCCACACCGCCCGCGACCAGGGCGCGCTGATCCGCAATTTTACGAAATGGGACGACCAGCCTTCCTCGATCGGGGCGGCGCAGGAGGCGGTATTGCGCGCCAACGTGATCGCGCAGACCGCACCCAAGGGGCCGGTCTACCTCAATTTCGACCTGGCCTTGCAAGAGGACGAGGTCGAGAACGTGCCTCAAATGCCCGACATCGCCCGCTTCGCGCCGCCCACCGCACCCGAACCCGGCGGCGCGCTCGTACGACAGGCGGCCGGACTGTTGGCGCGGGCCGAGCGGCCGGTGATGCTGATCGGCCGCGGCTCGCGCGATGCCGAGGCGTGGGCCCGGCGGGTGGCGCTCGCCGAGGCGGTGGGTGCCATGGTCATGACCGACCGCAAAACCGGGGCGGTGTTTCCGACCGACCATCCCTTGCATGCCGCCGGCCCGACCACGGCATCCTCGGACGCGGCCGAACTTCTCGCCGGGGCCGATGTGATCCTCAGCCTCGACTGGATCGATCTCGCCGGCACATTGAAGACAGCCTGCCGCGGCAAGTTTCCGGCCGGCAAGGTGATCCAGATTTCGCCCGATCAGTATGTCCACAACGGCTGGAGCATGGATTACCAGGGCCTGCCGCCGGCCGATGTCTACCTGTTGGCCGAACCCGACGCCGCGGTGCCGCCGCTATTGGCCGCGGTCAAGGAATTACACCCGAACCCGCCACCCTTGCCGGCGCCGCGAGCGCGGCGCGCGCCGCCGCCATTGTCGGCGCTCGCCACCGCCCCGATCATCGAGGTGCCGATGGCGGCGACGGCGCTGAAAGAGGTGCTGGGCGACACCGCGGTCACGATGATCCGCCTGCCGCTCAGCTGGGCCGAGCATTTGTGGGATTTTCGCGATCCGCTCGATTTTCTCGGCACCGATGGCGGCGGCGGCATCGGCTCGGGTCCGGGGATGGCGGTCGGTGCGGCACTCGCGTTGCGCGACGGCGGCAGCGGCCGGCTGCCGGTCGCGATCCTCGGCGACGGCGATTTCCTGATGGGGGTCACGGCGTTGTGGACCGCGGTGCGCAACCATATTCCGCTGTTGGTCGTGATCGCCAACAACCGCTCGTTCTTCAACGACGAACTGCACCAGGAACGGGTCGCGCGCGACCGTGGTCGGCCCCCTGAAAACCGCTGGATCGGCCAGTCGATCCGCGACCCCGACATCGATCTCGCGACCTTGGCGCGCGGCCAGGGGTGCCTCGGCATCGGCCCGGTCGAGGACCCGAAAAACCTGGTCGCGGCGATGACCGAAGCGGTCGCCGCGGTCCGCGCCGGCAAGGTCTGCGTCGTCGATGTCCGGGTCGCCGTCGGCTACGACCCCGCCGGTGCCGCCGGCATCATGCAGCGCGCCCCGTGAGCGCGGCATGCCTGGAAGTGGTCCGCCGGCGGCCGGACGGCTCGCCCATCGCGCGGGCACCGTTTCCGGGCGCCTCTCCGATGATCGGGTCAAAAACCCAAGGGTCACAGCGCCGCCGCGACATTTGATCGAGAAGATCGGCGCCCATAAAACGGGGCTGAAATCGCGGGCCGGCTTACGAGGCGAGCCCGCGACTACCGTTGGGCTAGCCGCCGTTTGAGCCAACGAAGCCGATAAGCAGGCTTTCCGTGACCCAGTACAAGATGGGGGCATCGCCGCCATCCGCTGGAGGTGCACCTAAGACCGGGAAGCGATATTTGACCTGTAGCGCAGTGTTAACCCGATATGACGTTCCCTTGAAGTCCCATTGCGCCCCGTAGTGCCCTTCCTCCTCAACCTGTATTTGACTAATATCAGGCGCCGTTGTACCGGGTGCCGGCGCATTTAGAAAAACGTCCATAGTCCCGGTTTTCAATGCTCCGGACATCGCGTATTTGGGCATCTCGGTATAGGGATTCATGTCGCAGATCATCTTGCCGAGCATTGCCATGCCGTTGTTGTTCGCTCCGCTCGAGCCCCCGCCTGTGCCTGACATCTTTATGCTCCTCCATGATTGAGTTCAAATCAGCGGCCACCCGCAATGGGGTCTGCGACCGCGGCGGATCGTTATCCTTAATCGCGCACAACTGCCCTTCGTGTGAACCGGTTAACACCCAAAGTCAATTTTCTTCACGCGTAGCGTTACACCGTTTGGTGGAGTTCCGCGAGCGCGCCTTCCACTCGCGCGATTTCGTCGAGCGTGCCCAGCTCTTGAAAGATGGCGCGGGCCTCCCCGAGTATGATTTTGGCATTCTCCACCTCACCCAGTCCGTAGCGAATCATGCCATGCGTAAATATCGCTCTAGCCAGATCATTACGTGCACCGATGCGTTCAAATATAAGTATCGCGTTACGGATGTATTCTTCTGCAGAACTGGGTGCTTCCTGGCTTAAGTATTCGCCCAGGAGCCAGCACCCCCGCCCTTCATACTGGAGGTAGCCTGTCGCTCGACTGGTCTGGAGCACATGGTCGATCAGGGGGCGAGCGCTCGCACGATTGCCGCGACGAAGATGGCCCTCAGCGAGCCAGACCGTGCCGATGATGTGCGTCCAGCGCATATGGACGCCTTCAAACCAAGCCAGCGCTTCAGCCATTTCCGCGACACCGCTATCGATATCGCGTGATTTGATCTTTCCATAGCCGCGAACAACCCGGGCCCACGCAGCATCGCGTGGGATCGGAGTCAATGCGAGCGCCGCGTCGCAGCATTCAATGCCGCGTTCGGGATTGCCCTGCTGGATATACGCCAGCCCCATTCGCGTCCACCCGACAACCTTAAGGCGCAAATCCTGAAGCGCGACGCCGTGCTCTAGCCCACGCCTGCAATACCCCAAGCTCCTTTCCCAATCGCCGATAAAATTGGCGATTGCGGTCAGATGCCAGAGGGTACGGCCGGCCCACCAGCGATTGCCCATCAACTCGAAGCTTGCGAGAGCGCGTTCTCCAACCTGCATGCCGTCGTCCAGCATACCTGCAACCATGTACACCTGGGCTAGACATGATTCTGCAAACGCATTGAGTTCATGCATTCCCGCGGTTGAGGCAATCTTCGCCGCTTCACGGCAATGGTCGATAGCGGCTTCCGGCCGGCCGCCGCTCACCCCATGGAGAAAGCCCAACCAATAATTCCAGGTTGATCGCCGATAAGGATCTTCTGCTCCTGCCACTAAGTCTTGAATATTTGTTAAATCTTTGATCTGTTCAACGTATTTTCCTAATGAATATTTAATCTCGGCCTGCTTGAGCACGGCGTCGATGCGGCGCAGCCGGTTGTCGGCGGTGTCGGGCATCCCATCAAGCCGGCGGAGCGCCGCTTCGAAGTATTTGAGCGCCTCGGTGTTTGCCCAAACTCGCCCCGCTTTCGCGGCGGCCGCAATCGCGTAGTCGACCGCTTTTTCGGCCTCGTCGCTGCGACCAAAATGCAATGCCAAAAGCTCGGCGACTTCGTCGGTCCGGTCCTCGTAGAGGGTTTCGAGCGCGTGACCGATGCGAGCGTGACAGGCGCGGCGATGTCGCTCGAGAAGGCTGCCATAGGCGGCTTCCTGGGTCAGTGCGTGGCGAAAGACGTAGGTGGTCCCGTCGTCGTCGGGCCACTCATCGAGGAATTCGAGGCCGCACAGCTCGCGCAGGTGGTGGTCGATCGGCCCCGCTCCGGGCCACACCGCAGTAATCAGGCGCTGCGAAAACTCGCGCCCGATCACGGCGGCGGTTTGCAGCAGCTGCTTTGCCTCATTGGGCAACCGGTCGATCCGCGCCATGATGACATCATGGATCGTGGGCGGCACCATCAGCTCGGCCTGGCCGCCGGTCGCTTTCCCGGCATGCAGCACGAGCTGTTCGAGAAACAACGGATTTCCGTCGGCTCTGGCGACAATTTCCTCGGTCACCGGGCTGCTGAAGAGCCCGGCGAGCAGCACCGCGCGGACGACATGACGGCTGTCTTCCAGGCTCAGCGGCTCCAGCGCGACCCGGCTGGCGAAGGGCAGCCCGCTCCATGACGGCGTGTACGAGGGGCGGTAGGTGGCGATCAGCAGGATGCGGGCGCCGGCGAGAGCCTGCGCCGCAAACTGAAGAAACTCCTCGGAGAGCTTGTCGACCCAGTGCAGGTCCTCGACGACGAGCGCCAGCGGGCGTCGAACGCTGCCATTGATCGCCATTTGGCGGCAGACGTCGAACATTCTCCCTTTGATCGCTTCCGGACGCGATTCCAGCGCGGGATCTTCGAGTGCCTTGATCCCGAGCAGGTGAAGCAGCAACGGGGCATCCTGATCCGGATCCATCCCGGCGTGGCGCAGGCCGGCGCTAACCTTGTCGGCGATCTCTTCCGGCGTGTCGGCGTCGACAATGCCGCAATTATTGCGCAACAGATCGAGGACCAGCCGATACGGGATCATCGTGCCGTAGGAATCGCAACGGCCCTCGACCCAAGTGATGCGTCCCGGCGCCACCCGGCGGCGCAGCTCATCGACGATGCGGGACTTGCCGATGCCGGGCTCGCCGACGACGCCGACGACCCGGCCGCGGCCGCTCTCCACCTCCTCGAAAAGGCGCAGCAGCGCCGCCATCTCGTCGGTGCGGTCGACAAAGTCGGTGGTGCGCGACGGCGCCCGCCCGTCGCGTGCGACACGCGAGCGCGAAACGCCGAGCAGGCGATAGGCCGGGATCGGTTCGGCCTTGCCTTTGACCGCGAGCGGCCCCGCCGGCTCGGCGCGGGCGTATCCTTGCGCCGACAGCCAAATGGCGTCGCTGAACAGGATGACCCCGGGTTCGGCGGCCTGCTGCAGCCGGGCGGCGATATTCGCCGTGTCGCCGATGACCGTCTCGGTCCCGAAATCACCGCCGACCGGGCCGAAAACGACAGGCCCCGAATGGATGCCCATCCGCACCGGCAGCGCGAGATTTGCCCCCGGAGGCGTACCGCGTTCGCCGCCGAGCGCCAGCCGGATACCGAGAGCGGCGAGCAATGCCCGGCGGACGTGATCCTCGTAGGCGCGTGGAGCGCCGAACACCGCCATAAAGCCGTCGCCGGTGAATTCCGGTACGGTTCCGTCAAAGCGGCGCACCTCGGCGATCGAGAGCTCGAGAAACCGGTTGACGAGATCGCGCATGCCTTCGGCGCCGAGGCGCTCGGCGAGCCCCGTCGAGTCAACGATGTCGCAGAACAGCACGGTCACCTGCTTCATTTCGCCGGGTAGCGTGCCTGTCGCGAGCGAGGTTTGGGGACGGGGCAGATAGGGCTCCGGCGCGGCCCGTTCGCGCAGACCGGACCCGTCGAGCGGCGCGCCGCAACGGCCGCAGAATTTGAATTCAGCCGGGTTGTCGGTGCCGCACGACGCGCAAATCAAACCGAGCGCGGCCCCGCAATGACCGCAGAATTTCATGCCGTCCGGGCTGTCGGCACCACAATGAGGGCACCTCATACCGTGCCTCCGGACCTTTACGGGGAGTTGCGTCGGCGGTGAATTAACAATAGCCGATGCTTGCCCAAAGTTGCAAGTTTCGCTCGGCCGGCGCGCGGCGGGATCGTCGGCCGCCGCAAGCCGAAACCGGCCGGTTCGCGAAGACGCGCACAGCGACCGGGACCAACCAATACCGGCGGCGCCGCGGCCGCCGCGTCGTTGCCCCGGTAGCGGTAATACAAAAGGGGCTAGGCCGTTTTCGGCCTAACCCCTTTTGTTGTTGGCTCCCCGGGCCGGACTCGAACCAGCGACAAGGCGGTTAACAGCCGCCTGCTCTACCAACTGAGCTACCGGGGATCAGAGGCCCTCGGGCCGAAGCACATCCTCCCTGGAGGCCGGAAGCGGAATCGAACCGCTGTACGAGGATTTGCAGTCCTCTGCATGACCACTCTGCCATCCGGCCGGCGCGGCGTCATATAGGCGCGCATCGCCGCCCGGGTCAAGCGCGGCGCTATCGGATCGCACCCATAATTCCCGGTAGAGTAGCGCCGGGCAGGCGTCGGCGGGGTTTGGCGCAAGACGCCTCGCCCTTTAGGACGCCGGCGCACGCCGCCAGAGGAAGGAACCGGCCGAGGTACGCTGCTACCCGATAAAGCGGCGGAAACGGTCGATGAAGGCTTCGGGCTGCTCGATTTCGGGGTGGTGACCGGCGCCGGCGATCGGCTCGAAACGCGCGCCGGGGATCATGCCGGCATAGGCGCGCCCGTAATCCGGGCCGACCACGCCGTCGCTCTCGCCCCACAACAGCAGGGTCGGCACGTCGATCCGGCCGAGCCACCGCGGCAATTGCGGGTTGTACATATAGGGGTGCCAGGCATAGAGGCACAGCGCCTCGCGATTGCGCGCATGGGCGACCAACGCCTCGTCCGGCATTGCGTTGTAGTCGGGCGCGAAGCGGTCGGGATCGTGCCAGCTGCGCCGCCGCACCTCGTCGGGCGATTTATTAAAGATGTCGAGAATGTCGGGCGTCTCACGGTCGCTGATCTTGATGCCGACAGGGTCGACGAGAATCAGCTTGTCGATGCGGTGCGTGCAGGCGGCCGCAACCTCGGCCGCGAGCCAGCCGCCGAACGAAAAGCCGAGCACGGTCACCTTGTCGCCGGGCAACGCGCCAAGGACCGCGAGATAGAGATGGACGAGATCGTAGACCGTGTCGAAATCCTTTGGCCGCGGCGAATTGGCGAAGCCGGGGGCGGAGGGCGCGATAATCTCTCCGTGCCGGGCGAGCCCGTCGAGAAACGGCGCCTCGGGGTCGACCGTGTCAAAGCCGTGCAGCAGCAAGATCGGGCGTCCGGCGCCGCGGCGCCTGACTTCCAGTTCGATCCCCCGCACCGTCAGCCGATCGGCCGCCATCCCGCTCGTCATCGCGATCTTTCCTCCATGCGTGTTGTTTGGCGGGCCGACTTATAGCCTCCTCTATTATCAGGCGGAAACCATTGTCGCGGCGCGACGCAGCGGCGCGCCCTTGGACGCGGACGGCCGGACGACTACATTCTGCGGCGACCGGATTACGGCTCGGCCGCGCCCCAGGCAATGTCTGCGTGAAAGGTGGCGGCAGAGGATCATCCGGGACCGTTGTTCGACCCGTCGCCGGCGGGTCGTTTCGCCGCAAAGGCTCCGATGATCGCAATGTCACGCCTGCACCACTTGGCCGTCAGGGCGACCGCTGTCGCCTTAATCTCGCTCACTCTTTACGGCTGCGACAGCGCCGGGGCGGGGGCCGCCGCGTCGTCCTCGCCCAGCGATCCCCCCGATTTCGCCCTGCTACAGGATGTCGCGCGGGTGGTGCAGCGAAACTATGTCGAGCCGGTCGACGGCGACGAGCTGACCAAGGATGCGCTGAAGGGCATGCTGACGCGGCTCGATCCGCATTCCGACTACATGGATTCGGATCAGTACCAGCAGATGACCGCGGTCACCCGCGGCGAGTTCGGCGGGATCGGCATCGAGCTGACGCTGGAAGGCAAGATGCCGGAGGTGATCTCGCCGATCGACGGCACGCCCGCCGCCAATGCCGGCATCGAACCGGGCGACCGGATCGTCAAGATCGATGGGCTGGCCACCACCGGGATGGATGTCGAGACCGTTGTCAAGCGGTTGCGCGGCGCGCCCGGCTCGCGCGTCACGTTGGAAATCGCCCGCGCCGACCGGCCGCCCTTCGACGTCGCTTTGACCCGCAGCCTGATCCACGTCGTCTCGGTCAAATCGGCCATCGAGGGCGACAAGGTCGGCTATGCCCGGATCACGACGTTCACCGAAAACACCGCCAACGAACTCGCCGACGCGATCACCAAAATGAAGGCGCAGGCGCATGGGCGGCTGAACGGCTTTGTCCTCGATTTGCGCAACGACCCGGGCGGGCTGCTCGACGCGGCGGTCGATGTCACCGGCGAATTTGTCGATGGCGGGGTCGTGGTCACGACCAAGGGCCGCAATAGCGACGACGATCGCGTCTACCGCGCGCCGGTCGCGGGTAATTTGATCCCGGGCGTGCCGATGGTGGTCTTGATCAACAGCGCCTCGGCCTCCGCCGCCGAGATCGTCGCCGGCGCGTTGCAGGACGACCACCGGGCGACGGTTATGGGCACCCGCAGCTTTGGCAAGGGCTCGGTGCAGACAATCATCCCGATCGAGGGCCATGGCGCCTTGCGGTTGACGACGGCGCTCTATTACACGCCATCGGGACGCTCGATCCAGGGTCAGGGCATCAGCCCCGACATTGTCGTTACGTTGCCCAAGAACGAGCAGGTCGCCAATGCCGTGCTGAGCCATGAAAGCGACTTGTTCGGCGCGCTGGCGAATACCGGCTCGCTGACCGGCCGCGGCGTTGCACCGACGAATGCGGCATCGGCCGAGAGCGGCAGCGATACCGGCGAGCACCCGATCAAGCCGCTGATCATCGGCACCGGCAAGGACGCGCAGCTCGAGGCGGCGGTCGATTACCTGCAACGCGCGGTGCGCGGCGAGGCGGGAGCCCATCCCGGCTGAGCGCTACTCGGCGGCAGCGGGTTCGGCGGCGGCGCGTGCTAGCGCGGCCGCGGCGGGGGCAGGCTCGATACGAGCGTGCAGCGCACGCCGCGGCCGAGCCAGCGTAAGAATGGGACGATGCCGGCGAGGTGGCCGTAATCGTCGAATTGGAACAGCACGAAAAGCCCATAGGCCTTGCGCGGATCGATCCGCCCGAGCAGCCTGATCCGCACGAACATCGTAATCCCAAGATCGGTCAGGTGGTTGTTGCGCAACGCCTCCTTCATTGTCGCCTTCGGTACGTCGATGACAAAATCGCCCAGCTCGGCATCCGCTCCACGATGCTGTAATCGGCCGCCGCGCGGATCGTAGAGAAGGCTCCTCTCCCCGAACCGAAACCCGAAGCCGCGCGGAAACAGTAGGCGCAGCAGCCAGCGGAATGCGTTGAGCTTGCGTTCGAGCAGGGCTGTCTCCTGCGGGGAAATCTCGGCGCCATCTTCCTCGGCGGCGCGCTCTGCGGTCCGCCGGGCAATCGTTGCCCTATTCATCGGCCGGTACGCCGCGGGTGCAATCGCGGTGTAGGTGAAGTCGGTCAGATCGAGGGTCGTATAGGGCGGCAACAACCGCGCCCGTGATTGCCAGTAGCGGCGCAAATCGTCGTAGGTTGTGCTGTAGGCGTTCGCCCAAATGCTGTCGACACGGCAAAAGACCGCCTGGCTCGCAAAGGGCAAGAAGTGATCGACGCCGAGCCGGTCGCATAATCGGCAGGCGTAATCGACGTAATGGCGAGCGGGCCGCAATGAGACGACGCCGTTGTCGTCGAGAAAGCTGTTGACGACGCTCGCCGGCGAGTAGCTGCACAACAACACCCGCGGCTTGTCGATCCGGTCGGCGACCCGGCGGACGGCGCGCAAGACCGGTGGCAAGGGCTTGGCGTCATTGAGGTTGAGGATCAGCGCATTCGGCGTGTCGATCATCAGCAGGCTGTCGTCATTCCACATCGGCATCGACAGGATCGACACCCCGTCGCCGAGCGCCAGCCAGCGCCGAGGCGGCGCCGCCTCGGCGCGGAAGCCGCGTTCGCTCAAATAGCCGAGATAGCCGCGCTCGGCGAGAGATGGGAACAAATAGGCGGGGCCGGCGCCGAGACGGCGGATCGACGGCAAATGGAAATGGTCGGGGTGCTCGTGCGTGACATAGACATGCGCAGTCGTCGCCAGCCAATCGATCTCCTCGGCGGTCGGATAGTGCTGCAGCCACCAGCTGCGCCAATAGACCGAGCCGACAAGCCACGGGTCGGTCAGCAGCAACGGCCGCTCGCCATCGCGAAAGACGGCGAGACAGGCGTGGCCGAGCGTGCGCACCTTCAGGCGGGGCGACGCCGGTCGGGGAGCTGGCATCAGGCGTGGCGAATCAGCTGCCTGGCAATCCCGGCGGATTCTCGCTGACGGCGTCCTCGGCGAGGCTGTTGTCGACCGCCTGCTCGAATGACGCACCGCGTTTGACGAACCCGCCGGAGACGAGGCTCGCGCGCAACCGCTCATAACCCGACCGCGGGAGGATCGGGTCGCGGCCCCAAATGCCGAGAGCACGATAGCGTGCGACGGCCGCGCGCATAACGGCGGGCGGAACATTCGGGAAGAACGCTTGGGCGGCGTCGGCGAGCGCCTCGGGCGGGCTCCCATGAAGCCATTTCTGGGTGCGGTAGAGGGCGCGGACCATCCCCTTCAGCTCGCCGCGTTTGCGGGCGAGCACCGCGCGTCGCGTGTAGAAGGCGGTGTACGAGGTCGGGCCGCGCGTCGCCGCCGCGTACCAGATGTGACCGGTGCCGGACCCGACCAATTCCTCGACAAAAGGCTCGAACAATTGCACGACATCGACCTCGCCGCGCCGCAGCGCCGCGCTGTTGGCGGACATCGTTTGGTTGTCGATCCGCGCCACCTCAGCAGGATCGAGACCGGCGCGGCGCAGGTCGTCCTGCAGGCAAAGCCAGGGCGTCGGCACCTCGCTGACCGTCGCGACCCGCCGGCCGAACAGGTCGGCGAGGGTGAAATCAGGGTTCGGCTCGCGGCCGACCAGAAAAAACGGATCGCGGGTCACCGCCTCACCGATGCAGACAAGGTCGCAATCGGGCCGGGCCTCATAGAGCTGGTTGACCCGCATCGGTCCGCCCCAGCTGACATCGACCGTCCCGGCAAAGAGCCCATCCGGCGCCGCCCCAGGCGAAGGTGCACTGACGAACTCGACCTCGACCCCTTCACTGGCGAACGCGCCCCGCGCAAAGCACGCGTAATACGGCGCATAAAACAGCCCGCGCAGCGATTCCTGCAAAACGATCGGCATGCGGTTGGCCCCAATACTCTTTGACGGCGGTTTCGGCTGGTAATGCGCAGCGGCCCACGGCAGAAGCCGGATCGAGGCTGATTCTAACGGCGCTGCCCGGTAAGCGCTAGCGCGCGGGCTGCCTGACTTGGAGCGGGCCGGGTGATCGAGGATGCCGCACCGGCCAATTTCCTTGCCCGGCCAAAGCACCTGTGAGGCCGCGAGTTCCTGCGCCGCCTCCATGCCCCGGCAATGCGGGATGGTGTGCCCGATCAAAAATTCGAACGAGAAATCCTCAACAGGACCAATGACACAGCGTCATTGCGCGGAGCCCATGCGACGAAGCAATCCCGCTCCGAGTGAGCCAAACCGGACTGCTTCGCGGAGTTTATCCTCGGGCCGGCCTGCGGCCGGACCCGTGGGCTCGCAATGACACTGTCGATTAACGCACGCTTGGGTGGTTTCACTGCGCGGCGCGCAGGATGCGGGCCGCCGCGTCGGCGAAAATTTGTGCCCCGAGAATAATGTCGTCTTCCTTGGTGTCCTCGGACCAGTGGTGGCTGACGCCGCCGAGGCTCGGGATAAACATCATCGCGGCGGGCATGCGCTCCGCCAGCACGGCCGCGTCGTGCCCGGCGGCACTCGGCATGCGCATGTGCATTGCCGGTGCATGGGCCTCGGCCGCTGCCTCGATCATTGTTTGGAAGCCGGGATCCATCGGCCGCGGCTCGCTGCGCGCGATCGGCTCGACGACGATTTGACACGGCCCGGCGCCGCTGGCCTCGGCGACGAGCGCCAGCAGGCGCTCTTCGCAGGCGTCGAGGCGGGCGGGATCGGCGTCGCGGAACTGAACCTGCATTTCGGCATGGCCGGGGACGACCGAAGGGGCGTTCGGCTCCAGCAACATGCGGCCGATCGTCCACACTGTATGCGGGCCGGCAACTTCCGGAAAGCGGTCGTGGATGCGCGCCGCGAGCCGCACCATCGCCACTCCGGCGTCCTTGCGCCTGACCATGCGCGTGGTCCCGGCATGGTTCTGCTCGCCGATAAAGCCGATGCGGAAATTGCGGATGCCGACGATGGTTTCGACGATGCCGATGCGCAAGCCCGACGCGTCGAGCGTGTCGCCCTGCTCGATATGGGCTTCGCAATAGCCGATATGCCGGCCGGGCTCGACGCGTTCGCGCGGCCGGCCGGCAAACCCGGCTTCGGCCAATGCCGCGCGCAATGGCTTGCCGGTGTCGCGACCCGTTATCCCTTCGATCTCGTCGTCACCGAGCACGCCGATATAAGAGCGGCTACCGAGATAGCTGCCGTAATGGCCTTCTTCGTCGGCCCAGGCGGCGACCTCGACGCCGAGACCGGCGCAATCGGGGTCGGCGGCCAAAGCACGGGCGAGTTCGAGGCCGTAGATCACCCCGAGGGCGCCGTCGAGCCAGCCGCCGTAAGGCTGGGTCTCGCTGTGCGAGCCGACAAGCAGCCGGCGCCGCGCGTTCGGATGGCGGCCGATGACGTTACCGATGCCGTCGATGACCGGGTCGAGCCCGGCTTCGCCCAGCCGGCCCGCGAGCCAATGCCGCGATTGGACATCGACCGGCGAATAGGTCGGGCGATGGACGCCGCTTTTGTAACGGCCGAATTCGGCGAGCCGCCGCAAATCGGCGACGACGCGCTCTCCGTCGATGGTCGGCATGCCTTTTGCGCTCTCGCTGTTGCACCATAAGGGAACAGGTTTTCGCTACCCTCACGCAAGCGAAGATCACGGCTGGCGTGTTCGACCTTCGCCCGCCGGGGCGGGGCGTTGCACGGAATTCGCATGCGTCGGATGGTTGTGTCACAATCGCCGATCACCGCCGTCGACCGAGGAGGGTTCCTGATGAAAGTCGCCAATGCCGTCGCCGAAATCCTAAAGCGTGAAGGGATCGAGTTTCTGATCGGCTATCCGGTCAATCCGATTATCGAGGCCGCCGCCGAGGCCGACATTCGCACGATCATGGTGCGCCAGGAGCGGATCGGGCTGCATATGTGCGACGCGATCGCCAAGGTCACCTCGGGCGACAAGATCGGCGTCTTTGCGATGCAGCACGGGCCCGGCACCGAAAACGCGTTTGGCGGCGTCGCGCAGTCATATGGCGATTCCTGCCCGGTGGTCGTGCTCCCGGCTGGCTACGCCCGCGACATCAACCAGGTCCGGCCGAACTTCAACGCCGCGCTAAATTACCGCAACGTTACCAAATGGATTGAGCAGGTGACGGTGCCGCACGCCACCGTCGAGGCCTTGCGCCGCGCCTTTACCCAGGTCAAGAACGGGCGGCCGGGGCCGGTACTGATCGAATTCCCGTCCGACCTGTTGCGCGAGGAAATCGGCGAGCCGCTCGACTACCAGAAGACCCCGCGGCTCAGGAGCGGCCCCGACCCGCGCTCGGTCTCGGAAATCGCCGCGGCCTTGGTCGCGGCCGAGCGCCCGGTCATCGTCGCCGGCCAGGGCATTCATTACGCGAAAGCGTGGAAGCAATTGCAGCAGCTGGCCGAATTGCTCGAAGCGCCGGTCATGACGACCTTGCCAGGCAAGAGCGCCTTCCCGGAGGCGCATCCGCTGGCGCTGGGGTCGGGCGGCATCGGCATCTCGAAGCAGCTGCACACCTTTCTGCAAAACGCCGATCTGGTCTTTGGCATCGGCTGCAGCTTCACCCGGTCGAGCTTTGCGACACCGATGCCCAAGGGCAAACGCATCGCCCATGCCACCTTGGACCCGACCGACATCAACAAGGACGTGCCGACCGAACTCGCCGCGGTCGGCGATGCCGGGCTGACGCTCGACGCGCTATTGGAAGAAGTCAAGGACCGGCTGCACGGCAAGACCCGCGACCGGCTGCCGGGGGTGACGCGCGGTATCCGTTCGTTGAAGGAAGAGTGGATGGGGCAGTGGATGCCGCGGCTGACCCAAAACACCAAGCCATTGTCGCCCTATCGCGTGATCTGGGAATTGCTGCACACGGTCGATGTCAAGAACACGATCATCACCCACGACGCCGGCAGCCCGCGCGACCAGCTGTCGCCGTTCTGGGTCAGCGAGGTGCCGCTCTCCTATATCGGCTGGGGTAAGACAACCCAGCTCGGCTACGGCCTCGGGCTCGCGATGGGCGCCAAACTCGCAAAGCCCGACAAGCTGTGCATCAACGTGTGGGGCGACGCCGCGATCGGCTTTACCGGCATGGATTTCGAGACCGCGGTCAGGGAGCGCATCCCAATCCTGTCGATCCTGATGAACAATTTCTCGATGGCGATCGAGCTGAAGGTCATGCCGGTCGCGACCGAGAAATACCGTTCGACCGACATCAGCGGCCATTACGCCGATTTCGCCAAGGCGCTTGGCGGCTATGGCGAGCGGGTGACCGAGCCCGGCGAGATCCAGGCGGCGATCCGCCGCGGCATCGCGAAGACCCGCGAAGGGACGCCCGCGCTGCTCGAATTCATCACCGAAAAGGCAGTCGACGTCTCGCGCTTCGGGTAATCCAACAAGCCCTTACCCCCGGCCCTCTGCCTGCATGCACCCTGCACGCGGGGAGAGGGCCGATCGCGGGATTCGGTAGGCCGCGGCATCGAGTTGCTGCAAGGCGCGGCTATCGCATGACCCGAAATGCCGACAAGCGGATCGCGGCGGCCCTCGCCAGCTACAAGCAACTCGACAACCCAGCCTTCATGCCCGCCGCCGCGGCATGCGCCGAGCACCGCACGGACGCGATCGCCGACTGCCGGGAATGAG
>Ga0210386_10002279_pt1 | contig 16595 bp, 16 predicted proteins | sample IncBWH32OmetaG_FD_160091 | JGI IMG/M metagenome (GOLD analysis project Ga0210386, IMG submission 160091) | Forest soil microbial communities from Barre Woods Harvard Forest LTER site, Petersham, Massachusetts, United States - Inc-BW-H-32-O ... | reverse complement strand
GCACCATCGTCGGGGCCTTCAGCTTTATCTGCGCGCTGCTCGCCGGGCCGGAGACGAAGGGCAAGGTGCTCGACGCCGAACTCGTGCTGGCCTGATCGCATTCGCCTTGCTGGGCTGACGACCCGCCGGCTGGGGCTCTTCGCGGCCCTGGCCGGCGCGCGTTGGCGCGCTTGACATTCATATGCTCCCCTCTAGCATAACCTCTATAAATGCTCATATAGAGCATATCAACGAGGGGATCCCGCCATGTCAACCTCCGTCGCCCTCCGCCTGACCGCCCGCACCGACGCACTGTACGACCGCGTGCGCGGCGTCATCCCGGCCATCGAATGGCCGGTCTTCGCCGAGGATATCGACGCCATCCTGACGCTGAAACGCCAGCGCGACGCGGTGATCCTGGCGCACAACTATCAGACGCCGGAGATCTTCCATTGCGTCGCCGATATCACCGGCGACAGCCTGGCGCTGGCGCGCGAGGCGATGAAGGTGGACGCCAAGGTGATCGTGCTGGCCGGCGTGCACTTCATGGCCGAGACCGCCAAGCTGATGAACCCGGAGAAGACGGTGCTGATCCCAGACACGCGGGCGGGATGCTCGCTGGCGGCGTCGATCACCGCGGCCGACGTGCGGCTGATGCGGGAACGGTATCCGGACGCGCCGGTGGTGGCCTACGTGAATACCTCGGCCGAGGTGAAGGCGGCGTCAGATGTCTGCTGCACGTCGGCGAACGCCAAGCGCATCGTGGAATCGTTGGGCGCCAAGCGGGTGATCATGCTGCCCGATGAGTATCTGGCGCAGAACACGGCGAAGCAGACCGATGTGGAGATCATCGCCTGGGCCGGGCACTGCGAGGTGCATGAGCGCTTCACCGCTGCGGAGGTTCGGACGCTGCGTGCGGAACACCCCGGCATCGTCGTGCTGGCGCATCCTGAATGCCCGCCCGAGGTGGTCGCCGAGGCGGACTACACCGGGTCTACCGCCGACATGAGCGGATACGTCGGCGAGCACCATCCGCGACGCGTCGTGCTGCTGACCGAATGTTCCATGAGCGATAATGTCGCGGTGGGCAATGCAGGCACCGAGTTCATCCGCCCGTGCAATCTGTGCCCGCACATGAAGCGGATCACGCTGCCGAAGATCCGCCGCGCGCTGGAAACGATGCAGCACGAGGTGACGATCGACCCGGCCGTGGCCGATGCCGCGCGGCGCGCGGTCGCGCGCATGCTGGCGGCGTGAGGCAAGGCGTGGATGCCGTGGCCAAGCCACGGCATCACGAGACAAGGAACCGTGCCATGCCCCTCCCCGCTCTCCCCGCCATCATGATCGAACCGCTGGTCCGCGCCACGCTGCTGGAAGACCTCGGCCGCGCGGGCGACATCACCTCCGACGCGATCGTGCCGGCGGATCAAGCCGCCGCGACCGCCCTGGTTGCACGCAAACCAGGCGTCGTTGCTGGCTTGGACTTCGCCGTCACCGCCTTCCGCCTGATCGATCCTACGATTGTCGTGCGGGTCGAGCGCGGCGACGGCACCCGCCTGACACCGGGTGACACGATCGCCACCATCTCCGGCCCAGCCCGCGGCATCCTGACCGCTGAGCGCACCGCGCTGAACTTCCTCTGCCACCTGTCAGGGATTGCCACCGCCACGCGCGGCGTGGTGGATGCCATCTCGGGCCATCGCACCCATGTGGTCTGCACACGCAAGACGTTGCCCGGCCTGCGCGCGGCACAGAAATATGCGGTGCGCGTCGGCGGCGGATCAAATCATCGTTTCGGTCTCGATGATGCGGTGCTGATCAAGGACAATCACGTCGCCATCGCCGGCGGCATCCGCCCGGCGGTCGAGCGCGTGCGTGCGCATGCCGGGCACATGGTGAAGATCGAGCTTGAGGTCGATACGCTCGATCAGCTCGATGAGGCACTCGCGCTGCGGCTTGATGCCGTCCTGCTGGACAATATGGACCCGGCCACGCTGCGGCTGGCGGTCGGCAAGGTGGATGGCCGCATGATCACCGAGGCCTCCGGTGGGATCCGGCCGGAGACCGCTTTGGCGATCGCCGCGAGCGGCGTGGACCTGATGTCGATCGGGTGGCTGACGCACAGTGCGCAGGCGCTCGACATTGGGCTCGACTATCGCGGCTGAGAACGGCGCACCCCTACCATCATCGCCGACACCGCGCGGCCGCTATGGTTCGGACGCAGCTACCCCTGGCGCCCCAACCGCCGCAATGCGAAGCCGAACTGCAGCCAGGTTACGCCCATCATCAGCAGCTCGACCGCGATCAGCGTGCCTAGCACCCACAGGCCGGACCACGGTAACTGCATGAACAACAACACGCCGACCACCAAGCTTACCAAACCGCCCAGCAGGATCAGCCACCACCCGCCCAGCTCCCGGTGCCGCAAGGCAATCGCCACGCGCAACCCACCACCCACGATCAGCGCCACCACCAGCAGGACGGTGATGAATACCGAGCCATGCTCCGGCTCATCCATGATCAGCAGCCCGCCCAGCACATAAAGCAGGCCACCCAGCAGCTGCAGCAGGAACGCGCTCCAGCTTTTGGTCATGAAGGCATGCACGATCTGGAACACGCCGCCGGCCAGCAGCATGGCGCCGATGAACAGCACACTCGCCAGCGTCACCGCCACCACGTCGCCCAACGCAAAGATCCCAGCCGCGATCAGCACCACACCCAGCAGTACAAACCAGCCCCATTTCGACGCAAGATCCGCGGAGCCCAGCCCGCGCCGCTGCATGATGTCCGACATATCCACCTCCCTGGTCCGGTTGCGCCGACGATATTGTATCGACGGTGACCGCGCCAAGCACCGCCGCGTGACAGCGGGCCTGGGCGGCCTGCCGTCACAGCGAATTGGACTGACCTGCAGGCTCAGATTGGCGCTGTTCCCCAGACCGTTTGCGCCGGAGTGATGGCGGCGCGCTGACAATAGGATGCCCCATGCCCGATACCGCCCCCTACGCCGTCACCGAAGTCAACAAAGTCCGCCGCGTGCACGATCGCGCGCGCTACGACAAGGCGACGGTGCACGCGATCCTGGATGCCGCGCTGATCTGCCACATCGCCTATACGATTGACGGCCGGCCCTACTGCACGCCGACCGGCTTCTGGCGCGAGGGCGAGCATCTGTATTGGCATGGCTCGTCGGCCAGCCGCGCGATCCGCAGCCAGAACAAGGGCCTGCCGGTCTGCGTGACGGTGACGCATGTCGATGCGCTGGTGATGGCGCGCTCGGGGTTTCACCACTCGATCAACTACCGCTGCGTGATGGCCTTCGGCACCGCGCACGCGATCACCGACCGCGCCGAGAAGCTGCGGCTGATGGACAATTTCATCGACCGCATCTACCCGGGCCGGTCGAAGCTGATCCGGCAGCCGAATGAGCAGGAGCTGAAGGCGACGACACTGATGGGCATGGAGATGGAGCAGGTCTCCGGCAAGATCCGCGACAAGCATGTGGCGGATGAGGAAGAGGATTACGACGCCGTGCCGGCCTGGTCGTCGCTGTATCCCGTCACGCAGGTGATCGGCGAGGCATCGGAATGCGCGCGGCAATTGCCGGGGCTGACGCGGCCGAAGGAGATGGCTGATTTCGAGCCTGGCACGCGGTTGGATGCGCTGATGACGAAGATGTACGGGGTGACGTTCGGCGAGTAACGCCCCGCGCCGCTATCGCGGCCACAGCGTCATGTGCGAAGGAACTGCGCAAACGCATCCTTGTGGTCGGGATGCCAGCGCGACAGCGCGGGCCGGTTCTGGGTGATGTCCTGGGCAGCCCACAGGATGCGTCGGTTGTCGACGTCGCGCGTCACTTCGTTGTCCGGGCACAGGATGTAGAAATCGCCCTGGCTCATGCCGGCGATCAGCATCTCGATCACCTGCTCCGGCCACCATGCGCCTGGCGGCTTCTCGGTGCGATCGCGCCGCGTCATGGCGGTAAAGGTCGAGCCCGGAATCAGCAGATGCGCCGTGATCTTCTGCCCCGATTCGTTGCGTAGGCCGTGCGCGAGCGCCTCGGTCAGCACCTTCACGCCGGCCTTGCTGACGTTGTAGGCGGTGTCGCCGGGCGGACAGGTGATGCCCTGTTTCGATCCCGTGTTGATGACCGCGCACGCGGTGCCCTGTGCCAGCATCGCCGGCACGAAGCTCTGCACGCCGTTGATCACGCCCCACAGATTCACCTCCAGCACACGGCGCCAGCGATCGATATGGTCGTAGGGGCCGCCGCCTGGCGCTGTGCCGGCGTTGTTCATCAACACCGCCACCTCGCCGAACCGCTCATAGGCGGCGTGCTGCAAGGCCTCGACATGATCCAAGCGACTGACGTCGGTTGGCACCGTCAGGATATGAGCCGCGTGTCCCGGTGTGCCCGCTTCGACCTCCGCCACCGCGGCATGCAGCGCATCCGCGTGCAGATCGGCCAGGCACAGTCGTAGTCCCATATGCGCGAACTGCTTGGCGGCGGCCAGGCCGATGCCGCTCGCGGCGCCGGTGATGACCGCGACGCGGCCTGCGGTGAGGGCGGGGTGGAGGGCCATCAGCTCAAACTCCTGAAGTGTGACAGACACCAATAGGCGACAGCGCGCCGCCGTTTATGGCAATGGGCATCACACATCATAAGTGCAAGTCATCGCGGCCAGCATCAAACCCGCGCATTTGTGTTTACCTGTGCGCATTTGCGGCTCAACTTCGTGCCGTTCCCCGGCAAAGGCCCGGCGTCGTGCCTGCGTCGATCAATGTATATGAGCCACAGATGCACCCAGATATTTATGTTGATGATGGGCCAGGTGCCGCGGCCATCTGAAGCAATGTGGCCAGGCGGTCATACCATTCGGTTTGCTGTGCCGGTGTGAAATGCGCATTCGCCGGACTCGGATTAGGTACTACGAATACGCGCGTCGTACCCAGCATGAGCGGCTGTGCGCCCAGTGCCAGGTCTGACACGTCTGCGCCCATCACCGCCGCGAAGGGTCGATAGCCCATCATGCCATGGAAGCATGCCACACGCGGCTGATAGCGCTTCAACTTTGCCAGCAATGACACCGCGCCGGCGGCAAACTCCCCGCGCCCCAGCTCGCTCGCGTTCGCGGTCGGGCGCTTCACCACGTCGGTGAAGCCGATGCCGTGCATCGGCAACAGCCGGTCGTGGGCGGGTTCCAGCACGTCCACGCCCAGCGTCTGGCGTACGCTCCGGCTCAGCAGCGAGCGCGACAGGCATGGCCAGAACCGGTTCGTCTTGCGAGCGAAATAGTGCCCTTGCGCCACGGAATAGAGCGAGGGGTTGATGCCCACCAAGACCAGGTCCAGCCCATCGCGTAGCAGGTCGGGCAGAGTGTCGATGATCTCAGTCATCGTTCCTTGTCATTGCGAAGAGCAAAGCAACGAAGCAATCTGGTCGACATCGCACCCGTCCCGCGGGATTGCTTCGTCGCTGCACGCCGCGCAATGACGTGGATTATCACGTCGCGTAGTCCGGCTCCCGGCGGTCCAGCAGGCGCTTCAGCGCGGTGAAGTGCAGGCCGCTCGATGTCACGCCATCTGGCAGCGACCATTCGTTGTATTGCCGACGCGTCTTCGTCACGATCGCGTTGGGCACGAAGCGGCGTTTCTTGCCGGTCCACTGCGCGTAGACCTGCGTCTGGCAGGCGCGTTCCAGGAAATAGAGCCGCGCGAAGGCATCGGCGACGGTCGGTCCGGTGACCAGCACACCATGGTTCGCCATCAGCACGATCGGCTTGTCGCCCATCAGCGCCGCGAGCCGCTCGCCATCCGCCATGCTGTAGGCCAGCCCGTCGTACTCGTAGTCGTAGGCGATATCCCCCGCGAACCCCAACGCGGTCTGGCCGATCATCTCGACCGTCATGTCCTCCAACTGCGTCAGCGCGGTGGCGAACGGCATGTGGCTGTGCAGCACGCAGTTGGCGCCCGGTACCAGGCGGTGGATGGGTCCGTGGATACACACCGCAGTCTGATCGGCAATGCCCGACCCGGCACGCACCGCCCCCGCGTGGTCGACTTCCAGGAAATCGCTGGCCCGGACCTCCGACCAGTGCAGCCCGTATGGGTTCAGGTAGAACCGGTCCGGCTGCCCCGGCACGGTCAGGGTGAAATGGTTATCGATCGCCTCGTGGTAGCCGTACCAAACCGCCACGCGCATCGCCGCGGCAAGATCAACGCGCGCCGCGTGTCGCACCGCGGCCAGGTCCGTGGCCCCATCCAGTGTCGGCACATCGTTCATCGCTCGCCCCTTCGTCCGTCTGCACGCGGCCGTGCAAGCCGCTCGCCACCAGCCCCCTACGCCGCGGCCGCCTTGTTCAGAATCTCGTCGGGCGTGGAGCTCACCACCTCGACATATTTCGGCACGAAGGCCCCACCCTCGATCAGCTTGATGAAGTCCGGCTTGATCTCATTGGCCAGGATCTTCCGGATCTTCGCGTGTTCCTCGATATCCGCCCATTCGGCGATCAGGAAGAAGCGCTGCGGGTCCGTCGTGTCGCGGCAGAGCACGCCATCTTTTACCTGCGCCGATGATTTGTGCATCGGGTTGCCATCCGAATAGTCGAATTCCTCGAACAGCCGGATGAATTCCGCCTCCTGCCCCGGCCTGACCCGGAAATCATAGATGTGGAGGTAATTGCCCTTCGTCGCCAAAGGCTCCTGCGCCATCATGCGTCTCCTTGAACGTTGCTGCCGGGCAGGAATACTCTCCCGCACCGGAACCCAAGGCAACGCCCATGACCGACGGCCCCGCCAAGCTGCGCGATCCCCGTTACCGCTGGCCCGAAGCGGGCCTGACCCGCGTGCCGGACTGGGTCTACACCGATGCGGCGGTCTATCAGCGCGAAGTCGAGCGTATTTTCCATGGCCAGACCTGGAACTACGTGGCGCTGGAAGCCGAAATTCCGAACCCGGGCGATTTCATCCGGTCCAATGTCGGCCCGACGCCTGTGGTGGTGGTGCGCGGCGCCGGCAACGCGATCCATGTGGTGGAGAACCGTTGTGCCCACCGCGCCGCCGAGTTCTGCCGCACGCTGTCCGGTACCACGAAGGAATTCGTCTGCCCGTATCATCAATGGACCTACACGCTCGATGGCGGGCTGAAGGCGGTGCCGTTTCGGCGCGGTGTCGCCGGCAAGGGTGGCATGCCGGCGGACTTCGACATGCAGGCGCGCGGGTTGAAGCGGCTGAATGTGACCACCCATCGCGGCGTGGTGTTCGCCAGCTATGCCGATGATATGGAGCCGCTTACGGAATATCTCGGCCCCGAGATCCTGCGAGAATTCGAGGCCACATTTGATGGCCGTTGCCTGACGATCCTCGGCCATTATCGCCACACGCTGCCAGGCAACTGGAAGCTGTACCACGAGAACCTCAAAGACCCATACCACGCGACGCTGCTTCACACGTTCCTTGTGACGTTCGGCCTGCTGGTCGCCGGCAACAAATCGCTGATGCTGGCAGACGCGACTGGCCGGCACGGCGTGATGGCCTCGGCGAAGTCGGATGCGACGAAAGTTGCCGCTGATGTACGCGGCGAGATGCGCGCTTACAAGGAAGGCATGACCCTGGCTGAGCCGCGCTTCATGGATTTCGTTGATGAATTCGACAGTCCATGGTCGGTCACCATGGCGACGATCTGGCCCAATCTGATCGTGCAACGCGAGATGAACACGCTGGGCATTCGGCAGATCGTGCCGACTGGCCCGCACGAATTCATCATGAAGTGGACCATGTTCGGTTTCGAGGGTGACAGCGAGGAGATGACGCGACATCGTTTGCGCCAGGGTAATTTGATGGGCCCCGCTGGATTCTTGGGACTGGAGGATAACGAGGCGATCAAGTTCGTGCAGGACGGCATGCAGCGGGTACCCGACGGCGAGCATGTGGTGGAACTGGACCCGCAGACGGCCTATGGCACATCGGACACACTGATCTCCGAAGCCGCGATCCGCGGCATGTATCGCCACTGGCGCGAAGTGATGGATCTGTGATGCTTGACATTCCCACTCCGCTCGATCCGCGCCTCGCCACGCTGCTGCTGCATCACGAGATCGATCAGTTCAATGCCCGCTATGCTGCGGCGCTGGATGCGCAACGTCTTGGCGAGTGGACCGAGATGTTCACCGAAGATGCATTCTATCTGGTGACATCGCGCGAGAATGCCGACCGCAATCAGCCCGTCGGCCTGATCTACTGCGACAGCCGCGCCATGATCCGCGATCGTGCTTTCGCACTGGAAAAGACCGCGATGTTCGCGCCACGCTACCTGCGTCACATCATTGGTAATCTGATGGTGCAGCCGGAAGGCGAAATGGGCGACATTCGCGCGACCGCCAATTACGTGGTGCTGCAGGTACTGTTCGATCGGCCGGACGCCACGCTGCATCAGATCGGTGTGTATCACGACATCTTTCGCCACACGCAGGACGGACTGAAGCTGCGCGAACGCCGGTGCATCTACGACAATCTGTTGGTGCCGAACGCTCTGTGTATTCCGGTATGAGGCCCCTTCGTCTCATGGCCGGCCACCCGCGCCTCGACGGCGCCACGAAGGCAAGTCGTGAGTGGCCGGGCCAAGCCCGGCCATGACACAATGGAGCCGCCATGACCCCTGACGGCTTCGGCATTGGCGCCAGCGCGCCGCGCAAGGAAGACGCTCGCCTGCTGCACGGCCGCGGCTGCTTTGTCTCTGACATCACGATGCCGGGTCTGCAGGATGTCGCATTTCTGCGCAGCCCTGTGGCGCATGCGAATATTCCCGCACGCCGAAAACCGGCGGGGCACGAAACCACCATCCTGTTCCGTGATGACCTGACGAACGTCGCGCCGATCGTCACCCGTTCGGCCATGCCGGGCTACAAGCTCTCCGAATTCCACCCGCTCGCGGCCAAGCGCGTCCGGTTCGTTGGTGAGCCTATCGCACTGTGCATCGCCGCCACCCGCGCCGAGGCCGAGGATCTCGCGGAGCTGATCGACATCGATTACCAGGAGCTGCCCGCGATCGCCAGCAGCGCCGCCGGCCGCAAGCCCAACGCCGTGCGCCTGCACGAGCACTGGTCCGATAACTTGTTCCTTGAGACCAGTTTCGACTCCGGCATGGAGTCGGTTGCCAATGCGCCTATCAAGATCGAGCTGACGCTGAGCTGCGCGCGTCAGGTGATGCATCCGATGGAGGGGCGCGGTCTGCTCTGCTGGTGGGATCACCGGGCCGCTCAGCTCGTCGTGCATGCGTCCACCCAGGTGCCACATCTGATCCGCGCCGGGCTCGCCGAGGTGCTGAACATCCCGCAGGCCGCCATCCGCGTTGCCCCGCCCGATATTGGCGGCGGCTTCGGTTATAAATGCCTGCTGCAACCGGAAGACGTCTGCATCGCGTGGCTCGCGCTGACGCGCAAGACGCCGTTCCGCTGGATCGAGGATCGGCGCGAACACCTGGTTGCCGGCGCCAATGCACGCCAACATGATTATCGCCTCACCGCTTACGCCGATGAGCGCGGCCGGCTGCTCGGCCTCGATGCCGAGGTGATGGTGGACACCGGCGCCTATTCGGTCTGGCCGTTCACCGCCTGTCTGGAGGCAGCGCAGGCCGGCGGTAACCTGCCCGGGCCGTATGATCTGAAGGCCTATCGCTGCAAGACCTACTCCGTCGCCACCAACAAGCCGCCGTTCGCGCCCTATCGCGGTGTGGCGCGCCCGGGTGTCTGTTTCGCGATTGAGCTTACGATTGATGCCATCGCGCGGGCGGTGGGGCGAGAAGCATGGGAGGTACGTGCGGAGAACCTCGTGCCTGCCGCCGCGATGCCGTACGTCAACATCACCAACAAGCGCTACGACAGCGGCGATTATCCCGCTTCGCTGATCACCGCAAAGGATATGATCGGCATCGCCGCCCATCGCGCCGGCCCGCAGCACGATGCGCAGGGCCGCTATCTCGGCATCGGCTTCGCCACGTACACCGAACAAACCGCGCACGGCACGAAGGTCTTTGCCGCCTGGGGCCTGCCGCTGGTGCCCGGCTACGACCAGGCCTTCGTCAAGCTGACGCCCGATGGTGCGCTGGAGGTGAAGGCGGGCATTCCCGGCATCGGCCAGGGGTTGGAGACCACTCTCGCGCAGATCGCCCATGAAATGACCGGCGTGCCGTACGACACGATCCGCGTCACGCTGGGCGACACTGCTACCACCCCATTCTCCACCGGTGCCTATGCGTCGCGTGGCATCGTCATGTCGGGCGGCGCCGTGTCACGCGCGGCCGACGTGGTTGCTGGACGCATCAAGGCGATCGCCGCGCATCTGCTGCAGGTCCGGCGTGAGGACATCAGCTTCCGCGACGACCGGATCCACGCCGGACCGGCCAGCCTGTCCTATGCCGATATTGGCCACGCCTGGTATGCGCGCCCGGAACTATTGCCCGATGGGGTCAACACTGGGGGATTGGAGGCGACCGAAGGCTACAAGCCGGACGTGGACACCGGCCTGTTCTCTTACGCCACGCACGCCGCGCGCGTCGCGGTGGATGCGGAGACCGGCCAGGTGGAGATCATCGACTACGTCATCGTTGAGGATTGCGGCCGCGTGGTAAATCCGATGATTGTTGAAGGGCAGGCTTGTGGTGGCGCGGCGCAGGGCGTGGGCACGGCGCTGTTCGAGGAGTGTCCGTACACCGATGATGCGCAGCCGCTTGCCTCGACGCTGATGGACTACCTACTGCCAGGGCCGACGGAGCTGCCGCATTTCCGGGTGGCGCATACCGAGACACTGTCGCCTCATTCCGCCCATGGGATAAAGGGCGTTGGCGAGGGCGGTGCCATTGCGCCAGCCGGGGCGATCGTGAATGCGATCAATGATGCGCTCGCGCCGCTTGGCGCCGTGCTGCGCGATATCCCCGCGAGCCCAGATCGGGTGTTGGCCGCGATCGCGGCGGCAGGTCGGACAAATCCGTGACCCAACCTCCATCCTATCCGTCATGGCCGGGCCTGTCCCTGCCATCCACACTTCAACGCCTGTGCGCAGATGGCCGCGACAAGCCCGGCCATGACGGATAGGTTTCGCGGCGAGCGATGAAGCCCGCCCCTTTCACCTACGTCCGCGCCGCCAGCATCGCGCAGGCGATCGAGCTGCTGGCTGAGCCAGACTCCCGCCTGCTTGCGGGTGGGCAGTCCCTCGGCCCGATGCTGAATCTTCGCCTTGCCCGTCCCGCGTGCCTCATTGATATCAAGCGCGCCGCCGAGCTGCGCAGCCTGCAGGCCGATTCAACCCGTCTCCGGATCGGTTCCTGCTGGACCCATGCTGAGATCGAAGACGGTGCGATCGAAGACCCCTCCCAGGGTCTGCTGCCGCATGTCGCACATGGCATCGCCTATCGCGCGGTACGCAATCGCGGCACGGTCGGGGGCAGTCTCGCGCATGCCGACCCCGCCGCGGACTGGCTCACCACAATGACCGTGCTGGGCGCGACACTCATCATTCAGGGCACTTCCGGCACGCGCAGCGTTCCCGCAGCCAGCTTCGTGCAAGGTCCCTTTGCCACCGCGCTCGCATATGGCGAGCTGCTCGCCGGGATCGTACTGCCACGGCTCTCACCCGGCGGGCGTTGGGGCTATCATAAGATCTGCCGCAAGACCGGCGAGTTTGCCCGCGCGATCGGCGCGGTCGTGTGCGACACGCAACGTGGCATCGTCCGGGTGGTCTGTGGCGCTACCGGTGCGGCGCCGCTGGTGCTCCCGTGCACCGCCGAACGCCTTGCTGAAGCTGGCGCTGCCGCCGCAAGCGAACTGGTTGCAGACGAAATCAATGCGCTGCGTGGTGCCTCGCCGCTGCATGCCGTCGCCGTGCGTCGCGCCCTGGCTCAGCTCACATGACCCCGCTCTCCCTCACCGTCAACGGCCGTCCCGCGCGAGGCCATGTTGACCCCCGTACCCAGCTCGCGGACTTCCTGCGCGAGCACCTGCATCTCACCGGCACACATCTTGCCTGCGAACAGGGCGTGTGCGGCGCCTGTACCGTGCTGATGGACGGTAAGCCGCAGCGCTCCTGCATCTCCTACGCGCTTGACTGCGATGGCAGCAGCGTGACCACGATCGAGGGATTCGACGACGACCCCGTGATGATGGAACTGCGCGCGGCGTTTTCCAAGCACCATGGCCTGCAATGCGGCTTCTGCACGCCGGGTATGTTGGTCACCGCGCGGGATATCGTGCTGCGGCTTGGCGATGTACCGGAAGCGCGGATCCGCGATGAGCTCTCCGGCAACCTCTGCCGCTGCACCGGCTATGTTGGCATCGTCGCCGCGATCCGCGCGGTATGTGCTGGACGTGCGCCCGCGCCACAGGCTCCAACACTCGTTCCGCAAACGGCTGAGCTGACGCCAGCACCCATCACCTCAGTGCGGTTCTCCAGCCCACCGCTGGCAACGCCCACTGGCGGCCCGGCTCTCACCGAGCGCGTCGCACTGAACGCAAGCCCTGATGCGGTCTGGACCGCGCTCGCGGATCTGCGTGCGGTCGCATCCTGCGTACCTGGCGCCGAGATCGAAACGATCGACGGCGACATCATCATCGGCCGCCTGCGCGTCTCCCTCGGCCCGATCACCGCGGCCTTCGCCGGCGAGGGCAGCGTGACGCGCGATGACGCCACGCACACAGGCCGTCTGACCGGGCGCGGGCGCGATCGCGGCAGCGGGTCGGCGATCACTGGGGAAGCCACTTATGCACTGCGCCCCACCGCGGCTGGGACAGAGCTGGACGTATCCTTGTCGTGGCGACTGACTGGCGCGTTGGCGCAGTTCGCACGGACGGAGCTGGTGCAGACACTCGCCCGTCAGGTGCTGAAGGCGTTCAGTGCGAACCTGGAGGCGCTGATGGCAGGCCAGGCGCCGACGGCATCGCGGCCGCTGGGCCTGTTCACCTTGCTCTGGTCGCTGATCCGCGCGCGCTTTTCACGTCAGATATAAGCCTGGTCACACTTGCACCTGATGGTTCAGCGGGCCGTGGCCGCCGCCGAACCGTGGCGCCGTCGCCATCGCCGCGCGCAGATAGGCACGCGCCCGCACCACCGCGTCGCGCAATGCCATCCGCTGCGCCAAGCCGGTCGCGATGGCGCTCGCCAGCGTGCAGCCCGTGCCGTGCGTGTGCCGGGTCTCGATGCGCGGCGCGGAAAACATCTCGCTGCCGGATGCATCGAGCAGCAGGTCCGTCAGTGTCCCTCCGGCCAGATGCCCGCCAGTCACCAACACCGCATGCGCACCCATTGCCCGTAACGCGCGGGCCGCGGCTGCCATTCCCTCCAGGTCCTCCACCACTAATCCCGTCAGCGCCGCGGCCTCCGGCAGATTCGGCGTGATCACACTCGTCATCGGCAGCAATCGTTCCCGCAACGTCGCCAATGCGGCATCGGCCAACAACGCCGGGCCACCGCCGGTCGCGCGCAGCACCGGGTCCACCACCAGCGGCACCGCCATACGCGCGGCCAGCACGTCGCACACCGCCTCGATCGTCGCGGCGTCGCCCAGCATGCCGGTCTTCACCGCGTCGGCGCCGATGTCATCGAGCACCAGCGCCATCTGCCGCGCCACCAGCGCCGGCGGCACCGCCAGCACCTCATGCACACGATGCGTATCCTGCGCGGTCACCGCGGTGATCGCGGTTGCCGCGTAGGCCCCCATCGCCGTGATCGTCTTGATGTCCGCCTGGATCCCCGCGCCACCGCCGGAGTCCGATCCGCCGATCGCCAGCACCCGCGCCGGCGGCACCATCAGCCGCTGCCTTCGCGTATCCGCGTATGCGCCGCGATGGTCTGGCACAGCTCATCCACCACGCGTGCGATCAGCGCCTCGTCCTCGGCCTCGGCCATCACCCGGATCAGCGGCTCGGTCCCACTTTCGCGGATCAGCAGCCGGCCGCACCCGTTCAGCACGCCCTCGGCCGCCGCGATCGCGCTCTGGATCGGCGCATCGCGCAACGGCGACCCACCCGCAAACCTCACATTGCGCAGCAATTGCGGCAGCGGCGTGAACACGCGGCACACTTCGCTCGCCGGGCGGCCCTGCTCCACGATCACCGCCAGCACCTGCAGCGCCGCGATCAGCCCGTCGCCCGTCGTTGCGAAATCGGACAGGATCATGTGTCCCGACTGCTCGCCACCGACATTGATCGCGGCCGCGCGCATCTTCTCGGCCACGTAACGGTCTCCCACGATCGTGCGATGCAGCGCCAGCCCACGCCCGGCCAGGAACCGTTCCAGTCCCAGATTGGACATGACCGTCGCGACCACACCGCCGCCGCGCAGCAACCCGTTCTCGGCCCAGGACCCGCCAATCAGCGCCAGGATCTGATCACCATCGATCAACTCCCCACGCTCATCGGCGATCAGCACGCGGTCGGCGTCGCCATCCAGTGCGATACCCAGGTCGGCGCCATGTTCGATCACCTGCGAACAGATGAAATCAGGCACCGTCGACCCGCAGTCCTTGTTGATGTTGAAGCCGTCCGGCGACACGCCCACTGGGATGACAGTCGCCCCCAACTCCCACAGCACCGTCGGCGCCACGCGATAGGCCGCGCCATTGGCGCAATCGACGACGATCTTCAGGTCCGCCAGCCGCCGCCCGCGCGGGAAGCTGGCCTTCGCCGCCTCGATATACCGCCCAGCCGCGTCGTCCAGCCGCGCTGCCCGCCCCAGATCCGCCGGGGCCGCCATCCGGTCGGCGAAGCCCTGATCCATCAGGGCCTCGATCTCCAGCTCCCTCGCGTCCGACAGCTTGGCGCCATCGGGACCGAACAGCTTGATGCCGTTGTCCTCGAACGGATTGTGCGAGGCGGAGATCATCACCCCCAGATCGGCGCGCAGCGATCGCGTCAGCATGGCGATCGCGGGCGTCGGCAGCGGGCCGACCAGGGTCACATCCATGCCGGCACCGATGAACCCGGCGGTCAGCGCCGGCTCGATCATGTAGCCCGACAGGCGGGTATCCTTGCCGATCACGACCCGGTGCCGGTGGACGCCCCGGGTAAACAGAAGTCCGGCCGCCTGGCCCAGGCGCAGCGCCGTCCCAGCCGTCATCGGGTCGGTGTTGGCTTTGCCGCGGATCCCATCGGTGCCAAACAGGCGACGCGTCTTGGTCATGACGATTGCTAGCGCAATATTCAAGCAAAGTGAAACTGTGGGATGCAGGATAGGGCGATGCACGACCTTGTTATCTTGTTCGACGTCGACAACACGCTGCTGGACAATGACCGGATCCAGCGCGACCTCAGCGACCATCTGGCGACCGAGTATGGTCAGGCGGCGCGGGACCGCTACTGGGCGCTGTTCGAGGACCAGCGCGCCGCGCTGGGCTATGCCGACTATCTGGGGGCGCTACAGCGCTACCGGCTGGAGGCGCTGCACAACCCGAAGGTGCTACGGATCGCCAACTGGCTGGCGGACTACCCGTTCGCGGAACGGCTGTACCCACGTGCGCTGGACACGGTGCGGCATGTGGCGTCCTGGGCACAGGTGGCGATCCTGTCCGACGGCGACGCGGCGTTCCAGCCGCGGAAGGTGGCGCGGTCAGGGCTGTGGCAGGCCTTCGCCGACCATGTGCTGATCTATGTGCATAAGGAACTGGTGCTGGACGATGTCGAGCGGCACTACCCCGCGCGGCACTACGTTATGATTGACGACAAGCTGCGCATCCTGACGTCGATGAAGGAGCAGTGGGGGGATCGGATGACGACGGTGTTCGCGCGGCAGGGACACTATGCGTTCGATCCGGCGGAGCTGGCGAAGTACCCGCCGGCGGATATGAGTATCGATGCGATCGGCGATCTGTTGCGGTTCGAGCGCGGGCATTTCGGGCCCTCGTAGGGCGAAATGGCGAAGCCTGTTCCGCGCCACTTCGAGATCGCGGAATAGCTTCGCTATTCCACCCTACGCACGTTGAGCGCGTGCCAGATGCGCAGCGCCTGTACGCTTTCGCGGACGTCGTGCACGCGCAGGATGGTCGCGCCGTGATCCAGCGCGAACAGCGCCCCGGCGAGTGAGGCTGGCAGTCGGCGACGTGGGTCGGGTTCGTTGCCGATCCGACCTAGGAACGACTTGCGGGACACACCCACGACGATCGGATGATCCAGCACCGTCAATTCGCGCAATCGGCGTAGCAGTTCCAGGGAATGTGGGGCCAGTTTGGCGAAGCCGATGCCTGGGTCGATGGCGATTTGCGCGCGCGCGACCCCGGCAGCCTCGGCCATCGCGATGCGTGCGGCCAGTTCCACGACCACCTCGTCCACAACGTCGCGGTATCGCGCCTCGGCATTCATCGTGGCGGGTGTGCCGCGCATGTGCATCAGTACCACCGGGCAGCCGCGCTCGGCGACCAACGATGCCGCCGCCGGGTCATGCGTCAGCGCCGTGATATCGTTGACGATCACCGCCCCGGCATCCAGCGCCGCCGCCATCGTCGTGGCATTGCGGGTATCGATGGACACGCGAAGCCCTTGCTCGGCCAGGGCGCGGATCACCGGCACGACGCGGGCACATTCCTCATCGGGCGTGGTCGGTTCTGCCCCAGGCCGCGTGCTCTCGCCGCCGAT
>Ga0210386_10002277_pt1 | contig 16602 bp, 10 predicted proteins | sample IncBWH32OmetaG_FD_160091 | JGI IMG/M metagenome (GOLD analysis project Ga0210386, IMG submission 160091) | Forest soil microbial communities from Barre Woods Harvard Forest LTER site, Petersham, Massachusetts, United States - Inc-BW-H-32-O ... | reverse complement strand
CCTACGAAGGCGAAGACGCCGCGCGCCATGTGCGTGACGTGCTTGCCGAGACCGCAACCGACCAGCTCGCGCGTAAAGCCCCCGCGGATGGCTGACATGGTGTGCGCCGTGGTGGTGACCCACCGGCGCCCCGACGAACTGGCCAAGTCGCTGGATGTGTTGAGCACCCAAAGTCGGCTGCCCGACCTGCTCATCGTCGTCGACAACGATGATGACGACCGGGTTCGCGATCTGGTGGGCGGTCAGCCCATCCCCACGACGTATCTGCCGTCACGCCGAAACCTCGGTGGTGCAGGTGGTTTCGCGCTCGGCATCCTGCATGCGCTGGCCGCCGGCGCCGATTGGGTGTGGCTGGCCGACGACGACGGCCGTCCGCAAGACACCCACGTACTGGCAACCCTGCTGGCGTGCGCCGAGACGCACCGGCTGGCCGAGGTGTCGCCGATGGTGTGCAACGCCGATGACCCGCAACGCCTGGCGTTTCCGTTGCGACGCGGCCTGGTCTGGCGCAGGCGGGTTAGCGAGTTGCGGACCGCCGAGGATCAACAACTGCTGCCAGGCATCGCATCGCTGTTCAACGGTGCACTATTTCGGGCGTCGACGTTCGAGTCGATCGGTGTCCCCGATTTGCGGCTGTTCGTCCGCGGCGACGAGGTGGAGATGCACCGCCGGCTGGCCCGGTCCGGCCTGCCGTTCGGAACCTGCTTGACCACCGTTTATCTGCACCCATGCGGGTCGGCCGAGTTCAAGCCGATTCTTGCGGGCCGAATGCACACCCAGTATCCCGACGATCCCACCAAGCGGTACTTCACCTACCGCAATCGCGGCTACCTGATGTCGCAGCCGGGTCTGCGCAAGCTCCTGGTTCAGGAATGGTTGCGGTTCGGCTGGTTCTTCCTGGTGTCTCGCCGCGATCCGAAGGGTCTGCTGGAGTGGCAGCGGCTACGCCGGTTGGGGCGTCGGGAGAAGTTCGGAAGGCCTGAAGGCTGATGACGCACGCCGGCGACAATGCAGAGCCAAGCGATGAGGGAGAGCGGCGCAAATGACGATCGTCGACGCTGCCGCGCAGTCCAAAACGATGACCCGGGCCTGGGGTGATCTGGTCGACGGGTATCGCCGCCGCGAGTTGTGGCTGCACCTGGGATGGCAGGACATCAAGCAGCGGTACCGCCGCTCGGTGTTGGGCCCGTTCTGGATCACCATCGCCACCGGCACCACCGCCGTCGCGATGGGCGGCCTGTACTCCAAGCTGTTCCACCTCCAACTGTCGGTGCACCTGCCGTACGTCACGCTCGGCCTGATCATCTGGAACCTCATCAACGCCTCCATCCTGGAGGGCGCCGAGGTGTTCGTCGCCAACGAGGGATTGATCAAACAACTGCCCACGCCGCTGAGCGTGCACGTCTATCGGCTGGTGTGGCGGCAGATGATCTTGTTCGCGCACAACATCGTCATCTACGCCGTGATCGCGATCATCTACCCCAAGCCGTGGTCGTGGGCCGACCTGTCGGTGATCCCGGCGTTGGGGCTGATTGTGCTCAACTGCGTGTGGGTGTCGCTGTGTTTCGGCATCCTGGCGACGCGCTTCCGCGACATCGGCCCGCTGCTGTTCTCCATCGTGCAGTTGCTGTTTTTCATGACGCCGATCATCTGGAACGACGACACGCTGCGAAAGCAGGGCGCCGGAGAGTGGTCGAAGATCGTCGAACTCAACCCGCTGCTGCACTACCTGGATATCGTGCGCGCCCCGTTGCTGGGCTCCCACCAGGAGCTACGGCACTGGGCGGTCGTGGTGGGGTTGACGGTGGTGGGCTGGCTGCTAGCGGCTTTCGCGATGCGCCAGTACCGCGCCCGCGTTCCCTACTGGGTTTAGACAGCGAAAACCTCACAAATCGGGTTGCCTCATCGACTCGAAACTCGGCGAGCCATTCACAGCCCCAACGGCCCGGACGGTTCGGCCCAGCGCCGGCACCAAATCCTCACGCAGGACGAGCACGTGGGCCACCCAGAACGCGGCGATACATCACCTATTTGTGACCGCGCCCTGGTCAATGAGGGTAAATTGCTGCGAAAGTTCGACGGCGCGCGGGCCAGGGGGATGTCATGATCACATCCGTTCATCCATACCTCATCACCGGGGTCGCGACCTTCGGGGCGTTGAGCCAGCCAGCAGAGGAAACGGCATCTCCCTCAGGGCGCAGATCGTGCATACGGTGCTCTTCCGGGGAATAGCGCGCGACGGCATCGCCTCTGGCCACCCGTGCGCCTCCGAAGACGAGATCGTTCACGCGGCCAGACTTGCCAACGCCGAGAAGCTGGCCCTGACGGCCAATCACCGGACAACACGAACATCAGAACACCTGGTTCTGGGACGCGATGGAAGGTTTGTCATATGTCGTCGGAGCTGAATGATGCGATCGAGCTCGGCGGACTACTTACGCTCGCCTTATCGTTGCTCGCGATTACACTGTTTCTCACCGGACAATTTGTGCCAAGCTGGCTTCTCCTGGCACGCAGTCTACCGCGGCACGGCCGCGCGAATCTCAGCTGGCAAGCCATGCTTACGTTGTTGGGCCTGCTGGTGCGCGGTTTGCAGGTCCTCTCGCTGCACAAAGCGGCGCGGCTGCGGATCGAAATCGAACTGGTGAACCCGCTTCCCGACCATCCGCTTCGGCTGAACTACCGGAGCAAAGAGGATTATCGCGCCGCCAAGAAAGAATGGCAGAGCGAGAAGCAGGCATGGAAAGACCATGTAGACGCGGCGCTGGGTGCGCTTGTGCATGAAGAAGAAGATGACTGGACGATTGATATTGAAACATGCACGCCGCTCATCGAGGACGACGATATTGCCCGCTATTTCAACGCTTTGAATAACCAGTTGCTACGCCCGAATCAACAGCCGGTCTTCCTGTCCAAAGTGACGATCAGGTCGGGCTTTGTCACACCGCTGCACTTGTTGACGGGCGTACTCGCCCGTTACGAGGACGACTGGCAACCCATCGTCGAGGGATATGGTCGGTCGATCATTCGTCCGAATGACCCATACAGATACCGCCAACCACGCAAAATGCAAGCATTTATCTTTGATTGCTGGCTGCTGTGGGGCCCGAGCATACCCGTGTGTACCTGCCCGGAGTGGCGCGGGGAGGTCGCGCTCCAATATGGCTACGGCGATGAGAATAATTCCCTCACGCTACGTAGTTCCTCACCGGAAGTCGTCCGCACGCTGGCCAGACAGAACGGTCTCGACCTCGACGGATTCGCTCTGCGGGCTCGGGTTACCGGCACGCTGAAGTGGGGCCCGGCGCTTGGCGATACCGGATTCTGCCCAGCACAGCATGCCATCTGGCAAGACAATCGAATCGTCCTCGACATCATTGGCGAGGCACATGGCATCCGCCCCACCGGTGGCACAGAGGAGCAAGTATTCGCCCAGTACTATTCGGCTTATCTATGGGTAATTTTTGTAATGTGCGATGCGGAGACTGGTGAGCCGCTCTACCCGGAAAACAAATGGCGAGACCTGATCCCGTTTTTCGTCCACGGAAACATCGCCGACAGGCAGGCTTACGATTTCCATTCAAGCGCACTCGCTCGCGGCGTCTTCGAAGGATGCTTGCACTTGCTTCAAGGGGAACCCAATCTCACTCTGCGTTTTGTCTGTGCCATAGACGAAACGGCCTGCGGCTACGAGATGTTGTATTCGATGCCCACTGAAATGACCATTCGCAAAAAGATGATCACCTTCGCCAAGGAAGCCGACGCGGCATGCGAGGATGGGGCGGCGCTGCAGCGGCTGATATTGGAATACAACCCGGAAGAGCCGTTCAAAGACGGCGACTACTCAGCGTGTGCGCTGCCGGGCATAGTTAATGCGTACTACAGCGAGCTCAGGGAGGAGCAGCCGACTTTCCACGAGTTGCGCTTCGCCCGCAAGACCGATATCGATTTGCTGCGGACCTTCTACGAGGACTGCTTCGTCCCCGAGTTTCCCAACCCGAACGAACGCGAGTCCTTCGAAGTGATCCAAAATTACCTTCGCCTCAAAGACACCGGCTGGTACAAAAAGAACAATTACCACGTTCTTGTGCTACTCGACGGCGACAAGCCCATCGGCGGCTCAATCTCGGATTACCTCGACGAACCCAACGCGGGAGTAATCGAGTATTTCGTCATCCAACCGGAGCATCGCGGCCAAGGGCTGGGTCGTCGCCTGCTGGAAGAGACCGAACGCCTACTGCACCTCGACGCGGACAAGAGCCGCAACCGTCCCCTTGACTGGATCGTTGCGGAGATGGACGACCCCTATGTCACACCGGGGCGGACGAGCGGCATGGACTACTTCGCTCTGGCGAGAATATGGCACAGCATGGGCTATCGGTTGCTCGACTTCCCCTACTTGCAGCCGGCCCTTTCCAGCGACAAGAAACCGGTCAGCAATCTCTCCATGATTGGCAGGATCTGTTCCCATCGGTTCAAGGGCAGCCAAGTCGCATCGGCCGATGTGCAAATTCTGCTGCGCGAGTATCTGCAGTGGGCCATGCGCATTCAAGAGCCGGAGAAGAACGACGTGTTCAACAGAATGCGTGAGTTCCTCGAGGCTGCGGGCGCAGTTGAGTTGGTGAGTTTCGGGGACTATCTGGGTTGGCAGAAGGACACCCATCTGCGTATCAATGAGGTGATCACAGGTGAGGATCCGGAATTGGATCAGGCCATCGATGTATACGAGCGAGTTTTCCAAGACCGCGACATAGCAATCGCCAGCAACGAGTTCCGCAAGGCATTCCAGCCAGAGGGCCTAGCCTACCGGCCTGGCTATCGCTTCCACCTGTGGACCATCCGCCTGGAATCGGTGCAGGAGTGCGGGGGGATGGCGTCCTTCTTGACAATGCCCAGCGCCGGCTTCGGCGGTTACATCGGCTTCGCTGATTCCCTGCGCGGTGCGGGCAAGCTTCGCCACATCATCGCGCGCGCTGAGGAGCGGATGGTGCGGGACGGAACGGAGGCCCGCGGTTGGTATATCGAATGTGCCGGAGAGACCGAGCGCAACATTTTCTCGAAGGTTGGCTTCGCTGAACTCGACGTCCAGCACATGCAACCGGCGCTCCCCGGGAGGAGCATCGAGCCCCGCACCGATCCACTTCACCTGCTGTACAAGCCATTCGGGCGGGTGTACGAAAGGCCGACGATTACCAAACCCGAGTTCCTGCAGGCAATGAGCGAGATCTATCAGTCAATCTATGACATAGCTCATCCAGATGAAGACGAGGTGTTCATCAAGCTCGCCAAATCCCTTGACGGTGTCGACATTATCAAGCCGAAAGTCCTGGACAGTACATCGTGACGGTGCGAAGGGCCGGCTTACCAGTCACCTACAAGGGGCTGCGGTCGGGGACCATCAGCCTGGCCGGAAATGTCGTCATCGCCGTTTCGGCGGTCGCCCCTGCCTATAGTCTGGCCGCGACGCTGGCGGCCATCGTGGCAGTGGCGGGCACCAAGGCGCCGGCGTTGTTGATTGTCGGGTTCGTTCCGATGATGCTCATTGCGTTCGCGTTTCGAGAACTGGCCAACGAGACGCCGGACTGCGGCTCCACCTTCACCTGGGTTACCCGCGCGTTCGGTCCCTGGGTGGGCTGGGTGGCCGGCTGGGCACTGGTGATCGCCTCGATGGTAGCGATCGGCAACAGTGCGCAACTAGCAGCTATGTACCTGCTCGATGCACTGCACCTCAATAAGCTGCAGCTCGGTAGGCTCCACGTCGACAACGTCTCGCAATCTCTACCAATCCAGATCACCGTGGGCGGTGTTGCCGTGGTGGTCTTGATGGTGTTGTGTCTGCGGGGAATTGACGCCACAGAGCGGACCCAGGCTGTGTTGCTGACCCTGCAGCTCGCGATGCTGATGCTGGTCAGTTGTGTTGCCCTGGTGAAGGTATACACACATCACGCGGGTTCCCAGGCAGTTATGCCACAGTGGGATTGGCTGTCCCCGGCGGGACTCTCGGCCTCCGCGATTGCGAGCGGCAGCATCCTCTGCGTGTTCGCGTACTGGGGGTGGGACACCGGCCTGTCGGTATCGGAGGAGACTAAAAGCCCGCGCAAGAACCCGGGCAAGGCCGCGGTGTTGGCCACCATCTTCATTCTCGGCACATACGTGCTGGTGAGTTTTGCGATTCAGGCCTTCGCGGGCTTCGGTAAAAACGGAATCGGTCTGAACAATCCGGCCAACGCCAACGACATGCTCAGCATTCTCGCAAACCCGGTCGTCGGCAGCGGCCTGGCTGTGGCGCTGCTGCTGGCGATCAGTTCGTCGTCGTTAGCGGCGGTGGTGAGCTCTCTGGCGCCGACAGCGCGAACCACGCTGGCCATGGCGGTATACCGGGCCTTGCCGCAGCGGTTCGCGCGGGTGTCCCACCAGTACCAGACACCATGGTTCGGTACCGTCGTGATCGGCGTGGGCGGGTTCTCGATCTACGTCGTGATGACGCTGTTGAGCCAGAATTCGGTACCGGATATGGTTTCATCACTCGGACTGGTCATCGCCTTCTACTATGCGACGACCGCTTACGCGTGTGTGTGGACCTACCGGCACACATTGCTGCGCTCGGCCCGCAACTTCTGGCTGAGGGGTGCCCTTCCGTTTGTCGGCGCGGTTGCGATGACCTGGGCGTTCATCAAGAGCGCCTTCGACATGTATTCACCTGATTACGGCCAGACGCACATCGGTCCGGTCGGTGGCGTGTTCATCATGGGTATCGGGCTGCTGCTGATCGGCATCCCGCTTGCGGCGCTGTGCACCATCAGCGGGCGCGGGTTCTTCGAGGGCAAGACCCTGAACGCAGCGACCGACATCACCGTGCTGGATGTCGGCAGCCGAGAGGCCACCGGCGTTGGAGGTTCTATCCGTCAGTAGGAGTAGCGTGCTGCCGGAATGCAGCCCGCACAGAAATCATTTGCAACAGAAGGAGAACGAACGTGCCAGGAACGATTCTGTGCCGCTTATCGTTGGCCCGCGCGGCACCATAGTGGCCTAACGAAACCACAAATCGGATTTGCGGCGTATGAATAATGACGAATAGCAACCAGACAAACTGAGCGCTCCGCGCACTCGCGGTTGCGCCCCGAAAGGTCGACGCAGGTGAGCGAAGAAGTCGAGCCCTCTGGGCTTGCCGATGAGGCACGCGAGCGCGTCGCCGCCGAGTTGGGCCGGATACGGGAACGTCGCGATCGCTTGGAGGCCGAGGTTCGGGGCGACCGCGGCGCAGTGAGCGATCACGCCGACGCCGCCGATGCCATCCAACGCGCCGACGAATTGGCCAGCCTCGACGAGCGGATCATCGAGCTCGACCGGCTGCTGCGCACCGGACCATCGCCGTCGAACGACAGCGACACGCTGCCCTTCGGCACCAAGGTGACGCTGCGGTTTTCCGACGGTTCGGTCGTCAAGATGCAGGTGATCTCCGTCATAGAGGAGGCTCCTGCCGGCGGCGAAGACGAGGCGTTGACGGCGGGTAGCCCGTTGGGGCTCGCGCTTGCCGGGCGGCAAGCTGGCGACACCATCACCTACACCACGCCCCAAGGCGAAAACCAGGTCGAGCTGCTGGACGTGAAATACCCGTCTTAGTCCCCCTGGTCCGCCCGTAGACTTTCGGCCGATGGCCGAAATCGCGGCGAACACGCCCCTGCCGCTAAAGACACAGGCGTGGCGATTCATCGTCACCGGCGGTTTGTCAGCGGTTGTTGACTTCGGCCTCTACGTGGCGCTGCTGCGGCTGGGCTTGCAGGTCAATGTCGCCAAATCGCTGAGCTTTATCGCCGGCACGACAACCGCCTACCTGATCAACCGGCGGTGGACGTTCCAGGCACCGCCGAGCAGGGCGCGATTCGTCGCCGTGTGCGTGCTGTACGCGCTGACCTACTGCGTGCAGGTCGGTATCAACTACCTCTTCTACCTTCAATTCGCGAATGACCCGTGGCGGGTGCCCGCCGCTTTCGTGATCGCGCAGGGCACCGCCACGGTGATCAACTTCATCGTGCAGCGCTCGGTGATCTTCCGGCTGCGCTGAACGGCCCTCTGAAGGCGGTACCCTCTTTGACGATGTTTTCTAAGTTTTCTGGCCTTCCCACGACCACGGAGCGGCTGACCGGCTGGAGCCGCACCGCGCCGTCGGTGGCGCAGGTGCTCTCGACACCGGACCCCGAGGTGATCGCCAAGGCGGTTGCCTTGGCAGCCGACTCCGGCGGCCGTGGTGTCATCGCCCGCGGGCTGGGTCGCTCATACGGTGACAACGCGCAAAACGGGGGCGGGCTGGTCATCGACATGACGGCCCTGAACCGTATCCATTCGATCGACGCCGACACTCACGTGGCCGACCTCGACGCGGGGGTCAATCTCGATCAGCTGATGCGGGCCGCGTTGCCGTTCGGACTGTGGGTGCCGGTGCTGCCCGGCACCCGGCAGGTCACCATCGGTGGGGCGATCGCCTCCGACATCCACGGCAAGAACCACCACAGCGCGGGCAGCTTCGGCAACCACGTCCGGTCGATGGAGCTGCTGACGGCTGACGGGCAGATCCGTCACCTCACCCCGGACGGCGAGGAGGCCGAGTTATTCTGGGCCACCGTCGGCGGTAACGGCCTGACCGGGATCGTCGTCCGCGCCACTGTCGAGATGACCCCGACTGAGACGGCGTATTTCATCGCCGACGGCGACGTCACCCACACCCTGGACGAGACCATCGCGTTCCACAGCGACGGCAGCGAAGCGAACTACACCTACTCGTCGGCCTGGTTCGACGCGATCAGCGCGCCGCCGAAGTTGGGCCGCGCCGTGATTTCTCGTGGGTCGCTGGCAACCGTGGATCAATTGCCCAAAAAGCTACAAAAGAAGCCACTCAAATTCGATGCCCCGCAATACTTTACGATGCCAGATATCTTTCCCAACGGCCTGGCAAACAAGCCGATCTTTGGCACGCTAACCGAACTCTGGTACCACAAGTCCGGCACCTACCGCGGCAAGGCGCAGAATCTGACGCAGTTCTACCACCCGCTGGATATGGTCGCCGAGTGGAACCGGGCTTACGGCTCAGCCGGTTTCGGCCAGTACCAGTTCGTGGTGCCCACCGAGGCGGTCGAGGAATTCAAGGGCATCATGTACGACATCCAGCGCTCGGGGCACTACTCGTGGCTCAACGTGTTCAAACTGTTCGGGCCGGGTAACCAAGCGCCGCTGAGCTTTCCGATCCCGGGCTGGAACGTCTGCGTCGACTTCCAGATCAAGCCAGGACTCAACGAATTCCTCAATGAGCTCGACCGCAGAGTGCTCGAGTTCGGCGGCCGCCTCTACACCGGCAAAGACAACCGCACCACCGCGGACACTTTCCACGCCATGTACCCGCGCATCGACGAATGGATCGCGTTGCGCCGCAAGGTTGATCCCACCGGCGTCTTCGTCTCGGACATGGCCCGACGTTTGGAGCTGTTGTAAATGGTGCTCGACGCCGTGGGTAACCCCCAGGCCATCCTGCTGCTCGGCGGCACCTCCGAGATCGGGCTGGCGATCTGCGAGCGCTACCTGCAGAACGCGCACGCACGGATTCTGTTGGCCGCCATGCCCGACGACCCCGGCCGCGACGCCGCCGTCGCGCAGATGAAGGCCGCGGGCGCACGGTCGGTGGAACTGATCGACTTCGAGGCCACCGACACCGACAGCCACCCGAAAATGATCGACGCCGCCTTCGCCGGCGGGGACGTCGACGTGGCCATCGTGGCGTTCGGGTTGCTCGGCGACGCCGAGGAACTGTGGCAGAACCAGCGCAAGGCGGTTCAGATCGCCGAAATCAACTACACCGCAGCCGTTTCCGTGGGCGTGCTAGTCGGTGAGAAGATGCGCGCACAGGGCTTCGGCCAGATCATCGCGATGAGCTCGGCCGCCGGTGAGCGGGTCCGGCGGTCCAACTTCGTCTACGGCTCCACCAAGGCCGGCCTGGACGGCTTCTACCTCGGCCTTGGTGAAGCCTTGAAGGAGTTCGGCGTCCGCGTCTTGGTCATCCGGCCCGGTCAGGTGCGGACCCGGATGAGCGCGCACATCAAGGAAGCGCCGCTGACCGTCGACAAGGAATACGTCGCGAACCTGGCGGTGACCGCGTCGGCCAAGGGCAAGGAACTCGTCTGGGCGCCAGGCGCTTTCCGCTACGTGATGATGGTGCTGCGGCACATCCCGCGGCCCATCTTCCGTAAGTTGCCCATCTAGATGCGGAAGGCGCTGGCCACCGTCGGCCACATGGCATTGGCGACGGCGATTGCCGCAATGGTGTCGGTGATCTCCCTGATCGCCATCGCACGGGTCGAATGGCCCGCCTACCCGTCGTCGAATCAGCTGCACGCGCTGACCACGGTCGGCCAGGTCGGCTGCATCGTCGGACTGCTGGCCGCCGGGTGGCTATGGCGGCGTGGTCTTCGGTTACGCTGGCTCGCTCAGCTGGCCGGCCTCGTGTTCGTCTCCGCGTTCTCGGTGGTGACGCTGGCGATGCCACTGGGCGCCACCAAGCTCTATCTGTTCGGTATCTCCGTCGACCAGCAGTTCCGCACCGAATATCTGACCCGGCTCACCGACAGCGCCGCCCTTCACGACATGACCTACATCGGGTTGCCGCCGTTTTATCCGCCGGGCTGGTTCTGGCTCGGCGGACGCATCGCGGCGGTGACCGGCACTGCGGGCTGGGAGATGTACAAGCCGTGGGCGATCACCTCGATCACGATCGCGGTCGCGGTTTCGCTGGTGTTGTGGTCGCGGATGATTCGTTTTGAGTATGCGCTGATGGTCGCGACGGCGACCGCCGCGGTGACGCTGGCCTACAGCTCGCCGGAGCCGTACTCCGCGATGATCACCGTGCTGCTGCCACCGGTGCTGATCCTGACGTGGTCTGGTCTGCGGGCTCGCGAGCGTGCGACTGGCCGCACACTCGAGGTCGAACGTGCGGCTGGCCGCACACTCGCCCGTGGTGGGTGGGCCGCAGTGGTCGGGGCCGGGATATTCCTGGGCTTCGCGGCGACCTTCTACACCCTGCTGCTGGCCTACAGCGCCTTCACCGTGGTGCTGATGGCCCTGATCCTGATGGCCTCCCGCTGGCGTCAGGGAATCCGGGCTGCGCTGGATCCGCTGGGCCGGCTGGCTGTCATCGCCGTCATCGCGGCGCTCATCGCGGCGATCACGTGGCTGCCGTATTTGTTGCAGGCCACCCGTGATCCGGTCTCCAACACTGGGAGCGCCTATCACTACCTGCCGGCCGACGGCGCCGAGTTGACGTTTCCGATGCTGAAGTTCACCTTGCTCGGCGCGCTGTGCATGCTCGGGACGCTGTGGCTGGTGGTGCGGTTCCGTTCGTCGGTGCGCGCGGCCGGCCTGGCGATCGGCGTGGTCGCCGTGTACCTGTGGTCACTGCTGTCGATGCTCGCCACGCTGGCGCGCATCACGCTGCTGTCGTTTCGGCTGCAGCCGACGCTCACGGTGTTGCTGGCCACCGCCGGCGTCTTCGGCTTCATCGAAGTCACCCTCAGAGCGGCCGCACTGGCGCAGGAAGGGAGCCGAGACCGTACCTGGGGCCGCAGCGTGCTGCCGCTCGCGGCGGCGATAGGGCTGGCCGGGGCGATCGCGTTCAGTCAGGACATCCCCGACGTGCTGCGACCGGACCTCACCATCGCCTACACCGACACCGACGGCCACGGCCAGCGCGGTGATCGCCGTCCGCCCGGCTCCGAGAAGTTCTACCCGTCGATCGATGCCGCGATCACGAAGGCGACGGGAAAGTCCCGAGACGAGACCGTGGTGCTGACGGCCGACTACAGCTTCTTGTCCTACTACCCCTACTGGGGGTTTCAGGGGCTGACGTCGCACTACGCCAACCCGCTCGCGCAGTTCGACAAGCGGGCTGCTGCGATTAGGAGCTGGTCGAAGCTCAAAGCCCCCGATGAGTTCATCCACGCGCTGGACACGCTGCCCTGGGCGGCGCCGACGGTGTTCTTGATGCGCCACGGCGGCTCGGCCGGAGCGACCAGCAGCTACACCCTGCGGTTGGCCGAAGACGTCTACCCCAACCAGCCCAACGTCCGCCGTTACACCGTGGACCTCGAGGCCGCGTTGTTCGCCGATCCACGGTTCACCGTCACCACCGTCGGCCCGTTCGTGTTGGCCATCCGCAAGCCTGGGCAGCGGCTCTAATGGCGACAGAAACGCCGGATGTCGGGCAATTACCATCTACCTCCGTGGGCCGTGCCGTCGACGATGCAGTGGGCGTACCCCCAGCCGCGCAGCGGCGAGGGGGACGAAGCGATGCGGAGGAGCGGCGCGCAGCGACCGACGCGGGAGCAAACTACCGGGTCGCCCGGGTCGTGGCCGTCGTCGCCGGCCTGCTCGGGGCCCTGCTGGCGATCGCGACGCCGCTGCTGCCGGTCAAACAGACCACCGCCCAACTGAACTGGCCGCAAAACGGTGTGCTCGGAAGCGTTGAAGCGCCACTGATCGGCTACGTGGCCACCGACCTCACCATCAGCATTCCGTGCCAGGCCGCCGCCGGACTGGCCGGGGCCGGCAACACCGGCAAGACGGTGCTGCTGTCCACGGTGCCCAAACAGGCACCCAAGGCCGTGGACCGCGGTTTGCTGATCGAGCGCGCCCCCAACGACGACCTGGTGGTCGTGGTGCGCAATACCCCGGTGGTTGTCGCGCCGCTGAGTCAGGTGCTCAGCGGCGCCTGTCAGAAGTTGGTCTTGACCGCGCACGCCGACAGGGTCACCGGCGAATTCGTCGGGCTGAAACAGGGCCCCAATGCCGAGCATCCCGGCGCTCCGCTGCGTGGCGAGCGCAGCGGATACGATTTTCGCCCGCAGATCGTCGGAGTCTTCACCGATCTGAGTGGGCCGGCTCCGCCGGGCCTGACTTTCTCCGCCACCGTCGACACCCGCTACAGCAGCTCGCCCGCCCCGCTGAAGATGGCCGCGATGCTCCTCGGGGTGGCGTCCACCATCGCCGCGTTGATCGCGCTGCACATCCTGGATACCTCCGACGGCACCCGACACCGCCGCTTCCTACCGCCGCGCTGGTGGTCGATCAGCGGGCTGGACGTGCTGGTCACGATGGTGCTGGTGTGGTGGCACTTCGTCGGGGCCAACACCTCCGACGACGGCTACATCCTGACCATGGCCCGGGTGTCCGAGCATGCCGGATACATGGCCAACTACTACCGATGGTTCGGCACCCCCGAGGCACCGTTCGGCTGGTACTACGACCTGCTGGCGCTGTGGGCTCACGTCACCACCGCCAGCATCTGGATGCGGTTGCCCACCCTGCTGATGGCCCTGGCCTGTTGGTGGGTGATCAGCCGGGAAGTCATCCCGCGGCTCGGCCATGCTGTCAAGACCAGCAGAGCGGCGGCATGGACGGCGGCGGGTCTGTTCCTGGCGTTCTGGCTGCCGCTGAACAACGGTCTGCGGCCGGAGCCGATCATCGCCTTGGGCATCCTGCTGACCTGGTGTTCGGTCGAGCGTGCCGTGGCGACCAGCCGGCTGCTGCCGGTGGCGGTTGCCTGCATCATCGGCGCGCTGACGCTGTTCTCCGGGCCGACCGGTATCGCATCGATCGGCGCGCTGCTGGTGGCGGTCGGCCCGCTGCGGACAATCTTGCACCGCCGTACCAGACGCTTCGGTCTGCTGCCACTGCTCGCGCCCATCCTCGCTGCGGCGACGGTCACCGTGATACTGATCTTCCGGGACCAGACCTTCGCCGGTGAGGTCCAGGCCAACCTGCTGAAGTCCGCGGTTGGACCCAGCCTGAGCTGGTTCGACGAGCACCTGCGCTACGAGCGGCTGTTCATGGCCAGCCCCGACGGGTCGGTCGCCCGTCGCTTCGCCCTGCTGGCGCTGCTGCTCGCACTCGCGGTGTCGGTGGCAATGTCGTTGCGTAAGGGGCGAATTCCGGGCACCGCCGCGGGACCCAGCCGTCGCATCGTCGGCATCACGATCATCTCGTTCATCGCGATGATGTTCACGCCCACCAAGTGGACGCACCACTTCGGGGTGTTCGCCGGGCTGGCCGGTCCGCTGGGGGCGTTGGCCGCGGTGGCGGTGACCGCCGCCGCGATGCGCTCGCGACGCAACCGCACGATGTTCGCCGCCGTCGTGTTGTTCGTGGTGGCGCTGTCGTTCGCCAGCGTCAACGGCTGGTGGTACGTCTCCAACTTCGGTGTTCCATGGTCAAATGCGTTCCCGGAGTGGCACTTTGGGTTCACCACCGGGCTGCTCGGATTGACGGTACTGGTACTGCTGCTGGCCGCCTGGTTCCACTTCGTCAACAACGGCGACGATGCCGGGCCGCCCAGCGAATCGCGGCTCGCCCGAATCACCCAGTCCCCGTTGGGGATTGCCGCGTGGGCGTTGGTCTTCTTCGAGGTCTTATCGCTCACGCTCGGGATGACCGACCAATACCCGGCGTGGTCGGTCGGCCGCTCCAATCTTCAAGCGTTGACCGGCAAGACCTGTGGACTTGCCAGTGACGTCCTCGTCGAGCAGGAGCCCAACGCCGGGATGCTGGCTCCGATCGGGGTGCCTGTGAAGGACGCGCTGGACTCCGGTTTTGCCGACGGCTTCGATCCGAACGGGATCCCCGCCGACGTATCGGCCGACCCGGTGATGGAGCGCCCGGGCGACCGCAGCTTCGTCAGCGACGACGGAATGGTCACCAGCAGCGAGGCCGGCACCGAGGGCGGAACCACGCCCGCGCCCGGCATCAATGGGTCGCGCGCGCGGTTGCCCTACAACCTCGACCCGGCGCGTACGCCGGTGTTCGGTAGTTGGCGATCCGGGGTGCAGGTACCGGCCCTGCTACGGTCGGCCTGGTACCGGCTGCCACCGCGTGACCAGGCCGGTCCACTGCTAGTGGTGTCGGCGGCGGGCCGGTTCGACTACGGCGAAGTGGCAATCCAATGGGCCACCGACGAACAAGCCGCCGCCAATAAGCCCGGCGGTTCAATGGGATTCGCCGACGTCGGAGCCGCGCCCGCGTGGCGCAACCTGCGGGCCCCGCTATCTGCGGTGCCGTCGACCGCCACCCAGGTGCGATTGGTCGCCACCGATGACGACCTGGCACCGCAGCATTGGATCGCGGTCACTCCGCCGCGGATCCCGAGACTGCGCACACTGCAGGACGTCGTCGGGTCGACCGACCCGGTGCTGCTGGACTGGCTGGTCGGACTGGCCTTCCCCTGCCAGCGGCCATTCGGGCATCAAAACGGTGTGATTGAGGTGCCCAAGTGGCGGATTCTGCCCGATCGGTTCGGCGCCGAGGCCAACTCACCGGTGATGGATAACAACGGAGGCGGCCCACTGGGCGTCACCGAATTACTGGTCCGTGCGAACACCATCTCGACCTATCTGAAAGACGACTGGTCCCGCGACTGGGGTGCGCTGCAGCAGTTGACGCCGTACTACGCAAACGCCCAGCCGGCCCGCCTCGACCTCGGTTTGGCAACACGCAGCGGCCTGTGGAGTCCCGCGCCATTACGGCAGTAACCGCACCTAAAACGCGACCTGCCGTCGCCCGGCGCGAAAGGCGGTGACCGTTGCAGTGAGTGCCAGCAGGGCGAAGACGCTAAACGCCGAGCGAGCAGCCCCCACACCTCCGCCGTCGGAGACGTTCACCACGACACCGGCCAGCCCTGCTCCGAACGCGCCGAAAATCAACTGCACCGAGTTGATCGCGGTAGCGGCCGCGCCGCCCTCAGCGGGGTCGTCGATGTCGGTCATCGCCCACGCCGACAAATGCGGATAGGCGGCGCCGATGCCGATCCCGACGGCCAGCAACGCCGTCCCGCACAAGATGACGATGCCGACCGGTGCGCCTTGGACATGGCTTACACCGGCCATCGCCAGGCCGATCGCCATTACCAGTGGTGCCGCTATCACCACGCCCACGATCGTCCGCGCTCTGTTCAGTGAGCCACTGCCCAGTCCGCTGATCGTCCAACCGATCGATAAGGCCCCGCCCAACAACCCAGCCATCATCGGCCCCAAATGGGCCAACCGCTGACCGAACAATGGGACATACAGGTCCACCTTGGTAGCGGCGACCAGCAGCCCCAGGGTCAAATAGACCCACTTCAACGGGCCGAATCCGAAGACGCTGGCGGGTAGCACCGCCGTAGGCATCCGCCGGTCAACGACCAGAAACATTCCCACCAGCACGGCGCCAACGACCAACAGACCGGCCGTCGCAACGAAGTTACGCGGCAAAGACGCCACGCTGACCACCAGGGCCGCAGCTCCCAACAGAACTATCGACGGCACCGGAATCCGTGCCGGTTCGCGGTCGCTGTCCTGCTCGCACTCGTCCACCGACAGCACACCAGGTGCCAGCACGGACATCGCCACGCTGAGCATGGCCAGCCCGCCGAAGGCCCACCGCCACGCGCCGAACTGTGCGAAGAAGCCTCCCAGTGCAGGCCCGAGCAGCGCTCCGACGCCCCACGTCGCCGACGCCATCGCCGAGGCGCGGCTCCACAAGGAGCGCGGCAACACGGCGTTGATCACCGCAAAACTGAGGCCGCACAGC
>Ga0210386_10002276_pt1 | contig 16616 bp, 11 predicted proteins | sample IncBWH32OmetaG_FD_160091 | JGI IMG/M metagenome (GOLD analysis project Ga0210386, IMG submission 160091) | Forest soil microbial communities from Barre Woods Harvard Forest LTER site, Petersham, Massachusetts, United States - Inc-BW-H-32-O ... | reverse complement strand
CCGGCGCTTCAGCTCGTGGCGCCCCGGGAACCGCCCCGCCCCCCTCCATGTCGACCCCCGCCGCGTCCACGGCCGATCAACGCTGCCACTTGACAGACGCCCCTCCATATGAGCCCCGTCGCTTCGCCGCTTGCGTTGCGCGTGAACTTCGCGGTCATCCCATTCGGGTAGCCCTCGCTGGCAAGGTTTCCTTCTCCGTCGTAGGTACCCGTGAAGCTGAGGACATTGGTGCCCTGCGTGTCGATGACCTTCGAGAGCGCGCCGGTCGTTTCGTCGTAGCTGTACGCCTGGCTGCCCTTCCCGTCGCTGGCGTGAACCAGTCGGGCGTCGTTTTCGGGTTCATATTCGAATTCGCTCGTGACGCCTCCGGCGTCGGTGTATTTGACGATCTGCCCGAGCCTGTTAGCCGTTGTGGTGATCGTCTTCGTTTCGCCTTTGATCGAGGCACTCTGCTTTTCCAGCGCACCCGTTTCGGTGTTGTATGTATTCGTGACCTTCGGGAGCGTTTTGCCTTCGCTTCCGAGCGTTTCGCTTACGAGCACGCGCCCGGCCGCGTCGTAGCTGTTCGTCGTGGTCCGGGTGGCCGCGCCCGCTGTCGAGGTCGCGACTTCCGGCTCGCCCCACATGTTGTAGGTGTCCGTCACAACGGGCAGCGGCGGTTCGGGCTGTTTGCCGGGCAACGACTCGCACGGCAGGTTCGCCCATTGCGGCTTTTCACCGCACGTGGGATAGCTTTCGTCCTTCGCCGCCGTGTAGTAAATGACCTTCGTGTCGTGGGTACTGCCTTCGCCGGTGCTCGCCGGCGTACGCGTTTCCGTGACGTCTCCTGTGGATTCGTCATAGAGGGTCGTGTGCGTCTGTTTCGCGCCACCCGTCACCGACGTCGGCGCCCTCAGTTTCCAGCCCACGCCGCTCTGGCCGCCATATGAGGTGCTGGTCGTCCGTACGTCGCGATCGGCTTCGCCGTTTACCTGAGCGCCCTGCGTTACCTTCGTGACGAGCCGGTAGGGGCCGCCTCCCGGCGCCCCTTCGTCGTAGGAATAGACCGTGTGATCGCGCGCCTGGACTTCTTCGTTTTCTTTGGTCTTGCCATGCACGAGGCGGACAGGGTGCTGGGGCCCGAGCGTGCTCTGCAGCTCGGTCCCTTCGGCGTTGTAGGTGCTCTCGGTGTCGAGCAGTTTCGAGGCTTCTACGGATTTCGCGCCTTCGGCAAGCGCGGCTGCGCGGTTGTCGGCTGTGAGCGAGCGCACCGTGTCGTTCTGTTCGTTGTATTCGCTTGTCGATATCCCGCCTCCGGGCTTCTCGACGTTCACGGTGCGGCCCTTGGCGTCGAGGTAATAGATGCTCGCGCGCTTGTAGCTCGAGGCCGGCCATCTCTGTTCTTCATCGGGGGGAAAGATCGCGGTGGCGAATACCGGATCGTCTTTCTGTCCCCATTTTTCGACGCCACTTTCGGTCAACGTCGGCAGGCCGATGCCCGACAGCGGCACGTTGTACTCGATAGTCCATCCCGGTTCTTCGTGATACGCGGTGCCGGTTTTTTTCACTTCCGCATAGCCCGAGGTTGGCACCCTGGCGATCTTGCTTGTTTCCTCGTCCGTGTACCAGATGGTCGCATTGGTGCCCACGCCAATACCCCACGGGTAACTTCCGGTCGGCGTCGTGATTTTTTCACCCAAGCCGAACACAAGCGGGTAGTTCCATACCAACGACGCGGCGGGGAAGGTCATCCACAGGTTTTCGTCCGGGCCAGTCGCCAGGTCACTCGGCGCGCCACCCGTGACTTCGGTCACGCTCCCCGCGGTGGTTGCTCGGACGAGCTCGTTCGTTCCGTTCTCCCCAAACCACAGGTTTCCGTCTGAGCCCGCGGTAATTCTCCCTGGGCGGCTCCCGGCTGGCAGGCCGTATTCGGTCACGACGCCCGCCGTCGTAATCTTTCCAAACCTGCTCGTTTCGTTATCCGTGAACCACAGATTGCCATCGGGACCGACAGTGATGCCGAACGCACCGCTGTTCGTAGGCAGCGGATAGATAGTCGTGGCGCCAGACGGCGTCATCTTACCGATGGCTTCATACTCGGTGAACCAAAGGTTGCCGTCTGGACCGACGACGAGATCGTATGCCCGTTTCTGGTTGTAGCTGGTCGCCACGCCCGCAGGCGTAACCTTCACAAGTCCGTTAGATGCGGCGAGCCACAGGTTACCGTCTGGACCGCTCACGATCCCCCTCGCGTTGGCATCTCCCGCCGGCAGCGAATATTCCGTCACCACGCCCGCGTTTGTGATCTTTCCGACCTTGTTGTTGGCCCATTCCTCGGTGAACCACATATTTCCGTCAGGTCCCAGCGCGATGGCGTTTGGCCCGCTTCCCGCGGCGACCGGATATTCAGCCGGAGGTTCATGGATAACGTTTGCGACCGGGCGAAAGGTCGCCGATCCACCGCCGTTCGTCGCGGTCACCACTACTGCGAGAGTGTGCCCCAGGTCGGTCGCCGCGACGGTGTAGTTTGGATTTGTGGCTCCGGAGATGGGTGTGCACTGCTTTCCCGCGGGATTACAGCTTTCCCACTGATAGCCGTAGACGAAGGCACCGTTTTTCCAGCTACCGTGCGTGACGCCTAGGCGGTCTCCTACAAAGGACGTTCCGGAGATTTTGGGCTGCGTTTTCAGAACGGGCGCACTGCCACCCCACCGCGTTTCGGCAGCCGGTGCCCGGAACACCTTGACGATACGCCCGAGGTTTGAGTCAGTACCCGCCGTGCCGTAGATGAAGGCCCAGGTCTCCTGTCCGGGAGGCGTCAACGCCGTCACGTGACCTTCTGCGTCATAGCCGTAGATCGTCTTCAGCGGAGCTGGCGTCACCCGCGGGTCCCACTCGTCCCGTAGCCTCCCGAGCTTGTCGTATTCGTAGTGCGCCACGGGTATTTCCGCCATCGCTTTGCTCGCCGGGCTGTAGGCGATGAAGACGATTTCCTTCAGGCGGCCGGTGTATTGGCCCATTCGCTCTCGCTTTCGCCTTTGGCGGTTTTTTCGGTTGCGTAGACGAACTCCAGCGCTTGGCAGCCGGGTTTGAGTTCTTTCGGGTTCGATGGACACGTCACGCCGGTAGGGATCGGCGCAAGCGCCTCCGTCGGTCGCGTGATCTGAGCACCTTCGACGGTCGTAGTTTCGTCGGAGTAGGTGACCGTATCGGTCGGGGCCGCGCCCTTTGTGATGCTTGGCGTCCAGACTTCGCCTGTACCGCCGGCCGGCATTCGGAAGGTCGTGCTCGTCGCGGTCGCGGCGTCCTTCAGCACGTACTGCTTCGTCCCTTCGGGTTCTTCGAAGGAGAGCGTCAGGTTGGCGTCTCCTTTCGGTGATTCAAAGCCGCTTTTCCTGCTGCCCGCGAAGGTCGTCTGCGCTCCCGAGGCGGTCGTCAGGACCATGCTTTCGTTGGGCTGCTGAACAAGCGCCTCCTGGCCCCCGAGACTCAGGCCCCACTGTGCCCCGAACGGACCGGCCAGGCCGGCGGCGCCGAGGGCGCGCGAGGCGTAGGTACGCGCCACGGTCAACCCGCCGCCCAGAGCCACATCGGTTGCGCCCAGGCTGAACTGACCGGATGCGAGGTTCAAGGAGCCGGGGCCAAGCCGCTCGGATGCTCCGGGATTGACGCTGAAGATGGTTTCGCCACCGGGCGTTGAGACGTCGCCGGCGTTGTCGGTCGCGACGACCAATATGGTGTGCTTTCCGGTGGCGTAGCTACTCCCGGAGATCGTGAATTCGGCGTGAGCGGTGCATGGCCCTTTCGCGACTTCGCAGGAGCCCGACGGAGTACCGACTTCCTTGCCGTCGATCAGCAGCGCGATCGATTTGACCCCCGAGCCCGGCGTCGTGGCGGACCCGTCGGTCGCTTCGACGGTCAGGTGGTATTCCCCGCCCGCGGAGATTTCGTTGCCGCCCGGCAGGCCCGTGATCGCAAGTTTGCCCGGTGGCGTGCTGTCCACTCTGACGACGTGGCGTCGCGAGCCTTCGGCCTCGTTTTCCTTCACATGAGAGTCATACATCGCGTTCCACGCATCTAGGCCAAGCGACGGTTCCCCGTCGGGGAGCGAGGCGGAGTAGCCGATGTATTCGGTGTCTTCGGACGGGCACTGGATACCCCCGGTGCACAAGCCTTCGCTCAGCAGCGACTTTTCGCCCAGGTGTTCCCAACCGGCGGTCGCGTTGGTGTGTTCGCTGCTCCACGCTTCGATGCCGATGCCTTTGTCGGCTGCGGTGAACTTGACGAGAGCGTTGGAATGGGGTCCGAGCCAGTTTTTCGTGCCATAGAGTGCGTTGGGGTGCCCGTTGACCGTCGCGTCGGTCGTGTCGAAGCTCACTTCCGGGTTCACTTCCTGCTGCACGGCGACTTCGGCGCTGTGGAGGATGTCTTCTCCCGCTTTGCCCGTGCCCGCGCCGGATGCGAGCGCGACGTAGGTTGCCGAGTTGTTGTCCTGCGGGGTCGTCAGGCATTTTTCGCCCATGCGGCAGTACGGCGGAATGTTGACCGCTGGTTCGCTGACTTCGCTCGACAGGGCGTGTTCGCTTTCGACGCCGCCTTTGCTGTCGAGCTCGACGCGACTTTCGACATGCGTCCCGGCCTCGCGCTGGGCCGTTTCGGAGGCGAAGTCCCAGATGTGCGAGAGGCCCTGCGTCGTGTAGGCCATCCAGCCGCGTTCACGTTCGCCGTGGTTGCTTGCGACCTGGATCGTCCAGCCCTGCGCGCCTTCGGCCCCCGTGAACAGGCTGCCTTCGTGTTCGAAGTGCCAGTTCGTCGCGTGGGAGCCGCTTTTGTTCACCTGTTTGTCCCAGGTGAATTCGCTTGCGTAGTATTCGTAGCGGGGATCCACAATGATCGGGTAGGCGTACGCGCCCGCCGGGTGATCGACCTGAAGGACGAGCGTGTCCCCCGTGGCGGTCATGCTCACGGGAACCGGAGTCCCGGCGGCGTCGTGCGCGCTTGGGGCCAAGATCACCGCCAACTTCCTGGCGCCCTGCACGACGTCGACCGGCCCTGCGCCGGGCGCGTCCTGCTTCAGGGCCGCCCCCGCTGGCAGGCCGACCTTGAAGAACAGGTGCGAGGGCGAGCGTTGGCTGCGTAGGCTCGTCTCGATCATCAGGCCAAAGGTCGAGGGCTTCACGAGGGTGTCGAGGTCGAGAACCCCCGCGCCCGGGTCTTCGCTGTCTGCGTAGAAGACGCTCGCGCCGTCGAGTGTCCCTTCGCCGGGAAGCGGCGAGCCGTATTCGTCGGTGGGCGTCAAGGACACGCCGGCTTCTGAGAGCGCCGCGCCTTCGCCCAAGTGCTTGGGGATGCGGACGGGCGCGAGCGCGCTCTTGGGCTCGAAGGTACCGTTGACTTCCGAGAGGTTCAGGTCGATCGGGACGTGACGGCCAGGCGCGACTTCCAGCGCTACTGGCTCGAGGGTTTCGCGGACTTCGCGGCTGCCGTCCTCTCCGTTCACGGACATCGCGAAGTCCGTCGGAAAGCCGACGATTCGCTCCCCTTCCGGCAGAGCCGGCGGTCCGCCCACGGTGTCTTTGACGAGACCCGGGTCGGTGCTGGCGGTCAGGGCCTTCCCGGCTTGAACACTGAGGTCCTCGTAAGCGCTCTCGGAATCTTCACGCAGCTGCGCAGCTTCGGGGGTTGTCCGCGAGGCTTCTTCTCCGGCCTGGAGCTGTTCGCCTTCGGTCGGCGAGCCGGGGACGACGAGCGGAGCTCCGAGCGGAGAGTAAGTGCCGACTGCTGACGCTGAATGGGAGGAGCCCTCAGGAGACGAGCTTGCGCCGAGTGTGGTCGCCGGCGGCACCACCAGGCCCGCTACACAGCACAGCAAGGAGACCGTCAGTCGTCGCGCTCCGTTCATTGAAGTCGTTTCCTTTCGCGCTCTCTGGGAGATTTCCGCATGGTTGGTCTCGGTGGGCTGGAACACTGATGTTTTGCGTGACTCCCGCCCGCCGCCCGAACGCAGCCGGTCAGGTTGCTGCTCGCACTAGTGCGGGTGTTACACCCGCCGGCTGCTCCCCCAGGTTCTTTGTGATTCACCGAGCTGGACGACGAGAGATGTTCGCCCGCTCAACGCGGCGGCATGATTACCGGTATGTGAGTTATCAGGATTAGCCGTTTCCGCAAAATGCGCCATAAATTGCCGATTATCTGGATGGATTGCGATGCACAAATTTGTCGGTCACATCTGGAACGGCGCGCGTCGGAGCGGAGGACGCCGCTCGAGAGCACAGCCGATAAGCGGCTCGGGCATCAAACGTAGGCGAGCATATGTACTTGATGCGATGGCGTCAATGCGGTGGACTTGAATACATGGACTCGGCCATATGTTCTATGCGATGGTGCATCGGTGGCACGCTCTCCCCGGCTCGACCCGGCGCTCGGCGTTGCCGTGCGCCAGCTTCGCGAGGAACACGGCGTAACGCGCGAAGCGCTGGCCTTCAAAGCCGACATCACGATCAGCTCACTTGCCCGAGTCGAGTTGGTGCAGACGACGCCCGGCTGGGACACGGTGCGGAGCATCGCGAGTGCACTCGGCGTCTCGCTCGTCGACTTCGCTGCCGCTGTTGAAGCGGCCGAGTAGCGGCGGTCTCAGCGGCGCCAAGCGCTGGAGGGTGAGGCTGTCGCTGCGGCGCGTCCCGGGTGGTCAGCCGCTGCTCCACTCAGGACGCGCGGTGGGCGCGGTTCGCCTAGCGCTGGCGTTCGAGCGCGTCGGCGAGATCGTGCAGGCTCGCGCCGCAGGCGCTCAGCACAGCCAGGAGGGTCTTCCAGCGCAGGCTGCGATTGCCACGCTCGACCTCGCTGAGATAGCCGGCGCGAACTTCCAGCTCATCAGGTCTTCGCTAGCGCCCGACGGGCCGTTTGGCGCTCGGAGGCACTGCGTAGATCGGCGAGCGGGCCAGCACTGCGCCACGTGCTGAATCTACCAAGACTGGCGCGAGAACTGGCGAGCCGGTGGCAATTCGACCGTATTTGGCTCATCCAAGCTAATTCCTACTACTCCGGGATAGGGACTCGAAGTGCGAAGGCGCTCGACGGATCGCCAGCGATTATTGGGCGAAGTCTCATCCAGCGGCAGGAGCCGGCAGCGCGTCCAAGGTCGCCTTGAGCTCGGCCACAGACTGGTAGTCAAGTCCCAAGAGGTGGTCGTAGCGATGACGCACGATCCCCTGTTCGTCGACGACGATCACGGCTCGCTTGGTGCCCATCCGTCCGTGCGCGCTGTAGGCACGCGCTACCGCCCCGTCCACGTCGGCCAGGAGCGGCACAGTCAGATTGTTCTTGTCGATGAAGCCCTGATGCGAGGCCACGTCCTGCGCTGAAACGCCAACGACCGTCGCACCCAAAGCAGCGAACTCGTCCGGCCGGTCACGGTACGAGCAGAACTGTTTGGTGCAGACCATCGTGTTGTCGCCCGGGTAGAACAGCAGCACGACGCGCTCGCCGCGGTGATCGGACAGACGGAACGGGCCGTCGGTGCCGGGCAGCTCGAAATCGGGGGCCGGCTCGCCGACCTGCGGGGTCTTGGCCATCTCGCATTCCTCCTCGTGTCGATCCTCGCCGGCGGCCGCCGCGCGCCGCCAGCATAACCCGTCCGCGCGTCCGCTCAGCGGCGGGCGCCGGCGCCGGGCGCGCCCATCGACCGAAATGCTCAGCGACCGCGCCGCGCGGCCGCGCGGCCGGCGCCGAGCGCGGTCACCCACCACGGCAACGGCGCGCGCGTCTCGCGGCGCGCGCCGTCGAGCGAGACGCCGCGAGAGCAGATGAACGCGAGGCGGCGCTGGCGGCGATAGTCGCTGAGGCCGGTGTAGTCGGTCATCGTCTGCGCGAGCGGCGCCGTCTCGTAGCCGAACTGCTCGGCCAGCTCGGCGACGGCGGCGCGCGAGGGGATCAGCACGATCCGGTGATCGACAGCCTTCGCGCCGTCGTACAGCGAGTCGAGCTCGAACACGCTCTCGCGCGCGCGAGAGATCTCGGTGTCGAGCACGATCAGCTCGGCACCGGTGCGAGCGATCAGCTCGAACAGCTCGACGGGTCTGGCGACACGGTCGAGCAGCCCGAGGCACAGCACGACGTCGAAGCGCTCGGCGAGCGCGTGCTCGAACACGTTGGCGGTCTCGAAGCGGTAGCGGTTTGGCTCGGCGCCGCTCGCCTCGAACACGAGATTCGCCTGTTCGACGTGCATCTGCTGCGCATCCAGCCCGAGCACGAAGTCGGCGCTGGCCTCGTACGCCTGCAGCGACCACCAGCCGGCGCTGCAGCCGAGGTCGAGCACGCGGCGGCCGGCGAGCGTTCCGCCGCACAACTCGAGCAGTGGCTCGAAGAAGTACGCGCGCCGCTGGCGCTGGCGATTGACGACGCTCGAGTCGGGCACCGGCGTGCTCACGCCGCCGTCGAACTCGAAGCGGTAGTACCACAGCGGGAACGCCGCGATCCGGCTCTTCAGCTCATCGACCTGCACAGAACGTCCTTCGTCGTCGCCTTCCGCGCATGTGACTTCCTCGCGGCAGCGGCGAAAGCTAGCCGATCGCCCGTTCGATCAACCCGAGCCAGACCTCGCTGCGCGTCGGGAACGCCGGGACGGCGTGCACGAGCCGCGCGACCGGCACCTCGCCGATCACCGCGATCGTGGCCGCCTGCAGCCACTCGCCGACGTCGACGCCGGCGAACGTCGCGCCGACGAGCACGGCGCGATCGACGTCGACGACGACGCGCGCCATCCCCGGCGCTCCGTGACCGACGAAGGTTTCGCCGGCGACCGTGATCGGCTGGTCGACGGCGCGCACGTTCAAGCCGGCGGCGCGCGCGCCCGCGAGCGTGTGCCCGACGGCGGCGACCTGCGGCTCGGTGAACATCACGCGCGGAGACAGCGCGCCGTCGGAGCGCAGCGTCGCCTCGCGCCCGAGGATCCGATCGGCGGCGAGGCGCGCCTGGTACTTGCCCATGTGCGTCAGCAGCACGCGGCCGTTGGCGTCGCCGAGCACGTACAGCCACTCGTGACCGGGCACGCGCAGCGTGTCGTCGACCTCGACGAAGCCGCTCGCCTCGATCCCAAGCGACTCGAGCCCGAGGCGCTCGGTGCGCGGCTCGCGGCCGACCGCGACGAGCAGCTGATCGCCGGTCAGCGAGCGTCCGCCCTCGAGCAGCATCGTCACGCCGGCGCGGCCGCGCTCGACCGCGACGGCCTTCGCGCCGAGCACGACCTCGACGCCGCCTGCCCGCAGCGCGTCGGCGACGAGCTCGGAGGCGAACTCCTCCTCGCGCGAGATCAGCCGATCGAGCGCCTCGATGACGCTCACGCGAGCGCCGAGCGATGCGTACGCCTGCGCCAACTCGACCGCGACGACGCCGCCGCCGAGCACGAGCAGCGACTTGGGGATCGCTTTCGCGGTCGTCGCCTCGCGGCTCGTCCACGGCTCGGCCTCGCGCAGCCCGCGGATCGGCGGCATCGCCGGGCCGCTGCCAGGCGCGAGCACGACGGCGCGTCGCGCGCGCAGCAGCTGCCCGTCGACGCGCATGCGCCGTACGCCATCGAGCTCGCCGTGGCCGCGGATCAACGTGATGCCGCGTTCCTCGATCCACGGCAGGTGAGACGCGTCGTCGAGACGATGAACGATCTCGTCGCGCCGAGCGAGCGCGGCGGCGACGTCGAGCGAGCCGGTCGCCGCCTGGGCGGCCCCGGCGACCCGGCGCGTCTCGGCGAGCGCTTGCGCGGGCCGCAGCAGCGCCTTCGAAGGCATGCATGCGTAGAACGAGCACTCCCCGCCGACCAGCTCGCGCTCGACGAGCGCGACTGCGAGGCCAGCTCGTGCGAGCCGTCCCGCGCAGACCTCGCCCGCCGGACCGGCGCCCAGCACGATCACATCGAACTCACGTACCTGATCCACGATCGTCGCTCGCCTCCTCGGCCGCTCACGGCGCGCGGACGCGCGCCGCCGCCATTGCAGCAGGTCGCGCGCCGGGCTCCTCGAGCGGCGTCGCCGTAAGGGAGATCCCCGATTGCTTCGCGCGTGCGGGGCGCTACAGTCGATCGGACCCCGTCGTTCCTCTGGACGGCCACCCCCTGCCCCCCGGGCCTCCCGCGGCCCCCGCTCTCCTGGAGGACTCGCCTTGCTGAAGCTCGCCCGCTTCTCGACAACCCACCGCCGGTACGTGATCGTCGGCTGGATCGCGCTGCTGCTCGTGATCAACGTGCTCGCGCAGTCGGCCGGCACGTCGTACTCGAACAACTTCACGCTGCCCAACTCCGACGCGCAGCGCGCGTCCAACCTGCTGGCGAGCAGCTTCCCGGCGCAGGCCGGCGATCGCGACACGATCGTCTACCGCGTCAGCTCCGGCAGCGTCAGCGAACCGGCCGTGCGCGCGCGAATGAGCGCGACGTTCGCGAAGGTCGCGAAGCTGCCGCACGTCGCGAGCGTGATCAGCCCGTACGGCGGCGCGAGCGCGGGTAAGTCGATCTCGGCCGACCGCAAGATCGCGTTCGCGACGGTCGTGTTCGACGAGAAGGCGAACAACCTGCCGAAGTCGGCGCCCGAACGCGTCGTCAGCGTCGCGCGCGCCGCCACGCGGCCGGGCCTCCAGGTCGAGCTCGGCGGTCAGGCGATCGAGGCGACCGAGCAGGCCGGCTTCGGGATCTCGACCGCCGTCGGGCTGCTCGCGGCGATCGTCGTGCTGCTGCTGACGTTCGGCTCGCTGATCGCGATGGGGCTGCCGATCGTGACCGCGCTGTTCGGGCTCGGCAGCGGCCTCGGCGTGATCGCGCTGTTCACGCACGTCGTCGACACGCCGAACTTCTCGTCCGAGCTCGCGGCGATGATCGGCCTCGGCGTCGGGATCGACTACGCGCTGTTCGTCCTCACGCGCTTCCGCGAGGCGTACATCACGCCCGGGCCGACGTTCGGCGACGCGCGCGAGTCAGTCGTGCGGGCGATGGACACGGCCGGGCGCGCGGTCCTGTTCGCGGGCTGCACGGTCGTGATCGCGCTGCTCGGGATGATGCTGCTCGGCGTCGACTTCCTCTACGGCGTCGCGATCTCCGCGTCGATCGGCGTGCTGCTCGTGATGCTCGCCTCGCTGACGCTGCTGCCGGCGCTGCTGACGGTCGCCGGCGCGCGCCTGGCGCGACCGAGCCGTCGCGCGCGCCGTCGCGCGGCGAAGGCAACCGCCGCCGAGGGCGCGCCGGCGAGCAGCGGCGTAGCCACGCCCACGGCGGCGGGCGGCGGCGCGTGGCTGCGCTGGAGCATGTTCGTCGAGCGCCGCCCACGCACGATCGCGATTGTCTCGGCGGCGACGATGCTGCTGATCGCGGCGCCGGCGACGGCGCTGCGCCTCGGCTCGAGCGACGCCGCGAACGACCCCGGCCAGCAGACCACGCACAAGGCGTACGAGCTGCTCGCGCAGGGCTTTGGCCAGGGCTTCAACGGCCCGCTGCTCGTCGTCGCGAAGGTGCCGGGCCCACACCGCGAAGCGATCGCAAGCGGCGCGCTGCCCGGTGAAGCCGCGCACCCGTCGACTGGCCCGCTGCCCGGCGAAGTCGTGCGCCCGCCCGGCGGCGCTCCCCTCGAGCGCCTGCGCACGGCGATCGCGTCGAGCCCTGACGTCGCCGCGGTGGCGCCGCCGAAGCTCAACCCGGCGGGCGACGTCGCGACGATCAGCGTGTACCCGCACTCCTCGCCGCAGGCGCTCGCGACGATGCAGCTCGTCGAACATCTGCGCAAAGTCGCCGTCCCACCGGTCGCGGCGAGCACGGGCATGACGGTCTACGTCGGCGGCGTGACGGCCGGCGCGGTTGACTTCGCGAGCACGCTCGGGCAGAAGCTGCCGCTGTTCATCGGCGTCGTCGTGCTGCTCTCGGCGCTGCTGCTGCTGATCGTTTTCCGCTCGCTCGTGATCCCGCTGCAGGCGGCGGTGATGAACCTGCTGAGCATCGGCGCGTCGCTGGGCGTGATCGTCGCGATCTTCCAGTGGGGCTGGCTCGGGAGCCTGTTCGGCGTCAGCGGCGGGCCGATCGAGTCGTTCATCCCGGTGATGCTGTTCGCGATCGTGTTCGGGCTGTCGATGGACTACGAGGTGTTCCTCGTCTCGCGCATCCACGAGCGCTGGGCGCATACGCGCGAAAACTCGCGCTCGGTCGCCGAAGGGCTCGCGCTGACCGGCCGCGTCGTGACGGCCGCGGCGGCGATCATGGTGTGCGTGTTCCTCTCGTTCATGCTCGGCGAAGACCGCGTGATCAAGGAGTTCGGCCTGAGCCTCGCGAGCGCCGTGTTCCTCGACGCGCTCGTCGTGCGCTGCCTGCTGTTGCCGGCCGTCCTGCACCTGATCGGCGAGCGCACGTGGTCGCTGCCGGGCTGGCTGGGCCGCGCGCTGCCGCGCGTCAACATCGAGGGGACGGTGCTGCCCGCGCAGCCGCAGAGCTCGGACGAGCCGAGCGCGACGCCGCCCGGAACGCGTCGCGCCGGCCGACCGGAGGTCGCGACCGAGGGAGCGGAGGGCTGACCGATGCGCGAAGTCGACCTCGACTCCGACGACACGGTCCACGCGACGTACGCGTCGCGCTCCTTCTCGCACGACATCCCGAAGTACCGCCTGCCGGCGCAAGGGGTGAGCGCGAACGCCGCGTACCAGCTCGTTCACGACGAGCTCAACCTCGACGGCAACCCGGCGCTCAACCTCGCGTCGTTCGTGACCAGCTGGATGGAGCCGCAGGCCGACCTGCTGGCGGCGGAGACGCTCGCGAAGAACCTGATCGACCAGGACGAGTACCCGCAGTCGGAGGTGATCCATCGGCGCGTCGTCGCGATGATCGCGCGCCTGTTCCACGCGCCGGCCGGCTCGGGCGCGACCGGCGCCGCGACGGTCGGCTCCTCCGAGGCGATCATGCTCGCGATGCTCGCGCACAAGCGCTCATGGCAGCGCCGCCGCGAAGCCGCCGGCGAGCCGACGGATCAGCCGAACGTCGTGATGGGCGCCGACGTGCACACGTGCTGGGAGAAGTTCGCGCGCTACTTCGAGGTGCAGGCGCGCGTCGTGCCGATGGAGGACGGGCGCTACACGATCGGCGCCGAGCAGGTCGAGCCGTTGCTCGACGAGCGCACGATCGGCGTCGCGGCGCTGCACGGGTCGACGTTCACCGGCGGGATGGACGATCTCGCCTCGCTCGACGCGCTGCTCACGCGCGTCGAGGCCGAACGTGGCTGGCGTATCCCGCTGCACATCGACGCCGCCAGCGGCGGCTTCATCACGCCGTTCTCAGAGCCCGACCTGGCCTGGGACTTCCGCTTGCAGCGCGTTCGCTCGATCAACGTCTCAAACCACAAGTTCGGCCTCGTCTACCCCGGTATGGGCACGGTCGTCTTCCGCGAGGCGAGCGACCTGCCGGAGGAGCTGGTCTTCCACATCAACTACCTCGGCGGCGACATGCCGAACTATTCGCTGAACTTCTCGCGACCATCGAGCCAGGTGATCCTCCAGTACTTCGCGTTCTTGCGGCTCGGCCACGAGGGCTACCGCGCGATCGTCGCGAACGTGCTGTCGAACGCGCAGGCGCTCGCGCACAAGCTCGGCGCCTTCGACCAGCTCGAGCTGCTCAACGACGGCTCGCGCTATCCAACCGTCGTCGTCCGCGCCAGCGATCCCGAGAAGCTCGACCTGACGCTGCTCTCGCAGTTGCTGCGCGCACGCGGCTGGATCGTTCCGGCGTACACGCTGCCGCCGAACGCCGAGCACATCACCGTCCTGCGGATGGTCGTCAAGGAGAACTTCTCGCGCGACATGGTCGAGATCCTCGCGCGCGACGTCAAGACCGTGATCCACACGCTCGAACACGGGCCCGCCCCGCGCAGTGCCCGCGTGAAGCGCCGCCCGATGTACTAGCCGAGTCCTCCGGCTCCGCCGCTCGCCCGCCGAGGGCGAAGCCCTAGTCTTGTTGGCGGCGGCGGTTGATCAAGAGCACTCCGCCGACGACCACGATCAGCACGATCACGACGCCGGCGGCGATGTAGCGAAGTTTGTGGTGGACCGGTTTTTTCGCTTTTGCTTCTTTTTCGGCGGTCGCTTTGCCGAGCACGCCGACGGGGATGCCGGCGGCTTTCAGGCGTTCGAGGGTCTGCGGCTCCTGGTGCGCGGGGTAACGGGCGAGGACGTGCGTGCCGTCGGTCAACGTAACGCGCACCGTGCGCAGGCGCTTGTTGATGACCGCGCTTTTGATCTTCTTGGCGGCGATCTGCTGGCTGAATTCGGCTTCGCTCTCGTGCCTGTAGACGATCGCGCCTTCGACTGCGCTCGCGACCGCGACGAGCGGCGTCAGGGCAAGGCAGAGCGCAAGCGCGAGACTCGTAAATGCTCTCGTTGGTCGATTCATCGGCGCGTACCCTAATGCCTCGACGCGCGGCGTGTCGCGCCGGCGCACGCCGGCCTTCACATGTGTTCACAGATCGGGTGGCGCAGCGCAGCGCGCGCTTAGACGCGGCCGGTGTCGCGGCGATAGGCGCGCACGGCGAGCGCGCTGAAGACGGCGGTCCAGGCGGCGATCACAACCCACGCCATACCCGTCCACGCCTTGCCGCCGAGCGCGACGTGGCTCGCCTGCACGAGCCAGTACGACGGGATGTACTGCGCGAGATCGTGCAGGAAGCCGTGATTGCCGAGCGGGAACCACGTGCCGCCAAGCAGCGCGAACAGCGAGACGCCGCCGCCCATCGCCGGGCCGATCGAGTCGGGCGTCAGCATGTGGCCGAGCGTGATGCCGAGCGCGGCGAATGGGATCAGCCCGACGAGCATCAAGCCGGTCATCTGCAGCCAGTCGCCCGCCGGCAGGCTGACGCCGAGCGAGGCGCCGGCGAGGTACAGCACGGCGATGCTGAGCAGCGCCACCGCGTACGCGGTGATCACCTTCGCGCGGAAGTACGCGCGCGGCGAGAGCGGGCTGATCCGCAGCTGGCGGTTCCAGCCGACGGCGCGCTCGGCGGCGATCCGCGCGCCGGAGGAGAGCATCGCGCTCATCGTGCCGAACGAGGCGAGGCCGACCATGAAGTACAGCGGCAGCGACACGCCGCTGCCGGAGATGTTGTGGACGTTGCGGTTGGGCCCGGCGATCACGAAGTAGAGGACCAGCGGGAAGCCGAGCGAGAGCAGGAAGAAGCGGCGGTTGCGAAACGTGCGCAGCAGCTCGTAGCGTGTGTATGTGAGCGCGCCGCTCACGCCGAGCGTCCCGCGGTCGACGCGGCGCCGGGCGCGGCTCCGGCTGGGGCGCCCGGCGAGCCGTCCGCGTCGTCGCCGGTCAGCGCGAGGAACGCCTGCTCGAGGCCGGCGGCGTTGATCTCGATGTCGCGCGCGTGCGGATATGCGGCGAGCAGCGCGCGAATCGCGTCGTCGGAGTCCGAGCACGTCAGCACGACCGCCTCGCCGCGGCGCTCGACGCCGCCCACGCCGGGTAGTGCGGCGAGCGCGTCGAGATCGGCGCCGGGGAGCGTCGCGCGAATCGTGCGCGAGCCGACCATCGCCTTGATCTCGTTCGTCGGGCCGTCGGCGACGATCCGCCCGTGCGCGATCAGCACGGCGCGGTCGGCGTACGCGTCGGCCTCCTCGAGGTAGTGCGTCGCGAACAAAATCGTCTTGCCGCGCGCGGCGAACTCGCGCATCACGCGCCAGAACGCGTTGCGGCCCTCGACGTCGAGCGCGACGGTCGGCTCGTCGAGCACGAGCAGCTCGGGGTTCGAGACGAGCGCAACGGCGGCGCGCACGCGTTGGGTCTGCCCGCCGGAGAGCTTCTGCGTGCGCTGCGCCGCGAACTCGCTCGTGCCGGTCAGCTCGAGCACCTCGTCGACGGCGAGCGGCTCGGGATACAGCGCGGCCATCATGCTGATGAGCTCGCGCACGGTCAGGTCGCGGATCAGCGAGCCGGTCTGCAGCATCGCGCCGACGGCGCCCGCGGCGACGGCGTCGGACGGCGAGCGACCGAACACGGAGACGCCGCCGGCGTCGGGCTCGAGCAAGCCGAGCAGCATGTCGATCGTCGTCGACTTGCCGGCGCCGTTGGGCCCGAGCAGCGCGACGGTCTCGCCGACGGCGATCTCGAGCTCGACGCCGGCCACGGCCTCGATCGGGCCGTGCGGGCCGTTGAACGACTTGACGAGGCCGTGCAGGCGGATCTCGCGCGCCTGTCGCTCCATTCCGGCCCCGGCGTCCGCCCCGCCGGCTCCGGCCCCCGCACCCCCGGCGCCGGGCGCGAGGCTCATTTGCGCGCTTGCCTGGCCGTCTTCAGGCGGTCGACCTTCGAGAGCACGACCTTGCGCATGCGCACCGATTGGGGCGTCGTCTCGACGGCCTCGTCGTCGCGGACGAACTCGAGCGCTTCGTCGAGCGTCAGCTTGCGGTGCGCGTCGAGCCGCACGAGCACGTCGGACGTCGAGGAGCGCATGTTCGTCAGGTGCTTCTCTTTGACGGGGTTCACGTCGAGGTCCTCCGAGCGCGCGTTCTCGCCGACGATCATCCCTTCGTAGACCTCTTCGGCTGGCCCGACGATCATCGTCCCACGTTCCTGCAGGTTCATCAGTGCGAACGTCGTCGTGACGCCGCGGCGGTCGGCCACCATCGAG
>Ga0210386_10002275_pt1 | contig 16630 bp, 12 predicted proteins | sample IncBWH32OmetaG_FD_160091 | JGI IMG/M metagenome (GOLD analysis project Ga0210386, IMG submission 160091) | Forest soil microbial communities from Barre Woods Harvard Forest LTER site, Petersham, Massachusetts, United States - Inc-BW-H-32-O ... | reverse complement strand
GTTTGCTGACGCGCATGGTTGGCGGTCAGGATAACAGATATGTCGAGTTCCTTGGCGGAGCGGCCCTGCGTCAGGATCCGTGAGCGCATGGTGCCCTCCAGCCAAAAACCTTGCCGCAAAACAGCCAGCGCGCCCGCTTCCCGCAGACAGGCTTCGGAAAATTCCCGGTCCGACGTCAGCCACCATGCCGCGCCCTGAGTCAAAGCCGCTTCACTCACGCTCAGCGTGTAATAGTGCAATCCGATCTCTTCCTCCCAGATGTCGAAGCAGGGCACGCGCGCATGCGTCAACACAAAGTCCAGATCCTGCTTGAGCAGCAACAAGTCGGCTTCGCGCGCCGGTCCCCAATGCAAAATCGCCAGAGCACGCAAGGCAGGCCCGTCATGCTGCGGCCTTGGCCAATCGCTGATGTCGAGCGTGCCGTCGGGATTGACACGGGTGTCGGCCAAAATCGCTTCGCCATGAACATCGTCCATGTCCCGGCGCAGAAAACGCGCAAAATCGGGCGCCGCCGCGTTGCGCCAGCCGGCCGGCATCCGCCGGCCATCCAGCCCGGACAGGGCTAGGCTGAAATCCACAAAGTCTTCGAACAACCGGCGGGAGCCGGGCACGGCATCGCGTACCAGCGCCAGCGCATCCATCACCAATGCGCTGTCGCGATACCAATGGAAGAAGTAATCAGGATCGGGGTCGTAAGACGCCAGCGCGGGTGATGCGACGACCGAGCCCTTTGCCGGCGCGATGACCTGACCGAAGCCCGGCCGGGTTTTCACCACCGGCGACGATATGCTGCGCAACAGGCCCGAAATCGCAAATTCGCGCTGCCGCGCGATCCAGCCCTCAAGCATCGTCATTCCGCAAGACGAAGCCCAGCCGGGTAAGCCCGCTGCGGACTTCCGGCACCGACATGAAAAGGTTCCATAACAATCGTCTGCGATGATTTTCGATCATCACGATGATGGGACCCTGGTCGATGGCAAGAAAGGTGTCGGCATACCAGTCGCGCCCGGGATTGAACGCGTCGGTCAGGCCATAGCGGCCCCATATCCGCTCGCCATAAACACGCAGGAAATGCCGCAACGCGGCCATGGCTTCACCGGGCGCATAAGGGAAACTGGACAGAGCGGCGGTGGGGGAGATCGTGCCATTGTCATTGCCGGCGGCGTGCGCGTCATAGCCCGAAGGATCGTCGCTTGCCGTCAAGCCCCAGCAATCCGCGCCATACCCGGCAAAGCCGCCCGGATTGGCGATACAATGGGCCCGGTTGATCCTTGTGTGGGCGACATTCTGCTGCCAATAACCGGCATGCGCATCCGACAGGCGATGTGGATCCAGGCCGCAAAAGGAATAGTGGGCAAAGAACAGAGGCCCCCCGAGATCGGGCCCCAGCGGCAGCATGATTCCCTGGTAGGAGTTGCCATTGTAATAGTCCGGGCCGGCGCAAAAGCCTGCCTGGTAAATTTCCGGGGCGATGGCATGACGCGGCGATGCCGCCGCCAGCACATAGGTGATCAGGCATTCGTTCCAGCCGCGGATCGCATGGTTCATCTTGAATCCATGTCGTGGGCTCCAATGCCAGGTCAGGACCCGCTGGCCGAGCTGGACATGCCAGGTCCATTCCACCTCCTCCCAAAGCACGGTGATGCGGCCCCTGAGATCCGCCTCTTCCGGACGGTCGAAAAAGCGCCGCGCTGTCAGAAGCCCCATCATCAGGAATGAGGTTTCCACCAGATCGCCGCCGTCATCCAGGGGACCAAAAGGGATGGTGGCCCCGCTCACGCCGTCCAGAAAATGCGGATAGACGCCATGGTGGCGCGCCGCCCGCTCCAGTGCATCGAGCATCCGGGAGAGGCGAGCGGCAGCGGCTGTTCGCGGCACCCAGCCGCGCGTCACCGCGACAACCAGCGCCATAAGTCCGAAGCCCGAACCGCCGACCGCGACGAGATTGTCCGCCGTATCGCCGTCCTGGCGGTTGCGGTCGCGCGCCAGCCCACTTGCGGGTTCCGCGCCCTCCCAGAAGAAGCGAAATGTCTGCCTTTGCAGCGCTTCCAGCAATGCTTCGTCAGTCAAGGCGGCCAGTGCCGTGGGCGATGGTTCAGACACGCGAACCTTCCAGCGATTCAGAATGGCCGCGCGGTTCAACCTTGTCGAACGCATCGCAAGAGATAAGCGCCCGCCGGAATTCCGCGACGCGCAACAGCGTGGCGCGCCAATCCGCGATGCTGCTGAAATTGTCCACATACCAGCGCAGGGACAGTTGCACCTGGTTGAAAGCACCCACCGCCATCATCATGCCGCCGAAGGTCAGCGTCCCGGCAAAATAGGCGGGCGCCGCCACCAGGATCGGCGCCACCAGCATGAGCCAGCCATAACCCGCGGTGATCCAGGTCAGGTTGGTGAGACCGAACACCAGCCGCCACATCGCGGCCAACACGCCGTTCAGGCGGTCCAGAATTTTCCGGCGGGCTGTCACAAGGCTCCTGCCGCTGACCAGAACGTCTGTGAAATGCTCATTGGTGCGCATCAGCGCCGCCCGCAGCTCGGATTCCCGCTGATAGCGCTGGGCATTGCGCAGTACCAAGGAACGGCCGACCCAATAGCTCACCAGGGAAGCGGTTGCGGTATAAGCAAGGGCCGCCCACACCATGTAACCGGGAATGACATAGACATGGCTGAACAGCTTCAGCCGGATGCTGCCCGATATCCGCCACAGCACGTCGATGAACGTCACCACCAGGACACTGGCCTGCATCAACTCCACCCCCAGGTCGCCGGACAGTTCGGTGAGATGACGCGCATCCTCGTGCATGCGCTGATCCGGATTGATGCCGATCGGACCCGCCTCGGAAAGGCGCTGGGCCCGATTGGGCTTGAGCCATTCCCGGACCAGATCATGGGTCAGGCCCTGGCGCAGCCACAGTTTCATGGTTTCGGACAAGAACCGCTGCAGCACATTCAGCACCAGCAGGGCGCTCACGATGACCACGAATAAGCTCAGCTGGTGGAAAAAGCCGTCCAGGTCCCGCCGCGCAAGCGCGTCGTAAAACGGTTGGTTCCAACGGTTGAGGCGTATCTGGGCATAAGTGGTGGCGACAACCACTGCGAGAATGGCGCCGCCGATGCCCATCAGCCGGTTGCGCAGTGGCGACGACAACATGGCGCGCAGCATCATGTCCAGCTGGGACAGCAGATCGGCTTGACCGGAAATTCGTGACCGCGCTGGCTTGTCTTCAAACATTGGCCACCTGCTGACATTGTGGGCTGCAATGCGGCATCAAAATGGCGTAAATTTCGCCGGTATTGCAGTGCAGGAACGCCGTGGGACGCATTGACCGCCTGATCGCAGCGATGACGCTGCCCGAGAAACTCGGTCAATTGACCATGACCGCGGCCGATTATGCCGTGACGGGGCCGGTGATCACGCCGGTTTCGGAAGACGCGATCCGCTCCGGAACGATCGGCAACCTGCTCAACCTCTATGGCGCGGAGCCGGCGCGGCACATCCAGAAAATCGCTGTCGAGCAATCCCGCCTGCAGATTCCCCTGCTGCTGGGATTTGACGCGCTGCATGGCCAGCGGACCATCTTTCCGATCCCCCTGGCGGAAGCGGGCCTGTTCGATCCCGCTCTGTGGCAATCGACCGCGCGGGTGGCGGCGGAAGAATGCGCCGCCGATGGCTTGCATCTGACCTTTGCGCCCATGCTGGATGTATCGCGCGATCCGCGCTGGGGCCGCATCGCCGAGGGGCCGGGAGAAGACCCCTTTGTCGGTGCAGCCTTCGCCCGCGCCAAGGTCCGTGGTTTCCAGGATGCCAGCCTCGCCGATGTCGGCGCGGTCGCGGCCTGTGCGAAACATTATCTGGCTTACGGCGCCGTCACCGCGGGCCGCGACTATGCCCCCACCGACATGTCGGAAGCCACCATGCGCGAAGTCTATCTGCCACCCTTCCGCGCCGCGGTCGAAGCCGGCGTCGCGTCCATCATGCCGGCTTTCACCGATCTCAACGGCGTTGCCATGACCGCGAACGCCGCTCTTTTGGGCGATGTCCTGCGCAAAGAACTCGGCTTTGATGGCGTCCTCATCAGCGATTACCATGCCATCGCCGAACTCTTGAATCACGGCGTGGCGGGCGACCTGGCCGAAGCCGCCGCCCTGGCGCTCAAGGCCGGTGTCGACATCGACATGATGTCGGATGCCTATCGTCTTGGCTTGCCGGTGGCGCTCGAACGCCGCCTGGTTGGGACGGACGATATCGACGCGGCCGTGCGGCGGGTGTTGTCCCTGAAGGAACGGCTGGACCTGTTTCAGGATCCGTATCGGCGCGGACGTGCGACGACCGTTCCAACCGTGCAAAACCGCGCGCTTGCGCGCACCACCGCCGCGCGTTCGCTGGTCCTGCTCAAGAATGAGGGAAATGCCCTGCCCCTCTCGGCGCGAAAGCTTGCACTGATCGGTCCCTTGGCCGACGCCGCGGGTGAAATGCGCGGACCCTGGAGCGGCGCCGGGAGGCCCGAGGATTGCGTCAGTGTCCTCAAAGGGCTGACGGAGGCGGGGCTTGATGTCAGCCATGTGCCAGGCGTGGCGATCGACAGCGACGATGTGTCGGGCATCGCGGCCGCGCTTGACCTTTGCGACAGCGCCGATGCCATCGTTCTTTGCCTGGGAGAAGCCGCACTGATGAGTGGCGAGGCGGCGAGCCGTGCCCATCTTGGCCTGCCCGGCCGCCAGCAGGAGCTGGCAAATGCGGTTTTCCGCAAGGCCGCCGGCAAACCGGTGATTGTGGTTCTGTTCTCCGGCCGTCCGCTGGCGGTTCCGGAACTGGTGTCGGGGGCCGGCGCCCTGCTGGCGGCCTGGTTTCCCGGCTGCGAAGCCGGCCACGCCATTGCCGACATTCTCACCGGCAGGCTTTCACCTACCGGCCGCACGGCGGTGAGCTGGCCGCGCGCGGTGGGGCAAATACCCATCTTCTTCGGCGAGCGTCCGGGCGGGCGGCCCTTCAACCCCAGTGATCATTTCACCAGTCACTACAGCGACGTGGACAACACGCCGCTGTTCCCGTTCGGCCATGGCCTGACGTTCGGCAAATTCGCGTTGTCGAATCTGCGGGTGGAACATGGCGATATCCTGACTGTGAAAGTGGACGTGGAAAATCAGGGGGCACGCGCGGCGGAAGAAACCGTCTTCCTGTTTCTCAACCGGAAAATATCGGGGGTGACGCGCCCGCTTCTGGAACTGAAGGCGTTCGGCAAAATCGCGCTGGCCCCGTCAGAACAGGGCACGGTTACGCTTACCCTGCCACCGCCGGGAGGTCCGGCCGAACTCTTTGTCGGTCCCAGCGCGGCCCCTGGCGATCTTATGTCTCTGCGAATCTGAAAAAGGCGGCTGCGAATGGCTGATTGGTCAAACCAATCTAAGAGATCGCGTCAGCCGTGATGGCAACGGTCATGGCAGACGTCATGGCAGCCAGAGGCGCCGGCGACCTGGCCTTGCGGCTTGATGTCGGGACCACTGCCAGGACGAATGGCCAGGGCTCGCCCGCTTCGACACACCGTCTCAATTCCTGCCGCAGTTGCGAGTAGGTGAAGACGCCAAAAGGCATGAGACTCAGGATGGATTTCAGTTCGACCTCCACTTTCAACAGCGATAGTGGCAGGCGGCGCCGGCCGGCCTGGCATTTTCGAGGAAGCCTTCCACGTTTTCGAGGAGGGTACCGTCTAGGGTATAGTGAAGGTCCTGTGGCGCTGCCCGGCGCCCGTTTCCCAAACAAGCCCTAGGATAAGTGTTTCAGGTCCGCGGGCCGGAAACAAAGCAAAATGGATTACGATTTGCTTCGAGTCCCAATTGCAAAGTTCCCTCACGGAACTTTCTATGTGAAGTGACGCAATCTGTTTTGAGCCGACTTCAAATTACAATTGGCCTGCTTTGCTGAGCACGGCATATAGGCCCTTCACCTTCTCATCATACTCCATGCGCAGGAAGCTTTCGTCGAGTTGCGCAATGGTAAGTCCGGAATTGGCGGCAACTTCGCGAACATGGTCGGGATGGTGTTTGTAGCGCCCGGTATCCGTCAAATGGAAGGGATAGCGGTCGCCGCACTCCATGGACATTGCGAACAGGCCGCCCGATTTGAGGCGCCTGGCGCTTGAACGCGTTATCGGCCCAAGGTCGCCAAAATAAATCAGGCAGTCACAACTGATCACAAGATCGAAAAGTGTCTCGCCTCGGTCGAGCCACTCCGTGATCTCGGCGATTTCCAGTTGGTCGTAGATGCCGCGCGCCCGGGCAAGTTCTATCATCTCCGGTGACATATCGACCCCGGTCAATTCCGCGACGCGCTGGGTCAGGCATGCCCCCACCAGCCCCGAACCGCATCCGAGATCCAGGACGGAAAGGCCGCCCCGATCGCCGATGACGGCCGTAATGGCCTGCAGCATCCGTTCCGGGCCGACATATTTGAGATCCTCGAGCATTCTGGATTCGTAACCGGGGGCAAAATTCTTGTAGATTTTCTTGACCGCCCGGTCGGACGCACGGGGCGGCGGCGCATCGTCCCGGAGCGCAATCAGAAGATGCTCGATTTCCCCGTCCTCCGGGTGAGCGTCCAGATATTTTTGATACGCCGCTCGCGCTTCCTCGCGACGTCCAAGGCATTGGGCGATTTCGCCGAGATCGTACCAGGCAAGCCAATCATCCGGCTGCTGCGCGATTGTGGCCGTTACGCAAAGATAGGCGGCCAGTATCTCTCCGTTTTCCTTCAACCGCCTGGTGATCGGGGACAACTCACTTGCCGAAAATGCGCGGCCGCCGGCTGATGCGCTTCCCTCCCAGAAAAGCAGGCCCGCCCTTATGCCATCGTCGATCCAGCGGTCGACTTCGCCGGCTTTGCCCTCGGGCAAGAGCGGGCCTGCCAGGCCGCGGATTTCGTCAACACTGCGGCTTCCGTCGCAAAGCTCCGCAATCAGCGCGGCGGTCGGATTGAGCTGGTGCAGCCGGTCGAGCGCTGGATCATAGGCGACATAACCTTCCTCGACCGGCGACAACAGGACCACCGGGCTGATTCTCGGATTAGGCATCGCGGCAAGCTCTTGATCGAACCCACATGCCCGCGATCAGGCACCCGCCCTTCAGAACAAACAATATCGACGTCCGGCGGATGCCGTTCGTGCCGCCTACGGGTTGGCCGGCGGGGTGCCTGTTGGAGGCGCCTTCTTCGGCATCTTGCACTTGCCGGTCTTCTTGCTCACGACCAGGCCTGGATCGCATTTGCCATCCGGACCGGGGTCCTCACCTTCTTTTTGCGCGAGCGACTGGCTCGTCATCAGAGGGAGCGCCGCGGCGGCGGCCCCGCTTCCGATCAACAAAGCCCTGAAGAATCCACGACGGTCGTGGCTGACATGCGCAAGTGCTTTTTCCAGATCGACTTTTGCCATCAAGGGTCTCCCAAGTTGTTGTAAGACGCCGCCAGCGCGTGACCATCGTTGTGGCCACCGTGGTCAGCCTAGCCGCTTTTCCAGAAAATGGGCTCCCGGCGCGGCCGCGGGTGGCATAAACTCTTTGTAATGTTGTATCAGGGATTGTCGGTTCCCCGGGCTTGTTCCGCGGCGGCCGCTGATTGGGCGCTGGAAGGCAATGCGGTCATCCGTTGCGCCGGATTCTGCACCGCCAGCAGGCATTCGGCATAAGTATTCAATATCCAGTTGCGATCCGTCTTGGCCCATCCTTCCAGGTCGATATTTTCGGCCCAGGCGACGGCGTAAAGCAGCTTGTAGGCGACGTCTTCGGGGATGGTTGCCCCTTGGATGTTGATCGATTCGGCCATTTCCTTCTCCGTTAAGTTTGCATGCCATCCAAAACGCACGACTTATGGTTCGCTCGACGAATGTGAACCCAGTCAAAATGAAGATGCACATATCCAGCTACAATGAGATTTGCCGAAATTGATCTTGTGCGGCCAAAACCAGGTCTGCCGTTTTTAGCGGCGCCCATCTGACCTCTGGTTGTTTGCGACACCGTGCCTTGGCGCCACGATCCGGCCTCCCATCCAAGGGCATCCGAGGCATCCGTCGAATGCAATCCGGTAGCTGGCACGACGGCGCGCAAAACGAAAAGTGCTCAGATCGCGGCCGTGGCTCTTAAGTTGCCCCCGGCGGCTCGAGCGGTGGACAGTTCCTAAACCAAGCCATTGATTTTCTGGTAGCACCGGACGGATTTGAACCGCCGACCAAGGGATTATGATTCCCCTGCTCTACCGCTGAGCTACGGTGCCAGACCGGACGGCCTTGGGTCTTTGGGCCGCGGAGGCGGGGATGTAGGGGGCACGCCCTTGGCTGTCAAGTTTCGCGCAAAGAAGGTGGTGAGTCAGTTTGGATTTACCCAGTTTTTTGGCTTGAGCCCTCCGAAAATCTGCTGACTTTGGGTGTCCTCCAAAGAGGACTAGCCAATGACTGATCCCGACCTTGTCACCAAGACCTTTGGGGATGACGCAGACCATGTCGTGTTGATGAAGGAGTTCAAGAAATGGTGGAATCCGGACACCGGTGAGTCCGGCAACAAGCTTACGCTACTCCAGAAAGTTCCCCAGCGGCGTACAAATGTCGATCTGTCTCTCGCATCCACCAGCTTGGTAGTGCGCAGAAGCCCTTGCACCAGTACAGCATTCAGTCTGCTCGCTGTGTGTAACAGGGCAATACGTCAAACACGCCGTATACCGCTGATCAACTCAACGATGCCTCACATTCCCAGAACTGATTTTGGAGCGCACAACTTGTTGCCTGACGATTCCGAGTTCGATTCACGTTGGGTCGGTGCATCAATCCGGAAGGATTACTGGCATTTCTACCGCCAGCTATTCCGACGCTATGGGCTGATCTTGGCACCTGGCGAATTTTCCAAAATCGTCGCGGACATAAAATCCGGCCGCGCGCGATTGATTAGGCAAGTTAAGAACGACGCCGCGATCTACCGCATTCGCATCAATAGAACCGGCGACCGCGTTTACATCCTTGTCGTGGATGGAATGCCCCGGACAGCTTGGCCGGTGGCGGCGGGGAAGCGGCTAGCGAAGAAAGTTACCGCTAGCTCCGCAGCATAGTAAGACAGTAGAATCGGGAATAGGGCCTATTGCGAGGTGGCATGACAAAATCACCAGACGACCAATCGACCAATTTCCCACACGCCCTTCGCAAGAGGCTGCTGGAGCAGATGAAAGGGCAAGAGATTCTCGGTTGTGATGAACTATCCTTGTTCGAGTGGTATGTCAGTGAGCAGACTAAGATCATTGACACGATGCTCAGAGAAGAACGCGCATACCTCAAAGAACAGGCCGATCCCTGTCTCGATCTTGGCGACGTAAACGACAGCGGGATGGTTGTCGTTGAATACTTCACCAAGCGAGCGCGCTACGCCGATGTCATTTACCTGACTTCTCTGCTTGAATTGTATCTCCAGCGGGCTTCCAAGAAGTTGGAGACCGTTGTCGGTAGTCACAATGTGACTTTTCGCCCAAATGAACTGGCGGGAAACAAATGGACAAGACATAAGAAATTTCTCGAAAGATATGGCAATTTCACTTTTCCGGACGAAGTCTGGATAACCCTCCTAGCGCTCATTGACGTGCGGAACATTCTTGTTCACGAAAACGGGGACTCCGACGCAATCCCGTCGGCCACGTTGACTAGAATTCAAAGCCCGGGGCTGCAAGTAGATCGCGGCGAGCTTGTAGTTGAGGATGCTTATATTGCGCATTGCCTGTCGGCATTCCGTTCGCTGGTGCAGCACATAAATTATCAGATTAACCAAACCATCGACTGCACTTTGCGGCCCCAGCAACTGACTACTGCATGCCAAACGAAACCGTCTGGACCGTCTAGAAAAAGTTAGGGCAACCTAACTGACTCACCACCGCAAAGAACGGCCGATCTTGCTGGTGATTCCGCAGAATGCGGTCACCAGACCCGGCGCGGTCACGCCGCCGCTGTGGCTGACCCGGTGATCCAGCCGCCGCCCAGAACGCGGCTGCCCGCCGCTTCGTAAAAGACGCAAGCCTGGCCCGGCGCGATGGCCTCTTCCGGCACCGCAAGCGCGACCTTCGCGCCGCCGGCGAAAGGTGTCACCACGGCCGCCACCGGCGGCCGCATGGACCGCACTTTCACCCGGGCTTCGAAGGGGGCCTCGAACGGCGCGTCATGGTCGCCGAGCCAGTTGACCTCTTTCAGCAGGATGGAGGTGGCGGCGAGCGCCGCACGCGGCCCCACCACCACGCGGGCATTGATCGCGTCAAGCTTGAGCACAAACAGCGGCTCTTCGTTTCCCGACAGCCCAAGGCCCTTGCGCTGGCCGACGGTGAAATTGGCAATGCCGTCATGGCGGCCCAGCACGACGCCCTTCTGGTCCACGATGTCGCCCGCCCTTGCCGTATCGGGGCGGATGCGGTTCACGATTCCGGTGTAGCGGCCGGCCGGCACAAAGCAGATGTCCTGGCTGTCCGGCTTTTCGGCATTGACCAGCCCCAGCTCCGCGGCGATGGCGCGCACATCCTTCTTGTCCATGTCGCCCAGGGGAAAGCGCAGATAGTCGAGTTGCGCCCTGGTGGTGGCGAAAAGGAAATAGCTCTGGTCGCGCACCGGATCGCCGGCGGCATGGAGTTCGGCGCCGTGCGCGCCTTCAATCCGGCGCACATAATGGCCGGTGGCAAGCGCTTCGGCTCCCAACTCGCGCGCGGTGTCCAGGAGATCGGCGAACTTTACCCGCTCATTGCAGCGCACGCAGGGAATCGGGGTTTCGCCCCGCGCATAGCTGTCGGCGAAATCCTGGATGACGTTCTGGCGGAAGCGGCTTTCGTAATCGAGCACATAATGCGCAATGCCGATTTTTTCCGCCACGCGCCTGGCGTCGTAGATATCGGCGCCGGCACAGCAGGCCCCTTTGCGGGAAGGCGTCTTGTCTTCGGGATAGAGCCTGAGCGTGATGCCGATCACGTCATAACCCTGCTTCTTCAGCAGCGCGGCGGTGACGGAGGAATCAACGCCTCCCGACATCGCGGCGACTATCCTGCTTCCTGGCTTGAGGGCGGTCTCGGTCATTTGCGCGGTGCTATAGGACCACGCCCACGGAACAGCAAGTAAAAGCGGCGGTCAGCCCGTAGTGGATACGGCTGGCAGATAGTTCAGCAGCGAAAGCTGGTGCAGCCCGGCGGTGACCTGCAGCGCCGCCTGCAACTGGGTCTGGTTCAGGGACAGCTGGGTGGCCGCCTGGGCCATGTTGGTGTCCTGGATGTTGGAGGCGAACCCCTTATAGAGCGTGTCCATGGTGGACTGCTGGGTCTGGGCATTCGAGATCTGGTTGGCGACATAGCCGTTGGCGGCGGTGGCGCCATTGAGGCCGTCGGTCACCGTGTTGGCGGTGGAGATGGCGCCGGTGAGGTAGGTATTCTGGGCGCCCGACAGGCTCGTGGCGTTGTTCAGGTTGCCGCCAGGGGCGGCATCGAACTGCGCCAGCGACTGCAGTTCCTGCATCAGGCCGGTGGCCACATCCGATGCCGTGACGCCATAGGTCACGGTCTGGCCGTCGGCCACCTGAACCGACGTCTTGAACGTTCCATTGGTGAAAGCGCCGGCCACCGACGGCAGGGATGCCAGATTGGAAAGCGAGGTCGCGGAAACCGGCGCGGTATTGGTATTGCCGCCGCTGAAGATGTAGTTGCCGTTGGCATCCTTGGAATTGAGGATGGAGCTGGCCTGGGAGAAGATGCTCTGTGCCTCGGTCATCAGATCGGACGCGTTGTTATTGGCGACGGAGTTGCTGATCGCCTGCTGCAGCTGGGAGGCCAGGCTCGACAGGCTGGTGAGCTGGTTGTCCTGCAGCGAGACCTGGGTCGAGGCGAGATTGGTGGCGGTGGTGTAGGCGCTGTTGCGCGCATTGGCGGCCAGCGTGGCGGTCAGCACCTGGGTCTGGTTGCCGAAACCGGCATAGGTGGTGGCGTTCACGCCGGAAGCGATCTGCTGCTGGGTGGTATTCAGCGAATTGCCCGCATTCTCGATTTGCGCCAGGAAATAGGCGGTTTGGGAGGCGGTGGCGACACGGTCGATACTCATATGCCAATTCCCTTTGCTCGCCCTTACTGGATGCCCAGCAGGGTCTGATAAAGCGCATCCACCACGGTCAGGATGCGCGCGCCCGCGGCATAGGCCTGTTGGTAGGAGGTCAGGTTGGTCAGCTCTTCGTCCAGATTGACGCCCGAATAGGAGGAGACGCGCGAATTGGCTTCGGTCAGCCGGTCGTCCTGGGTGGTCTGGTTTGTGGTGACGGTGTTCGATTGGGTGGAAAGGTTTTGATAGAAGGCCGCGGCATAGTCGGAGAGCGACGCGGTCTGGGCGGCGATGCCGCCGGCGGCCTTGAAGCTTTCACCGTTGTTGATGGCATTCTGGAGCGCGATGGCGCCGGAATTGTCGCCCGCCGACACGATGCTGTCGCCGGCGACCGTGGACGCGGTGATCCGGGGCGTGGCCGAGCCGACCAGGGCGGGATTGTTGGCATCCGCGGGAGTTACGCTGAAGCCTTGGGCCTGCTGGGCCAGTGCATTGGCGCCAAGGCCGAAAAGCTCGGTGAAGCTCATGCCGGTGGTGCCGCGCACGGTGGTGTCGCTGCTGACGTTCAGCGTGTAGCCGGGATAGACCGCATTGGTGGCGGTGGAGATCGAGCCATCGCTGTTCAAGGTCAGGGTCGCCGCCCCGCCCAGCGCGGTGTTCAGCGCCGAAATCACATTGCCGATGGACTGGCCGGCGGTGGTGGTGATGCTGATATTCTTGGCAACATCGCCATTGGGGCCCTTCAGCGACAGGTTGATGACGCCGCCCGCGGCCAGGCCGCTGGAATCGCTTGCCGACAGGCCGGTGGCGGTGACGGAGGGCACTTGGGCCTGGAAGACATCGTTCAGGCCGAAGAATTGCGAAAAGCCGGCATCGCCGCGCAGCGACGGGGTGGCGGTGTCGTCCTGCACCACGACACCATTGCTGCCGTTTGCCGAAATCGAAAGCTGGCCGTTGTTGAAGCCGGCCGAGCCATTGGCGCCCAGCGCGGTATTGAGCGCGGTGGTGAAACTGCCGATGGTGGTGCCGATACTCTGGGCCGCGCCGCCATCCACGGAAAGCGTGCCCGCGCCGAAGTTCACGTCGATGCGCGACACCAGGTTGCCGCTTGAATCGGTGACCGCGATGGTGGTCTTGCCGGAGAAGTTCAGGGCGTCTGTGGAAAGCAGACCGGTGTCGCGGCCGGTGAGCGCGGTGGGCGGCGGATAGGCCGCGTTGGCATTGGCCTGGGCATTGAAGGTCAGGGCTGTCTGTTGGGCGAGATTGCCCAGGCTCTGGGACAGGCCGCCCAGCACCTGGTCGCGCATGTCGATCAGGCCCTTGAGCGAGCCGCTGGTCAGATGCGGATCCAGTGCCTGGGCTGAACCGATCAGGCTGCCGTCGGACGGGTTGACGTCCTGGATCGTGATATTGCCGTAGGTACCGTTCGACGCCCCGCCGCTGTAGGAGAGCTTGGCATAGGTGTTGGACACCAGATTGGTGCCGTCGGCGGTGGAGACGTTGACGCTGCCGTCGGCATTGGTGGTGGTCGTGATTCCGATCACCTGGCCGAGGCTGGTCAGCGCCGTATCGCGCTGGTCGAGCAGCGCGGAGGCATTGTCGCCATTGGCGCTGGCGGTCTTGATCTGGCTGTTGAGCTGGTAGATCTGCTGGATCAGGCCATTGGTCGAGCCGACGGAATTGACCACCTGCTGGTCGATCTGGCCCTGCAGCGAGGAAATGGTGCCGGAGACATTGGAAAAGGTCGAGGCCAGGTTGTTGAGTGAATTGATCACGCCGGTCTGGCTGGCGCTGGAACTGGGCGACTGGGACGCGACGGCGAAGGCCGAGGCCACATTGGTGAGCTGGGTGGCAAGCGATTGGTTGTCGCCCGGTCCGCCCAGGAGTCCGTTCAGCTGGGTGAACAGGCCGGCCATGGTGTCGTACTGCGAAGCCGTGCCGCCGGCCGCGAGCTGTTCCTGCTGCAGGAACTGATTGGTGACGCGCTCGACACTGGCGATGTCCACGCCGGCAAGCTGGCCGCCAACCGCCAGGGTCTGTTCATTGACGACCCGGCGCGCATAGCCCGGCGTGTTGAGATTGGCGACATTGTTGGACACCACATTCAGCGCAGCCTGGTTGGTCTGAAGCGCGCTGAGGGCACTGGCGGTAATTCCGTTCAGGCTCACGATATGACGTCCAAATGCATTCTTCCGCCAAAACCGTCGCAAGCCGCGTGCCATATGCAGCAGATTGTTTTTCCGCGGGAATCCAAGCTTTTCACGCTGTTCGAGACACACCGCTGGGGCGGCAGACTTTGCCCGTCCGGCAGCTAATGCCCGTCTCTTCATGCTGGCTGTCAGGGCGACAGGTCCGAAAAATCCAGCAAAATCCTGGGCGCCGGCGTCTGGCCCGTCCTTTGCGATGGATTGTGGCGGATTATCATGGGATTGCCCTTCTTGCGCGCATCAGCGACATCCAGGATTGCCTCCGCCGCGATCTTGTCCTCCACGCCTTCGAAGGCGGATGCGGGCAAGGCCGACGATGCGTCGCCCTTTGCGCTGCTGCTGAATGAGGTCGCGGCCACGCCCGCCCCAAAAGATACGCAGAACAAAGTCAGCCAGGGCTCGAACCAAACCGCCAAAGACGATTCCGCCGGCCAGGATGGCGGAACGCAGACCACCGCGCAGGCCATCGCGCAGCCCGCCTCACAGACAACCGTCAAAACGGTGAACCCGGGCAAAGACAACAGCAAAAGTGGCGGTAACAATGGCGGCACGGCTGACGCCGGCTCCGCGACCCCCACCGCCACGCTGCAACAGGTGACCGCGCAAATAGAGGCGTCGGCGCAGCCGCCTGCCCTGCAGCCGCTGGCCCCGCAGCCTTCAACCCCGCAGCCATCCACGTCTCAGATCCCGGTCAACACCGCAGCCAATACCGCGGGCGCGCCTACCGGTCATGCCGCGGACAACACTGCATCCCAGGCGGCTGCCGCAACCACGCAGAGCGCCGGCACCGGTGGACAAACCGCTATGCCGGTTGGCCAGACGCCCGCGCAGACCGCTGCTCAAATTCCCGCACCGCAGACCGTCAAGGCCCCGGTTGGCCAGAATGCGCCGGCTGGCCAGCCCGTCGTCCTTCAACCGGCCACCCCGCCGGCTCAGGCATCGAATGCGGCCCCGAACAGTGTTCCGTCCAATCTTCCACAACCGGCGCCCGCCCAGGCTTCAAAGCCGCAAAACAAGGCATCTGACGCTGTTCAGAACACTGTTCAGAACGCCGTTCAGCCGAATACGCCGCAGGTTGCGGCTATCCAGCCCCCTGGCCCGACGCCCACCGATGCGAACAATGTTCAGCCGGATGCAGCCGCGTTGACCCCGAGCCAGCCGGCTGCACCCCAGGCGCCGCCTGCCATGGACCCCGCCAAGGCCACCAACGGCAGCGACAAAAGCGCAAAACGCAAAAGTGACGCCACCTCCACCGATGGCGCGGGGTCTGCGAACTCTCAGCAGGCCGGCACACAGGCCCCCGTTCAGGCCGACGCGATTTCCAATGCCGCTGCCACGGTCCAGATTGCGGCGGCCGCCAACAGCGATGACACGGGCGACGACGAGCCTGGCATTGACGAACCTGGCATCGAAGCCACCGGCAGCGCGTCCGGCGCCACCAATGGCCCGGCCAAAGCGCAAGCCAGCCAAGATGCCCAGAGCGGGCAAGCGGCCCGGAACATCCAGGCTGGCTTGGCTGGCCGTCAGCAGCCCACACAGCTTCAGTCGGCCGGTCAAGGGACGCCGTCCCAGGCCACCGCCGGGAGCGACAATGCCAAGACACAGGACGGTGTCCCGGCTGAGACGGACCTGTTCGTCAAGCCCTGGCAGGCTAAGCCGCAGGGCGCCAATGCCGATGGCACCGCCAATACCGGCCAGACGGCCGGCCCCGCCGATGTGAAACAACCCGCGACGCCGGTCCCGCAAGTCCAGGCCGCCAGCGCCGCGCCCCTGTCAAAGCCGGCGGACAATGCCAGTTTACCTGCCCTCGCGGCGCCGCAGCCGCAACAGGGCCAAGCCGCCAATGCGCCCGCAGTCACCCAGACCGTGCAGGTTTCCACGCCGTCTCCCAACGTCCCGGCCCTGGCGGTGGAAATCGCCGCAAGGTCGCAGTCCGGCGCCAAGCAGTTCGACATCCGCCTGGATCCGCCGGAATTGGGCCGCGTCGATGTCCGCCTTTCCATCGACGCCACCGGCAAGGCCAGCGCCCATCTTTCCGCCGACCAGCCCCAGACGCTCGATCTTCTGCAGAAGGATGCACCGGCGCTCACCCGCGCGCTGCGCGACGCGGGCCTCAATGTGTCGCAGAACGGGCTGAATTTCTCGCTGCGCCAGCAGCAGGGCGATGCGGGCGCCAATGCCCACCAGAGCCGCGGCGGCAATGGCCGCTCCTTCACGCTTACCGCCACCAGCAGCATCGACACCACGACCGCCGGGGCCGCCTATCGCGGATCCGCCAACGGCCGGCTCGATATCAGGGTTTAAGGAACACGCGCATGAGCATCGGATCCACCACAA
>Ga0210386_10002273_pt1 | contig 16659 bp, 15 predicted proteins | sample IncBWH32OmetaG_FD_160091 | JGI IMG/M metagenome (GOLD analysis project Ga0210386, IMG submission 160091) | Forest soil microbial communities from Barre Woods Harvard Forest LTER site, Petersham, Massachusetts, United States - Inc-BW-H-32-O ... | reverse complement strand
CGAGAACCCGTGGTCGTCGGAAGCAGTAAGGCAGGGTGCCTCGCCGACCGCGCAGTCGACGTCGGCGACGACGCCGCACGAGCGGCACACGATGTGATGGTGGTTGTCCCCGACGCGTCGCTCGAACAGGGCCGGGCTCCCGGCCGGCTCGATGCGGCGGACGAGGCCCGCCGCGGTGAGCGCGTGCAGGGCCTCGTATACGGCCTGCAGCGAGACATGGCCCACTCGATCCCGCACGCCGGCGGTGATCGCCTCGACGCCGAGATGGTCACCCTGCCGGACGGTGTCGAGCAGCGCCACGCGGGCCGCCGTCACCCGCAGGCCCGCACCCCGCAGCGCCTCGGCGGTGGTCGGAGTCTGAGGCGGGGTCACGGCGCCCAACCTATCGCCCTAAACACGAACGATACAAGACACTGAATGACTCAAGTTGAGAATCGCAGCAGGTCGGCCGGGTAGCGAGCACCGTGGGACTCACGGACGATGACCCGCAACCTCGCTACGCCAGGCCGGCCGGGGGGTGCGGTTCCACAGCGAGGCAGCGGGGGATCACGACTGAGATGTCGAGGCCGCCGGCGGGCTGGCTGCGGGCGGTGACGGTCGCGCGGTGCGCGGTGATGACCGACCGGGTGATGGACAGGCCGAGCCCGACGCCGTCGCGGACGCCGGTCCGGGCCTCCAAGCGCCGGAACGGCTCGAACAGCGAGGGCACGGCGTCGTCCGGGATGAACGGCCCGCTGTTGGCGATCTCGAGGTACACGGCCGCGTCGCTGCTGCCGGTGCGCAGCCTGATCCAGCCGCCGGGCTCGTTGTGCCGGACGGCGTTATCGACCAGGTTCCAGATCATCCGCTCCAGCAACTGCGGGTCTCCGGTCGTCTCGGCCGGGTCAAGCAACGTGTCGACCCGCAGGTCAAGGCGTTCGATCTCGGGAGCGGCGGCGTCGATCGCGTCCTCGGCCCAGGTGGCCAGGTCGGAGAACTCGGTGCTGAGCTTGCCCTGGTCGCTGACGGCCAGGGTGAGCAGCGCCTCGACCATGTTCTCGGCCCGGTCGATCGAGCGCCGCACGCGCACGGCCATGTCCGCGAGCTGCCGCGCCGTCGGGGACGGCTTGGCCAGGGTCACGTCGATCGCCGTACGCATCACGGTCAGCGGGGTGCGCAGCTCGTGCGAGGCGTTGGCGACGAACCGGCGCTGGGTGGCGAACGCCGCGTCCAGGCGTTCGAGCATGCCGTCGAACGTGTCGGCCAGCTCCTTGAGCTCGTCCCTAGCCCCGGTCAGCGCGAGCCGCTCGCCGAGGTGCTGCTCGGACGCCCGGCGGGCGGTCTCGGTGATCACCCGCACCGGGCGCAGCACGCGGCCGGACATGAACCAGCCCAGGCCGCCCGACGCGACCGTCATGACCGCCAGGCCGACGAGCGAGAAGGACAGTAGCTTGCTCAGCGCGCTCTGGCGCTGCGCCTCCGAGCCCGCGGCGGTGCCGGCCGCATAGGCCGCCTTCGCCTGCTTGCACACCGCCACCAGCGACTCCGGGAGGGGGAGCTTGCCCGTTGCCCCTGCCGGGTTGCACTTATGGCTCACGAAGTTCAGCTCCTGGCTGCTCCGGCCCGTCGCGGCCGCGGAGGGCCGCGCGGGGAGGCTGCTGGCGACCAGCCCGTAGGTGAGCCCGAGCAGCGCCGACCCGGCGGCGAAGAACAGCATCGCGTAGATGAGCGTGAGCCGGGTCCTGACCTTCTGCGGCCACAGCCGGCGGGCCGGGCGCAACAGCGCGCGCGCGTTCATGGGAGCCGGTAGCCGCTGCCGGTCACGGTGTCGATCGGGTCGGGCTCGCCGAGCTTGCGGCGCAGCCGGCCGATCGTCACCGTGACCGTCCGGGTGAACGGGTCGGCGTTCTCATCCCAGACCCGCTCCAGCAGGTCCTCAGTGCTGACCACGCCCCCGTCGGCGACCAGGAGCTCCTCGAGGATCCCCATCTCCTTGCGGGTCAGCGACAGCGGCCGGCCGGCCCGGCTGACGCGGCGGCGGGCCCGGTCGAAGACGATGTCGCCCCGCACGATCACCGGCACGGCGGCCGGGGTGCGCCGGGCCAGCGACCGGACCCTGGCGACAAGCTCCTCGAACGCGAACGGCTTGCCCAGGTAATCATCGGCGCCGAGGTTGAGGCCCTGCACCCGGTCGCCGACCGTGGCGGCCGCGGTCAGCATCAAGATGCGCGCCGCCGACCCGGACCCGGCCAGCGTGGCGCAGACCGCGTCGCCGTGGACCTTGGGCAGGTCCCGGTCCAGGACCACTACGTCGTAGGAGTTCATCAGGGCCTTCTCGATCCCGGCCGACCCGTCGTAGGCCACGTCCGCGCCGATGCCCTGGTCGCGAAGGCCGTCGGCGATGTCGTCCGCCAGCTCGGCCTGATCCTCAACCACCAGCACCCGCACAGCTCCATGATGCCCTGCCGCATATCACACCAGCATCACACGACCCCCGGCAGCTGCCCCAGCCACCAGGACGCGACCTGGCCCTTCGCGCGGGCGCAAGCACCGGACCTGGCCTGGGAACGGCCGCCGCGCGTGATGTCCGTGTGACGCCCGCCGGCGTATGCCTGTTGGCGACCGGGCACGGCGTCCGGCCCATCAGGAGGAACACCAATGCCCACCATCCATCAGCGCCGTAACGGCCCACGTGCCGGTGAGGGCCTCATATGAACATCATCGAGACCAGCGGCCTGGGCAAGCGCTACGGCGGCACCTGGGCGCTGCGCGAGTGCACGCTGGCGATCCCGGACGGGCGCGTGACCGCGCTGGTCGGCCCGAACGGCGCCGGCAAGTCCACGCTGCTGAACCTCGCCGTCGGCCTGTCGGCACCGTCCGCGGGCGAGGTCTCCGTGCTCGACGGCCGGCCCGCCGGGTCGCCTGCCGCGCTGGACGGCATCGCGTTCGTGGCCCAGGACACACCGCTGTACAAGAACCTGTCGGTCGCGGACATGCTGTACGTGACCCGCAGCCTGAACCGGCGCTTTGACCAGCCCTACGCGCAGGCCCGCCTGGACGAGCTCGGCATCCCGCCGAAGCGGAGGGCCGGGAAGCTGTCCGGCGGGCAGCAGGCTCAGCTCGCGCTGACCCTGGCGCTGGCCCGGCGGCCGCGGCTGCTGGTGCTGGATGAGCCGGTGGCGATGCTCGATCCGGTCGCGCGGCACGACTTCATGGCCACGGTGCTGACGGCAATGGCCGCCGACGGTGTGTCTGTGCTGCTGTCCTCGCACGTGCTGGCCGAGCTCGAGCGGGTGACCGGTTACCTGATCCTGCTGTCCCGGGGCCGGGTGCACCTGGCCGGCGACGTCGATGCCCTGCTCGCCAGCCATCGCGTGCTGACCGGCCCGGCCGCCGATGTCGACCGGTATGCCGGGCGGCCGGTGGTGCACGCCGGCCGCGCCGAGGCCCAGGCCCACCTGCTGGTCCAGGCCACCGCCGACGACCCGGTCCCGCCGGGCTGGACGGCGCGAGCGGCCAGCCTAGAAGAACTCGCCCTTGCCTACCTGCGCGAACCCGGTGCCGTAGCGCTGCACGGAACCCTGCCCCCGGGCCACGACCGGGGCGCCGAGAAGTCGGAGGTGACGAAATGACCGCGCTGACCGTGCCGGCCCGCCCGGAGGAGGACGACGCCAGCCTGCGGCCGGTGCCGTGGCGGCGGATGGCCGGGGTCACCTGGCGCCAGCACCGCTTCGCGCTGCTCGGCGTGGTCACGCTGCTCGGTGCGCTGGCCGTGTACTTGTGGATGGTCGGCCTCCAGCTGCACCGCGCCTACGCAGCCGCGATCGCCTGCCACCCGGCTGGCTCACCTGCCTGCCAAGACCTGGTCAACACGTTCAATGGCATGGACACCTTCCTGGCGAATGGCGTCATATGGCAGGCGCTGCCCGTGCTGATCGGGGCGTTCGTCGGGGCGCCGGTGCTGGCCCGGGAGCTGGAGACCGGCACCTACCGGTACGCCTGGACCCAGGGCTTCGGCCGGTGGCGCTGGACGCTCGGCAAGCTGGTGCCGCTCGCGATCGCGGTGACGGCCGCTACCGGCGCCTTCGGGGCGCTGTTGTCCTGGCTGTACCAGCCGTACTTTGCCACGGGCCACCAGGCCCTGGGCCTTTCCGAGACGTCCCCGTTCAATACCGGCCTGTTCGACCTGCGCGAGGTCGCGTTCCCCGCCTGGACGCTGGCCGCCTTCGCGATCGGTGCCCTGGCCGGCATGCTCATCCGCCGCGTCGTCCCCGCGATCGCCGCCACCCTGGTCGTCTACGCCGGGCTCGCCTTCACGGCCGGCCTGTTCTTGCGCGAGCGCTACCTGACGCCGCTGCTGACCACCAAACTGACCATGCCCGGCTCCGCGTGGATCATCAGCCAGTGGTGGACCAAGGGCGGCACTACGCTCAGCCAGTCCACGATGCACCAGGTCATGGATCCCGTTTTCCAGCGGCTCATGCCCGCGGTGCCGCCGGATCAGGTCCACCTGTACAAGCTGCCGACGTTCCTTGACACGGAGCGATACCTGACTCAGCACGGATACACGTACTGGACGAGCTATCAGCCGGGCAGCCGGTTCTGGCCTTTCCAGTGGATCGAGGGCGGCTGGCTGCTCGCGCTGTCAGCGCTGCTCATCGCCGCGACCATCTGGCTGGTCCGCCGCCGCGCGGCCTGAACCGCCCGGCCGCCACGGCTCTGGATGACAGCCCGGGCGACCCGCAGAGCCGCCCGGATCAGTTCCATCCTTGGCCGGTCCCGGCAGGCTAGGCGGTTGCCGTCACGCGGTTGCCCGTGCGGCCAGCGGGCGTGCTCGGCAGCCGGGTGGCGCGGGCGGCCAGGCCGGCCGTCCGGACTAGCACCATCGTGATAGCCATGAAGACCAGGCCGTCGGTGATGGCCGCGCCGGTGACCTGATGGGTCGCGCACCACTGGGCGAGCTGCGCCGGGAACCAGTGGGTGGCGCCGATGGAGAACGCCGCGCGGGCGCCCACGATGAGCGTCCACACAAGCGCGTACGGCAGGCCGGCCGCGCTGACCGGCTTGCCGGTCTTCGGGCTGCGGTAGACCCGCATCAGCGTGGTGACGACCAGGCCGCCCAGCACGCCGGCCGCGATTCCGGCCAGCTCGACCAGCAGCCCGTTCCCGTGGGTGACCGGCCGGTCCAGGAACAGCGGGATGATGGCGGCGACCACCAGCGGCGTCCGCAGGATTCGGACCAGGCCGATCTTGCGGTGCGGGCCGAGGTCGGCCTCCAGGGTGGCCAACAGCACGGCGACGTTGATGATCATTGCGTCGGTGAGAGGGGACATTTCGGTGCACTCCTAATTTTCGCTAGGTGGCCGTCTGTTCTTCGGCGTCACCCAGCATCGCCAGGCTCCCGCGCCGGGGCGTCGGAGCGCGGGCTGGTCCCCGGTACCAGGTCAGGCCGCGGGGGTGTCAACCCGGAACTGGTACCGCGGGGCGACGCGCTGGTACCGCCCTGGTCCGTAGCGTCGGGATCGGTCGTTCACCGGACGTTAAGGAGTGGGTACCGTGTCCTGGCTAGAAGTCCTCGTCGTCATCGGGATCATCGGCTTCATCATCTACCAGCAGCTAGCGGGCCAGCTGCTCCAGGGCAAGCGCGTGGTCGTGCTGCCCGCCGTCGTCACCGTCGTCGGGTTCCTCGGCCTGCGGGGCCATCATATGGAAGCAGCCGACATCGCGTGGCTGACCGTCGGCGCCGCCGGGTCGCTGCTGATCGGGCTGGCCTTCGGCCTGATCACGCGGCTGGAGTCGCGCGACCGGGTGCTGTGGGGAAAGATGCCGCTACGCGGCCTGTGGCTGTGGGTCGCCCTGGTCGCCTGGCGTGTCCTGATCGTGGTGCTCGCCGCCCGGACGGGCGCGCACGTCGCCGCATCCACTACCCCGCTGCTGTTCACCCTCGGCCTGAACCGGCTGGGTCAGGCCGCCGTCATCGTGCCCCGCGCCATGCGGGCCGGTATCCCGTTCGCCCCGGAGAAGGACGGCAGTACCTTCCTGGGCGGCGGCTCCGTCCGGCACGGCCATAGCGCGTCGGGGCGATACTGATCCCATGATGGTCAGGGTCTACTGGCTGATACGGGTCACCGGGTTCGCGGTGATCGGCATCCTGGCCTTGATCAGCCCGCCACATTCCACCGTGCAGCAGGCGGTACAGATCGCCTGCTTCTCGGTGGTCGGCCTGGCCCTGCTGGCGTGGATCGCGGCCGACGTGCGGCCCCGGTACCGGTCCCGGGGCCTGCCGGTGGTGCTCGGCGTGATGGCCGTCGCGGGCGGCGTGGCCGCGGTGACCTCCGGCAGCGGCCAGGCCTTGTTCGCCTTCGCCTGCGTCGCGGCGTTCTGGACGGGCAGCGAAACCGACCTGCCGACTGCCGTCGCAGTCGGCGCGGCCGGCATTGTCTCGATCTGGGTGGCCGGGGGGATCGCCGGCAGTAATTTCGGCACTATGGCCGGGGATCCGCTGCTGATCGCGGTGTGCACGATGTTCGGCCTCCAGCGGCGTTCCTACCGGGTGCAGGCCGAGCAGTCCACGGCCCTCCTGACGCAGCACGAGCGATTGCGGGCGGAGCAGCGCCGCGCCGACGTGCTGGATGAGCGGACCCGCATCGCACGCGAGATCCACGACGTGCTGGCGCACTCCCTCGGCGCGCTGGGCATCCAGATCCAGGCGGCCAAGGCGATCCTGACCGACCACGGGGACGTCGACCGGGCGGTCGAGGCGCTCACCACCGCCCAGCGGATGGCCGCGGACGGCCTGACCGAGACGCGCCGGGCGGTGCACGCGCTGCGGGTGGACACGCTGCCGCTCGGCGAGGAACTGGCCGCGGTGGCGGACACCCACCGGCAGCGCTATCACGTCCCGGTCACCCTCGAGACGTCCGGCATGGCCCGGGCGCTGCCGCCAGACGCCACGCTCGCCCTGTTGCGCACCGCGCAGGAGGCGATGGTCAACGCGGCCAAGCACGCGCCGGGCCAGCGGGTCGCGATCCGCCTCGACTACGGCGAAAACGACGTGCGGCTCAGCGTCGTCAACGGCCTGGACGGCGCCGACGCTTCGGTCCGGCGGCCGGGTAACACCGGCGGCTACGGGCTGACCGGCATGCGGGAGCGGCTACGGTTGCTGAATGGCACGCTGCGGGCCGGCCCGAAGGAGAATGACTGGACCGTGACCGCCGAACTTCCGCTCGCGGCCGCCGAGGACGGAATCGCCCGGTGACTGCCGACCAGCCGTTGCGGGTCGTCATCGCCGACGACCAGGCCAGCGTCCGCGAAGGCCTGGTCTTGCTGCTCGGCGGCCTGCCCGGCATCGACGTGGTGGGCGCCGCCGCAGACGGCGAACAGGCGCTGGAACTGGTGGCTGAGCACCAGCCCGATGCGATCCTGCTCGATCTGCACATGCCCGTCCTGGACGGCATCGGCGCCACCCGCCGGCTCGTCGCCGAGCATCCTGACGTCGCGATCGTCGTGCTCACCACGTACGTGGACGACACGTCCGTCCTCGAGGCGCTCCGCGCCGGTGCGCGCAGCTACCTCACCAAGGACGCCGACCGCACGGACATCGCGCGGGCGCTGCGAGCCGCGGTCGGCGGACTGACCGTGTTCGACCCGCGCGTGCACGCCACGCTGCTCGCCGCCACGTCCGGGGCCGCTGCTCCGCCTGGCGGCACGTCAGCCACTCCCGGGCCGGCACCAGCCACGCGGCCGCCGGACCCGCCGGACGGCCTGACCCAGCGGGAGGTCGAGATCCTCAGCCTGATCGCCCAGGGCCTGACCAACGGCGAGATCGCCGAACGCCTGTTCCTCAGCAACCACACGATCAAGACCCACATCAACCGCATCTTCGCCAAGACCGGCTCACGCGACCGGGTGGCCGCGATCGGCTACGCCCAGCGTCACAACATCGGCTAGGCGTCCCTCGCGTGGTCCTGCTCGTCCTGCGTCCCCGCTCATCTACGTGTCCCGCGATGGTCAGTGCCGACCTCGCCCACGGCGGGCGGGGCGACGAGCGCCGCTTCCGTGGTGACCGCGATCGGGATGCTGTGTTCGGCGGACTCCGCCCGGATCTGCGTCAGCGGGCACGGACATCGGCGGGCTTCGCGTCGACGGCGTGTCGCGCACAATCACGACGAGGATGTACACGAGCAGGAGCGTTATTCCATCGAAGAACAGGCCCGCGACGATCGTCGGGATCGCCGAGCCGTCGCCACCGGTGAGAGTCCGCCCGCCGCCCCAGGCCCAGAGCGGGTCGTGGACACTGAACGGCTGGCCGAGTGGCACCTGGCTGCCCCAGGTGACGTCCGCGCCGCTTCTGGAAAGGTAGCCTTCGGTCACCGTGTGGCAGCTGATCCCGTGCCCGACCCCGCCGCCGCAGGCCTGACCATACGACACCGGGTTGAAGGTGTCCTGGTTCTCCGCGCCGGCCACATATCCCCACGCGTTCACCTCGGCGGGCAGGAGAAACACGGTGATACCAGTCATCGCGACGAGCATGACGATGACGAACACCCAGCTGCCACGGTGGCGCGGCGGATAGCGATGCGCGTGAGCATACAGCGGGTAATGCGAAACGCTGCCCTTCGCGCTCACCCGGACGGCCGCGTCGGCGCGGTGAATGCGTGACGTATCGACGATTACCACGACTAGCCCGGCCAGAACCAGAGCGAGCAGCACGAAGACCGGGATAACGCTGAGGGTTTGCGCCGTCCCGGTGAGGTTCCCGAACAGGTTTACGTCGATCCCCGCGAACACCGCGAGGCCAATCACGCTGCCTGTCGCCACCCAGGCCCACCCGCGCCGCCGGTGATGCAGCCTGACGAGGGAAGCAACATCCGATGACTCGCGGGTAGTCCGCCGTACTGGCGCTTGCGGCATCGGCTTCTCCTCGCCTAAATGGTCGTCCACAGGTTCTGGGCCACCGTGCCGCCGCGGACCGCCGCCGAGTAGCGGGCCCCCGGGTGAGACTATAAGTCCCATGCGTCCTGACATCAGACCTGGCGGCATCTTCCCTGATTACGCTCTCCCTGACCACACCGGCACGGTGCGTAAGCTCAGCGAGCTTCAGGGCGGCGATCCGCTTGTACTCACCTTGGCGCGCGGCAACTATTGTCCCAAAGAGCACCAGCAGCACCTCGAACTGGCGGCCAACTACCCGAAGGTCGCGGTGGCCTACACCCAGATCGCCACTATCGCCACCGACGACCATCACACCCTGCAAGAGTTCCGCGCGTCGGTGGGCGCCCAGTGGACGTTCCTGTCCGATCCCGGCCGGACCGTCCAGCAGGACCTCGACATCGCCGAGTACACCGACCCCGAGCACAACCCCATGATCCCGCACACGCTGGTGCTCAAGCCGGGGCTGGTCGTGCACAGCGTCTATAACGGCTACTGGTTCTGGGGCCGCCCGTCGTTCTACGACCTGTGGCACGACCTGCGCGCCGCCACGGCCGAGATCCGCCCGGACTGGGATCTGAGCACCCCGGGCCTCCGCGAAGCCTGGGACGCAGGGGACTACTCGAAGTTCCACGGCTGGGACCGGCACGCCCCCAAGTCGACGCCGACATCGTATACGTGACCGAGCGGCGATTGTTGCTGCACGTCGTGCCCCGGTGACTCCTCAGGCCGGTGACCAGACAGTCGCGTCGCCGCTCTTTTGTGCCCGCCGCGCAGTGGCCGCGGTGAGATTCGCAAGGCGGGTCACCTGGTGGCCAGCAAACAATCACGGAAGGGGCGAAGGCAGTGACCACGCCGGTATGCGAGATCCTCGGGATTGAACAACCGATTGTCCAGGCACCCATGGCTGCGGTTCCCCAGCTGGCCGCGGCGGTCTCGAATGCCGGGGCGCTGGGCATGGTGACGCTGACGTGGTCCGATGACGCCGGGGCCGTCGTTCGTGAGACGGCGGCGCTGACCGCGCGGCCGTTCGGCGGTAACTTCGTTCTCACCTCAGATCACCACCGTCGCCTGGAGGCGGCCCTTGAGGCCGGCTTGCGGATCGTCTCGTTTATGTGGGGAAATCCCAGCGGCTACATCGAGCCGGTGCACGACGCCGGTGGGGTAGTGATGCAGACGGTCGGCAGTGCCGAGGAGGCGCGGCGGGCGGTCGCGTCCGGCGTGGACGTGGTCGTCGCGCAGGGCTGGGAGGCCGGCGGGCACGTGTGGAGTACGGTCGCGACGCTGCCGCTGGTGCCCGCCGTGGTGGACGCGGTGGCGCCGGTGCCGGTGATCGCGGCGGGCGGGATCGGGGATGCTCGCGGGGTCGCGGCGGTGCTCGCCTTGGGCGCGCAGGCCGCGTGGCTGGGCACGCGGTTCTTGCTGGCCGAGGAGATGCCGATCCACGAGGACTACCGGCGCCGGCTGATCGCCGCGGCCGAGACCGATCCGCAGCTGTACCCGAACCTGTACGAGGTCGGGTGGCCCGATTCGCCGCACCGCGCGCTGCGCAACTCCACGGCAAGCGCGTGGCAGGCTGCGGGCCGGCCCCCGCTCGCGCAGCGGCCAGGAGCGGGCGAGGTGATCGCGCATTTCGCGTCCGGCGAGGCCATCGTCCGGTACGAGCCGGCGCCGCCGATGGCCGGGACGACCGGGGAGATCGAAGCGCTCTCGATGTGGGCCGGACAGGGCGTCGCCCTCGCGAGACAGGCGCAGTCAGCGGCGGACATCGTGGCCGAGCTCATCTCCCGCTTGTAAGCCGGGCCGGAGACGCTCGCGCCGCGGCCGTCGGCGCAATCCACGCCGTGTCAGACGGCAGCCCACGCCAAAGGAGATGCCGACATGCCCAGCCAGGCCATGCAGGACTCGATCGACACCCTCAGGGACCGGCATCGGGCTAGTGCCGGTCAGGCCCCGGCGACGCTGGCAGAGCGCCGCGCCGCCTTCGTCCCCGGGGACCGCCTTTATCCGGTCCCTGACGACGTGCTGGTCAGCGAGGTGAGCGCGGGCGGGGTGCCAGCCCACTGGCTTACTGCCCCCGGAGCGGACAGCGGCCGGGTGCTCGTGTTCCTGCACGGCGGAGGTTACGAGCTCGGGTCGGTGCGCAGCGACGGCGAGCTGGCCGCCCGGCTGGGACGGGCCAGCGGCATGCGGGTGCTGTTCCCTGAATACCGCCTGGCCCCCGAGCATCCCTTCCCCGCCGCCATCGACGACGTCCTGGCCGCCTGGCGCTGGCTCCGCACCGACCAGGACCTGAGTGCACGATCACTAGCGGTGGCCGGCGACTCGGCCGGCGGCGGGCTCGCCGTCGCCCTGCTCGTGGCCACGCGTGACGCCGGGCAGGCCTTGCCTGCCGCCGCCGTCCTGATGTCCCCGACGGTGGATCTGACCAGCTCCGGGGCCTCGATGACCGAGCGCGCCGATCAGGATCCGATCTCGACCCCCGCCATGCTCGCTCAGTTCGCCTCGGACTACCTGGCCGGGGCCGACCCTAAGACGCCCTTGGCGTCGCCGCTGTTCGCCTCACTGGCCGGGCTCCCGCCGCTGCTGATCCAGGTCGGCACGGCCGACCTGCTGCTCAGCGACTCCGAACGCCTGGCCGCAGCCGCAGCCCAAGCCGGGGTCGAGGTCACCCTGGAGATCGGCGAGGGCCTGCCGCACGTCTACCCGCTCCTGCTCGGCACCCCCGAGGCAGCCGAAGCCACCGAGCAAATCGGGAAGTTCCTGCGAGCCCGGGTTCGCTAACCAGACAGCCCGGTGGCTCAACGCCGAGGACGCCACCATTGGGTTCAACTGGCTGACGCCGCGGGGGTGTTCATGGCGGCTGATCCGTAGCACCGTCCTGGGCCGTGCGCATGGTGCCGCGGCCGACCTGGCACGTACTGACGGGGCGGGGTTTGTGCTAGTTAGATCCGGATCCTGGCCGCCTGGCGCCGCTGCGGGTCGAGCGACATGACGGCCAGGGCCGGCCCGGCATGATGGCCTGCGGTGCGGGAGAACCTGGCGATGGCGGTGCCGATGAGGGTTGCGTCCACGATGTGGTCGCGCCGGCCCACCTGCACGGGGCAGTCCCGCTGGCGTACTCGCATCTGCATGGCGGCGATGACCACTCCCTCGCCGCCGAGCCGCCTGACCTCGCCATCCAGCTGGTCCCTGGCGTCGTGCCGCGACTGGCCGACCAGCTCGGTCCAGCCGGCCACCTCGGCGTTACCCGACCCCCAGCGAGCCTGGCGGGCGGTCTTGCGGTCATCGTGCCGCGACCCGATCGAGATGCCGAGGACGAGCCCTGCCGGTACCCAGCCCGTCATGATCAGCTTGGCGAAATCCTGCCCAGACAAGTCAGAGGTAAAGGGCACCGGCGGCCCGTGCGCGGCGCCCGGTGCGCGGACCGCGGTGCCGATGGCCGTGAACTCCTGCCCGCCGAGGGGAAATGACCCCCTCGACAGCCGGACGCCCACCACCCCGTGCCCGCCCAACGCGGCGCACTCGGCGGTCATCCGGCCGAGAGCCGTATCCCGGGCCTGGTACATGGCCTGCACGAGCGGGCCGAACGAGCCCGACCCGCCCTGCCCGGATACCTGGGTCGCCAGCCGGAACGACACCTCGTCGCCGGGCGATCCCCGGGTCCCGGGGCAGCTATATCCGCTGGCGGACCCGGCGGCGTAGACGGCCGCGCCGAGCACCTGGCCGACCGGTTCGAAGCCCGCGCTGCGGATCGCGGCGAACTCGTCAGCCGTCAGCGCAGATCCCCACGTGCCGCTAGACCGGATACCCGCCACCCGCGCTCCGGCTACCGCGGGCAGTTCGTCGCTCATGCTCCCAGCCTAGGCCTCCCCCCGTCGCGATAGTGGGGGCGCCAGCCTCCCTTTGCCTGGGTAAAGACCGTCGCTCGGGCACACCGGATCCGAGCCGGGCGGCGCCGATGCGGCAAACTGGAGTCGTGGGGGAGGTGCTGTGCCCGGTCCTGGTAGGCCGGCGGCCCGAGATCCAGGCCCTGGAGTCGGCCCTGGCCGGAGCGCTGGCCGGCCATGGCGGCTGCGCCGTCATCACCGGTGAGGCTGGCATCGGCAAGTCCCGCTTGATACGGGAGTTGGCGCAGATGGCTGCCGACCGGCAGGTGCTGGTAGCGACGGGTCGGGCCGTCCCGGCCTCTACCAGCGCTCCATACCGGCCTGTGACCGAGGCCTTGCTGCAACTGCTGCGGAGACGCCCGCTGCCCGACGATCCCTCGCTCGCGCCATGGCTGCCGCATCTGACCGCCCTGCTGCCGGGAGCAGTGGCCGACGACCCGGCGGCTCGCCTGGGCCGCGGCGTGGATTCGCAGGCCGTCAGGGGGGAGGCGGTGCTGCGGCTCCTGCGTCGCCTGGGGCCTGATGGGCTGATGGTTGCCCTGGAGGACCTGCACTGGGCCGACCCCGATACGGTATCCCTGGTCGAGTACCTAGCCGACAACGCCTTCGGCCAGCCCGTCCTGTTCGCCGTCTCCCTCCGCACCGACCCGCGGTCCCCGGCATCGGAGCTGGCCCGGCGGCAGCGGGGAAGGCCGGGCATCGTGCACCTGCCGCTGGGCCGCCTGTCCGAGCGCGAGGTGGCGGAGATGATCGCCGCCTGCCGGTCCGGCGCCGACGACGAAGAGCGGTCCCGGGTCGGGAGGGCTTCGGAGGGCGTGCCCTTGTTTGTGGAGGAACTTCTGGCCTCGCCCGGCATCCCGGAGTCCATCAGCGAGACGGTACGGGAACGGCTGGCCGAGTTCCCCGACGGCGAGCGCGCTGTCCTCGAGACTGCGGCAGTGCTGGGGCATCACTTCGACTGGAAGATCCTGCCGGCGGCCAGCGGGCAGCCCTCGGAGGTCGTGTCCCGGGCTCTGGCCCGGGCGGCTGACCGCGTGCTGGTCACCGCCGACGGAGGCGGGTTCCAGTTCCGCCACGCCCTCACCCGGGAAGCGGTGCTGATGTCCACGCTCCCGCCCCGGCTCCACCAGGCGGCGGCGGATGCGCTAGCGGCCATCGATACCGTCCACCCAGACCTGGCGGGCGGCTGGCGGGACGTGGCCGCCGACGTGGCCGCCCGGTCGGGAAACCGGGCCCGGGCCGGGCGGCTCCTGCGTGATTCCGGCCGCTATTCGCTGGAGGTCGGGGCGCTGGCGACCGCAGTCGACACCCTGCGCCGGGCCGTCGGCCTGCTTGAGGGCAGTCCGGAGCGGGCCGAGGCCGAGCTCATGCTGATCGAGACGCTGGCCCTGGCCGGCCGGGTGGACGAGGCAGCTGCCGCCGGCACCCGGCTCACCGGGCGGCTAGGCGACGACCCGGCGACCATCCAAACCCGGATCGAGGCCCACCTGCGCCTAGCCCACGCGGCGGTATCGGCGTCGCGATGGCCGATGGCCCGCCATCACCATGAGGCCGCCGTACGCCTGACCGCAGCCCAGACAGACCCGAACCTCTCCGCCCGGGCCGCTGTCACCTCTGCCGAGGTGGCCTTGGCCGACGACGACCTGGACGGGGCGCGGCGCACGGCAGAGCAGGTCCTGGCCACAGACGGCGCGGCGCCGGACGTACGCTGCCACGCCTTCGAGATCATCGGCCGGAGCCGACGGCTGCACGACCTGGCCGCCGCCGCTGCGGCCTTCGAGGCGGCGCTGGCCACCGCCGAGGAGGCCGGCCTGCCGGTGTGGCGGCTGCGAGCTTTGCACGAGCTGGGCACGATCGACATGTTCGAGCGGCTGGACACCGGCCGGCTGCTCGAGGCCCGCCGGCTCGCTGAGCGGATGGGGGCGCTCAGCACGGTGGCGGTGCTGGATTTGCAGCTGTCGGCCTCCTTCACCTGCCGGTGGAACCTGGAGCGCTGCGACGCTCACGCCGGATCGGCGCTCGACATCGCCGGCCGGCTGCGGCTCGATCAGGTGGCGGCCAAGGCCCTGGCGATGATGGCCGGCAGTGCCAGCATGCGGGCCGACCTGAAGGCGACCGAAGAGCTGGCGGCCCGGGCGCTGGCCGGCTATCCGCCCGACCCCATGCTCGCGGGGTTCTGCCGGGCCAGCGTGGGCATGGCCCGGTTCATGGCCGGCGACACCGACGTCGCGCTGAGCCCGTTCGCCGAGGGCACCGCCGCGCTGTCCCGGCTCCCGAACGCTGAGCCGATAGCGATCCGGGCGCTGTGGCCGCTGATCCAGGCCGTGCGCGGCGATCGCCGGGCGGCGGCGAGCATCGACGAGGTCCTCCGGCTCGGGGTGGACGCCTTCCAGCTCAACCGCGGCCTCATCGCCTTCGCCCAGGCGGTGCTCGAGGGCCGCTCGGGCCGTCCCAGCCGGGCCGACGCCATCGTGGCCGGGCACGCCACGTCGTTCGTCAACTGCGAGGCCTGGGCCGACCTGGCCCGATTCATCGCCGCTCCTCGCGCCCTGGCCGACGGCTGGGGAGAACCGGCCCGATGGCTGACCGCGGCCCGGGACCGGTTCACCGGCCTGGGACTCGACCGCCTGGCCGGGCGCTGCACCGAGTTGCTCCGGGATGCCTCCCCCAACCCATGGGCCGGCCAGGGGGTGACCGACCGGGAGGCCGACGTGCTCCGCCTGGTCATCGACGGCCTGGCCAACAAGGAGATTGCCGCCGCCCTGCGCCTGTCGCCGAGAACGGTGGAGAAACACGTTGAGAACCTGCTGCGCAAGACCGGGGCGCGTTCCCGGACTGAGCTGGCCGTCACATCCCGCCACCCTGCTACGTAGGCGCGGTTCCGAGCTACGTATTCTCCCCGATGCGCCCGGCGTGCCGGGCGGCGCATCCTCGTCCCAGCCTTCCCGAGATGGTTCGGGACAACAGGAAGGGGAGAACTCATGCTGGAGTCCAAGAACACGGCCACGCCGGACGACAAGACCAGCTTCGAGCACGGCGAGATCAGCCTGGTCAAGCTCACCGGGTTCGCCGTGGGCCGGGCCGAATTCCGGCCCGGCTGGAGGTGGTCCACCGACGTAAAACCGCTCGCCGGCACCGACACCTGCCCAGGCACCCACCGGTCCTACGTCGTCTCGGGCCGGTTGCACGTGGCGATGAGCGACGGCCGGCAGCTGGAGCTCAGGCCGGGAGACGCCCACCTGGTCGGCCCCGGCCACGACGCATGGGTGGTCGGGGATGAGCCGTGCGTGACCATCGACTTCATCCCGGCCGGCGACACCGCGGGCGGCGGCCGGGTCGGCCGCTGCCCGTGCGGGGTGGAGTTCCGGGCCGCCACCGACGATCAGCTCGACCACCTGGTGGCGGCCATCCAGGAGCACGCCAAAGGGTCACACGACCACGAGGTGACCCGCGAGCACGTGCTCGCAGAGCTCGGCGTCCCGGCGGCCTGACGTGCCAGGGTCACCGAGCCCGAGGCGGTGGCTGTTCCTGGGGGTACTGGTTGACGTGTTCACCGGGCCGGGCGCGCCGGTCACGGTGGCGGAGGCAATTCTGCCCGAGGGTGCCTCCCCGCCGGCGCACGTCCACGCCGCTCTCGACGACAGCTTCTACATCCTTGATGGCCGTATGGTGCTCCACTGCGGCGACGACGTGTGGCAGGCCGGTCCCGGGAGCTGGGTGCAGTTCCCGGCCGGCGTTCCCCACACCTTCCGGGTCCTGGGCGGCCCGGCCCGGATCCTGATGGTCCACGCCAACGACAGCTTCCTCGCCGCAGTGCGACAGATCGGCCGCCCGGCCACCGGCACCGACGTCCCGGACG
>Ga0210386_10002270_pt1 | contig 16680 bp, 18 predicted proteins | sample IncBWH32OmetaG_FD_160091 | JGI IMG/M metagenome (GOLD analysis project Ga0210386, IMG submission 160091) | Forest soil microbial communities from Barre Woods Harvard Forest LTER site, Petersham, Massachusetts, United States - Inc-BW-H-32-O ... | reverse complement strand
CTGTCGCCGCCCGGACGTTCGAGCAGGCCGCCGACGTGCCCGGCGTTGCCCAATCGTTCGCCGCCGCGGTCAGCGGCGCGGCGGCCCTTGGCAACGGAGAGCTACACACCGCTGTAGCGCGTCTTCGCGGCGCGGTCACCGAATTCCCGAACAGGACCGACGGCGGTTTGTATCACTTCGGCATCTCCTATGCCGAAGCGCTCGCCCACGCTGGCGACGTCGATGCAGCCGAGCAAGCGCTTGCCGAGATGAGGCGCAATTGCCATCCAGGCCACCGTCATATGGAATCTGCAAGCCTGCTGGCCGCCGCATGGGTGGCAGCAGCGCGCGGACGGACTTCGCAAGCACGGGCCCTGGCTCGGGAGGCGGCTGAGTTCGCGCGCACGCACGGTCAGCACGCCCGCGAGGTGGTATGTCTGCAGGCCGCGATTCAGTTCGGCGACCGGCACACCGCAGCCCGGCTCGCCGAACTCGCCGAACTGGTAGACGGCCCCCGAGCCGGGTTGGTAGCCCGCTGGGCGGCCGCGCTGGCCGACCACGACGGCGACGCCCTGCTCGCCGTGTCACACGAACTCGAGGCAATGGGTGATCGCATCGCCGCAGCCGACGCCGCCGCTCACGCCTCGCGAGAGTTCAACCAACAGAATCGGCGCGGCCCGGCCTTGACCGGCAGCGGCCGCGCCAACCGACTGACCAATAGCTGCGGGGCCATCACCCCGGCCACTCAGGCCGCGGCCATGTCACTTCCGCTGACCGACCGCGAACGTGAGATCGCGATTCTGATCTCTCAAGGCCTGTCCAACATCGACATCGCCCAAGCCCTCACCCTGTCGGTCCGCACCGTAGAAGGCCACATTTACCGGGCGTGTACGCGGGTGGGTGCGGCCACCAGAACCGAACTCGCTCAGCTCATCACGGAGTTCGCACCGGTACGCGTCTCCTCTCGACCAGCAGGTCACAACGAACGTTGAACCCGCGCAGCACGAGCGTCACTGTCTGTCGGCGCGGCGGCCACCCCGAGGCGTCATCAGCTCTGTGGGGATACTCGGGTGACCACGGACGATGCACGGAGGCGATCCCAAACATGACGAAGGCAAAGAGCGGCTCGAAGGAACAAAACGGTGGAGACTCCCCCTCGCGGCTGATCGATGCGCGAATCAAAGAGCTGGACGACTGGCGAGGCGAGACGCTCGCCCACATCAGAAAGCTGATCAAGCAGGCCGACCCCGATGTGGTCGAGGAGTGGAAGTGGAGAGGCGTCCCGGTGTGGTATCACGCAGGAATGATCTGCACCGGTGAAACGTACAAGAACGTCGTCAAGATGACCTTCGCCAAAGGTGCCTCGTTGAATGACCCGTCGAACCTTTTCAACTCCAGCCTGGACGGCAACACCAGGCGTGCCATCGATATCCATGAGGGCGACAAGATCGACGAAAAGGCCTTGAAGGCGCTCATCCGCGCCGCCGTCGCGCTGAACACGGCCTAGTCAGGGCGTTTCTTCGCTAGCCGCTTCCTCGGCGATGTGCTGGGTATACGCCGCTTCCCGCACCGCCTCGTCGGATTCGAGCGCCGCGCCCAAGGCGCCGCCGATCATCGCCAAGGATGAGATCAGCCAAGCCAATTCGAAGTAATCGCGGAGCGAAGCCGAATGACCGACCTGGCCTTGGTAGATCTGCGGCATCACGAACCAGAAAGCAGCGGCCAGCGCCAATACGAACAGCGCGGCATACAGCACGCTAACGCCGATCAAGACGGTGACCGTAGTCACGATGTTGAACAGAATCACCTGCTTGCGCACTGCGCGCGCGACCAGGGGCTCCCAAAGATCGGCTCCGATAATCAGGGTCGCGACGGTTGCGACGATCGAGACCAGCGCGGTACCGGAAAGCCGCTGCCACCCATAGGCGTCGGAGAGCCGCCAGATATCCGCGGTCACCAAGCCAAAAACTCCGGCGGCCACCGCGCCGGTCAGTGCGCGCGTCAACCGCAACGACAGCCGCCACGGCCGGTTGGCGGCCACCATCCCGCTGATCAACGTCAGATTGCCGGTCAGCACCCGCGCGGTGTAGAAGAACGCTTCTTCGGCCGGGTCGCTGCCCAGCTCACGCACGCGCTGCATAGTCACCCTCCGGGACGGTCCGGCCATGCCGTGAGCGTGGTCGCCGTGCAGCTCAGTAGATCCGGCGATCAGCCGCACCAGCAGGCGCACGATCGTCTCGCGAATCCGATGCCGCGCCCCCATCGCACCCAGCGCCGGCACCGACACAATCGCCACGTTGCGCACCGGATTGGCGTGAGCCACCACCGGTCGTTGTTCGACGTGCAACGGAAGGTCCGTCAGACAAATCACGACGTCCCATCCTTTCTCGAGCAGTGTTCTCCGCGCCGCTTTCACGATCTGGGCGTCGGTGGCCGGTGGCTGCACTAACCGGCCCTCCATCACCTCGATGCACCAGCGGGCTCCAGGTAACCGCTGGTCGAGTTCGCAGTGCAAGTCCGTGTCGGCGAGCTCGCGGGCCAGCGAATAAGCCGCGCCCGGGTCGCCGACGAGACCGAGCACAATATGTGGATCGGAGTCGTCGTCGACTGGCTCAACCGCGGGCGTCATGGGTAGATCGTCACATCCCCACAGTTGCGGTGCTCACCCATCGGACGAAAGGCGCGGCGGCAGCACCGCGAGCCAGGAATCCGAGAGCAGCTCCAGCAACTGGCCGTCCGGGTCGCGGATCATCGCCGATTGCTCGGAGACCGTGCCCTCGACCACCGATCCGCCAAAACTGTGCACCGTCGCCAAGACCTCGCCGAGATCGGAAACCGACAGCGACAGATGGGTGAGCCCCGCTTCGTCCATGACACGACGCGGCCTCAGGTGGACAGTGCGCTGCGAATAGTCGAGAAGCTCGAGCACCAAGCCGTCCCGGACGAGATATGTCGCATGCAATCCGATCGGCTTGTTCAGCTGCAGAAGCTGGCCGGTGCCCTCATCAGGCGGATCGAGTTCCCACCAAAACTCGAATCCGAGCAGGCCTTCGTAGAAGGTGCGCGACCGCGTGGTATCCGTGACACACAGCCCCACGTGGTTGAAAACGATTCGGTGACTGACCATTACAGCCTCCTGCAGCCCGTCGAGCGTCCTCCGGCGCCGGCCTGTATCACCGGCAGTGAACGGTCTTATATCGAAACGACTAAACTTGCAAAGATAGCGCAGACTGATTTTCCCAGACTCGAGTTGGAGGGTTGGATGGGTATGCGTCCCGACGTCGACGCCGACGCGGTGGTGGATTTCGATCACCATTCCGACGAGTTCAACCTCAACGAATTGGCGATCAACGCCGAGCTGCGCCAACAGTGTCCGGTCGCGTGGAATGAGAATTACGGCGGATTCTGGTTCCTCACCAGCTACCGCGCGGTGAGCCAAACCGCGCGGGACGGCGACACCTTCGCGCACAAATACGAGCCATACGCCGCCGACGGCGTTGACTACCAGGGCGAGATGGGTGTGCCACGTCCCGAAGGCCAACCGGCTCTGGGCATCGGCGAAGTCGACGGTCCTTATCACCAAGCGTTAAGGCACGCCCTGGCGCCATTCTTCTCGCCGGGCGCTGTGCAGAAGCTGCGCCCTTTCATGGAGCAATCGGCGCACTGGTTCCTCGACCAACGGATCGTCGACGGGCAGATGGACCTCGTGCTGGACTACGCCAGTCCGGTTCCGGCGATCCTCACCATGAAGTTGATGGGCCTGCCCTACGAGAACTGGCACCTCTATGCCAAGCTGTTCCACTCCGTGATGGCCGTCCCGCAGGACAGCCCGGAGTACGCCAAAGCCATCGCCGAAGTACCCGCGATGATGGGGGCCGTAGTGGAATTCGCGGCGACCCGTCGCGCCGACGCCCGCGACGACCTGACCAGCTTCCTCATTCAGTTCGAATTCGACGGCAAGCGGCTCGACGACGAGCAGCTGCTCAACATCCTGTGGAACCTCATCGCCGGCGGTGTCGACACCACGACTTCACAGACCGCGCTGACCCTGCTGCATCTGGGCACCCATCCCGAGTTGCGGCGACAGCTCATCGAGCGCCCCGAACTGCACCGCACAGCGACCGATGAATTTCTGCGCTACTTCTCGGTCAACCAGCAACTGAGCCGGACTGTGACTCGCGACGTCGTCCTTGGCGGGCAGCACCTTCGGCGCAACGACCGGGTGATCGTCAGCTGGCTGGCCGCCAATCACGACGAACAGGAATTCGAGCGACCCGAGCAAATCGTGCTGGACCGTGCGCCCAACCGCCACGTCGCATTCGGGCTCGGACCGCATCGTTGTATCGGATCTCATCTCGCCCGCCTGATGTCCGAGGTGATGGTGAGGGCGGTTCTCGACCGAATTCCCGATTACCAGGTCGACCTCGACGGTGTCCACGCATACCTCGGCAACCCGAGCATGACCGGGCTGGGCGAGCTCCCGGTGACGTTCACTCCGGGCGTCTCGCGAGGCACCTCGCAGCCTTAAGGACTACGCGATCCGCAGTGGGAACGGGTCGTTGGTGAAGTCGATTTGAGCCGCCGGATTGCTGACGGCGGTTGTCATGCCAGTTCCGAACGCCCCGGCCTCGTCGAAAAGCGTGGCCGTGCCGACGGCGACTCCGTCTGAGGCCCAATGTGAGTCGCCCTGCACGCCGATCCATTCACCGACCGGCAACCGCGCCAATCCCACTGTCAGATCGCCGTTGATGTAACCGATCCCCTGTGTGCCCATGTTCGTCACCAGGCTGGTCGCCTCGGCGACCATTACCGCCCGCACGAAGTGTGAATTTTCTTCACCTGCGACCACGTCAAGAGCGCGGTTGTAGAACTGCTTACGGAACTCGTTCTGATGTTCTCCCGGCGATTGGCTCCGCGCTCCGCCGTCACTCCCTACCTGGGTAAGTGCCGCTTCGTCGACGGATGGCAGCGGCGGGAAGGTCATCGGCGCAGCCCATAATCGACCCGGCGGCGCGGCCGAGCGGCGATACTGCAGCAGCGTGGCCCGCGCCATCAGCCGACCCTCTTGGGCCACATCGCACTCCGCACTGCGTATTCGTCGGCCGTCCCGCACGACGCGCACGGCCACCGCCGCAGGAACACCCCGCGCCGCACGAAACAGGTCCACCGTCAACCGCGTCGGCATGAAATCGGTTGATCCGCACTCACGTTCGAGTGTCCGCGCGGCCAACCCGACGACGGCCGGACCGCTGAGATGGTCGTCGCCCCAGTGACTCTGAGCGAACGGCGTCGGCGCAAATTCGCCGCTTTCGGTCACCGTGAAATGCGCAGGTTTCATATGCCTTCCTTCATCGCGCCTTGCTTTCGACCAGTTAGGGCAACCGAAGACCGTCGACGCCGAAGAAATGCAGATGTCCCGGCTGTGGATGCAGGCGCACTCGACTGCCGCGCGGCGGTGGGGCGTGGCCGTCGGTGCGCGCGACGATTGCCTGGCCGAATGTGTTGTCGGGCCTTGCGACTCGGCCATACAAGTAGGCGTCCGCGCCGAGTTCTTCGACTACATCGATCTGCATTTCGACCCCGCTGGAGCCGATTTCGAAATGTTCAGGCCGGATGCCGACGACGATTTCTCCTGCGGTATCGGTGATCTCGCGCTGCAGTTGGATCGGCCAATCACCCAATGAAACGCAGTTGTTGACAACGGGAAGGGTGAAAAGGTTCATCGCGGGCGAGCCGATGAACTCCGCGACAAACATGTTGACCGGATTTCGGTAGAGCTCCCTGGGCGCTGCGCACTGTTGCAACACACCATCACGCAAGACCGCGACGCGGTCGCCCATCGTCATCGCCTCGACCTGGTCGTGGGTGACGTAGACGGTTGTGGTGCCCAGTCGCCGCTGCAATCCGGCGATCTGATTACGGGTCTGAACCCGCAATTTCGCGTCCAGGTTGGACAGCGGTTCGTCCATCAAAAACACTTGCGGTCGCCGCACAATCGCGCGCCCCATCGCCACCCGTTGGCGCTGCCCGCCGGACAGATCCTTGGGCTTGCGACCCAGGTACGGCTCCAAGTCGAGCAGCCGCGCCGCGTCCAAAATCCGTTCGCGGATCTCGGCTTTCGTGACTCGACCGATCTTCAACGCGAACCCCATGTTCTGCGCCACCGTCATATGCGGGTACAAGGCATAGTTCTGGAAGACCATGGCCACGTCCCGGTCTTTGGGGTCGTCGTAGGTGACGTCTCGCGTGCCGATGCGGATACTGCCGGAATCCACCATCTCCAATCCGGCGATCATCCGCAGCGACGTGGTTTTGCCGCATCCGGACGGACCGACCAGCACCACGAATTCGCCGTCATCGACGCTCAGATCCAGATGGTCGACTGCGGGTCGCGCTGTGCCGTGATAGTGCCGGGTGGCTTGCTCGAAAATTACTGATGCCATGAAAGTTTCACCCGCCAAGCCCGGTGACCGCGATGCCACGGATGAAAGCGCGTTGCGCAACTACGTAGACCAGAAGCAGTGGCACCAGGATGAGAATGGATGCGGCCATCAGCACAGGCCATCTGGCAACGTACTCGCCCTGCATCCGTACCAAACCCAGGGTGAGCGTAGCGATGCTTCGACGCTGAATCATCAACAGCGGCCAAAGGAAATCGTTCCACACGTTCACCCAAGTGAGGACCGCCAGCACCATCACCGCCGGCTTGGCATGCGGAAGCAGGATGCGCCAATAGATCTGCCAGGGTGAGCAGCCGTCGAGGATCGCCGCTTCCTCGAGTTCTGCCGGCAGGGTCCGGAAAAACTGGCGCATGAGGTAGGTGCCGAACGCACTGCCGAACAATCCGGGCACGATCATCGCCCACGGCGTGTCGGTCAGCCCGGCGATGCGCATCAGAATGAACTGCGGGATCACGGTAACCGTCAGCGGAACCATCAGCGTGGCAAGGTATAGGACGAACAACGTGTCACGGCCCCGAAACCGCAGCCGGGCAAACGCATATCCGGCGAGTGAGCAAAAGAACACTTGGCCGACGCTGACGCACCCGGCATACAACACAGAGTTGAAAAACATTCGCCAATAGGGCATCACAGCGAACACTTCACGGTAGTTCGACCACTGTGGATGCGACGGAAACAGCGTCGGCGTGGTCACCTCACCCTCATCTTTTAAGGATCCCGATACTGCCCAAAGGATCGGGAAAAGTGCGCACCAGGCGATACCGGTCAGCGCGGTGTACACCACGACGGCACGGACAATGCTGGGCTTGATCACTCGCCCGGCTAGGCCCACGATCGTTCCTCCAAGGCGGCCCGACGTCGCCCTAGCCGTAACTGCAGCACGGTCAATACCAACAGGATGGCGAACATCACCCACGCTAAAGCGGACGCATACCCGAACTCCAAGAAGGCAAAGGCGTGTTGGAACAGCATGATGCCAAGGACGTACGTCGCGGTCTCCGGTCCACCGCTGCGTCCAGTGAGCACGTAGACGAGGTCAAACGCCTGAAATGCGTGGATGATCGAGATGACCACCACGAAAGAAACAGCGCCGCGAATCAACGGTACGGTGATCGAGACAAACTGCCGTAGTTCTCCTGCACCGTCGAGTCGGGCCGCCTCGTAGAGGTTGTCCGGTACACCCTGCATGGCAGCGAGCAGGATCACCGTCGCGAATGGCACGCTTCGCCACACGCTGACCATGCACAACGCGCTCATGGCCCATTTAGGGTCAACCAGCCATGGAATCGGACCGACACCGATCCAGCCCAGCATGATGTTGAGCAGACCGTTGTTTGTGTTGAAGACGAACTGCCAGACGACGGCCATCACCACCGACGATACGGCGAGGGGCAGAAAGACAATCGTCCTGAAGATGCTGATTCCCTTGATTTTTCGATTGAGTACACCGGCGACGGCGAGACTGATGAGGATCGTGGGGACAACGGTCCCAACGGTGTAAACCACCGTGTTGCGCAACGCGATGACGAACAGTGGATCGCCGCCGAAGAGACCGCGGTAGTTGGCTAGACCGACAAACTTGGCCGGCCTGAACAGATCCCACTTCTGCAAGCTCATGTAAAGCGAAAATCCGAGCGGGAACAGCATGAATACGGTTACCGCTGCCATGTTGGGTGCGACGAACATCCGCCCGGCTCTGGCGCGTCCTTTGGAAAACCGGCGACGCCGGGTCACCGCGGCGCCAGATACATCGATCGGGGTCATTGGTTACGAAGCACCTCGTCGACCGCGTGTGACAATCCGCCCGCTAGCGATGTCGCCGGCCGTGAGCCACGCAGAACGGAGCCGATGTTGCGGTCCATCAAAGCGACGACCTTTGGCCACTCCGGGGTGACAGGCATACCCTCGGAATGGGCAGGCCCGCCCGTCAGCACGGCGAGATTGCCGATCCTGCTGTGCGCCTTGGCGAATCCGGCCGACTCGATCGCGGACCGCAGCGCCGGAACGAACAGTCCCGTCTCACCAATCACTTCCTGTCCGACCGGGCCGGTGGCGAACTTCACGAACTCCCATGCCTGCTGCTTGCGGCGACTGCTCGCAGCGATCGCGAGCCCCGTTGTGCCGATGTTGGAGCGGGCGGCGCGCCCCTTCGGACCGGTCGGCAGCACGGTTACATCGAAATCGAGGCCTTTGGCCCGGTCAACCGTTTGATATCGCCAATGTCCGCCTTGCGCCATCGCGGCCTGGCCCGAGGAGAACAGATCCATCGTGGACATCGACTGCGTCTCCGATGCGGTGGGGGCGACCTTGTGTTTGTTGGCCAGGTCGGCGTAGAACTGGACCCCTTCCAGGAACGCGGCGTTGTCGAAATTGAAATGCGTCGGGTTCATCCGGGGGGTCGACCATGGAACTCCGTTGTTCATGCCGAATAAGCCGGCGGAGTACGACGCGACCCAGCTGTCGACGTATCCCCATTGGCTGACTCTCCCCGATCGGCCGCGTTTGGTGAGCGCTTTGGCGGCGTCGAGGAACTCACCGAAACTCCATGGCTGTTCCCATCGCCCGGGCGGCGGGCGCACCCCCGCGTCGTCGAACAACTGCTTGTTGTAGAACAAGAAGTTTCCGGACCACTGCTCGGGGAAGGCATACTGCCCGCCGTCGAACGTGAACGTCTCGTATAGCGGTGAGATGCTGTTAGTCCTCAACTCGGCCGCGAAAGCCTTATCGTGGGCCAACAGCGTGTTGAGGTCCATCAACACACCCCGTTGGGCCAATCCCGCGTAGGTCAAGTCCCAGGCCATCAGCACGTCGGGACATTTCCCGCCCGCGCAATAGATCGACATGTGCTGCAGGGGGTCCGGTCCGGACAACAGCGCCCGAACCTTGATGTCGGGATGCCTGCGCTGAAAGGCGTCGACAACCCGCAGCCGGGCATCCGCTTCTTCGGGGTTGGCGGCGAAGAAGAACGTCAGCGCATCGTCGTCAGAACCACAGCCGGTGGGCCACAGTGCCAGTGACGCAGCGCCAAGCGCGCCGGCGGCCCGTAACAGCGTCCGCCGACTCATGGACTTATCGCAGATGAGGCTGTTCTTCGTGGCGTATCTCCGGCTAGTGAGCGTTGGGGGTTCTTTCGTAGTGTTCCTGGTGTCGTCACGGTGGCAGCGTGAGGACCGCGCTTTTCAATCGATCGGCATCGCCGACGATGTCGATGGTGTGTATGCGGCCGTCGTCAATGCCGATCTGCAGCAACACCTCCACGTGCCCCGTCGGCGCGATGGCAATACCCGGGACGCCGTTGACGAGCACTACGACTCCGGCCCGTGCGCGCAGCGCGAACCGTCGGGTTTCCTCGGCGACCTTCTTGGCGCCGCGAAGCTCGGTCGGCACATCGTCTGGCACCAGCTCGCGGTCCACCCTGCGCACCACGTCGGGAGCCAGCAGATCCAGCAGCATCCGAATATCACCACCGCGCGACGCGTCGAGGAATGCTTCGACGATTTTGAGGTGTTCAGTGGTCCGCGCGGGTCCCGCAGACCCACCGGCGTGGAGCCGACGGCGGGCCCGGCTTGCCAGCTTCTTGGCGGCCTCCGGCGATCGACTCAACAACTCGCCGATCCTGTCGAAGGGCAGCGCGAAGACGTCGTGCAGGACAAAGGCGACACGTTGTGCCGGCGACAGCCGGTCGAGGACCACCAGCAGTGCCTGGCTGACCGAATCGGTGAGCAGGGCATCTTCGTCCGCACCCGCGGGTGTGGCCACAGCGGCGGGTGCGCGCTGATCGAGGCCGGCGAGCGGCTGCTCGGCTCGCCGTTTGCGAGCCCGTAACTGGTCGACGGCCTCGCGCGCGGTGATCGTCGTGAACCAGGCCGTCAGGTTCTCGATCATGTCGTGATCCGCGTGACTGGCTTTCAGCCAGGCGGACTGCACCGCGTCCTCGGCGTCAGCCACCGAGCCGAGCAAGTGGAACGCCACCGACTTGAGGTGCCGCCGATCGCTGTCGAACCGCCGGGCGAGATCTTCGATCGTTCTCATGGTCACCTTTTCCAGGCGAAAACCGTCAAGGAGATGACCACGTCCGACGAACGCTTCCGGTAAAGAAGGAGACCAACGTCATGAGCCTATACGTTGTCATCACCGTGATCACCGCGGTCATCACCGCAGCAGTTGGGATAGCTGACTTCATCCCGGCCGGCTTCGTGCTGGCGAACTCGGCCAAGGTGCACGTGCCGCGTTCGTGGCTACCGATGCTGGGCACCCTGAAACTCGCCGGAGCTCTCGGGCTTCTGGTCGGTCTTGGCTTGCCGGTGATCGGGATCGCAGCCGCCACCGGCCTGGTGTTGTATTTCATCGGCGCGGTGATCGCACATCTCCGGGCGCGTGTTTGGTACAACATCGCCTTCCCGGGCGCCTATTTAGGGTTTTCGGCGGCGTCACTGGTGCTGCTGGCCGGAAAGTAGCGGATGCGGCGGATTTTGTTGCAACGCCTGTTCAAGTCGGCGAATATGACGCCGCGCGCCTTCGCCGAGATGACCTGAGACGTTGGACTATGGTCAAATATCGCTGAGCAATGTCGATAGAAAGGGGGCAATTGCGATGGGTGATGGCAACGGCGGCTCGGCAGCGATGCGGCCCCTTTTCGAGGAAGTTCAGGCGCACTACGACCTCTCCGATGATTTCTTCGGTGTCTTCCAGGATCCGTCGCGGACGTACAGCTGCGCGTTCTATCAGCGCGACGACATGACGCTTGAAGAAGCGCAGATAGCCAAGATCGATCTCGCGCTGGGCAAGCTCGACCTGCAACCCGGCATGACCCTGCTCGACGTAGGGTGCGGTTGGGGCGCGTTGATGAAACGCGCGATCGAGAACTACGACGTCAACGTCATCGGCCTGACGCTCAGCAAGAACCAGGCCGTCTATTGCCAGCGCCTCTTCGAAGACATCGACACCGATCGTTCGCGCAAAGTGTTCCTGCGCGGCTGGGAGCAATTCGACGAGCCCGTCGACCGCATCGTCAGCATCGAGGCGTTCGAGGCGTTCCCGAAGGAGCGGTACGCCGCATTTTTCGAGACGGTGTTTCGCTCGCTACCCAGCGGCGGCCGGATGGTATTGCAGACGATCTGCGGTCATCCCTTGAAGCGCTGGCCGGAGATGGGCATACCGATCACCATCACCGACATGAAGTTCATGCGGTTCATCGCCAAGGAGATCTTCCCGGGCGGTGGGGTGCCGAGCGACGAAGACATCGTCAATTTGTCCGCGAGCGCAGGGTTGTCGGTCACCGACACTCAATACTTGGACGAGCACTACGTCCGGACTCTCGACACGTGGGCACTCGAATTGCAGGCCCATCGCGACGAGGCTGTCGCCGCGACGTCGGTCGAGGTGTACGAGCGCTACATGCGCTATTTGACCGGGTGCTCGGACTTTTTCCGGCGCGGCATCAGCCAAGTGGGCCAGTTCACCGTTACGAAGGCATAGCCCGGTTCGGTCAGCCCGGAAAGTAGCGGATCCGACGGATTTCATTGCGGCGCCGGGCAACGTCGGCGAACATGACGCCGCGTCCCTGCGTCGACGTGATCGAAGCCGCGATGGTGGAGCCCGCGGCGATGAGCTTGGGCGCGCGGGCGCCGGGGCACAGCGCCACAAGGCCTGCGATGTCTGCGACCTCGTCGTCACCGAAAGTCATCGTGGCATCGGGTGAGAGCGCTCGCTGCGCGGCAAGCCGATCTCCGCTGCCAACCGCGTTCACGAAGCTGTCCACCAACTGCTTGCGGCGGGAGCCCACGCGACGAAAGCCGGCCGCGAAACCGGCAGTGCCGCGCAACCGCTGATTGCGGATGAGCCCTTGCGACAGTTGAACGGTGGCCGGCACGGCGGATGCACCGTTACGCAGAAACTGCAGCATCATGCTTGGCAGCTCCCAGTAAGCGCGAAGCATCGCGATCATCCATTCACCATTGACCTCGCGCAGGTCGTATCGAAGAAACGCCGGAATGGTCATGGTGACCGCCGAACCCATCACCACCTCGAGATCAAGATCGCGGACGACGGTCGGGCCGTGGACGACGTCGAGATCACGATGAAAGGCAATGTCACGCGGCCCGATAAAGGTGTCGTAGAAGCGGCCGATCTCCGCCGGCCCCACGTGCGGCCATGAGCCCACCGGGTCTTCGATACGACCGTCCGCCGTGAACAGCCCCACCCAACCCGCGCGGTCATGCGCCGCCGCCGCCTCGGGCGATCGTTCCACCGCCGCCAGCAGCGCCGACTCCGCTCGGCCGGTCACGCGCTGGGCACTATCGCGACACCCGAGGCTTGCAAGGCTTTGATCGCCGCGGCGGTGGACTCCTCCCCCACGCCTGCTGTCAGATCCAGCAGCACCCGAGTGGCCAAGCCCGCCTGCGCGGCGTCCTCCGCGGTCCGACGCACACAGTGGTCGGTGGCGATGCCCACCAGGTCAACCTGGTCCACATGGTGTTGGGCCAGCCAATCGGCCAGCGGCGTGCCGGACTCGTCGACTCCGCCAAAACCGCTGTAACCCGCGTCGTAGGCGCCCTTGCGAAAGACGGCGTCGAACCGGTCGGTCTCGAGATCGGGATGGAATTGTGCGCCGGTGCTGTCGGCCAGGCAATGCGGCGGCCAGGACGACGAGTAATCCGGCCGGTCGGAGAAATGAGCACCAGGATCGATGTGGAAATCCTGGGTGGCCACCACGTGGCCATAGTCGGCGCCGGCAGTCAGATAATCACTGATTGCGCCCGCCAGGGCGGCGCCGCCGGTCACGGGCAGCGCGCCGCCCTCGCAAAAGTCGTTCTGTACGTCGACGACGATCAACGCGCGCATGACACCCACCGTATCGCCGGTGGGTGCGAACCTTATGCGGCGTGGTGCTGGCCGAGACGCGCTGCGGTGGTGTCCAGTGACCACAGGTGCGCGCAGGTTGGGCACTGCAGATGCACAACCGCCGCACTGTTGCTCAGCAGGTATTGCCAATGGGTATGGCAATTGCGGCCGCTGCGGCAATCGCCACACGCGGCGCCGTGATCACAGCTCGGGCAGGCCAGCCAGGCGCGACGGCTCTTGTCGGCGTCCGGGTCAATCGGAAGCATGATCCGCCACCCGCTCCGGCAACACCCCTGCGCTGACCAGGTTGTCGTAGACACGCTGCTGGTCGGCATCCAGATTCGAGTAGAGCATGGCGTATGCCTGCTCCTCTTCGGCCAGCGCGCGAATCGGATCCCAGTCCGCACCGATGGCCTCCAGCACGGCGGTGCGCCGCCGCACTTCGTCGAGGGTCAGGTCGTAGGCGAATTCCAGGCCAGTTGAGTTGTCGGGCATCGGCCACTCCAGCTGCTTCAGACTACAGTTGGGAGGTTAGGCTGCCCTAACATGGGCGATTTCCGCAATGACGTGCGTCACAAATCGCGGTTGATCTGCGTCACAGCCCAGCGCCCGAGTCAGCGCAGCCGTTCGCGTCGGTAGGATCGGCACAATCAACGTCAAGCCGGTGTGCGTTGCATCACCTAGATAGTCAAACTATAGTCCAGACACGTGTCCAGGCAGTTCGCTGACGTCCCGTTCGAACGCCTTCCCGTGACACCTGTCGGCACCACCAGACCGGAATGGGCGTGACTATGCGGATTGCGCTGCTGTCCTATCGCAGCAAGCCGCACTGCGGCGGCCAAGGGGTTTACGTCCGCCACCTCAGCCGCGGCCTCGTCGAACTGGGACACCACGTCGAGGTGTTCTCTGGCCAGCCCTACCCCGAAGGTCTCGACCCCCGGGTGGTGCTGACCGAGGTACCCAGCCTCGACATGTATCGGGAACCCGACCCCTTCCGCATCCCGCACCCCCGTGAAATCCGCGACCGCATCGATCTGCGCGAACTGGCCGCCGTATGGACCGCGGGCTTCCCGGAGCCGCGGACCTTCAGTCTGCGTGCCGCCCGCCTGCTCGCGGGACGGCGGCGCGATTTCGACGTGGTGCATGACAATCAGAGCCTGGGCGCAGGCCTGCTCAAAATCGCGGCGACCGGCCTGCCGGTGGTCGCGACCGTTCACCATCCGATCACACGTGACCGGGTACTGGACCTCGCTGCGGCACGATGGTGGCGGAAACCGCTGGTACGCAGGTGGTATGGCTTTTTGGAGATGCAAGAACGGGTTGCCCGCAGCATTCCGGATTTGCTGACCGTCTCGTCGTCATCGGCCACCGACATCACCGCGGACTTCGGCGTCCACCCAGACCAGCTTCACGTGGTGCCGCTGGGTGTCGACACAGATTTGTTCGCACCATCGACGCAGCCGCGAATTCCTGGTCGCATCATCGCGATCGCCAGCGCCGACCGGCCGCTCAAGGGCGTCGGGCATCTGTTGCAAGCGGTGGCCAAGCTCCGGACCGAACATGACCTGGAGCTGCAGCTTGTGGCCAAGCTCGAACCCAACGGTCCCACCGAAAAGCTGATCGCCGAACTCGGCATCTCCGATATCGTCCACATCTCCAGCGGACTCTCCGACGCCGCGTTGGCGCAATTGTTTGCCTCCGCTGAAATCGCCTGTATCCCTTCACTTTACGAAGGCTTTTCACTTCCCGCAGTCGAGGCGATGGCCAGCGGCACACCAATTGTCGCCAGCCGTGCCGGCGCACTACCCGAGGTGCTCGGACCCGACGACGAGTGCGCCCGGCTGGTGCGGCCGGGCGACGTCGCCGAGCTGATCCGGGTGTTGGCCGAGCTGCTGGTCTCCCCCGACCAATTACACCGACTCGGCATCGCCGGTCGCCGTCGGGCCGTCGAGGTATACAGCTGGGAATCGGTCGCCGCCCAGACCGCCCAGGTCTACGAGCGCGCGATCAGCCGGCAGCCGTCGGTTCGGGATTCGGCACAAATAGTGGGCGAGCCGTGCTGACGGTCGACTTCGACCACCTCGGTATCGATCAGGGCACCAAGGTCATCGACGTGGGATGCGGAGCGGGCCGGCACAGCTTCGAGGCTTATCGCCGGGGTGCCGATGTGGTCGCGTTCGATCAGGACGCGACCGAGCTGGCAGGCGTCGACACCATGTTTCGCGCCATGGCCGATTCTGGTGAGGTGCCGCCTGCAGCTCGAGCCGAGACCGTCGTCGGTGACGCGCTGGCATTGCCCTACCCCGATCGAACCTTCGATTGCGTGATCGCTTCGGAGATCTTGGAGCACGTCCCTGCCGACACCAAGGCAATCGACGAGCTGATTCGCGTGCTCAAGGTCGGCGGCAGGCTGGCCGTCACGGTACCCAGATGGTTACCCGAACGACTGTGCTGGCTACTCTCCGACGACTACCACACCAACGAGGGCGGCCACATCCGCATCTACCGGGCAAACCGGCTGCGCGCCAAGATCGCCGGGCGCGGAATGACCTTTACTCACGCCCATCACGCACATGCTTTGCACGCGCCATTTTGGTGGCTGAAATGCTTAGTGGGCGTGAACAATTCAGACCATCCCGCGGTCGTCGCCTATCACAAGATGTTGGTCTGGGACATGATGCAGCGGCCCCGGTTTACCCGGCTGGCCGAATCAACACTCAACCCGCTGATCGGCAAAAGTGTCGCGTTGTATTTCGAGAAACCGGTACCGGCCGTTGAACTGGTATAGGGCACCGGGCGTCGCTGGCGTCTTCTCCGCTGCACAATGCCGACAGACGGCGGAATCGATTGCCGCGGTGCAAGAGCCATCCGGGGCGATCCCGTGGTCGGATGGCGGGCACACCGATCCTTGGGACCATGTGGAATGCGCGATGGCACTCACCGCTGCGGGCCTCATTGACCCGGCACGGCATGCTTTCGACTGGTGTCGGCGCCAGCAGCGTGCGGATGGCTCCTGGCCGATCCAACTTCGCGCCGGAGTCATCGAGGATGCCAACAGCGACAGCAACTTCTGCGCTTATGTCGCGGTCGGAGTCTGGCACCACGTACTGATCACCGGTGATCAATCCTTTGCCGTCGCGATGTGGCCGACGGTGCGGGCCGCAATTGACTTCGTCCTGGCGTTGCAGCTCGAAGGCGGCGAAATTTGTTGGGCGCGTGGTCCTTCAGGACCGGTCACGGAGGCGCTGCTGACCGGGTGCGCCAGTATCTTCCACAGCATTCGCTGTGCGCTGGCCCTGGCCAGTTATGTCGAGGAGCCGCAACCGGAATGGGAGCTCGCGCTTGGCCGGCTGGGTCATGCGATCACTGCCCACCCGTCGGCGTTCACCGAGAAGCC
>Ga0210386_10002265_pt1 | contig 16694 bp, 26 predicted proteins | sample IncBWH32OmetaG_FD_160091 | JGI IMG/M metagenome (GOLD analysis project Ga0210386, IMG submission 160091) | Forest soil microbial communities from Barre Woods Harvard Forest LTER site, Petersham, Massachusetts, United States - Inc-BW-H-32-O ... | reverse complement strand
GTCATCACGTCGCTTGCGCTTCTGCAAGCGGCACAGAAAAAGATTGAAGCTGCGGATTCGGCTGCGGATTCGGCTGCGCGTTCGGCTGCGTATTCGGCTGCGGATTCGGCTGCGGATTCGGCTGCGCGTTCGGCTGCGCGTTCGGCTGCGTATTCGGCTGCGTATTCGGCTGCGGATTCGGCTGCGTATTCGGCTGCGGATTCGGCTGCGTATTCGGCTGCGCGTTCGGCTGCGCGTTCGGCTGCGCGTTCGGCTGCGGGGAAAGTTCTAACGCCGACTGTGGCGCTTTTGCAGGAGTCTTTCGTTGCGCTTCTTACGAAAATGGCAGCGGTGAAGTAGGCAGAGGGCAACCGGGTAACGCGATTGCAAAGGTAGCGACCCGGTTGTAATGCACAGCGCGAGTCCCAAGTCTCGCGCATCGTTTCAAACCATCGAAATAGGAGGGTAGCACAGTGGCAACGGAACACGCAGTAACCCCGGCAATCCGGAGCACGGTTCACAAGCTTGCGGCGCTTATTGCCCCGCTAGCTGCTATCGGGCTTCCGGCGATTGCCGGGATGCCGGAAAAAGTTCGCGGCAAGCTCACGAAAATGGGCGATATCCTGAACGGGCTTCAGGTTCCGGAGTTTGCCCCCACCGCCGAATCCGACGCCATCGTGGCGGACACGACGACAACGGCAAAGGAAGCGGATGATAAGCTCATGCTATATCTGGTTGAGCGGGTCATCCAGTATGACAAGCGCATCAACCCGGACCCGGACAGCGTGGAAGTTTCCGGCGTTCCGGTGCCGCCCATGTCGCACCTTCCGAAAATCAAAGGTGCGGCGGGTCTGACCGTCGAAGGTCGCAAGCTTCTTCAGCGTTTGGTGGACGCGAAAGACGCGCACGCCATCGTTGAACTTCTGGAGCGCCCGGACGCTGACAGCAACGGCGAGCGGATCATGGAAGCGGCGGCACTCGCGGCTGTCGTGGAAGGGCAGGGAATGGCGGGTATCCATGACGCCATGCACATCGGCGTTGTCGCCTACGCGCAATTTGTGCTGGATGGCGAGCCGCAGGACGCGGTGGACAAGGCAACCGCCGAGCTAGCTGCGTTCGACATGGCGAACACGGACGCACCCGTTGCGGACGACGAACCGCAGCAGGAACCCGCTACGCTGACTCCGGCGCTGCGTGCGGCCATTCAGGCCGCAATCGACAGCAACGACGGCGCGCAGGTTATGGCGCTGGTGGATGCGCTTCCGGGCGACAAAGAAGTCTCGGACGCGGCTTTTGCAGCGATGCAAAACGCTATCCTCGACGGTATCAACCCGCGCAATGCGGCGGATGTTGGCGCGCTGGAATACGGACGCGTCACGCTCTCGCGGTAGTTCGGCAGAGGGGAACCGGGCAGCGACCCGGTTCTAATGCACAGCGCGAGTCCCAAGTCTCGCGCACAACCAACAGGAGGGCAGGGCTATGCGGCTGACTGTAGACGTGGTAAAGGAAGGCGAGTTTCGATGTGATTGGCAGTTTACCCCGGACAAATGCGGGTTGAATGCCGACTTGCCAAACACCCGCAGCTTTCGCTATGAGGTTCGGGTCCGCGCGAAGCATCTAGACGCGCAGGGGTTCGGCATGGACAACCGCGAGATTGCGCGCTACTTCGCGGAACATTTCCGCGACGAAACGAAAGTGTTCGTGTCGTGCGAACGCATGGCGCTGGATGCGGCAAAACACTTCCACAATCGTCTAGAAGACGGGGGGCAAGGGTGCGAGTACGCCAACGTAAAAATCTGGGGCTTCCCCGGCGCTTTCGTGGACGTTACCGTACTGGGGGAATCGGCAGAGTTTGTAGCCGATTCTGCCACAGGTTCGTTCAGACCTGCCACGCGCTAGCGAGTTTGCCTCTTATGGGGCTTTCCCTGCTAGTGTCTGTCGGCTGGGTAATCGTGTATGTCTTAGCTGCGGCTTTCGCGCTCCGCGACGACAGCGACGACTAGCAGAGGGCAGTAGGGTTGCTGGGTGTGAAAGCGAAGCACACAGCCTAGAAAGCGAAGCGGGTAGCGCCTGTTAGCTTTGCCCCTACTGTAATGCACAGCGCGAGTCCCAAGTCTCGCGCATTCAACTTTTTCGGAGAGGTAACAAATGTGCGTACACGGCGGTAACGGAAAAAATCAGCGGCTGGGCGAAGTGATTCGCAAGCACGGTTACAGCGGAAACCCCACTGTGGCTGTTGAGCAGATTTTGGGCGATGTAATGCACTTCGCCCATACGAACAACGTCAACTACAAGAAATCGCACGGCTACGCCGCTGAAGATTTCCAGAGTGACGTTGACAACGGCGGCGAGGGTACGGAAGTTTTCAACCCGCGCGGCTAGTTCGGCAGAGGGCACCTACCCGGTGAAGTGCCGCCGGGTAGCTGTAATGCACAGCGCGAGTCCCAAGTCTCGCGCGTCACCAAAGGAGGTAGCATGCGGTACAAGCTCATGGAGGAAAAGCCTAGCGGCAACGTTCGCCAGTTAGGGACGATGGACCTACCATCAACCGCCGGGTATGTCGCCGGGTTCATGGTGGATTTTTACGGTATCACGGTTTTGGTGTACGACAGCCAGAACAAGGACGCGCTTGTGTCGCGGCACGTTGCCAAACCGCTAGCGCCGCGCGAGGTAAGAGCATGAAAGCAACCTATGAGGCGTCAATCGTGCGTAACGGCGGCACGACGATTCTAACCGGGTTCGACAGCGCAAACGCGGCGCTGGATGCGGCGCTGCGGTTCTTGCGTTCGCCGGGTGTCTACGGTCACGCAAAAATCTACATCGACACGGTGACGGTATGACAACCGCGCCCGGTGGTCCATTCGACAGGCGCGCGGCGGTTATTTACGCTGTGTGTCTCGCGGTTGCCGTGACCGTTTTCTTACTGGTCATGCGGCGCTCACCTGTCACAGTGAAGGCAGTACGAACCGCGTTCGGTGCGGAGTATCCGTACCGTCGCGGTATCTAGCAGAGGGCAACGGGGCTTAGTGATTTCAAGCACTACCGGGACAGTCAATAAAGTCTGTCGGCCCCTTGTAATGCACAGCGCGAGTCCCAAGTCTCGCGCATGCACCAAACCCATTTACCCTAGGAGGGTAATAGCATGGCAAAGAACAAGACGGTTTACAAGGTGAAGAATACCTCGCAAAACCGCTACCTTGCCGCTGTGACCGCAGCGAACAAGGCGCAAAAGCTGTACGCTGCGGCTGTCGCGGAGCGCGAAAGCATCCGGACAGATTTTGAGGCATCCTCGGTCGCAGTCAGTCAGGCGTCCAACGACCTGAACGCCGCGCGCACCGTGGAGCAGCAGGCACGGCGCGAGTTCATCGGCTAATCAGCCGAGCAGAGGGCTACGCCGGAACACTGGCGTAGTAATGCACAGCGCGAGTCCCAAGTCTCGCGCACAACCAACCAACGGAGGGTAGCACAGTGGCAAAGAGCATGCAGGACAGTGCCGACGACATTGCACGCAACAACTACATGGCGGCAGTGACGGCAGCGAACGCGGCGAAGAAAGCAAAGGCGGCAAAGGACGCGGAGTGGAAAGCGGCCAGCGCGACAGCGCAGCAGTTGGACAACGAGCGTTACCAGCTACAGCAGGTTGTGGAGCGCACGGCGCTTGCGGAAACCAACGCACGCGCGGCGTTCACGGTTTGCTCTATCTAAATCCCAACGCTGCGGAGACGTGATGCGGGGTCGAGACGACTAGCCCTTACGGGGGCGTTCTATGGACGGCGGGGCTATATCTATGAACCGAGCAGAGGGTACGGTGTCCCAAAGGTACCGGGGCTAATCAGTGGTGAGGCTTCACCCGCCGTATAATGCACAGTGCGAGTCCCAAGTCTCGCATATCACTTTCAAGTAGGACGGTGCATAGTGAAGAAAACGCTAGAGCTTTCGCCGGATGTTGTCAGTATGGCGATTCTGGCGGCAGAACGGTACAGTGCCGGAAGCATCCTAGTAGCTTTCATAGCTGGCGGGGTGTGCATCATTCTCTTTGTTTGGGGGGCGCACGAAGCGCGCAAGGACGCAAAAATCCTAGTGGCGAGCTTCCGTAGTGCGCGCGGCAAGCGCCGCAAGGAGGCAAGACGTGTCACCATATCCCCGCGAAGACGATAGTTACGCTGAAGACTTCACAGCCACAGCACACACACATACGCGCAAAGTCGCTACCCGCTGGATTGGCGCTGTGCTATTTCTTTTCGTGCTACGTTGGATCAAAGGGCTAGTCTAGCCCCGCAGAGGGCAGCCAGAGGGCCGATAATGACAGCTGGACGGTAGACGCTCCCGGTTATCGGCTAGACTGGCTGTAATGCACAGCGCGAGTCCCAAGTCTCGCGGTTTGTGTTTCATCAGTTGAAACAAGGAGGCAGGAAAATGCAAGGACAGAGAGTCCTACCCGCTATCGTTTTCGATTTCATGGAACTTTCAGCGGAGGCGTTCGGCGGTATAGGAGGGGGCAGCTACGGGAACTACGGCTATCTCGACGGTGCAGCCGCGCCAACGTGCGCTATCGGTATCGCGCGTGTGGCAAAGACTCCGGAGAACGCGGAAGTTTTCGCGTACTTTCCGGAACCGGAATCCGCTTTGCGTGCAGCGCTGATCGACGAAAGCGCGAACGACAACGCAGTCGCCCGCGTGAACAAGCGCCGTGGCGTGCCGCGTTCCGGCGCGCGTATTCCGTTTGCTCTTTGGGCAGCGGCGCTAAACGTGGTTCGGGGCAACTAGCCCGGACAGCAGAGGGCAAGCGCCGTAACGTAAGTGGATGTCGTGCCGGGGACTAACCGCTATGCGGCCTCGTAGACGGCAGCGTTACGGGCTTGTAATGCACAGCGCGAGTCCCAAGTCTCGCGCATCACTCAACCCCCAAAGGAGGCTCTATGCGGTACGTCTTTCTAGTAGGGGCTACGTTGGCTGTCGCCGCTTGCGGCCACTCGCCAACGGAGCCGCACGTTGTACCAGTAGCGAAGCCGCTACAGTGCGCCAGTGACCGCGCGCTGTCGCTGTGCTACGTTGCTGACAGCGCGAAAATAAAACCGTAGAAATCCCGAAGTCCCGAACAAAAACCGAAAGAGGTTCCGCGCGCCTCGGAGTTTCGGTGTTCGGGTCGCTATGTTTGCTATTCGCACGGTGCAACTAAAATAGCAAACATATAGGCGGGTGACTTTTATGCCTAAAGCTCGCATCCGAAATCCACGCCAAACTGTAACCCGGCGTGGGAGGGCCATAAGCGGGTGACTTTTATGCCTAAAATTCCGAACCGATAAAAAGATTTTCCGAACACTTGACAGACGTTCGCAATGTGCTTACTATGCGGCGTTCGATACAACCACAAACTTTCAGAGGACTTATGAAGACCAGAGAATTTAAGCCACCGTTCCGCCAGAAGCCCGAGTCGAAGCCCGCGCTCGTATTTACGTTCACCATTCCAAATGAGTTCGGACCCGCGCTGAAAAGTGCTGTTGACGAAATCAGCGAGACGATTGGCGCGCGTCTCGAAGGCCCGCACGCATACGAGAAAGAAGGCGCGCTTACTCACGCCGCCGCTGCGATTGCAGCACTGCGCGCGAGTGTGAACCAGCAGGTAAAGCGCGGCAGTGCGGCGTATGAATAACTCGCATTTGTACTGCGACTATCAGGTGCGCGCACCGGGCGGTGGTTCGATTCTTGCGTATTGCCGCCGCAAAGCCGTACTGGATAACCTGTGTGATATTCACCATCCGGTACTGCACGCTCTGTGGTTTGAACACTGGCAGCGCGAACACGGGTTTACCACAGATGGCGCGTAAGTGCATCATACCAACCTGCACGGGGCGCTACGTGCCGAAAGATTTGCCGCTGTGCTACGGGCATAAGCGGGACATACCGGAAGACTTGCAAGAGCGCCTCCGATGGGCGCTTGAACAAGACAAAGAGGAAACTCAGGCAGCAGTACACGCCATCACCGATTACATTGAGGAAAACTAGGTGACGCATTCACCGTACATTCTAACCGCTTCGGGTCGTAAAGTCGGCCCGGAGTTTGGAGCACCTTCACTTGACGACATTACCATTGCTCTTTCTCGCCAACCTCGCTTTGGTGGGCATGGTCGTATTGATAACTATAGTGTTCTCGACCATTCTCTCTTTGTTGAGCGATTGGCCCGCTCGTACACTCTGTTTACCCAGCGGTATCGCCCGCATCTTCGGCTGGCGGCGCTGCTACATGACGCCCACGAAGCGATGACGGCAGATATCCCATCACCGTTCAAATCGGACGGCATGCGCGAAGTGCAGCGCACGCTGGACGAACGCATTTTGGCTGAACTGATGCCCGAGACGCCGAAGCTATTCTCGCGTGCGCATGAACGCATCAGCGAACTGGATCGGCGTGCGCTTTATGCTGAAGCTCTGGTAGTTGGCCCTCCGACGCTAACAACCCCGGAGCTTGTACTGGCGCACTTCGGCGCGGCCCCGCTCAGTAATGATGTGGACGTGTTGCGCGACATGATGGAAGGGATCGAACTGCGCGATAGGCTCGCAGAATTTGAGCGCCTCTTTGCTTATCTGCGCGAACAGGTTTTGCTCACTATCTAATGCTGCCAGTCGAGCCGATTCGTTTTTACTTCTACGTCATCGTAGATGTTTCCACCGAGCCGCCGAAGCCGGTACGCTTGGTATTCACTCGCGCCGAAGGCCGTCTGTGGTTACAGACGGTGCCAAACGCGCAATCGCTGCGGATTCGCCGCGCGAAAGCCACCATGTTTGAGAGGTAATAAATGGGCAAATCACAGCGGGTGAAGGGCGCAGTGTTTGAGCGCGAACTAGCACACCGTTTCTCGGAGTTCTTCGGGCGCGAGTTCAAGCGCAACATTGGACAGGCGCGCGATGGTGGCAACGACCTTGACGTGGGCCTTCTAGTAGTGGAGGCCAAGCGGCGCGCATCCCTGAAGACACTGCGCGACTGGATGCAACAGGCACAGGAGGCGGCTACAAGCCGCTTGGCGCGTGCGCTAACAGCCGGGAAAGCAGCGGGCGGTTATGACCACATTCCTGTAGTTGTTATGCGGGAAGATGGCGAAGCGGAGCCGCTGGTGCTCCTACAACTTGCTGACTTTCTCAATCTTGTGGACCTAACCGTGAGAAATTCCTTTGACAAGTAACCTTCGCCTCCACCAACTCGAAGGCGTGCGGTGGCTCCTTGCGCACCCGCACGGCTATCTAGCCGACGCTCCCCGCGTTGGCAAGACGCGCACGTTGCTGGCGGCGTTCAAGCAATCTGGCTCTGAAAGTGGGCTGATTGTGGTCCCGGCTATGGTAAAATCGCACTGGAAGCGCGAAGCCGAAGTGCTGGGCATTCCAGATTCGCACATTGACATTGTGAGTTACGACCGCGTAGCGCGCGGCGACTACGATGGCTCCTATAGCGACATTCTCATTCTGGACGAAGCACATTTCCTGAAGAACCCGAAGGCCAAGCGCACTAAAGCGATCTTGGGCAAGAACGGACTGGCACGCCAGATTCTGGTTGTCTGGCCCGCGAGCGGTACACCCATACCAAAGAATCCGAGTGAAATTTATCCGCTACTGGCGACACTCTTTCCTGACGTACTTCGCTCGCGCGGCTACACAACCATGCAGAAATTCATAGACCACTTTTGCAGTGGATACCTTCAGCGTGTACCGTTCCACAATCGTCCGGTGTTCAAGATTACCGGCGGCAAGAACTTGGAAGAACTGAAGGAAATGCTAGCGCCGATAATGCTGCGGCGCACGCTGTCAGACCTGCATGCGGATGTGCCGACGCTGGACTTTCAGCAGTTGGAACTGACTTCTTCAGACCCGCTTGCGGGCTATACTTCCGTTGATGCGACCCCGGATAATCGTGCTTTGGATAGCCAAGCAAGAGCGCGCCGCATAGTAGGAGAACTAAAAGCGCCGATGGTAGCGGATGTGGTGATCGACCAGATTCAGGATCAGAAGCAGCGTAAGATTGCGGTCTTCGCCTATCACCGTTCCGTGCTTGATATCCTGAAGGCACGGTTCATCGAAGCTGGCCTAGAAGTTGCATACATAGATGGCGACACGACATTTCGGCAGCGAGACATTGAGCAGGATCAGTTTCAGCGTGGGCGTCCGACGATCTTTCTCGGGCAGTCTAAAGCATGCGAAGTTGGCATTAGACTTGACAGCGCGGATTCCGCGATTATAGTTGAACCTTCATGGACGGCGATGGACAACGTACAACTCGCGAACCGTATCGTGGACGCGGACAGGCCGGGGCGGCATTGCGTAGTGCAGATGGTTTCGCTGGGCGGCACCATTGACGATGCCGTGGTGGCTCAGAACAGGCGCGAGACAGAACAGGCGGCACAACTCTTTGGAGTCTAGTGGGGGCACGCGGCAGTGGGCGTAAAACAATTCAACTTGAAAGAGCTTGTACAGTTTGCGGTAGCAACGAGTGGCGCGAACGGGGAAACGGCGGACCAATTTGCGCGGTGTGTGACCGCCGCTCTAGTCGGGAAAGGAGCCGGGTGCGGCGTAGTAGTCTCGCCCGAAGCCTCTGGGAAAGTGCTCGCACTCGGGCAGGACTGCGCATGCTCCCTTTTATCATCACAGTAGAAGACGTGCAAGCGGCGATTCCCACAGACGGCGTGTGCCCGGTTCTCGGGATGCAGATGGTGCGCGGCGCGGGTTTCTCGCACGCGGCGAGTCCGACGCTGGATAGGTTGAACGACGAGTGGGGCTACGAGCCGGGGAACATTGCGGTGATTAGCCACAAAGCAAATACGATGAAAGGCCGAGCGACGGCAACAGAACTGGAACAGGTAGCTGCGTGGATGCGCAGCAGGGGATTGGAGTAAATGGTCGGAGTAACGATTGATTTCAAGTTGGCCGGGGCCGATGTGCGAGTATATGGCGAGGCGGCTACTCCCGCCGAAGCCCGTCGATTTGCGATGGACGCACTAGGCATGGACGCTCCGCTCGTTGAAGCGTTTACCGAACCGCAGCCGATAGTAAAACCGCCGCAGCGAAAGCCGCGCAAGCCGAAGGTGGCAGAGGCGCAGGAAGTTGTGATTGTGCCGCTGGGCGAACAGCTTGGCCTGTTTGGCAGCGCGACAGTAACGGCTGTGCCGGATGTGCAGGCTTCACCAACTGCAATTAGCAAACAGCAAATCACCGAAGCTGTCATCAACTTTGCGAGAGAGCATGGTTATGATGCGGCGCTTGGATTGATTCGCCAGTTTCAGAAGGAAGACGGTTCGCGTGCGGACAAGGCGGGCGATATTCAGGAAGCCAACTACCCAACCGTGCTAGAGGAAATCGCGGCGCGCGCTGCTCGCAAAGCTGATACCGATAGGCAGGGGAATGTCTAAGACGGTAGCGGAGAAGCTTCACGCCACTCTGGGCGCGTCTACGGCGGCGCGCTGGATGGCGTGTCCGGGGTCGGTGCGACTGACGCGGGATATTCCTAACCCGGAGACGGAATACTCGCGCGAGGGCACGCTAGCGCACGCGCTGGGCGAGCATGCGTTGCGCACGGGCGATCCCATTGAGACGTATTACGGTGCAATCTTTGGCGTTCCGGAAAAACTCGGAGATACTTCGTCTATAGTGTCGGCTGAAATGATCGAATTTGTCTCCGTTTATGTTGAGTATGTGCGCGAGCGGATGAAGGAAGCGAAGCCGTTCTGGATTGAAAGACAGTTCACGTTGGCGGCACTGGGCCGTGAAGAAATGTTCGGCACCGCCGACTGGGCCGGGTACTACCCAGAACTGCGCATGCTGGAAATCGTAGACCTGAAATATGGTCAGGGAGTATTTGTCGATGCGTTTGAGAATGAACAACTTATGTACTACGCGCTCGGCGCTCTACTCGACCTTAGTGGTGAGCATCCTGTTGACACCATTCGTGTTACTGTGGTTCAGCCCCGGATTGGGCATACTGATGGTACTATTCGCTCCTTTGATTTTCCCATTGATGATCTACTCGGTTTCGCCAATACTCTGCTCGACGCAGCCGAGAAAACGCGAGACCCAAACGCACCGCTAATCGCTGGACCGCATTGCAAGTTCTGCCCCGCAAGCGGCGTGTGCCCAGCGCAGTATGCGGCGGCGCAGAGTACCGCGATGGTAGAATTCGCAGCGATGCCAGTTGACATTCCACCCGACCCGAGTATATTGCCAGACTCGGTGTTTGTGGAAGTGCTGCCGAAGCTGGACCTGCTCGAAGATTGGATCAAAGCGATGCGCAACCGCGCACGCGAACGTCTGGAACGCGGCGAGAAGGTGGAAGGCTATAAGCTGGTGGATCGTCGCGCGAACCGCAGTTGGGTGAACGAGACCGGAGTACGCGAATGGTTGCATACCCGTTCGTGGAACGACGAAGACATTTTGGATCAGTCTTTGAAGTCCCCGGCACAGATTGAAAAGCTCGTCGGCAAAAAGAATCTGCCGCCCGAGTTCACGCAGAAGATTTCAAGCGGGCACGTCATGGTGCCCATCTCCGACCCCCGCCCGGAGAAAGCAGTAGCGGCGGCAGAGGAATTCGCTCTCTTGGAGAGCGGCGACTAAACAGGAAGTAGAGAGAAAAAAGCAAATGGCTAAGGAAGCTACAACGACTTCAGTGATTACGCCGAAAGCGATCCTTTCGTATCCGGTGTTCTTTGAAGCGAAGCAGGACTTGGACGACGATGGCAAGCCGAAGGGCAAGCCAAAGTTTAGTGGCACGCTCATTTTCCCCGCAGGTACCGACCTGTCGGCGCTGAAGAAGGCGGCGCTGGCGGCGGCGGAAGTGAAGTGGCCCGGTAAGGTTACGGCGATGATTGAAGCGAGCCGTCGCAGTATCTCAGAGGGCGGTGCGCCTACGTTCCGTATGCCGTTCCGTACTGACGTGAGCAACAAGGGCTATCCCGAGGGATCGACCTTTATCAACGCGCGCAGCGAGCGGCGTCCGGGTCTGGTCTACGCGACCGGGCAGAACGGCAAGCCGGACCTTGTGCAGCTTGACAAGGTGACGGAAGTGTTTTACCCCGGCGCAATCGTGCGCGCTTCGCTGGCGTTCTACGCTTACGACCGACAGGGTAACAAGGGTGTCGGCGTGGGTCTGAACAACGTGCAGAAGCTTGCAGACGGCGAGCGTCTAGACAGCAGGATTTCAGCGGATCAGGAGTTTGATGTTGATATGTCCGCTACACCGGCAGATTTGAGTTCACTGGTCTAAATGAAAATTAGACTCGAAACTCCGCACGTTCCGGTTCAGTATGAGCCAGTGACGATCACGCTGGAAACTGAAGACGAGTTTCTGGCGGTACACGCAGCCGCTAAAGATTACGCGGCTGGACGCAACGGGCATGTTGACTTCCGCCGCGCAGCAAGTCAGATTGCAAAGCGTATGGAGTCTTATGCTAGTGGCACCACCATTATCATAAATCACCAGCGCCCGTATCGGGAACCGTTTGTTCCGCTGAACGGCTAAAGAACAGAGTAGTTCGTCTAACTGACAGGACACCGGATACGGAAATCGCGGGTTTGAATCCCCGACTACTCAATTAAAATGCAAACACTATCAATTGACTTCGAGACGCGCGCCACAGTGAACCTTCGGGAAACTGGCGTCTATCCATACGCTCAACATCCGGACACGGATATTTGGTGCATGGCGTGGGCCTTCGATGATGAAGAAGTGCAGATTTGGATTCCGGGGCAACCACTTCCAGAACGGATTGTTGAACACATCGAACATGGTGGTGAAATTCGTGCGTGGAACGCACAATTCGAGCGCATAATTTGGCGCGAGATTATGGCCGAACGCTATTTCGCGCCCGCTGTGCTTGATGAACAGTGGGTAGACACCGCAGCCGAAGCGGCAGCGATGGCGCTACCACGCGGCTTGGACCAGTGCGCTATCGTGCTGCGCGTGAAGGAGAAGAAGGATCAAGAAGGCTACGGGCTGATGATGCGCATGACTCGTCCGCGCAGCATCGTGAATGGTCGCCCGGTGTGGTGGACGGACCCGGAGAAGCTTCAGCGTCTCTATGCCTATTGCAAGCAGGATGTGCGCGTGGAGCGGGTGATTGCGAAAGCGGTGCGGCGACTGTCGCCGCTAGAGCGCGAAATATACTTGATGGACCAGCGCATCAATGATCGTGGCGTCGGGATCGACCGCGAACTGATTCTCGCGGCGCAGGAAGTAGCCGCCGAAGGCATAGCTCGCGCAGACGCCACGTTAGATCAGTTGACGGACGGCGCGGTGCATAGTGTGACTAACCACTTGGCTCTCACGAAATGGGTGTGGGAGCAGGGCGTCGAGACGGACGGGGTTAGCAAAAAGGCAATAAAGGAAATGCTTGAAAGTGACCTTAGCCCCGATGTGCGGCACGTCCTTCAACTACGCTCGGACGCAGGGCGTACTTCTATTGCGAAGCTCGATACTATGCTTTCTTGGGCATCGGCACCAGATGACCGGGCACGCGGGATGGCTTTCTACCATGCCGCATCTACAGGACGCTGGGGTGGTAAAGGACCACAACCTCACAACTTTCCGCGAGGCGAGATTACAAACGTTGAATTCTACATCAAAGACATTCTCGCACGTCAATATGATACAATTGCCCTTGCATATCATCCAGTAGTTGTAGTATCTTCGATGCTCCGCAGCATGTGGCGGGCGAAGGCGGGGAACGAGTTGATCGCGGCGGACTACTCGGCCATCGAAGCGCGAGTGCTAAACTGGTTGGCGGGACAGGACGATGTACTTGAAACGTTTCGTGAGTATGATGCTGGTGATAAAACTAAAGACCCATACCTTGTCATGGCCCGGAAGATTGGCCCTCTGGCGAGTAGACAGGCGGGGAAGGCCGCAGAACTAGGTTGCGGCTACCAGATGGGCGCGGGTAAGTTTGTCACAGCCGCGTGGGACGTATACCAAGTGCGGGTGAACGAGGAAGAAGCCGAGAAGGCAGTTGCGGCGTACCGGGCGAGTCACGACAAGGTGGTGGCACTGTGGAAGGAAACAGAGGAAGCGGTGATCGAAGCAACGCGGAACCCCGGCAAGGTAGTTTTGTTTGGGGCGAAGCAACGCCTGAAGTGCGCGGTAGCGGGTGCGTATTTGTACCTTATCCTGCCCTCGGGCCGACCGCTAGCCTTTGCAGCGCCGAAGGTGGTCACAGCGACGGTCCACATCAAAGCCACGAAGACGAAGGCGGCGTACAGCTTTACGAAAGATGCATTTGAGTTTAGCGGCGTTGATCCATTCACAAAGCAGTGGGGAAGACTGAGAGCGTATGGCGGGCTACTTGTTGAAAATATCGTTCAGGCAGTATCGCGCGACTTGCTCGCGGAGGGGATGCTCCGTTTGGAAAAGTCCGGTTATCCTCCGATTCTCAGTGTGCATGATGAAGCGGTATCAGAAGTGCAGATGGGGTTTGGGTCGGTACATGAATACGAACAGATTCTAGCGCAGTTACCCGAGTGGGCACAAGGTTGCCCGGTGCGCGCTGAAGGTTGGAGGGGCGAGAGGTATCGGAAATAATGTTGTCACCAGTTTTACAGTTGACCATGATAATCTGCGCGTTTGCCGCGCTGATTCAGGGCACAAAGCATGGTAACGCTGCCATTGACGAAGGCGGCTATACGGAGCGGTCGGCCTTCTACGACCACAGTAAACTTGCAACCGCGCATTTTCGGTCAGCGGTCTTGTATAGAACGGTCGCAGGGACGATTCTGTTCATTCTTTTCCTCACCGGATTTGTTGGCTAATCGTGAACAACCTTTCAATCCCCGAAGCTCTCTTTGAACTTGGCTATGTTGATCTTGTTGAGGTCATCCCGCCGGGGGCACAGATGGCTCCATCCAGCACGATTCCGCAGACGCAAGTAGGCAAAGCGCCGGGGCGGCGCTTGCCCAACGGCATGTGGGTCGGCTACGACTGGCGCAAGTTCAAGCCGACTGTAGCCGATGTGCGAAAGTGGACGCTAGAAGGCGCAAACATAGGCTTGAAAGCTGACGCTTTCCCCGGCGTCGATATCGACATTACTGACCCGGCGCTTGCCAAGATTGTAGAGGACGTGGCGCTGGCAAAGTTGGGGAAAGCCTACGTGCGCACGGGCAAAGCGCCGAAGCGCCTGTTGATGTACCGCACGGACGAAGCGTTTGGCCGCATGCGTCTGTGGTTCAAGAAGGATGGCGAAACTCACCTGATTGAGATTCTCGGGCAGGGGCAGCAGTACCTTGTGTATGGTACGCACCCCGGCACGATGAAACCTTACGAATGGAGCGAAACCCTTGGCGAAGCCAGCACACTCACAACAATCACCCGGAAGGATGCGGCGGAATTTCTTGACTATTTGGCAGAGGCTTTGTCCGTTCTTTCTGTCACGGATATTGTGCGTGAAGGCGACGGAAAGCAGCAAGCCAGTGCCGCAGCCGACCAACTTGGACTCCGTGCGCCTTCACTTGCTGCGCTCCGAGAGGCTGTGGCCCTTATCCCGAACGACAACGATTTGTTTCCGGACAGGACGGCCTATCTCAAAATGGCTTATGCCATCCGGGCGGCTGGGGCGGAAGACATTGACGAGGCGTATTCGATTTTCGGGCTATGGGCTGGAAGGTGGGAGGGTAACGATAGGTTCCCAAACGGGAACGCCCCTGAAACTGTGCGGGCCGACTGGCGGCGTATTCATGCTCCATTCGCAGTCGGGTGGCCTTGGATTTCTGAAATGGCTCGCCAGTTCGGTTTCAACAGCGCCGCGCTGGAATTCGACACGGTGGAAGAACGCCCTGCTGACCCAATTACCATTGCTCCACTTTATAGTGACCAGTGGCTAGCCGACAAGGTGGTAGAGCAGCATCGCGGTTCGCTGCGCTTCCTGCCACAGAAGGGCGAGTATATTTCGTGGAACAAGGGCAAGTGGCAACCGGACGCGGAGCTTCTCGCGGAAGACACTATCAAGCACGCCTTGCGCACGATTGCGAATGTGGTTACACTGCACGGCGTCACCCCGGCGGAAAAGAAAGCCGCCGAGAAGACGGCACAAGCAATATGTTCGGCGGGGAAAGTCGCCGCCGTTTCCTCACTGGTAAAAAGCGACCGCGCCATCGCGGTCAGGGTAGAATCTCTTGACCACGATGCGTGGCTTCTTAACACTCCTACAGGTATGGTCGATCTTCGTACTGGTCGGCTTGGTGATTCTAACCCAGACGCACTCACTACAAAGTCTACCTCCGTTCCTCCTGACTTCGGCGGGCCTGTTCCTAATTGGTTGCGCTTTCTTGCCGAAGCGACGGGCGGTGACGCAGACCTCGTTGGTTATCTCCAACGTCTCGCCGGGTACACTCTCACTGGCTCGACGCGAGAGCAACAGCTTACATTCATCTATGGACCCGGCGGTAACGGGAAGTCTGTCTTTCTCAATGTCCTGTCAGGCATTCTGGGAGACTATGCCCGAGTTGCCAGCATGGACACCTTCATCGCGTCGAATAACGATAAACACACAACGGATGTTGCTATGCTCACTGGTGCACGTCTGGTTACGGCTAGCGAGACTGAAGTTGGTAAGCGATGGAATGAAAGCCGACTCAAATCCTTCACCGGGGGCGAAGCAATAACAGCGCGGTTCATGCGGCAGGATAATTTCACCTACATGCCGCAGTTCAAGTTGATCTTCGTTGGTAACAACCAACCCGAGATTCGCAACGTCGATATCGCAATGCGCCGTCGCATTCAAATGGTGCCGTTCACTGTGACCCCGGCGGTGGTGGACAAGGAGCTTGCGGCGAAGTTGCGCGACGAGTGGCCCGCGATATTGGCGTGGATGATTGAAGGCTGTCTGCTGTGGCAGCAGGAGGGGCTGAACCCGCCGAAGAGTGTGCAAGTTAGCACGGATGATTACTTCGCTGGGGAAGATTCGGTTGGACGTTGGCTGGATGAAGCGTGCGTTATTGGCGATCCCACTAGCTTTACTTCTTCGCAGTCGCTATACTTGGCGTGGCGCGAGTGGGCGAACCGCAATGGCGAGCATGTGGGAAGCATGATGCGGTTGTCGAAGGCTTTGATTTCGCGGAAGTTTGAAAGGCATCAGCAGAGTTCTGCACCCCGGAAGCTTGGCTTTCTCGGGATCACACTAAAACCAATGGAGGATTTTGACGATGTGTAAGTTGTGTGGGGCGGAGTCGCCGCTGTGGGCGTGTCCACTTCCGGGCTGTACGATTGTAGACCCGCATGTGCACGACCTTGGATTGAATAAGGCGTTGGTCCATAAAGTAATGGAAGACGAACGCGGCAAGAAAGACTTTGATGGCACGGTGGACGGCGCGGGCTACAAGCGGTCGATGGACGACCCGAACAAGGTGCAGTATACGCAAGTGCCGCCCGTCTTTATTGCCGGGGTGGCGAAGGTGCTGATGCACGGCGCGAAGAAGTACGCGCGCGGCAACTGGATGCGCGGTATGTCATTCAACGAAGTGCTAGATGCGATGAAGCGCCACATCGCTGCAATCGAAATGGGAGAAGACATTGACCCGGATAGCGGACTGCCCCATATCGACCACGTAGCGTGCGGCGCGGCGTTCTTCTCTTGGTATCAGAACGGGCCGACGAAAGAGCAGTACACACAGTTCGATGACCGGATGTACAAGCCAAAGACTAATGGGTAAGGGAGACAATCGGCGTCCCGAGAATGTCGCCGCGTTCAAAG
>Ga0210386_10002264_pt1 | contig 16699 bp, 14 predicted proteins | sample IncBWH32OmetaG_FD_160091 | JGI IMG/M metagenome (GOLD analysis project Ga0210386, IMG submission 160091) | Forest soil microbial communities from Barre Woods Harvard Forest LTER site, Petersham, Massachusetts, United States - Inc-BW-H-32-O ... | reverse complement strand
AGGCTCCGTGATGCCGGGGCCGTCGCATGCCCGTGCAGCAGTAAGGCGCACAGCATTGGGCTCAGCGTCAGCGAAACGAAGCAGGAGATCACCGTGGAAGCCGCGATGGTGACCGCGAATTGACGGAAGAACTGCCCGGTAATGCCTGACAGGAACGCCGACGGCACGAACACGGCGCACAGTGTCAGCGCGATGGAGATCAGCGCGCCGCCGACCTCATCCATCGTGCGATGCGCCGCCTCGGTCGGCGACAGGCCGGCGGCGATATTGCGTTCCACATTTTCGACGACGACGATCGCATCATCGACGACGATGCCAACGGCGAGCACCAATCCAAACAAGGACAGGTTGTTCAGCGATATCCCCAGCGCGTAGAGCACCGTGAAGGTTCCGACGAGCGAGATCGGAATGGCGATGATGGGAATCAGCGACGCACGCCAGGTCTGCAGGAACAGGATAACCACCGCGACGACGAGCACGATGGCGACGAAGATCGTCGTCACCACTTCCCGCACGGACTTCGCAACAAAAATAGTCGGGTCATAGATGATGGTCGTATCAACGCCCGTCGGGAAAGACTTCTTCAACTGATCGATCGTCGACAGCACCTCGTGCTCGACCGCGAGCGAATTGGCGCCCGGTTGAGCAAAGATCAGCAGCGGCAGACCGTCGCTGCGATCCTTATAGGCGGTCGAGCCGTAGTCGGCGGCGCCCACCTCGACCCAGCCGATGTCGCGAATGCGCGTCACGCGCCCGCGGTTATCGGTCTTCACGACGATATCCGCGAACTGTTCGGGTTTGGCCAGGCGCCCCAGCGTCTGGACATTGAGCTGATAGGCACCATCGCCCGGCACGGGCGGCTGGTTCAGCACGCCGGCGGCAACCTGCACGTTCTGCGCGCGCAATGCGGCCAGGACTTCGCTCGCGTTCAGGCGATAGGCCGCCACCTTGTCGGGATCGAGCCAGATCCGCATCGCGTAGTCGCGGGCGCCGAACAACTGGACGTCGCCCACACCAGGCAGGCGCGCCAGCGCGTCCTTGATGTGCAACGTCGCGTAGTTCGACAGATAGAGCAGGTCCCGGGTCGCATCCGGCGAATAAAGATGCACTGCGAGCAGGATGGTCGGCGTCGATTTCCGCACCTGCACACCAAGCCGCTGCACATCATCGGGCAGGCGCGGCAGGGCGTCCTGGACCCGGTTCTGCGTCAGCATCTGCGCAACGTTCAGGTCGGTGCCGATGCTGAACGTCACGGTGATCGTGAGCTTGCCATCACCCGTGGACTGGCTGCTCATGTACAGCATGTTCTCGACGCCGTTGATTTCCTGTTCCAGCGGCGTCCCGACGGTCTGCGCGACCACGTCGGCAGACGCCCCTGGATAGCTGGTCGTCACCTGCACGGTCGGCGGCACGATTTCCGGATACTGCGCGACCGGCAGACCAAACAACGCGCCCAACCCGATCAGCGCGATGAAGATGCTGACCACCGTCGCGAGCACCGGGCGATCAATGAAAGCATGTGTGAAACGCAAGTGACTGTCCTCCGCCTAGCTGGCGTCGTTGTCAGCGGTTGCCACGATCGTGCCGGCGGTGGGCGTGACCTTCGCACCAGGCCTGACCCGGACCAACCCGTCGATGACGACTGTGTCGGTTGACGCAAGACCGGCGCGGATCACCCGGAGCCCGTGGTACAGCCCACCGATCTCCACCGCCTTCGGAACGATCGTCCCGTCGGCGGCCACGGTCATCACCATCTCATTTGCCTGGTCAGGCACGACGGCAGCGGCGGGAAGCAACAGGGCGGGTGCCGGACGGCCAAGCGGAACGCGCAATCGCGCGAACTGCCCGGGCGTGATGGTCAGGTCGGGGTTCGGCACTGTTGCCCGCGCATGGATGGTCCCGCTGCTGCGGTTCACGGCGTTATCGAGGAAATCCAATGTTCCGTCGCGGTCGAAACGATCGTCGCCGCCCAGGCTGATGGCCACGTCGTCGTGTGGCGCAGCGCCGCCATGCCCCCGCTGATAGGCCCGGTAATCCGCCTCACTCATATCGAAGTCGATATAGATGGGGTCGAGTGAGACGATCGTCGCCAGCAGGGTCGACGGGCCGGTACCGCCGCGGCTGCCGCTGACGAGATTGCCGACCGACACGAGATGCGCGCCGATGCGGCCGCTAAACGGCGCGCTCAGCCGAGAGAACTCGAGGTCCAGTTGGGCGTCCCTGATGGCGGCCTGGGCGGTCTCGACCGCCGCCTGCGCGCCATGTTGATCGGCGGCCCGCTGGTCGGCGACCTCCGCGCTGCCGAAATTGGACTGTTTAAGTTGCCGGGCGCGCCAGAGCTCTACATCGGCCAATGACCGCTTTGCCTCCGCCGTCTGAAGCTGCGCGATCGCCTGGTCCAGCTTGATCTGGTACGGTCGCGGATCGATGGCAAAGAGCGGATCGCCCTTATGGACGACCTGGCCATCCTTGAATGTGATCGCGACCAGGGTCCCGCCGACCTGCGCCCGTAGCTCCACGCTGTCGACCGCCGAAAACTGGCCGAGCAGGACTGTTGTATCGGCGACGGTTTGCTGCAGCGGCTTGGCGACCGTGACTTGCGGCGGCGGTGGCGGAGACGGCGCCTGGGTCGCATCGCCGCGCCAGGCGTGCTCGGCTGCAGCGGTCGCCAGTGCCGCGAGCAAAACGGCCCCCACCCACGCGATGCCGCGTACGCGCTTGCCGCTGGGCGACCGGCTTTTCTCGGTCTCCAACACCCGCTCTGTTGTGTCAGGCTCGGTCAAACTGGCTTGGGGCATCGGAGATGGTCGTCCTGATTAGAAGAAAAACCGGCGCTCGACCCGGCTGGGAGATCATCCTTGCGCGGCGTGCCGCGCCCACCCATCTACCGCCGCAATCGTAGCGCGCTCTATCATTGGGCGTTAGATAGACGTCGCTATGAATAGATCAAGGGACGAAGGAGCGGCCGGTGAAGGTTTCGAGCGAGAAAGTCGCGGAACATCGGGAGGCGCTGCTGACGACGGCCCGCCGCCTGCTGCAGGAGCGCGGGTTTGATGGCGCCGTGGTGGCCGACATCTGCCGCGCGGCCGGGCTGACACAAGGTGCCTTGTATGGGCAGTTCAAGTCGAAGGACGCGCTGACGACGGAGGCGATCCGCAAATCCTTCGCCGAGGGTGTCACCGCCTGGGACGCGCTGCGCGGCAAGGAATCCGATGCCCTGTCGGCATTTCTCGACGCGTATCTGTGTGATGCACATGCCAAGGATCCGGCCACGGGTTGCGCCCTCGCGGCCTGCGTGTCGGAGATCGGGCGGCAGGACCCGGCGATCGGCGCGGCCTACGCTGAGGGTTTCCGTCAGCTCACCGCGATGGTGGAACAGGTGCTGCCCGTTGACGCCCCGCCTGACGAAGCCAGGCGCCGCGCAATTGCGCTGCTGTCGGGGATGGTTGGTAGCGTCGCGATCGCACGCGCGTTGGAGAAGGCCGATCCCGAGCTGTCCAAGGACGTCCTCGCCGCCGCACGGGAACAACTCGCATGGCTCGCCACAGCGCCCCGGAGCGGGCCTGACGCCGGCTGAAGGCATCGCAATGCAGTATTCGGCGCCTCGAACCGGCCTAAGACGCCGGCAGCTCTTCGATCAGCAAGGCCTTTCCGAGAAATTCAAGCTACTGAAATTCGTGGTTTCGAACGCGATGTTGCAGCGCCGGCCGCTTACGACACGCTTCGCCAACCCCTTAACCTATTGGCCGTAACCGCGACGATTGCAGCTTGGCTGGCGGGTCAGGATGGCGCCATACCAAACTGCTTCGCGCCCGTCCCGGTCACCCAGGCGGCCCTGTCGACGCCCCTGAAGCAGACATATCGACGAAGACCTCCGCGCGACGAACCGTGCCCGCCTTGAGCGCTGGCTGCGTCGCATCGCCAACCGCTGCTTCACTATCGCCCTTCGCGCTCTTTTGGAGAGGCGATGCAGTCATTTTTGCCGTGTGCGTCGCCCGGCGCATCGCAAATTTCCATCCGGCCAATCGACTATGTGTCGTCCTTGGGCGTTACTTCCCTCAGTTCGCCTGTTGCTAAGTCGAAAACAAATCCGCGAATGACCACCTCCGAAGGAATCCACGGGTGCGACCTGAGTTTCAGTACCTGCTTTTGCGTCGCCCGATTCACGTCGGAATAGAAGTGGAATTTATCAGGGGCCACCGCCCACACGCCGCATTGTGTGTGGAGGTGGTTCTCGAACTCCTCTTCTGAGAACATTTCCATTCCGCAGCCCGTGTGCCCGATGACCATGACCTCTCGCACGCCGAGAACGTGAATCGAAAACATGAGAGACCGCACAACATCTTCCGTTGCTGCCGTTCCGACGTTACGAATCACATCCGCGTCGGCCGGTTTGATGTCCAGCCATTCGAGCAGTTGGTTCAAGCGGGGATCCATACAAGTGAGGATTGCGACCTTTGGCGCTGGCTTGTTTGCCAACGAGGGATCATGGTGCTCTGCCGTCTTGCGGTTTGCCGCAATCGCGCGTTCGATCAAGCTCATTTGGATTCTCCAAAATCGCACTCCAAGTCCGGGATCGGGTTTGCGACAGCACGTCGTGCGATGTTGCCGGCGTGAGCGCAGCGCTACAATCTTTCGTCCTTGTCGCACATAAATGCCGTCGCACAGGCATCAACCGATTGGAGGTTTGGAGTAGAAATTGTAGATCAGTAGCAGAGTCTCTTCCTGCCCGCCGCGATTGTCACCGCCACGCCCTCATTGGCCCGAAAGCGTGTTGAATGGATCAGCGGCAGGGTGCAGGAGCCCGGATGTCGCCACGCGTCTCGCGACGCGAGCGACACTCGGGCACCCAAAATCCGACATTTGAATGAGGACGTGGGCGGCAACGGTCACTTCGGACAAATCGTTCCGGATACAGAAATTTTTTACGGGTCCATTCCAGGCCAGAATACGCTGAAATCGGACTGTGGGCTCGAGGCAGGGGCTGGCCGGACGCGGCAGTGACGCGATATCGATACGGCGAACGCGCTGTGGACTGATGACAAGCGGCGGCGCCGCGGACAAGATAGCGGAGGCTAAGATGGCATCGACGAAAACCATCTCGGCCATAGCGTGGTCTCGCGAGACCTGTCCAAAAGCAATCATCCGCCTAGGCGATCGCGGAATTGGTCAAACTACAACACACCCAGGCTCCTCTCCATCGGCGCTCCTCTCCATCGGGGCGTCTCTCCACCAAACTTGCCACCCGACCCGTCCGCAAACCCCCAACCAGCAAAACCCGGTCGATCATACCGATCCCGGATTTATCTCCGCACTTTCCAGACGCTTCCGACCGTGATCCCGATTCTGCTGTTGCTACCGCTGCTGCGCCGATCGTGTAGCGCGCCCGCCGGCCACGCTGCGGTCATGGACTGCGGTCATGGACTGCGGTCATGGCCTGGCGCGATCTGCCGTGATCGCGCTATTCTGTCACCAGCCCAGACGTGGTGATGATGAGCCTGTGCAATGCCTGGGCCGCCTTGCTGACATGACGTTCCCCATGGCGCACCACGCGAAACTCGCGGTCCGGCAATTTGTAGCCGGCCAGGTGCAGAAGGCCCGCCTCGATGCTCGAGGCCACCACCGATGCCGAGATCGCGGTCGCCCCCATCCCCGCCTCGACCGCGGCGCGCACCGCCTCATTCGATGGCAGCTCGAGCGCGATGCGCAGCCGGTGAAGCAAAATCTGCTGCTCCAACAGTGCCTGCTCAAAGACCGCGCGCGTGCCGGATCCCGGTTCGCGCAGTACCCAATCCGTGGCGTAAAGATCGTCGGGCTGGACGGTGTCGCACCGCGCCATGGGATGATCCGGCACAACGACGATCACCATGCGGTCGCGCGCAATTGGTTGCGTGACCAGGTTGGGCGCGTTGACCACGCCTTCCACGAAGCCCAGCTCGACCAGTCCCTCATTGACGGCACGGACGGCCTGCGTGGTGTTACCCACGGTCAACCGGACATCGATGCCAGGGTGGCTGCGGCGAAATGCCACCAGGTGCCGCGGCAGCCAGTAGCTGGCGATTGTCTGGCTGGCGGCCAGGTTCAGAACGCCGCGCTTCAGTTCGCCCAGCTCCGCCAGCGTAAGCTCGGCTGCTTCCGCCCTTGCGAGCACGGCCTTCGCCTCGTGTAGGAACAGCCGGCCGGCCTCGGTCAGTTCGATATGGCGGCCCACGCGATGGAACAGCGTAGTGCCGTGGCGGCCCTCCAGCGCGGCGATTGCCGCACTGGCCGCGGACTGTGCCAGGTTCAGCGCTTCGGCAGCACGGGTCACGTGCTCGCGCTCGGCGACCGCCACGAAGACCTTCAACTGCTCCAGGGTCATGGCCACCATATCGTGTGCCTTATGGCGGTCCGCTATACGGCGTCTTATTCAAAATCATCTGGAATCGACCCGCGCACCAGGCAGGACGCGACGATGGTGCCCGTCCCGCGGCCATCATTGCGAGCGAAGCGACGCAATCCCCGGCGAGTAACGTGCAGGGAGTGAACAGAAGCCTTCCCCTCGCGTTGAGGGAATGGAAGGCTCTGATGTCGCCGCAAACTGCCATGGCGACCACCCGTCCGCTCGTTAGCCTGCTACCTCGCCCGGACGTGCACGCGGAAGCTGTTGCCGTTGACGGTGCGCACGCGCAACGTCTCCGCAGTGGCAGAGAGGCCGGCGGCATTCGCGGTCATGGCGGGCAGCGTCACGGTTGCCTCGGCCCCCATCTTTGCAGACAGGCCAAAGGGACCGGATACGAATCTATTATACGCGAAGTCATTGGCGATCGCAGTCGCGGGCAGATGGCTCAGCGCCGCGCCGTCCCAATGTTCCAGCACGCTGCCGTCCGCGGAAAGCAACGCGGCGTCCAGGATGTTGGAGGGCTCTGCCGGCGTGCCACCGTCGAGATAGGCATGAAAGCGCACACGACCATCCGGCTGCACCATGGCGCCCGACAGAGTCAGGTGGTGCTTAGCGGCGCTGACCGGGCCGCCGTGAAACGCCGTCACGACGGAACCGCGATAGTAATTGTACGTTGCCACGTCGAATACAACCGTTACGGCAAGCACGCCGAGCGCCAGCTTCTCGAACGCGCGATCCGGCAGCGGCAATGGCAGCGCACCGCCCGCCCAGCGGAACCAGGCGCAGTGCTGCAGCCGCGGTGAGCGATGCAGCAGTGCGTCGTCCACAGAGAAGGCGCCGCCGCCGGCCAGCATCAGCGTTGCGCCCATGGCGAGATTGGCGGCTGCCATCGTCCACTCATCGATACAGGTGGCTCCCTGCCAGCCGAACATCAGCATCAGCGCGACAGAGAAGCATGCCGAGGCAAGCGCGGCCACTCGGGTGAGAAACCCCGCCATCAGGAACGCGCCGGCGATTAATTCGCCAGCGCTGAACACGATCAGCGCGGCGTATAGCAAATAGAAGTGATGCAGCAGGAAGCCTATGATGTGGTCAGTACCGAGCAAGGCGCCCGGCATCGCAGACTGGAACTTGTTCGCTATCCAGCTTGCCCCGTGCGGGTCGAGCTTTGACGGTGCGTAGATGAAGCGGCGCGACCCGCCGCCCCAGTAGATGAAGCCTTGGATAAAGCGGACAGACAGCAGCGCCAACGCGGCGATTCGCCATGTGCCTGCTTTGGCCTCGATGCGGGCCGCCGTTGCGGCGGCGGTGCTTCCGGCCAAGGTGATTGCGTTCATTGGGATAGCTCCTGTGTCACGGTGTCTGCGTGCTGCTGACGGCGGGGATCGGGCCCATGCGCGCTGCAATCCACTTAGCCCACGCCATACGGTTTGAACCCGTAGCGTTCGAAAATGTGGAGCGCCGCCGGCGACCGAATGAAGCTCAGCCACGCCTCCGCCGCTTGCGGATGCGCGGCGCCTTTGATCTCGGCGCCCGCATAGATCGCCGTCGCGTTGACAGCCGCCCCGATCGCCACGTGCTGGATCGGGTGGCCGATTTGCTCCTGGAATACGGCTTCCGACTGCCAGGTCACGCCCGCATCAGCCAGACCTTGCATCAAGAACAATGGCGTCTGGCGATGATGGATGTGCGTCAGGATGGTGGTGCCATCCTTCACCTTGCTGTCGTAGACGGTGTTCGCCAATCCCGTGCCGGCCTTGTCAAGCGCCTGTTTGATCTGGCGAGCGATGCCCTCGAAGGCGGGATTGGGCATGGTCAGCCGCACGCCCGGCCGGGCGAGATCGGCAAGACTGGCGATGTGTGCCGGATTACCTTGCGGCACCATGATCGTCAGATCGTTGGTGACGTATGGCACCGCAGGTCCCGTCAGCAGACCTTGCCCGATAAGCAAGTTCACCTTTGCGAGCCCTGCGAGATAGGCGTCGGGCTTCGCGGTCCAGGTCATGTTTCCGACGGTGATCGTGCCGCCTGCCTGCATCTGTTGGACCAGCAGCCCGGGCGGAATGGTCTCCCAATAGATGCGGCCGCGGTACTCCGGGTGCTCGGCTTCGAATGCCTGCACCAGTGGCGCCATGGCAAAGTAGTAGTTGCCACCGACATACAGCACGAGCTTCGCGGTCGCTGGATCGCCATGGAAGTCGGCGAGGTCGTCCACCTCCGGTATGGTGAAGTCGAAGCCGCGATTGGCAACATCGTTGTTGGCGCCGTGCCGCCACGGCGGGAACACGCGCTCCTGGTAATGCGGCAGCGCAGCGCCGGCTGCGGGGCTGCCTTCGCGTGCAAGAGCAGGCGCCGCGAGCACGACGCACATCGCCGTGCCGAGCAAAGCCCAGCGGATGATCGTTCGCATGACACCGTCTCGCTAAGCGATGTAGTGGAAACCGGCGTGCTGCAGCTCGGGCAATGTGCCGACGGCGCCAGGGGTCAGCACCACGCCAGGGATCAGGTGGTTGGTCAGCTCCGCGGCGAGCGCCGCATGCGACAACCCGTCCGGATTGATGCCCTGCTTCAGCAGCGCCGCGGATTGCTCCCAGATCGCGTTATGGCAAGACATGAACACGACGCCGCGGGCCATCAACGCCGGGATGGAATTGTCCGCAGGGGCAAACGCGCCAGCCGGATTCTCGAAATCGCGCGGATTGGCCGATGCGGCTTTTTTGGGCGCGATCAGCGTGTTGGTCTTGAACTTGCCGCCAGTCAGCTTCTCGATCTGGTACTTTGTCCACATCACCTGATCGTACAGCGCGAGCTGCGCCGTGCCGTGGCATTCGGCGACCACCAGGAAATCCGGATGCCGGAACGACCAGACCTGCGCATTCAGCGCATTGCGCATCAGGTTGAGCCACGGGCCGGCCATGTCGGTCATGTCCCAGGCCTGCTTGGTGTCCGGCTGGTAGTTCAGAACTTCCGACAATGCCTCATGGTCCCATTGCTCCGGCTCGGTCAGGATCATCGGCACTGTCCGGAAGCTGCGACGCCGCGGCGCTGTTGCGAGGCGCCGGATCAGGGCGTCCAGCCCGGCCGCCCCAGGAGGGCTCAGTGGCGCCGCCCCTGCAGCGGCGGCGAAGGCTGGCCTGTCGGCCAAGCCCGCGATACTGGCAGCGACGCCCATCGCGATCGCCTGAATCGCGCCGCGTCGTCCGGAGGTGGATTTCATGCTCGGACTCCTCGTTTGCACACGCCGCAAGTGGCAACGCACCGGCAAAGGGTCCAATGCGATCCATCGCTTGTTTCAATCGGATGCGGCGATCAATGCGGGACGGAGCTGGGGCAACAAGCAGTATCAGCAGCACCGTCGCGGTAACCAAGTCTGGCTGGATGGCACCGTCAACTTGTCATCGATGGAATTGAGGACGGCGCGATGGATCGCGCGGCGGCCGTCGACAGACGTGATCTTGTCGCGTAGGTGACCGAGATGCCGCGAGCCGGCGGCATCTCCCCGACCATCCGCAGGCTCAATGGCAACCGGAGATACCGCCAGACCGCATCACTGATGAGCGCGGCGGAGTAGCGATAGCCCGCACAAAGCGGATCTCGGGGCGTCGTCCGCGGACAAATATCTGACCACACCGGGTGCCCCCAAACCGAAGGCCGCTCAACTTGACCGTGTCATTCAATGAGTTGGGATCATCCACCCTCGTGACGGCCGTGAGGATTGAGCGGCCATTATGGTCCAGTAAGCGACAACTGAAGACTGGCATTGGACGATCCGTCTAAGCCATCACCAAACGTAACGGAACTGGTGGCGACGACTGCTGATATATGAGCCGATTCACTGGCCTTTGCAGCAGGACAACGGGAACATTCGACGGAAATGCAGATGATTTCAGTGCGCGGACATGCGGCAGTTATGCGGCCAGGATTGCATTGGCGTCCACCAATGTCAGGCCGAGCGGCGTGACGACGGAGCCTGCGCTATCGTCGTTGCCGGCGGCGACCTCATGGCTGTGGACGGCACCATTGCGGCGCGTCAATTCGATTACCATCCGCCATCTCATCGCGCTTTCTGCGGCCCGCTGCTGCGCACCAACGCATACCCGCCGGTTTGGGACGGTCTCGGATCAGATTGAGGGGCGCTACCGCACGCCCTGGCAACGGTCCGTGGCGCAGTTCTCGTACGAGGGGGAGACCTCAATCTTCTCTCAACAGGGACTTTCCCGCGGGATTGGTGGTCGTTCGTGCCGTCAGATCGTCTCGCCTTCCTGCCGTCTGACCTCATCGGCGATCGGGTGCAGGAGATCGGCCGATGCCGGGCCGACAACACTGATTCCGGTGCCCTTGCTCGCCCAGGCGAAGCCATGGATATCCCCGTAACTGTGCTCAGACATACGGGTATCTTTGTCGATGGCCATCGGCCGGACCAGCATGGCCAGGCGTTGACCCAGCGCATTGCTATACATCAGCAGTCCGGCGGCCCCGTGGGGCGTCGCCACCAGGCGCCCGCCCATAAAGGCGTAGCCAGATGCCGTCAGATCCGGCACGGACACCGTTCGGCCGATCCGAGATGCGATCCAATTGATGAGTTGCGCCTTGTCCTTCGCACCGAATTCCACGGGATGGGAGCGATCAACCCCGTACACATCGAAGGTATAGGCGGCCTCCTGCGCAAGAGCGGCGACGCCGCCAGTCTCTGAGTGCTCGATCGCCATGTCTCGCAGTGACCAGCCGCCCGCGCCGCCGACCACTAACAACAGCACGGACGCCGCAATCGCGCGCCATGACCATGCGCGCGGTCGGCGTCGTGCTTCCATCACGTGGCGCAAATTAAGCTGCGGCGGAATCGGTTCGTCCGCGATCGGTGCGGCGGCGGTGCGGACTGCCTCGCGTTGGCGACCGAAGGCTGCAATACGCGCGGCGATCTCGGGATGCGCGTTGAGGTAAATTTGTACCTCGCTGCGCCGCGCGGTGTCTAACAGGTGATCGACGAACCCGTGCAAGTCGTCTTCGGTAATTGGCTGAGAGAACGTCACTGAACTCTCCGCAAATAAGGCCGATCGGACACGGGCTTCCCGTGCTCTTCGACCAGCTTCAGAAGCCGTGCGCGAGCTCGGGCCAGCCGCGACATCACGGTACCAATCGGAATGTCGAGAATGCGGGCTGCGTCGGCATAACTCACGTCTTCGAGAGAAACAAGAAGCAGAACGCCGCGCTGGTCCTCGGGTAGCTGTCCAACGGCTGCCAGGATATCGTCATACCGCAGCGCGTCCTCCTGTGCCGACGGCACGGCAACATCTGACTCGCCGGCATCGTCTAAGGGGAGCTCCCGACCACGCCTCGCCGCCCGCCGTAAGTGATTGACCGCCAGGTTGTGCAGGATGGTGAAGAGCCATGTACGCGTATCGCCGTCGGATCGCCGCTGATGCCAACGGCTCACCGCTCGCTCCAGGGTGTCCTGAACCAGATCATCCGCAGCTCCGGCGTCGCGCACGAATGTTCGGGCGTAGCGTCGTAGCGAAGGAATGACAGGCTCGATGAGTTGCGCCATGTCAGCCATCGCGTCGTTCTCTCAACGGCGTGTCGACAGTTTCAATCATATCAGTCTCTGGCCTTTGAACCAAAGGCCTCTGGAAGGAAGACAATCGCCACCTTAATTTTATTCCCCGGCGAGCCGACTTGCACCAGGAGACCGGAGCAGGCGCTGTCGGCTGCTCTTGGCTGGAAGGCAGAGCGGCAGGGTGGCTGCACCTCGCATGCGGCCGCATTGTCGGAGTTGTTTGTTGCTATTTGAGGACAATGCAGCGGCGTCTCTCCCGGCGCTGGTTGATATAGAACCATATGTTCTTATACAGTAATAGTCTGGATGCAATGCCTCCCGCGTTCGCTCCATTCAATAGGCCTGATATTGAGCCCGTGGCGACAGCGGTCTGGCGGCGCCCCATATCGGACACCATCGCCGTCTTTGGTCGGTGGGAATAAACGGCCCCGGAAAGTGTCCTACTCAGGATCCCATATTTTCCGAAGGAGAAGATAAGAAATGATATCGAAACAAATACTTGGCCTTGCGATTGCGGCCTCCGCCGTTACGTCATTCGCGGCGTTCGCTGCAACAGGGACGCCGGAGCGCATCCGTGGGACCATAGCGTCGGCCACCGCGGATTCGATGACCGTCGATACCTATGCGAACAAGTCGCTCACCATTGCCCTGACGGGCAACACCAAATACCTGAAGGTAGAAAAATCGAATCTCAACACGATTGAGAAAGGCAGCTTCATCGGCACTGCAACCAAGGATGTCGGTGGCACGCAGGTCGCGCTGGAGGTGGTGATCTTCCCGCCTTCGATGCGCGGCACGGGTGAAGGCCATTACGCCTGGGACAAGATCCCCGACACGACGCTCTCCGGCGGCGTGCAGACCAGCAGCAGCATGACGAACGGCAATGTGTCCGCCGTCTCGACCTCGGTGCCGAAGGTGAACAGCTCGATGACTAATGGCGACGTCGCCGCATCGCAGTCGCAGGGCGGCGTCACGCACCTTGTCGTCACCTACAATGGTGGCCACCAGGATGTGTTGGTGCCGCCGACCGCTCCGATCGTGACGTACCGGCCCGGCACGAAGGCGCTCGTGGCCAAGGGGGACGATGTTTTCGTCAAGGCGACGCAGACCGGCTCGGGTCTCGTGGCGAACGCGGTCGCGATCGGCGTCGACGGCGTAAGGCCGCCGATGTGACAGCCGCCCCCGCGCCGCAAGCGCGGGGGCTTCCCACCCCGAGAAGGCACATCCGCTATGGAACGACGTGAAACAGGCTGCCGCCCGGCGCATCCGGTCGCGATCCGCGTCATGCATTGGATCGGCGTCTATGCCATGGGCTGCATGATCTTCAGCGGCTGGGAAATCTACAACGCCTCGCCCAGCCTGCCGTTCCTGTTCCCGACCTGGACCGGCCTCGGCGGCTGGCTGGGCGGCGCGCTGGCCTGGCACCTCAGCGCGATGTGGCTGCTGTTCGCCGACGGCATTGCCTACCTGATCTATGGTCTCGCCAGCGGTCACTTCCGGCGCGACCTGAAGCCGCCGCGCCCCGCCGAGATGATGCACGACCTGGGCGCCGCGCTGCGCGGTCGCCTGATGCACCACATCGGGCACTACAACGCCGTGCAGCGCGTGCTCTATGGCGGTGTCATCATCGCCGTCATCCTGCAGGTGTTGACCGGGCTCGCCATCTGGAAACCGGTGCAGTTAGGCTGGCTGACTGGGCTGTTCGGCGGCTATCCGATCACCCGCGACATCCACCTCGCCACCATGTTCGGCATCGTCGCCTTCGTTCTGATCCATGTCGCGATGGTGGTGCTCCACCCGCGCACGCTGAAGTCGATGATCGTCACCGTGCCCGCAGAGATCGAGGCAGACCGATGAGCGCCCAGCGTAACAAACCGGCTGTCAGCGTGGCCGATATCAGACCGGATATGGAAAGACTGCGTCGGCGTGGCTTCCTGCGAAACGCGCTCTCGCTCGGCGCGCTGACGATGCTGACCGGCTGCGACCTTGCGACCCATTCCGGCATCGACGCCGCGCTGGAGGCGATGCTGCGCTTCGACGATCGGGTCCAGGCGGCGCTGTTCAGCCGCCAGCGCCTGGCGCAGACCTATCCGGCCAGCGACATCACCCGCCCGTACCGCTTCAACGCGTATTACGCCGAGTGGCAGGTGCGCCAGGCACCGGACAACTGGGGGCTGAATGTCAGCGGCCTCGTCGTCGACCGGCGGCCCTGGACATTACCGGCGCTGCTGGCGCTGCCACAGCACGAGCAGATCACCCGGCATATCTGCATCGAAGGCTGGAGCCAGATCGGCCAGTGGAGCGGCGTACAGCTCGGCACGTTCCTGCGCCACGTCGGCGCCGATCTGTCGGCGCGCTACGTTTCTTTCAAATGTTTCGATGGCTATTCGACCAGCATCGACATGGCCAGCGCGCTGCAACCGCAGACCATTCTGGCGCTCGATTTCGAGGAAAAGCCGCTGGCGCCGCAATGGGGCGCGCCGCTGCGGCTTCGCATCCCCACCAAGCTCGGCTTCAAGAGTGCCAAGAATCTTGAGGCGATCGAGGTCACCAACAAGTATCCCGGCGGCTACTGGGAGAACCAGGGCTATGACTGGTTCGCTGGCGTCTGACGGCGCCGCCGGACATCCCATTGGATGGTCCATACATAATCGCTCCCAACGTCAGTTGGAAGCGTGCGCGCGCGTGTGACCTGGACGCTCCCAATCTGAGGAATGGCGTCGGCCGAGTGGCAGATATTCGCCCACCACCGGCATGGCGTTCATGCGATCGCACACCATCATGTCGTGCAACCCGGCGACGGCCGCGAGGAGCGCCATTCCAGGCCCACTTCCGGGTGCATAGCGCCTTTGCCCCGCCTAATAGCTGCGGCGCAGGACAGCCGCGCGCCAATCGGCCGGCATCCCTGGGCAAGTGTCTGAGATTTCGACTTCCTGGATGTCGCAGACGGCTACGACGCGCACGTTGCGACGTTCGGCGAGCGGCGTGACGTTCAGCCCGCCGCATCGGTCCTGGCAGTGACGGACCTCTTCTGCAGTTCCTGATTGAGCTGCCGCACGATCTGCGCCTCGCGGCTTTGTTCTTGCGCGCTCGGAGCGACGCCGCTCGCCCGTTCGGCGCTTTGCACTTGGGATATGGTCGGCTGGTGGTCGAAGCCGCCCCAAATGTTGCCGATGCGTGCTGCCGTTTCACGCGGCGCACGTGTCTGTTGCGCAAGTGCGGGCCCAGCGGGAAGCAGAAGCGTGCAGAGCAAAGCTATTGCCGTAACCGGAATGGCTCGGCGTGGTAGGCGTCGTGGGGGCTTGGGCGACGTCTGGCTTGGTCCCGGAGTCGGGCGGGATACAGTGATCATGGCGATGTTCCCCGATCGTACGGCAGGCTTCATGCTGCCTTACTGCCACATTGGCATCGCCACATGCTTCACCAATTCAATTTTTCCACCGGGCCAGACATAGCAGGTATTAGACTTGGTCTTGGGCCGCGCGCATTTTGTGGCGGCCGCGCGTCCCTTCGCCACGTTGGAGGTATTCGTCACGCACCGCAGTGCCGACCCTCGAAGGGCGCCGCCGGCGCGCGGCCCGCGGACCCGCACGTCCCACACCAGACAGCGCGCTGAGGATGAGCACCGGGGCCGTGACACATGGAAACGCGGCCTCCTCCCAGGCCTTATCGTGATGCGTATCGGGTCAGGCCCGGCCATGACAAGAAGAGCGTTGCCGTCCCGTCAGTTCATAACCCCGGCGTGGCTCTCGCCGAGGGCAGCGAGCGGTCGCGGTGCGATCGCAACTGTATCATCGCGCAAGGTCCGCGTTGGCAATTGCCACGCCGCAGCGTCGTGGTCGACACGCGCCTGCTGGACCAGAAATTCCAGGACGGTGCGTGTCCGCCGCGCGAGCTGGCGCCGCGACGGATAGACGGCATGCAACATGGCCGGCTTCGGCTCATACTGGGGCAGCAATCGGATCAGCCCGCCGGCACGGAGGTCGTCGCGCACCTGCGTGGAAGGCAGGCAGGCAATGCCGTAGCCGCTGCACGCCATCACCAGCGCCGGGTACTCATTGTTGGCGGAGAGCTGGCCTGAGACCCGCACCGAGACCGGCCCCTCTGGTCCGTCGAACTCCCAAGTCCCGCGGCGATCCTCGGCGCCCTGCAGGATGCAAGTATGGCAACTCAGCTCCGCGGGCGCTTTCGGCACGCCATGCTGACCGAGGTAAAGCGGCGCAGCGACCACGGAATAACCGAATGTCGCGATCTGCCGTGCGACGAAGGAGGAATCGACAAGGTCTCCATCGCAGAGCGCGAGATCAAGACGCGATTCCACCATCTCGTTGATATGGTCGCACACCACCAGCTCCACCGACAGCTCCGGATTGCGCTGCAGCAGTTGCGGCAGCCGAGCCGCGAGGAACAAACCGGCGCCCATAATGCATCCCACGCGCACCAGCCCCGCCGGCGCGTCCCGATGTGCACCCAGTTCCTGCTCCATCGCGGACGACGCGTCCAGCATGCGGCGGGCGTGGCCCATCAGGATCTCGCCGTCGCCCGTGAGGCTCATCCTGCGCGTTGTCCGGTGCAGCAGGCGTACCCCGAAATGCTGCTCAAGATAAGCGATCTGTCGGGTGATGGCGGTGTGGGACAGGCCGGTCTCGCGCGCGACACGGGAGAACGAACCGGTGTCCGCCACGCGAACGAAACTGCCAAGAGCGCAGAACAGATCCATGGGCTTCCCTTATGCGTTTCAATCGTCCAATGACCAACTCATT
>Ga0210386_10002262_pt1 | contig 16706 bp, 16 predicted proteins | sample IncBWH32OmetaG_FD_160091 | JGI IMG/M metagenome (GOLD analysis project Ga0210386, IMG submission 160091) | Forest soil microbial communities from Barre Woods Harvard Forest LTER site, Petersham, Massachusetts, United States - Inc-BW-H-32-O ... | reverse complement strand
GACCTGTAAGCCGGACCTCGTGACCTACATTGCGGCGGCACGGCCCCGTGCGGGGCTTTGTTTGCCGTTCATAGCGGATGCGGGGCGATAAACGCCCCGACAAAGCACAACACAATCGCAATCAAGATCCAAATCGCAACATGCCGAGGCGCTTGCGGCGGCAAACCGAACATCCTCACCCACTCGTCCGTTGCAAGGTAATATCTGAATCGCCAGAGTATGGCTCCGGCTATTGCGAACATTGCCAGAGACGCCGCCAATCGCACTTCACCAGAAAAGATCATGGCCGTTGCCCGGAGTTACGCTACCGCAACGCCTCCATCACCCGATCCATCGCCGGGTGCTTCCGGTTCTTCACCTTGACCCAGTGCTTCGACCGACCTGCCTGATACGGACGGTCGCGGCGCTTCGACACCAGACCCTCAAGACCCATGTTGCAGGCTGCTCGAAACAGGTCGGGGCCGATCTCGCCCTGTTCGAAGGGTGCGACAAAGATTCCGTCGGGCCTGCGCGCCAGTAACCGAGCGAGATTCGTCTTGCGGATCGACAGCGGCAGGCTCCGCAAGTCGTCACCGTCGAGCGCCAGGACGTCGAAGGCGTAGAGTTGCACCTCCTGATCATGCTGGCGGGAATACAGCGCGTTGAAATCGGCAACGCCGTCGACACCGAGGACCACGGCTTCGCCGTCGATTACGAAATGCCGACTGCGGTTCTTGAGCGCGGACTCGACGATCCAGGGGTAACGGCCGCTCCAGTCGTGGCCGTTGCGTGTAAACAGCCGAACTCTGTCGCCATCACGATGAACGATCAGGCGGAAGCCGTCGTATTTGACTTCGTGAATCCATTCCGGCGTCGCAGGGACCGCCTTCCGGCCGGGCGGGATGCAGGGCTCGAAAGTGCTGCGCATAGTGCCGCAGATAGGCATTAAGGCCGGATTGGCGAATCTCGCCGGGGATCAAAGCCAGCGGTTTTTTCTTGTGGCCCCGGTTGTGGCCCCGAGCAAACGCACCGTTAGGCGCCTCCTTAAAATCTCGAATAAGTGCTTGATTTTGCTGGTGCCGCAAGAGGGACTCGAACCCCCGACCCCGTCATTACGAATTACGAGCCCCACTTTTGCTAACGCGTTGATTACTCAGAGCCATCAGTCGCGCCCAGCTGTTAACCATCAGATTTAAAAGGCATTTTGCTGGACATCCCGTGACCTTTCACGCACGTTCGGCGACACCCATATCACATTCGCAGTGCGGACACAGTGCGGACATCGGCAGGCTGATGCGAAGTGACAAGCTAAACGAAGAAGTCATCAAGCGGCTTCCGGCGCCCAGCACCGGTAACCGCATAACCTACTTTGCGGATGCGCGAATACAGGGTGCGCAGGCGCCGCGCGGATTTGGTGTGCGTGTGACGGCTGCCGGAGCAAAGTCGTTTGTCCTCAATTACCGAAGTGGGGTCAAAGAACGCCGATACACCATTGGCAATTGGCCCGACTGGTCAGCACTCAGGGCTGTTCGCGAGGCGCGAAACCTGCGGCAACGCATCGACAGAGGCCAAGACCCGCAGGGGGAGAAGAATGCCAGCAGAAGGCCAGCTGGCGGGAACGTCGCGGCTTTGCTGGACAAGTTCATGTCGGAGTATGTCCGAAGCGGGAGTGGATCGCTGCGGAGTGCCGCAGCCATCGAGAGCGCGTTCAATCGACTTGTGAAGCCACAAATTGGAAAGGTTGGTATCTACGACCTGAAGAGGTCCCATATTGTCTCCATGCTAAGGGACGCCGCTGACAAGAGCGGTCCTGTCATGGCGGACCAAACGCTTGCTTACGTAAGAAAGGCGTTCAATTGGTATGCCGTTAACGGCGAGGACGACGAATTCGTATCACCGATTGTGCGAGGAATGGCGCGGACAAGGCCAAGGGAACGGGCTCGCGACCGCGTCCTGTCAGACTATGAGATTGGCCAAATTTGGCGGGCGCTCGGCGGTGCTGGAATATTCGGCGCCTTGGCCAAGGCGCTATTGCTGACAGCCCAGCGACGGGACGAAGTGGCGCATATGAGGCGCAAGGAGATCGGCAAGGACGGAATTTGGACCATCCCTGCCGAGCGATACAAAACAAAACGGCCGAACTACGTTCCTCTATCCCCGGCTGCGCTCGCGGTTATCGAGGCCCAGCCAATGATTGATGGTTGCGATTACGTATTTGCGTCGCGTGTAAAGACGCCCTTTACGGCCTTCGGCAAAAACAAAGCGAAGCTCGATAAGCGCCTACTTGCGGCCACGAAAGTCGATCCGATACCAAATTGGACCCTCCATGATTTACGGCGCACCGCAAAGAGTTTGATGGCACGAGCAGGCGTGAGGCCAGATATATCGGAACGGGTGCTGGGACACGTCATTGGCGGCGTTGAGGGTACCTACGACCGGCATTCCTACATCGACGAGAAGCGCGACGCGCTCGAGAAGCTCGCCGCGATGATTGAACACATTGTCAACTCGCCGCTTTAGCCGACAATCTCGTCCGTGCCGCCGACGCGGGGCCGGGCCGCAGGCGTTCGACACCCCTTAAGAAAAAGTTAATGCCAAACTCAATTTTTGGCCATTTCATCAACCATGTCAGTCAGTTGCTAAAACTTTGAGTTTTTGGGCTTGTCGACGACTATGACCCCTACAGCCAGACACAAGGGGTCAGCAATGATCAGCAACGACAACGAAAAAATCCTCACGGAGCGTGAGGTTTGCAATTGGCTCGGCGTTAGCGAGCCGACGCTATTCCGACATCGTCGGAATGGCACGGGACCGACATTCATCCAACTAAGCGCCAGACGTGTCGGATACCGCCACAGCGCGGTCGAGGCATGGTTGAGCAAACGAGAACAGCACAGCCCCCTCCGTTCCGAAGCGGATGGCCGCCCACGTGATCTCACTCGGACCGACAGTCGCTAGGGTGCAGGAGATGACATGTCCAACGCTGAACCGATCCTCGCAGAATTTCTGACACGAGAAGAACTCGCCGCCCAGTTGGGGCGCAACCCGCGCACGCTGGATCGTTGGGATGTGCTTGGCATGGGGCCGCCGCGTACGCTTGTGGGTCGCAAAATACTCTATCGGCGCGCAAGCGTGCACGCTTGGCTACGCGGGCGCGAGGAGAATGCAGCATGAGCACCGCAAACATCATAACGGATGTCCAAACCGGCCAGGAGGTCGTCCTCCCCGAACACGGGCAGTCCGAACTAACGGAGCCCAAGTTCACGGCCACGCAAATCGAAAAGAATTGCCCGGCTCGCCTGCAACAGATTGGCAAGGAGATCAAGGAGCGGCTCGAGAAGGCTCGGAAGTATCACCAACAAGCCGAAGATCACCTCATCGCGGTAAACGCACGGATCAATGAAGCAAAAAGGCTCTGCGACGATGGCGGCTTCAATAAATTCCGCGAGCGGTTTTGCCCGGAACTGGGCAAGTCGCAGTCGTACGTGTTGCGCGCCATCGCGGCCGGGAAAAAGACGCTGGCGGAACACCGCACCGAGGAGCGCAAGCGCAAGCGGAAGTCTCGGGCGAACCAACGGGCAGCGACAGCCAATTCCGGGACTGTCCCGGAAAGGTCGAAGCCGCAGGAAGCTCCCACAAAGGCCGGTGCGGTTCAGGTTACCAGCACCGTGTTGGAGCAAACGCCGGAGCCGAAGCCCCGGAGTGCGGTCGCGTCAATCGAAGCTATGCGCGTTTTCACCGTGTCCGCCTTGGAAATCTACCGTGTGACCAACAAGAAACGACCACAGCATTTTTCCGCAACAACCATTTCGGTAGAAATCCTCGCACAACTGGGAAATCTCTTCACCGACATCGCGAACATCCAAAAGTTCAAGGCTGTCAAGCCAGCGTCGAGTATGGGCAACGCCACCGATGAGCCAGTGGCCACGGAGCCGGAGCACACCGCGCTCGAAGCAAGCGTAGAAAAGGCGGCGTGACATGAGCCTCGATGCCAGCTTTGAGGACGCGCCGGTTACTGCCACGGTAAGTCCAGCTCCGGAGGCCGCATCGGCGACTGCGGACGCCGGGTTCGCTGATCTGGGCGCGCCCGTCCAGCCCTCCGCTCCGACGGCGAACACAGTGGCTGGCGCGAGCAATGACCCAGATGCCGATCTTGATGCCCGCGCAGGTGGTCTTCTTGCGAATAAGTCGGCGACTGACTGGAATGCCATCGAGCGCTTTATGCGCGCAGTGGTACCGTGGCCAGCGTCCGATCAAGACGCTGGCTACGTTGGCCTGTGGCGCAATAACAAGAACACTACCCCCAACGCGAAGCGACCGTTGTGGTGGAATGGCAAGCCGTACAAGAACATCGACGCATTCTGTCAGGGCCTTAGCTGGTGCCTCCAGCACCCGGACAAGGCCGAGGCTATCTACTTCTGCACATCTCTGCAGGCGAAGAACCAACCGAAGCTCGACAAATACAAGAACCCGATAGCGATGAAGCTGCGGGAGAACGCGATGGCGTTCAAGGCGATCTGGATCGACTGCGACATCCGACCAGACGACGCGAGCGGGAAGCACTACATCGACCAGAACGAAGCGTTCAACGCGCTCAAGGGCTTCTGGACTAAACACAAGCTGCCGACCCCGACCATCGTGTGGTCCGGTGGAGGCTTCCATGTGTACTGGATCAGCAACAAGGTGCTGACCCCAGACGAATGGTACCCATACGCGAACGGCCTGAAGGCGCTGCTGATCCAAGATGGGATCAAGTGCGACACTGGCCTAACCACCGATTACGTTCGCATTCTCCGTGTGCCGGGAAGCTACAATCGCAAGTACAACCCACCACGCCTAGTGGAAGTCCTCAACAAGATTGTTGAATACGATTTTTCCCAACTCGATTTCCTCAAAGCATACTCCGCCGCAGCTCCCCAACAGACCAAGGTCGCAGCCCCGTTCGAAGCATTCGTCGACAAGGCGCACTTCGACACGGTGAAGCTGAGCGCCGTCTTCAAGGGCCTCGATGCCAAGGCGGGCCTGCTCTCTTCAGGGTACAAACAGAGGCTCGATCCAGCACCGATCTTTGCACGCTGCAAGTTCTTGGGAGACGCCATCGCGACGGGTGGCAAGGACCTACCGGAGCCCCTGTGGCGGGCTTCACTCCGAGCCGTATCATTCATGGAGGGTGGCGATGTCCTGGCACACGAGATTAGCCAAGGGGACGCGCGCTATACCCCGGACGCAACGAGCGCGAAGTATGATGAGCAGGTTGCTAAAGGAGTTGGATACCCCCAGTGCGCCACCATTGAGGGCGATGGCTGCGAAGCGTGCAAGACGTGCCCACTCCGTGGGAAGATAAAGTCACCGCTCAACACGTTTGCGCCGGTTACGGCCACCGTAACCGACACTTCCCAATCGAACCCGCCAAACCAGGCAAGTTGGACTGGCAAATTAGGGGTGTCCCTCAAAAACATACCGCACCGCAAATGGCTCTATGGCGTCGATCTTGTTAAGGGTGAACTGACCGTGATCGGCTCCCCCGGTGGCGCTGGCAAGTCGTCCCTTGCCATAGGCATGGCCATTTGCATTGCGACAAATCGCGAACTGCTCGAAGAGAAGATAAGAGGGAGAGGCAATCTCAAGGCGCTGGTTATCAATGGCGAGGACAGTACCGACGAGATACGGCGGCGCGTTTGCGCCTTCAGCTTACAGCACGGCCTTGTTGAGAGTGATCTGGGTCACTTGACGGTTGTTGGGGCAAATGACCCATGGGTTCAGCGGATATCATTTCTCACCACGAACGGAGATAAGTCGGCGTTCAATCAGGGCGGTCTTGACGCCCTTCAACTTGCCCTTGACGCTCTGAGGCCGGACGTCATCGTACTTGATCCCCTCGTTTCGTTTTGTGCAGGCGGCAACGTAAACGACAATGCGGTGATGTCGTTGGTAATGCGAAAACTAAAGGAGATTGCGGCACGATACGAGTGCGCGGCGTTGATCGTTCATCACACTAGGAAGGGCGGCGACGCCGGAAACGTCGAAGCAATAAGCGGCGCTGCGGCTATAACTAACCTAGCCCGGCGCGCCATCATGCCGGTACCACTAACTGACGCGGAGGTCACGAGGCTCGCAATTCTGCGTTCCGAGCGCTTTCAGCACTTCAAGCTCGTGGACGCGAAATCCAACCTCGCACCGCGGGCAGAGAATGCGCCGCTATATCGACTGGTCAATGTGGAACTTCCCAACCCGGAGCCGCCGCTCTACCCTCACGGCGACAACGTGCAGGCGATCACACGGGTCGCTTTCCCAACTCAACCCATATGCGATCCTGATGAATTGAAGATAGAGTTGGCCATCATGGAGCTTGTTGATCTGGGCAAAGAGATCGAGGGTCAACGACATCCATATAGCCCGAGCCCCGCCGGGGCGAACAATAAGCGCGCACTCCTACCAGATGCGATGGAGGCGGCTGCGAAGGCGACCGCACCTCGACAGTGGCTGCCCAGCGATCTTGAAGCCGCTGTCAAAGCTGCCGTCTATAAGATGCTCGGTGACGGACGTCTGATCGACGAAGCAATGCCGAAGGACAGCAGGTTTCGCAGGAGCAGAGGACTAAGGGCCATGCCGATTTAGGAGATCGCCCTCAAGCAGCAGGGGCTGCCGACTGAAGCTGGTGGTCAATTGGTCAATACACTGGTCAATTGATTGACCAATTCCCCACGGCAGTGGTGGTGGTCAATTGCCCCCCTTTTAAGGGGGCATTGACCGCCTGCCGTCCGCACCGAGCTATTCACCGCCGGCATGCAGTGAACGCGGTCAACCGGCGGTCCTCCGATCCGATACCTCACTGAGGGCACAAGGTTTCACCGTATCACCACCCTACCCTCGCCCACACCTGTCATCATTCGCCAACGATTAAGACACCGCCATCCGATCGTTAACCGGAAGCGAGCCGAGACAGATCGCCGAGACTGCAGGACCGGAGATCTGGACCTCTAGGGCCGGTAGTACGGTGGCACGGTTACAATCCACAAAATGGCCCGCCCAAAACTTGATTAAGAAGTTCTTAAGGTTTTGACGAACACTCTCTCCATCGTTCCTTTGCCGCGGCAGATCGTCGGCGGTTCACGTGGAGAAGTACAATGGCCATCATAATGAATAGGCTCATAAAGAGACAAGTCGATCAGTTGTTCGCCAAACTGAAAGCAACACGCGGCGAATGCTGCATCAATCCAATCACTGCCGGCGGTTTCGTAAAGGGCCTCGACCCCATAGCAGAGCAAAAGGTGGACGCGGTTGTCGCGCTCCTCGCGCAGGAATGGTTTGAGGTCAACGGTCCACCTGATGCGCCTCTGTTACCCCTTAACGTGCACGATCGCGACCGCTTCAGAGGGTCTGGGGGCCTTACCGCGTTAGTCGGGTTCTACGCTCGGTCGCTGTACAGACAGCGATACGACGTTTGCAGACACCCCCCATTCGACGAGTTCGCCCGTGGATTGATGGCGCTCGCGAAGGAAAGAGGCCTGTGGCAGCTTGAGGAGGACGAGACCTTGATACGGCGCTTCCCGCCACGCTCGCTCGTGGGCATGACGCGTAGCGCATTCTGGGCGCCTCCCGAAGAGTACGAAGCGCTTCAGAAGGAGTACGAGACCGTTGCAAAGCGCAAAGCAGCTTGAACCCTGGGTGTCTGATGTCACTGTTAGAAAAACTACGAGAAGAGAGCCTGGCAGTTAATTGCCCCGACGATCCATGGCTGGCACCGCTGCAGCGTGTCCGCGGCAAGGTCGAGTTTGATGGCCTTGAGCGCGTGAGCAGCCAGACGTTACTGGACATGCTTGAGGTGCCTCAGCGCAGCCGCACAGCGGGCACGTATCGCCGTCTGGCGAAGCTGATGGCCGAGCTCGGGTGGACAGCTGTCCGCGTGCGCGATCTCAACCGTGGCGGTTGGAAGGAACAAATTCGCGGGTACGTGCGCGCTGTCCGCGTCTCTCACCAGAATGGGGCAAAGAACAATGATAGATGAACTTGAAGTACTTGCTGAAGAACCGCATTGGGCGCTGGTTGAAGGTCCTGGACCTGGGAATGCCGAGTTTCTTGGGCGCTGGCTGCTGGCGGCGGTTGAGGCGGACAAAGCGCTCGAGCAACAGCGCAAACAGAACCCTGGATTGAAGGAGCAGATCAGCAGGCTTGAGGCCGTCTATGAAATTTCATTTTCGCCGGCGGCGACGAGGTTCATCGAGCTCCTTATGAAGAATCTCACCTGCTTCGCATTGGATTTGTGGGACGAATGGGGTGATATGTTCACCGTAATGGCAGGGTTAGGTTTCTTCCGTCAAACTGGCGAACGTTATCAGATGACCCTTCCGCAAGAGATAAATGGCCCAATGATCGAGGATGCTCTTCTAAAGCTCGCGGTCACCGAAGATGAGGATTCCTACCTGCAGCCGGAGGACCTCGTGAGTTGTCTCACCAAGACCAACGCTGATATGTGGCAAGACTTGCTAGAGCGTCTGCCCTGGATGGAGCGGGTGGCGGATCGCGCCCTGCTCTTAGAAGAAATCTAATCGCGCTATCGAACCGTATTGCATTAAGTCCCGCGGCGGCACGGTAGCACGGTCTCACCACTCATAAACACAGCCGACCCGGGCACACTTACTGTGACCGTAAGTGTCTTGCTTTCGGCATGTCTAAAAAAAGCGAAAGGTCGCGCGCCGTACGCTGATCGGATCAATTCGCATTTTAACTCTGTTCAAACCTTCTAGCGTCAGCACAACTTGCAAACACAATAGGAAATCCAATGTGCGGGTGATCGTCAGGTCTGTATGTATCGTTGGGGCTCCCTTTCGCCTGCCCGACGCGGCGTCGGTGCCGGAATGGTCCGTGAACAAACTTGGTGAGCGAGAAAGGAGACTTAGATGAAGCTGAAGTGCGAGAAATCATCATTAGGGAGCGGACACTACCAAGCCAATCAACGTACACTCATTCAGCCCAAGCTGGCGAGGTTTGATAAAAACAAGAAAAAATTGCTTCAAAAGCTGATTGATGGACAAAAGGGCGGAGCGGCGACAGCCATCTACGACACGAAGGAGTCTTGGGCGCTCTTGAGAAGAGTCGCAGAGGGCTATCTCTCACACGAGCAGATGCGCATAAGCGCGACTTCGAATGCCCAAATGGCAAAAGATTTTACCAACCTAAAGCGGGAGTTGAGCGATGCCCGCGCGCTGCTAATGAAAGAAGACGTATTTTTCGGCCTCGTGAGGGCCACTTTCCACGCACGCTACACGCAAGCACCAATAGCTGTTTTGAAGGCGGATCCTTTAGTAGCCAGCAAGATACTTGGCGAGCTGACTGAAGCCGCCAGCCATATTCGCAAGCTGGAGATGGCCGCATCAAGAGCAGCGGCTAATGCGCGGCGCAAGGCAGGACGACCAAAGAGTGGCTCGACGATATTACCCTCAGACTACATTGTTGGTCTTGCCAGACTCTACCGCGATGCGACCGGACGGGTCCCTGGAGCCGGTGAGGGTCCATTCGGATTTTTCCTTGTTGAATCCTAAATGCAGTTGGTCGCCGGAATTTGGCAAGCCGCTCCGTTTTCAACCTGATTATTCCTGCCAGGGAGACGTCGCTTGCAACGGATCCAAATTCGCCGTTCAAGCGATAGTCGACCCATTAACTTTGTTATTTTCGCCTGATTTTTAGGCGAGATTTATTCTTTCGATTTGCGGCAAAAGCGCACTCAATGCGGTGCGCGATGCTCCCATAGCCCGCGTTCCGCTTAGCGCAAGATCGATCCAGAACTATCGGACAAGCGCTCAAACAACCATTTTGGGCAAGCGTCGAGCCGCCGCTTGCTGCCCCTCAGCACGCGGCTCGGAGTACGAGTAATGAGAAAGTCGAATACGAAGAAAAAGCACCAGCAGCGCGACTTCTATGGCAAGCGGGACAGGGCGCTCAAATTGCAGCGGAAAAATGCAAAGAGGAGCACTTCGCCGATGGCTAAGGCTGCAGCACCCAAGAAGCCTTCGGCATCCAGGGAAGACCTTCGAGCCATCGAAGCAATTCGCGCCTGTGCTGCCGACATTCTGAAGGACTGCAAAACAAAGCCGCTCAATCTCTACGATGTGGGTTTTCAGGCGGGTTTGGAGGAGATGGGCAGAATGCTGGATCCGGGAGGTTACAGTTGCGCCCGCCCTATGACCAAGCTAATCGCCGCTTTGCGAAAAGCATCGGCGGTTAACTCCAAAGCGAAGCTTCAAAGCGTCGAAGCCGTCCGTAATTACCTTGAATGGTTCTTCGTGGGCGTCATGAAGGACCCGTCCGACCGTCCATTTTTGTACGGCTATGAAGATGCCCACTGGCGAATGTGGAGAATGGTGACCGGCGGAAAGGTTACCGATCGCGACCTCCGAACGTGAGTGAGGGTTAGAGTGATGCGTCTGCGGAACGGTAGCATCAAAAGAGAGGCGCCTAGGCTGCTCTTTTGGGGTCAGACAATATTGCTGCACCCCGAGAGCATGTCGGGCAACTTTCGACCCATCGGCTGGTGGAAGCTGGGTAGATTCCATATCAAGCAGATCGGTGAGCACATTTACTCTGTGACATGCGTTGGCCGCCACCAGTGGTCTATCGGGCGCGTTCATCAGGTTACTAATGAGTCAGAATGGCTAAGCTATCTTTTTAAGCACACTCCCGTCTTTGCGCTCAATCGACTTGAAGCACAGTGCTTGGCAGAGCACTACTCCCTGGCCTTCGCACATCCAGTAGTTTGGTGCCGGTGGAAGTGACGCCTAACACAAACATGAATCTGCGCCAGACTAACAACCTGTATGTCGAACGAGATGTTAATGCGTAACGGTCCTCGCACGAGCAGAATAGGACGTTGTGCTTCCCGGCAGAATCACCGAAGTTCTGCTGGGGAGCCAACTGTGCCGACTGCTGCAACAACATATCTGGATGGACTGAACCCGGAGCAGCGTCGTGCTGTCGAGCATGGCGTGCAGAAGAAATGCACGGTTGGACGGCCGCTCCTCGTGATCGCTGGCGCTGGATCCGGCAAGACCAACACCCTCGCCCACCGGGTCGCGCACCTCATCGTCAACGGTGCAGACCCCGGACGCATCCTGTTGATGACCTTCTCGCGACGCGCAGCTGCCGAGATGAGCCGGCGGGTCACGCGGATTGCAGCCAAGCTCGGGGGCAACAAGGCCTCGCTTGACACGTTGCAGTGGGCTGGCACCTTCCACGCCATTGGTGCACGGCTATTACGGGAATACGCCGAACGGATCGGGATTGATCCTGCCTTCACCATTCACGACCGCGAGGACTCAGCCGACCTGATGAACTTGGTCCGGCACGAGCAGGGGTTCTCGAAAACCGAGCGCCGCTTTCCGGCCAAGGGCACTTGCGTTGCGATCTATTCCCGATGCGTGAATGCGGAAGTGCCGCTTGAGCAGGTGTTGGATCGATCTTTCCCTTGGTGCGCGAGCTGGACCAAGGAGTTGAAGCAGCTGTTCGCAGCCTATGTCGAAGCGAAGCAAGTGCAGAACGTGCTTGATTACGACGACCTTCTCCTGTACTGGGCTCAGATGATGTCCGATGCTGCCCTTGCGCAGGATGTTGGCAGTCGTTTCGATCATGTTCTCGTAGATGAATACCAGGATACGAACCGCCTGCAGTCGTCCATCCTGCTGGGGCTCAAGCCGAGTGGTACAGGCTTGACTGTTGTCGGCGATGACGCGCAGTCGATCTACTCTTTCCGCGCGGCAACAGTGCGGAACATCCTCGACTTCCCTAATCAATTCTCGCCGCGAGCCGAGGTCGTCACGCTGGACCGAAATTACCGGTCGACCCAACCCATCCTGGCTGCCGCCAACGGCGTGATCGGACTTGCCAAAGAGCGTTTCACAAAAAATCTCTGGACTGAACGGCTGTCTTCGCGCAAGCCACAGCTGGTCACCGTGCAAGACGACGCAAACCAGGCGCGCTATGTCGTCGAGCAGGTTTTGGCAAATCGCGAACAAGGTATGCTGCTGAAACAGCAGGCGGTCCTATTCCGAGCATCGTCGCACAGTAATGCCCTTGAGCTCGAGCTGACCCGCCGCAACATCCCTTTCGTGAAATTCGGTGGCTTGAAGTTCTTGGACACGGCCCACGTAAAGGACATTTTGGCGGTCCTACGCTTCGTCGAGAACCCCAGAGATCGTGTGGCAGGCTTTCGGCTCCTTAACCTTCTGCCTGGCGTAGGGCCTGCCTCAGCGAAGCGTGTGCTCGATGCCGTGGCGCATGCCGTCGACCCTATCGGAGCGTTATACGATCTGCCTGCCCCTGCCCGCGCTGGGGCCGACTGGGCCGCCTTCGTTGAAACAATCGGAAACCTCCGCAAGGCCGCATGGCCCGCAGATGTCGAGGTTGCGCGCCTGTGGTATGACCCTCATCTCGAGCGCATCCATGAGGACGCGGAGGTCCGTCGCCCCGACCTCATTCAGCTTGAACAAATCGCGAGTGGCTATTCCTCGCGCGAGCGCTTCCTAACCGAGCTTACGCTCGACCCGCCCGATGCCACGAGTGATCAGGCTGGCGTGCCTCTACTCGATGAGGACTACCTGATCCTGTCCACAATCCACTCCGCGAAAGGTCAGGAGTGGAAATCAGTCTTCGTCCTCAACGTCGTCGATGGATGCATCCCATCCGATCTCGGCACCGGCACCACCGAGGAACTGGAGGAGGAGCGGCGCCTGCTCTACGTTGCGATGACACGCGCCAAGGATGACCTCCATCTCACGCTTCCGCAGCGGTTCTTCGTGCACGGCCAGTGCGTAAGTGGAGATCGACACCTGTATGCGTCGCGTACGCGCTTCATTCCAGATGCGCTTTTGCGTTTGTTCGAGCGCACGAGTTGGCCTATCTCTGCGGGAGCTTCACGCCGCGTAGCGAGCCAGGGACCTCGGATCGACATCGCGTCGCGCATGCGCGAAAGGTGGCGGTAGTCTTCTTCACCGTTGATCGCCGCGACAGTGCCCGACGTTTCGCGTCCTCGCAGCTGTCGCTAGTAACACGGTAAAACCCGCTCGTGGTCCTCGCCGAAAACATTGATACGGCACTCTAGGTTCACGGCGTATTCGCTGCCACGGCTTCGACGCTGCGGTCTTGCTCAAGTCAGCGCAGATAGTCAATGAGGAGATGGTTCAAGCGTTCGGACGCTTCGAGCGGCACCCAATGACCGACGTTATCGATGCGTTCGTATCGCCAGCCAGCTTTGCAGAATTGCGCGGAATTAACCATCTGCTGCTCAGTCAGAGCCGTATCCCTCGCGCTCCAGATTCCCATTACGGGGATGGTGACGTCCGCCATGTCGGAGGAAAGCATAAGGGCGATGTTAGCGCGGTAGTAACTTAAAGCCGCGGTGAGGCGTTCCGGTCGTCCGAGATCAGCCTTCCAGTTCGGAACCTCCTGTGGAAATCCGGACAGCTGCCCGAACAGCTTAAAATCGTTGACACTTACCAGCCACTCGGCGAAGCCACGAAGTTGAAACATTAGCATGTACCAAGAGCGCACCTTTTGTTCGAAGCCACCCCTCTTAAAGGACGTAGGATGTCCCACCGAGATGGCGACGTAGCGATCGATGCGGTCGGGATGCAAAATCGCGGTTTGCCAGCCGATCGCTGCGCCCCAGTCATGGCCCACAAGCCGGACCTTTGCAATGCCAAGGACGTTGAGCAGTGACACAACGTCGGCGACGAGCTGGTCCATGCGATAGGCCGCGACCCCGCCCTTTGGGATTTCGGTGAGGCCAAAGCCTCGCAAATCGGGCGCAATGACACGGAAGCCTGCTGCGACCATCGCAGGGATCTGGTGGCGCCAGAGCTTGTGTGAATCGGGAAAGCCGTGGAGAAGCAGGACGTCCGGGCCCGATCCTGCGATCACCACATGCATCTCAATTCCATTGACGGTGTGACGACTGCCAGTCGGCGACGTTGCGAGAGTCTGGTTCATGTTTGCTCACAGTAATACGCTAGCTGGCGCAAACGCCCCGCGCAGGCAATTTGCCTTCCTAACTCCTCCGACTCGGCTAACGTAGATCAGGCCCAACCTGTCGGCAACGATGTCCAGCCTCAAAGGCCGTCAGGCACTCGGCAGGCCACGCCAACTGTTGGCAAGAAAAAGAGCGAATAGGCTTATCTCTTGCTGCAGTGCATGAGTTTTTAGAGAGCTGCCCAGCAGGCCAGTCGGCAATAAATCTATAACAAGGTAACACGACAGCACCTCAAACTGCCCATAGCTGCCATCTTGCCACCTTTTTTAACTCAGTGAAGTTCACTGGTAACTGCAAGCGAACGTGGCGGTAGTCGACATCCTCCATCACGCCGGCTCCCCCTCAAGGATGCCAATCAGCAGCGCCATTACATTTTCATTGTCTGTCGGCAGGTTGGCACCGGCACCGGCATGCAGATGCAATACCTGGCGGTCGCTGCTGCCACGATCCTGTTCCTGGGAACCGAAAGTGTCGGGCTTATCACCGTATTTGCCGTTGCAGCAGTCGCGTTGATCATTGCACTGGAAATATTGGTGCCCCGGGAAACTGGGTTGGTCCCTGCGACCACAATATTCGGCAATTTCCTGCTCGGCGTGCCTGCGACTTGTGCGATTCTATTTGCTGTCGTCTACTACGCGGTGCGTGAAGCTGCACGGGCAGAGGCGAGTGCGGAACGTCAGTTTGCGCGTTCGGAAGCACTCCTAACAAATATTTTGCCAGTTTCGATTGTAGAGCAGCTCAAACAATCGAGCCACGCAACAATCGCCCAACGCTACGATGAAGCAAGCGTTCTGTTTGCAGATATGGCAGGGTTCACCGCACGAGCAGCAACCGTCGCTCCGGAGGATTTGGTAAAGTTTCTTGACCATGTCTTCACCGCGTTCGGCCATCTGGTCGAGCAGCACAATCTTGAAAAAATCAAGACCACGGGAGATTCTTATATGGTTGTCGCTGGTTTGCCGACGACAAGGCTTGACCATGCTTCGGCGCTCGCTTCGTTCGCCCTTGAAATGGCGAAGGCTGCAACGACTTTTCGGGACCCAGAAGGACGCGAAGTCCCGTTTCGAATTGGAATTGCGAGCGGCCCGGTCGTTGCCGGTGTCGTTGGCACACGAAAGTTCTTTTACGACGTCTGGGGCGATACCGTAAATTTGGCCGCTCGTATGGAGACGACTGGAGTGCCCGGCAAAATTCAAGTAGCGCAAAAGACCTATGAACAACTTCGAACGATGTTTGTTTTTGAAAATCGTGGGCAGATCGAAATCAAGGGTAAAGGTTTGATGCAGACCTGGTTCTTGGAAGAGGCTAAAAGGTCGATGTGAGCCTACGTCTGCATTGGGTCAATCGATACCGAAATGGGCTGCCCATGCCATGTCCGCTTTCCCCCGATAGCGACCGCATAGCGGACGTCCTGGATTGGCAGCTTCGTGCCAGAAACGGAAGTCAGCCGCTTTATTCGACTACATGGTCGGCGCGCAGCACTAGACCGGCCGGAACTTCATGACCAATCGCCTTCGCGGCCTGTAAATTAATGACTAGCTCGAAGCTCGTTGGCTGCTCGATTGGCAGATCGGCGACTTTGGCACCACGCAGCACTTTGACGACCTGCCGCGCACGCTGACGGTATACTTGAGTGAACCGCGGACCGTAAGCGGCGAGACCGCCTTCTTCCGCCGTTTCGGGCCACTGATAGATCGCCGGCAGGCGCGCTGCCAAAACGGCTTCGAGGACAATACGGTTATTCGGGCTGCCCGGAACGGAGAAGAGCGGCGTCGCAAGGAAGTTGATCGCCCCAGCACCAAATGCCTTCGCGGCGCTGATTGCCGGCGCTATCTCCTCAGGCTTAGAAACGCCAAAGGTTGAAAGTTCGACACCTCGGCGACGTCCGGCCGCCTGCATCGCCTCAAGGTGCCGTGGCCGAGCGGTGTTGGAGTCAACCAGCATCGCCATCCGGCTTACTCGGGGTACCGCGTCGATCAATATGTCCTGCCGCTTCTCGTCGACTTCGGGCGAAAGCAAGCTGACACCAGTAGTATTGCCGCCAGGATGGGCGAGTGAGTTCGCCAGTCCCAACCCAACGAGATCCTCGGCCATGGCGATGAGCGGTATTGTCCGGGTCGCCGCCTGGAGGGCTCGTATCTGGAGTTCGGGGCCACAAACGACCGCATCGGGTCCTGCCTTAATGATTGCCTGCGTTAATTCGGCAATCTGCTCGTTGCGGACACCAAAGCCACCTGGAATCACCGTCAGATTCTCGCCCTCGATGAAGCCGGCAAGCCGCAGCTCATCAAAGAACGCGACGACCGCCGGCATTTCGCGGTCGCTGGGGATCGAAATCCCAAGGCGGTAGGGCCGCTTCTGCGCCCGCACCACGAGCGGCCGCGACGCCGCTATACCGCCGAGAAGCGCGATGAATGTTCGTCGTTCCATAAGAGTATGATGCGCTCGGCAAGCTCAAAAGCATAGTTATTTGCGACGAGCTAATGGTCGATAAGGGGCTTGCGACCACGTCAAACGTTGATTTCGGGTGATAAGCGGAAGTGCTGGCGCTTCAAGATCACGTCTGCTTTGCCCCTGATTGTGTTCTCTAATTCCGGGACTAGGTGTCAAGCTCTCCGCGAACATCCTTGCCGGGCCCACTGTTCTCTCCGCGGTAGGGGCGAGCCCTCCGCATGATGGCGTAAGACGACGCTGGTGGATCAATGTT
>Ga0210386_10002260_pt1 | contig 16723 bp, 16 predicted proteins | sample IncBWH32OmetaG_FD_160091 | JGI IMG/M metagenome (GOLD analysis project Ga0210386, IMG submission 160091) | Forest soil microbial communities from Barre Woods Harvard Forest LTER site, Petersham, Massachusetts, United States - Inc-BW-H-32-O ... | reverse complement strand
GGTATTCGCGCGGGGCCGGCCGGCCCGGATCGACGACTACGCCGCCGCCAGTGGCCCGGTCGGCGACATTGCCGGTGGGGCCGGCGTCCGAACGGCGGTCGGCGTGCCGGTCAGCGTCGCGGGCGAGGTGTGGGGGTGCATGATCGTGGTCACGCGGTCCGAGCCGCTGCCCGCTGATACCGAGGCGCGGCTGGCCTCCTTCGCCGAGCTGACCGCGACCTCGATCGCTAACGCCGAGGCGCAGGCCGAGGTGGCCGCCTCCCGGGCGCGGATCGTCGCCGCCGCCGACCAGGCGCGCCGCCGGATCGAGCGGGACCTGCACGACGGCGCCCAGCAGCGGTTGGTCACCCTCGTCCTGCGGCTGCGCGCCGCGCAGGCGGCGGTGCCGCCCGAATTCGGCGGGCAGCTCGGTGAGGCCGTGGCCGAGGCCATTAGTGCGCTAGACGAGCTGCGCGAGACCGCGCGCGGTATCCACCCGGCGATCCTGGCCGACGGCGGCCTGCGACCCGCCCTGAAGGCACTCGCCGGCCGCTGCCCGGTCCCCGTTGACCTGCAGATCCATATCGAAGAGCGGCTGCCGGAGCCGGTCGAGGTCAGCGCCTACTACGTCATCGTCGAGGCGCTGACCAACACTGCCAAGCACGCCCGCGCCTCGGCCGCCAGCGTCGAGGCCGAGGTCGCCGGTGGCCTGCTGCGCGTCACCGTCCGCGACGACGGCACCGGCGGCGCCTGCCTGGCCGGCGGCACCGGCCTGGTCGGCCTGAAGGATCGCGTGGAGGCGCTCGGCGGCCGGATCATCCTGCACAGCCCCCGCGGGGCAGGCACCAGCCTGCGCGCGGAGTTTCCCCTCACCACCACGAATGACGGCGTCACCTCCTAGCCGGACTTGCTGCCTCCGAAGGCCGCCGGCAAGTTTCCCGGCACCGCAATGTTTCTGCCATGTCGCGCAGTCTGCAGCCATGGAACAACGCTGCTTCGCAACTCAAAGGCACAACAAATCCGGGCATCGGCCGGCTGCAACGGCGTCAACGTGCACTTCGCCGGACGAAGCGTACGCATCCGCACCCTGCCTCCCGCGTGTCACCACCACCCGCTCACGGCGCTTACCTGATACCGAGCACACGGCCTCAAACATCCCCGCCGAGATGGTATGGGCCTATTGCGTCTGTGATCCGACCTCCACGGTCGCAGGCCACGTTGTCGCGCCGGGTACGGGGGGAGATGTCACGAGAAAAGCCGACTTCGCTGCGGCTGCCGTGCCGGCCGGGTATCTGGTGTAGCCCTCAATGTAGACGCAATCAGCTGATCTGAGATCTGGCCCGCGCACCGGCAGGAACGATGACGGCCCGGCCTCGCTGTTCACCGCGATGATGGTGCGCTCGCCCGTCTCGTCGAGCAGGATGAGGGTACGCGGGGAGGCGGCACCGGCACGGAAGGAGTACTCGATATCGACGCCGCACTGTTCGAGTTCGGCCACGAGCTGGTCTCCCATCGAGTCGCTGCCGACCGGGCCGACCAGACGGACGTGGTGCCCAGCCGTGCTGAGCCCGCATGCCACCTTGGCGAACTTTCCCCGATACGCCATCCCAGCGCCTCCGCATTCACCTGGTCGCCGGGGGCGGGGATGCGCGGAACACGCAGGATAACGTCGGCGGCAACGACGCCGAACACAACGACCTCAACCATGTACACGAGCCCTGTCTGCCGCTAGCCAGTACCCTCAACCAGCGACTGCGCAGAAGAATCACTCCCGCGGTCCTTCTTCCACTGCCCGTAACCTCACACGAACCGCGCCCAGCGGCTACGCATGCATGCACGCGCAGACTCAAGTTGCTCCGTGAGGGGCTACTCGTTAGGCGTCTATCCTCGACCGGCGGAGTTCACGGCTGGTGACAGCCCCGGGGGATGGCCAAGGACCGCCGCGCCAACGGCGTTCGACCCTGTCGGCGGCAGAAGAGTGCGAACAGATGAGGCGTTACGAGTAGGCGCGCGCAACTCGAAGCCACAATTATCTGCGGCCTCCGCCCGTGTCGCGGCAGAGAAGCATGAAGCTGAATGTCGCTGAGAACCTGGCGAGTAATACTGCTATAGCGCCTTTACCTGCCTGACCTCGACGAGGTTGCTTTGTTTAACCACATTAAGGCCCAGTTCACCGTGCTACGGTACTTCTCGCTCGACGAGACCCACGGTGTTGGGCACAAGGAGCCGGCCAGCACGGTCGGCCAGTAAACCATCTGGCCCACAATCACGTCCACGATCGAGAGCTCTGTCGCATAATTGAGCGTTAAAGGGGGTCAATCAACAAGGACCCTGGGTGCTTGCGTACTGGCCGCTGGCGATGGTGCGCTGCTAGCCGATAATGCCAAGATCGCGGATCCGCGGGCGGGGCTTCTCCTTGGCTTCTCCTGGGTACAGCACATCCGGTTCAGCGCCCCGCGATACCTCGCGCTCGACGGCACCGATCACGCTAGCCGCCACGGGCGAGGCGGCATGATCCGCCGACCAATCATCTGGCGCCCGCAATCACGTTCTGCGCCAACGGCTACGCCGCTTCCTGGACCGGGCCGTCGCCTGACGCGGCACTGGCCTGCGGTGCCACGGCACGCACGCCAAGCGGCCAGAAGGTCCAGCCCTGAGCGGACAGCGCCCGCCATTGCCAGCTCGCGCAATGTCCGCACAGGTAAAGCTCGCCAGCCCGGTTTACCCGGTCTACCCGGTACGCCGCGCCGACCGCGGGCCCGCACCGATCACACGTCTCATTCATCTCCCGCCACCTGCCGTTCCGTTGCCGGATCCAGGCCCCCGCAGCTACACCATATTGATTGCTCACCACGTCAATCTGCTGTCCCGGCTCGGCCGCTCACGGCCACCGGGCACTACCGCCCGGCTCAGAGCTGGCCTGCGGCGCCGGTCCCATCATCGCGCCTGGGCGACGTAGCGCTCCGGCGGCCAACTCGGCCGGCTCCGGGGCCGGGCGTACCACGCGGGTACCATCCGCGTATCCCCTCACTGATACAGAGCGGCCGCTCTCGTGCCAGATACAGGCCGGGTCCCCAATGCGCGGCCCGCGATCAAAGACAGCGCGAAACACCTCCAAGCGCTCCCTGCCGCCAGATTGAAACCCCGGCCCCCGCCCGGACGGGCGTCATCATCGCGGCATTATGCCGGTTATCGAAGATCAGATCACTGTCCTCCGGCGGCATAATGCCTGATCATGCCTGTGATCGAGGCGCAGCGCGCCTCGATCTTGGTGCCTCACGATCACAGGCATATCAACCAAATGAGGATTACCCTTGGTGGGTACGTTTCCTGGCTTGGCTTGGCGATGGCTGCCGTCCGGGCTTCCCGCCGGCGGGATGACCGACCGTCCTGCGACCTCTGCCAGTCCATGGTTTCCCGACGGCGCTACCCGGGTGTCATGTGGAACTCACCCCGACGCGGCCCGCGGTGGTTTACGTAGCGCGGCTTGATCTGCGGGAACAGCTTGCGGGCCGGGTCATCCTGGATGTCATCCCGGATGGATGGGCGAAGTCCGTGGTCGAGCCGTTGACTATCGGGAAGTAGGCGGGCGCGGTCGGGGGGCGAATCGGCGGTCGTCGTTTGAAGTCGCGAGTCACCCCGCACCATGCTCGGTGCCCGGGCAGCACTGTGCCTTGCCTGCACGGTGAACTGCTGCCCTGGATGACCCAGTTGCCGCGTCCCGGAAAGAGGCCGCGCTTGATGGCGACGCTAGCTCGCGGTCACGATGGGGGCGGGGGGACAGCGCCGATCTGCCGGAGCAGGCCCAGGGTGTCCCAGTGAACCCATTCTTCGACGAACTTGCCGTCGACGATATGGCTGAGCAGCTGCCCGTCCACGTAGACCGACTTGCCGGTGGGAGCGGTGCCCTCCAGTTCCCCGCCGTGGATCCCGCGCAGTGACCAGTGCGTTTCCACCCAATCGCCCTCGGCGATCTGCCGTTCGATCCGCAGGTCGAAGTCGTGCAGGACGCCGCGGTAACCGCCCACCCGCTGCTTGAATCCGTCCGGTCCGGTGCCCTGACCGGGGTTATACGGATCGTGGTTGGCGTATTCCGGGGCGTACAACTCATCGGCAGTCGCCCAGTTCCCGCCATTCCAGATCTCCTCGAACTGACGGCGGACCAGTAGCTTGTTGTCTTCGGTCGACATCGGCGGCCTCCCCTTTCATCGCCGGCAGACCGGAAACGGCCTGGCTCCCTGCCACAGATGCCTGCCCTTGGCGGGATCCGCCTGGCCACAGTCGTGGTCATCCAGGTGTTGCAGTGGCGGGCACACAGGGCGAACCGAGGCTCCAGCCCAGGCCGTTACCGGTCCGCAGACCCACCCGGCCCCTCCGGGCGGGACGACACCCTTATATGCCCCGGCGGGCGACCGGTCAAGACCAGAACGCGGCGCAGGCCCGCCAAACCGGAAACTCATCACCGATTGACTGACATTCCGCTTCCCGCTAGCCGCGGACCGTCTCACGTGTCAGCAGTATGCTGCTTGCGCAAATCGTTTCCGGCGCGTCACGTATCACAGCAGCTGGCATCATCTTGCTCATCTGCTACACGCTGGCGTCAATTGGAGATGGCGCCTGAAGGCTCCTATGGCATCGACAAATACGCTCTCGTCTAGCATGTCGCCGATGGCCTCGAAGAGCCTCCAGAACTGGAAAATCGAGCTGGTGGCGATACCAGTAACTGATGTTGACCGTGCCAAGGCGGTCCGCGTGGAGCAGGCCGGCTCCACGCGGACCGCGACCACCACGTCAACGACGCGCAGCGGTTCGTCCAGCTGACGCCGCCCGGGTCAGCGTGCTCCATCGTGCTGGGCACCGGGAGCACCGAGATGCCGCCGAGCTCACAACGAGCCGTGTAATGCGTCGTTGCCGATGTCGAGACCCCGCGGCGAGAACTCACCGAGCACGGCGTGCAGGCCAGCGACGTTGACGTCCAGCCTGGGGCTCGTCCGTCACCTTCAGCGACCCGACGGCAACACCCGGGCGCCTCAGCAATTGCTGCCCCGACCGTAGAAGCTCTCGGCGGCCCAGAAACGGGCCAGCTGCGACGGCCGGAAAGTACGCTGCCACCGCTGGCACTTCGGAGCCGGAAGGCACGACTCGCGGCAGATGAGGATGCGCCCGGCAGGGCGTGGATCTTGAATCGAAGGCGCGTTCTTCGCCAACGCAACATCATGAAGCCCTTGGTGCTGTAAATAATACATATGCGTATACTGCTTGCCCAGTCCTGCAGCTTGCTGGACGGATGTCTTAATCGAAACGAACACAGAGCCTTCGCCTGGGGCTTTGTTATACTCTTCGTCGGGATGGTAATCGCTGCGCTCATGCTAGCTGTCCTCGCTATGCGGCGTGAGCGCGCGAAGCAAAGCTCCAGTACAGAAGAGGCGCCTAAAGCTAAACTGCCAGATGTTTATACTCGCGCCAAACCATATGCAGCAGTCTTGAAAGCAAGCCTTCAAATGCTTGTCGGGGTCATCGCCGTATCCGTAGTGGGCTGGCAATACCTGTTTTTCTCTGTCAAGGATCCGACAACACTGATTCTTAACGGCATAAGCACGGGTCTAGCAGCAGCTGCTGCCCTGGAACTTGCGTACACGCTATTCACGCCCGGGCCAGATGAGGCACTTGATCCGCTAATGCTTGCATTGTCTGCAACTCTGCTGCTCAAGCTTACCCAGCTATCATCATCTGTCTCGACCGGCCAAGCGGTTGCGCTTTTGTTGCTTGGACTATTGCTCGCTGCCCTTTTCGCTACGCGGCTAATGTTGGCTGAACGAGATGAGGAGGATGAACGCCCGAAAATATGGTGGGTCCCTGATCGGAGGAAAAAGCACGATAAGAAATCTTAAACCGTTCCACTGGATAAATGGACGTGGTTGATACCACATCCGCTATTCGGCAGGTCCGGCCGGCGGTGGCCACCCTTCAGCCCATGCATATGGTGGCATACAGATCACCGGGTTTGGCGCAACGTCGGATGGCCACTTCGGCGACCGGGTTTACCGGTCATATCGGCGGGTGCTGCGACGTCAGGGTTCTGGCGGCCGGCCCGTTCGGCGGTGATGACCATGGGTTTCGCTATCCCGCTGCTGCGGGAATGTGGATCCAGCCCTGATGGTCGTGGCCGGCGACCTTCGCAGTGACGAGCCGGCGGAAGGCCGGCTGGCCGGTTTCCGCCGGGTCATGGCGGACGGCCGACTGGTAGACCTCACCGGAGACGATGAGCAGGAGCGGCTCATGCGCCGCCCGGAGTGCCGCCTTGACGCGGGGCGCATCGAGGAGGCGGAAGGCAGTGTCCAGCGTTTCGCCGAAGGGCCCGTTGTCGTCGTCGTTGATTTCTCCCGTGTGCAGGACGACGCGCACCCGCAGCTCATGCTGCCACTCGCCGGGATCGGCGAACCGGGCGTTGTAGCCGGTCAGGAGCTGGCTGAAAACGGGGACGACGCGGTTGAGCGCGAGCGCCTGGTCGGCCGGGTCGATGAGCGCGAGCAGGCCATCCCCGCGGTCGATGAACCGGTCGCGGCGGCCGGCATTGACTCCCGCTGAGCGCAGCGCCGCATCGAACAGCTCGTAGAGCATGGTCCGCAGTTCGCCTTTCGCCGGATCGGGCCGGCTGGTGGACCGTTCGATGTCCAGCGCGACGATGACCCGGCAGCGAGACGGGGACGGCGGCTGGCTGCGGATCAGCGCCGCGCAGGCCAGCGCTAGCAGCTCTGACCTGACCGTATGCAGCCTGAGCTGCTCAGCGATCAGAAGGTAGGTATCGAGAACTTCCCTGGCCTTCTGCTGCTGCGTCACCTGCGGAAGGAACTGCAGCGTCTGCATGTTGTGGAGCCGGTCTGCCATCTTCACGGCCAGGACGCGGGTATCGGCGGATCCGATAGCCGCCATGATCTGGCTGACGGTGCGTCCTTGCTGCCCGCCGAGGCGATCCAGTGCCGTGTGCTGTGTCACCATCGTCGCGACCGCCGCGCCGAAGTCGCTCTTCAGCGCGGCCAGTGTGTACGGGGTGTCCTCGACCGTGTCATGCAGCACCGCCGCGCACAGCATCTGATCGTCGACCTCCTCGGCCTCCTCGAGCCCGGCCAGTATGGTCGCGACCGCCACCGGATGGGTGATGTAAGGGTGACCGCTGAGGCGCGTCTGACCCTGATGGCACCATGCCGCGATATCGCACGCATGCCCGAGCAACTCGACGTCGGCACATGGCTGAAGCGCCAGGATTACCTCGCAGAATTCCTCGACCAGGTGGCCCCACGGTCGATCTGCGTGGAGCACAGGGCCGCTCACAGCGATCTCCCTTGCAGGCCGCAAAGCCGCCAGCAACGGAGGTTCTCACCATTCAGCACGAGGGACAGCAGCGGCTCGGCTGTCTCCGTCATCGCAAGCAGGTACCTCATACCGCGAACTCTAGGTAGCTAATGCTGTGTACGCCACGCCTCCGGCAAGCGGCGGCGCCGAAGCGCAGAACACCCAATCGGGCCTGCCGCAGCCTGGCTGACGATCATCACTTCACTGAATACAGAGAGACGGCTCTTGACCGGGAAGAAGTGAAGACTCGCGTTGCTTTCCATATGGGCTTCCCGTCAACCCGTCCTCGGCTAGCAGAGTTTCGGAGCGGCCGACTGGCCGCGACAGGGAAGCAGTCCCGCGTCCCGCCACTCGATCTGTCCGCGGCATGTGAGTGTGCTGGAGATTTCATCACGCTGCCCAGTCGTTGCGGTCCAGCCGGTATTCCACGTCGCCGTGCTCGTTTCCTGGCAGCGGGTCTGGCCAGTCCAGGTACACTGTGCGGACGTACCTCAGCCCGGCCTTTTCCAGCACCCGCCGCGACGCGGAATTGACAGCCATCGTGGTGGCGACAATCTGGCTGACGCCCAATTCGCTGAAGGCGCGCCGGATCAGGGCCTGCGCCCCCTCGGTCGCATACCCCCGGCCCCACGCGCTGACACGCAGCCGGTAACCCAGGCACGCCACCGCGATATCACCAGGTGGCGCGTCGGGCCAGTCCACCATCGCCGCGGCGGTGGGTGTCACCGGCCGCAACCCGAACCATCCGAAGAACCCGCCGTTGCGGGTGTGAGCGGCCCAGAACTCAAAGCCACGGTAACGGTGGTAGTAGGCCAGGAACCGGGGCAGGACCTGGGACTGGATCTGCGCCCGCGACTTGGTCGCGGGATCGAGGAAACGCATAACCCGTGGATCACCGTCCAGCGCCAGCAGGTTATCAGCGTCCGCCGGGGTGAACTGCCGCAAAATCAACCTCGCGGTGACCTGCACGGGCTCCACGACACAGATGATTGTGCAGGGCCAGCTGGGTCGCAACCCAATTCCCCGCCGCCCGCGACGGGAAGATCGCTCTCGCGGCGGCATAGTGCGTGCATCTGGACGCCGCTGGGTGACAGGTGGGAGGGACTGCAGCCTGCCGGTGGCGCAGTGCCTGGCCCGCTACGCTTCGGTTGTGGACCCTGCCCGCATCCCCGGCCCGCCACAGGGATGGACCCGCAGGCTGTTGCGCTGCGGTGTGGCCGCAGGCTCTGTCTTCGTTGCGGTGTTCCTGCTCGAGGGCGCTGTCCGGGACGGTTACCGGCCGCTGCGCCACCCGGTCAGTTCTCTCGCGCTCGGACCGCGCGGCTGGATCCAGGCCGCAAACTTCGCGGTGGCAGGAACGTTGTTCCTGGCCGGAGCCGCAGGCCTGGCGCGCGCCGGTGATGCTGCGGCCAGCCGGGCAGCACCGGCCCTGATCGGTGCCGCGGGGGCGGGGCTTATCGGCGCGGCGGTCTTCACCACGGACCCGGTCAGCGGCTATCCGCCCGGAACGCCCGATGCGCTCACCCACCCCACCGGTGCCGGCATGGCACACAATCTGGCGGCAGTCCCGGTGTTCGCCGGGCTGCCCGTCGCCGCGCTGGCCAGTGGCCGGCGGTCCTGGCGGGCCGGCCAGCACCGCTTCGGTTTGTACAGCGCAGGTACCGCCGTGACCATGCTCACGACCATGGCCCTGGCCGGTGCGGGCTTCGGCCAATCGCCCAGGCTCATCAGCCTCGGCGGGTTGTTCCAGCGCGCCAGCATCATCACCGGCTTTGCCTGGCTCACAGCGCTGTCCGCGCAAGCGCACCGGCGAACGCCCGCTACCGCAGCACCACGCCACCAGGCAGGCTGAGCGTCTCCCCCACACTGACCCGAAATGCGGCAGGTCCGGATGTCTCCCCCCGTACACACGCAACAGCTAACCTCTACCGCGTGTCAGACACCGTGCCGCTTCGGTTCATCTCCGTGGGCCACCACCCTTGTGGATGGTGAACCCTCCGCGAGGATAGGCGGGGCCTCACGCCCGTCCAATGAGGGCAACAACAACTTCCTCGTATGGTAGTTGCCCGCTGTTAACTGCTCGGTGGACGCGTGGGGCAGAGGGTTCGTCCCAATGAACCTGGCCGGCAACGACCGGAACGAGTTCCGGTTCCCCTCCGTCTTGAGGCTCTATTCGCAGCTGCTCACCTTGAAGAACGACGGTCACCCGGTGGACTGAATCGACGTGCCACGGGGAGGCCTCACCAGGCTCGAGACGGGAGCGATGGACTCGCAAACCATCTCGCTCAATGATCTGCAGATCCCATATCATCCGATGACCTCCCGGTTGCTCCGATCTACATGAGCCGCCACCCTCAGGAGGGCATCGGCGAGATGATTCGCGACGGCCTGCACGCAATAGTATCCACCAGCGGAAACTGAACCGGGCCGGCGTTTCCGGGGATTCAGTTCTTTGTATTGACCGGCCTCGATGAGGGTTCGGTTCTGACTCCGGACGAAACAGCTCACACAAGGACAGACCATCCGCTCATCGGCATGAGCGGTAAACCAGCCGGCAGGCCGGCGAAAGCCGGGAACGCGCACCGGGCCAGCGGCGGGCGGCAGGATGTTCGATCCGACGGTGTTAGAGACGTGAGCATCCTGCACTTACCGGGAGGTCACTGGGTTCGGCGCCGGGGCGAAGGCCGCGGAGGCGGGGCTGGTGTTCGGGCCCTCCCGGGCGCTGCTCAGCCAGTTGCTGCCAGCGTCGGGCCGCGGCCCCGGCGAGAAGACCCGCCGCATGGGCTTTTCCGCATCCAGATCCGCACCCGGACCTCGGCCGGGGTGCAGTACCTGGACACCGTCGAGGCCCAGAGCGACCCGGGATACGCCGCCACCTCGGTGATGCTCGCCGAAACCGCATTGTGCCTCGCGCTGGACCGCGACCAGCTGCCCGACCGCGCGGGCGTCCTGATACCAGCCACCGCGATGGGCGCCGCGCTCGCCTCCCGGCTCAGATCAGCGGCCCACACCCCAGACACCCGGCAGATCATTCCGTTACCCGCCATACCCCAACGTCCCGGCTGCCTGAATGAGATCAACAAAGCACTGACCAGCACGTCAGGCGATCAGGCTTCCACCACAGCGACGGCCGCGCCCGATCAGGTCAGGCGGTCCGGCATCCCCTTGAGCGGAAGGTGAAATCCTGCACAAAACGCTTCCGCGGAGACGCCGGTAGATGTGGCCGCCAGCGCAATGACCGGATTGACGCTTGCCTGCGGTCCGAGAAGGAAAAGATGTCAGCCGTTGCCGATGGGTTCGAGGAATTCCAGCCTGTTGCCGTACGGGTCCTCGGTGTAGAACCGGCGCATCCCCGGGAAGTCGTCGTCGAACCGGACAGGAGCGCCCGCGGCGCGCAGCCGGTCAGCCCAGGCATCCAGATGGCGGACCAGCATGCCCGGATGCGCCTTGCGCGCCGGGCGGAAGTCCTGCTCCACGCCCAGGTGCAGCTCGATGCCGTGGCCGCGGAACCAGCAGCCGCCGCGGGCCGCGAGCACAGGCGGCTTCGCTACCTCACCGAAGTCCAGGACACGGCCATAAAAGTCACGCAGCGCGTCCTCGCTGCCGGGCGGGCAGGCCAGCTGAACGTGATGGATCACGCGACCCCCGAATCTACCTTGACATCAAGATACACCGGAAAGCTTAGCAGCCGCAGGCCGGCATGCAGCCGCGGCGGCACCGGATGCGCAAGCAGGCCCGCCGTGAATCCTCCCGGGACTGGATCGCCTCCGGCGCCACCGTCACCATCAAGACCTACGCACGGCGCTACGGCGTCGACCGGTACACCGCCATCGGATTCCCGCTGCCGGACTCCGCTCAGCGGTGGGCGCACCGGCCACCCCCGCAGCCCCGCCCGCGTCGCTCCGCCACCCCGCGAGCACTCCCGGACAACGACTGGATCACGATGGACGGGCGGCCGTACTTCGTCGCGGGATACACCCCGGGCGGGGCTCCATGTGGCACCTACCTCGACGAGATGGACCACGACTACCTAACCGGGATGATCACCCCAGGCAGACCCGACAAGCTATTCGACCTGGATCTATCCGGTCCGTGAGCACCGACACCGCTCGGTACTCACATCGCAGAAGAGGCGGTCAGGCGGCAGCACCAGCGCCAGGAGACCTGGCCTGCATCACCGCCCGCGAGCAATGCCAGATCACACCGCAGGCTTGGTGCCTGCCGGGCTTGTGGCGGCTCCGTATATCGCCCGGTCACTCAGTCGCGTCATGCTTGACACGACCCGGCCATCGCCGGATAGTGTGTCCGGACATCCGGAAGGGATGGCCTGCAGGCGGATGACCGCGGTGGTGATCTGGCCGGCCCAGCGCCAGCGTGCGGCGAGGCGGAGCCGCAAGCGGCGGCCGCCGCGGACCAGGCGCCCCGCGACGGCGAACAGGCGCAGCCGCAGGCGCCTGGGCTCCCACCCGCGGGCCTCCCCGCCAGGGCGAGCAGCTGGGTCCAGGCCAGCAGCTCGCAGGCCAGGGCCACGATCTCGCACCGAAGCTGGTTGTGGGCGAACCCCTTCAGATGGCAGGTTCCGCAGCCCGGTGTCCTTGGCGCAGCGGATCCGGTCCTCGCAGCGGACCCGGCGGCGGTGCCGCAGTTCCAGGTCCGCGAGCTGGCCTTTCCTGGCGTCGGTGGCGAACGCGGTGAACCGGTGCCCGTCGAGGTCGGTGACCGCAGCTGCGCCCCCGGGTGCGGGCGCTCCTTGCGGACGATGACCCGCATCCCGGCCGGCCAGGAGGACAGGTCCAGCAGGCCGGTGATGTCCGCGACCCAAGCCCCGTCCCTGACCTGCTCGTCTGCGTCGTAAGCCGGGGTCCAGACATCCGCCGGGACCTTGAGGATCGCATCTTGCATATCCTCGGTGATCGTCATGCCTACGGAGTAGAGGCCGCACGCGCCGCGCCGCTGGACCAATCCGGCGCTCAGCCCGACGCGGCGGCCGCACCAGCACCGACTGACCCGCACGACCACCTGCGACGGTGGCTCAGCGCGACCGGGACCTGAGCAGTTTGTCGAGTTGCCGGACCACGGGGTCGTTCTGGTCGGTGGCGAGGAGTATGGCCACAAGGGCCTTGGCGCCGAAGGGAACCATCTCGTCGCCGCGGGCCGGATCGGCGCCACGTTCCATGAGCAAGCCGGCTACCTCCGGCTGCTGGGACATGACCGCCCAGACCAGGCCGGTCCGCCCGAAGTAGGGCGCGACGTCGGGGTTCAGGCCGCGGTCGAGGAACCAGCGCACGACCTCGGTCCAGCCATGCTGGCAGGCGTGGACGAAGGCCTCGGCCATGATCTGCTCCGGATCGTCGGTCGCCGGGTTCCGGGCTGGGATCGGGAAGAAGTCGGCGACGTTGGGGCGCGGCAGCGCGGCGTCGGGCCGCAGCCTGCCGTCCGCATCGAAACAGGCCCGAACCAGATCCAGCCGGCCGCACGCGGCATAGGTCCACAGCGCCGCCGGGACGATGCCGTGCTCGGCGAGCAGGTCGACCATCCGCGTATTGCCGGCGTAGATGGCGGTCTCCAGCGGCGTGATGCCGCCCGCCCGGGTGCCGGGGTCGGCGCCGACGTCGAGCAGCAGGCGCACGTACTCCACCCGGTCGGAGCGGACGGCCTGGGGCAGCAGGTGGTCCAGGCTGGTGGCCTTGCCGATCAGCACATCGACGGCGGCACGGGGCACGCCGAGTCCCTCGCCGAGCTTGGTACCGAGGATCTCCCGCATGGCGAGCATCTGCAGCAGGGTGTGGGCTTGCCCGGGGGTCAGCTGGGCCAGCCGGGCGGTGTCGCCGGCCAGCAGGGCTTCGGCCTCCGGGCGCATGCGCCGCCACCTCTCCTGGCGTTCGGCGGCATCGCGCTGGGATTTCTCGGCGCCCTCCACGAGCTCCCGCCAGGTCGGGAAGCCGAGCTCCCGGGCGACGATCAGCCGCGCGTCGCGCAGCTCGGCGGTGGCGGCATCGGTGGCAGCGGCGTACCTGGGCACATAGGCCCGCAGCCGTCGCAGCGCCCCCGGGTCGCCGCGGCGCAGCTCGGTGAGCAGGGAATCGGCCGACGAGGCATAGTCGCCTGCCCCTCGCCCCCACAGGCGGGAGACCGGGCGGTCGCCGGTGGTGCGCTGGCTTTGGATGTCCGCCCGGAACTCGGCCCAGGTCCGGAATCCGTGTTCCTGGGCAAGGACGAACTGGGCGTCGCTGAGCAGGAACCGCTCGGCGGCCCGGTCACCCAGCACCTCGGCCACCCGGTCCCGCGCGGCCGCATCCCCCGCCTCGTACGAGCGCAGCAGGTGCTTGGCCTGCTTGCGGTAGTACTCCAGGTCCGGATGAGCCGGCAGCTCGAAATGACGATCAGGCATCACAACCTCCTCCGTCGCCGAGGTCCGCTCGCCCGGCCGGAAAGAGGCTGGTCGTGCCCGGTGCACTGAGGTTACTGCTCGAGGTGGGAAAATCCCTGCCCGCGGACTGGCAGCGCCCTCGCACGCTCCCTCCAAACTAAATGACCGGCTCGGCGCTGAGCAACCTCCAGGCACCGACGACGTCCCCTGGCCGGCCAGCGGCCATGACCGCGACGAGCCGGATGACGGCCTCGGTGAGGCCGTATGCGGCACGGTGACCACGGTGGCGTGCGCCGGGCGAGGAGACCGTGGGCGACCAGCGCGGCTGGTCTGACCTGGGCGTCACCACCCCATGTGCAGCAGATACGGTTTGCCATCACCTGCTACCGTCTGCACGACCGCCTGCACGCCAGTGCCCGAAATGCCCGGCCAGCTGCTGGCCCGATGAACTGCCCGCCTGGCCGCTGACCTGGATACGCGACAGCGGCGGCAGCTGGCACACCACCCGCACCCTCGGCCGGGGCGGCACCAGCCAGGCCCCGCTCCGCGTGGAGCTGGTACCGCCGCTGAGCCGCACCACCACCTGGATCGAAACCACCACAACGGGACAATCCGCGCAGATCCGCGCCAGGCTACCGCTGCGCTGGCAGTAACATCCGGACCCGGCACCACCGCCCGAAGCGGCACACCTTCCCGCACCCGGCGCCTTCCCGGCACCAAACCAGCCGGCACACAACGACCTTCCGGTCACAGCACCGGCCAGCACTCCCCTCAAGCCACCAGCCATGCATAATGTCAACGGCCACGTGTGCAGCCGCACGAAGGCCCGGCCTGCTCGCTGTGATATCCCTGCCGGCCTCAGTCCCCGGGCTGGCAGAGTCCGCGGCCGCCGACCGACCACACGGCACGGCCCGAGACCCCGCCTGTCTGATGCCGCACTCGCGGCGCTCGACCCTGTCCGCGGCAGAAGCGGACGACCGCTTTCATGACAGCGATGTATAAATATTCGGGTCAGCTAACCATACGTCGGCCGAGTACCAGGCGGCCTGGCGGCCAGCGACGCGTAGCCTGTGTAAATAACCGCGCGCCGACCCGGCTGATTGATCAGAGAGCGCGATTGGATTATCGCCTTGCCGCGCAGGATTGGCTTATCTGCTGGCTGGTCGAGCAACTTGCTGAACTCGTCCGCTGTACCGATCTACGCTGAGTCGGCTCAAGGGGTTTGAGCCGTCGTTTTCACACTTGTATGCGATGTATAGAGTTGGGCGTCACGGTGGCTGGTTCTGGAACTGGAACTGGATACGTACCGAGCCGTCTAGTGGCACCATCAGCGTTGAGTCACTTGCGGACCATTCGTCCGGGACAAGGAACATCCGGTTCTGGCCCTCGATAAGCAGGCGCAAGCCACGGTATCGGTAGTGGAACGTCTGACCTTCCGAGAGCGGCAGCACGGTCTCGTTGACGTAAGGATCATGCAGGAACAATCGTTCCCTAGTGTCGAGGATAACACTAGGCAGATTATCGAAATACTGCGCCTCGTGTTTGGCCAGACCGAGACCTGACCATTGCGCGATGGTGGCGGTGGCCCAGAAGATGCTAGCGGCGATGACGACGTACACCAGCACGCCGGCGGTCCAGCGCGCAATCCCCGAACCGCCAGCCAGGGCAGACGTCGACTGTGTGGCGTCTTTCACCGTGGCTGCTGCCCTCTGCAGACGCTGCAGGGCATGCGATGCGTACGCAGTGAGCGCGGTGCCAAGCGCGATCAGGAGCGGTGTCACCAATGCGTAGAACGCCCAGCTGGAGAGGTAAGGGTAGATAAAAAGTAGGACGACGCCGACGGTGATTGCGGCCACGCCGAAGACTCTCGACCATTGCGCCATACGATGGATGTGGGCAAGATGACGCACCGCGTGACTGCCGGGATCCACCGCGTTCGCCTCTTCGGCAGCATCAGCGACCGTCGATGCGATATGTCCGCGCACCGCTACATGCAGCAGCAGCAGCCCGGCGCCGCCGAGTGTGAGTACGAGGAGGGGCACCAAAAGTGGCTGCGGGCTGCGCATGATGTAGTCCTGAGTGCTGAGCCCGATCGTGTCGACGTCGACACCGAAATATGCATATTGCGAGCGTGACGAGACGTAGCCGAAGTAGAACAGAAGAGCGCCGAGCAACGTCGTTGGCGCGATGATGGTCGCCCCGATATTCACCCATTGTTCAAGCCGGGTACCAGGCGGTTTGTCGTCGGTCATCTCAGCCAGCCCTGGAGCTATGGCGAATTCGTATCTGTCGGCGAACTCGTGGCCGTCGGCGAACTCGTGGCCGTCGGCGAACTCGTGGCCGTCGGCGAACTCGTAGCCGGTGGTATTGGAAACTCGAAGTCGGCTGAGGTGCCATCACGTGCTTTGGTCTCCAGACCGGCGCGGGTTTGCTGGCAGATCGCGGAACCGGGATCCGCGCAGTTGAGCTCGCCAGCGAGCTCCACAGATCCTCCGCCCGCCCGCCCGCCCGCCTGCTCACCGATGCCAACCGCGCAAGTCTTTCCGCCGCCGTTGTCGGCAGCGGTGAGCCTCAGTCCTGCACACGGCGGCCCGTCATCTGTCGTGCAGCCAGCTGTGGCCACGTCAACCGTCATGAACGGCGGATGCGGACGGACGATCACGCTGGTTACCTTCAAAGTGACCGTGCCGCGAAGTGTCCCAAGCCAAAGAACATCGACACATACATCTTGGCCGTCGGGTGTGGGTTGGCTGTCGCCGGAGCCGATGGGTAGCGCTGCTACCGATACCGAGACACCTGGGTTGCCGGGTGATTGCGGGGACTCTAGCCCGGTGGTGCCCTCGGTCGACGGCTCAGTGATGGGGCCAGTACTTGGCGAATTTGACCTTGAGCCGTTAGCCGTTGAGTGCGAACCGCAGCCCGCTAGTAGCAGGACTAGCGCACCCACGACAAGGCTAAAACGCAAGATCCGGAGATGACTCGGCATCTACCCCCCATTCGTGCAGTCGCTATGCTTAGTCG
>Ga0210386_10002259_pt1 | contig 16725 bp, 24 predicted proteins | sample IncBWH32OmetaG_FD_160091 | JGI IMG/M metagenome (GOLD analysis project Ga0210386, IMG submission 160091) | Forest soil microbial communities from Barre Woods Harvard Forest LTER site, Petersham, Massachusetts, United States - Inc-BW-H-32-O ... | reverse complement strand
AGAGGATACACTATGATACCAACTACTCCACTCGGCTTTCTCTACCTATTCCTAGCTGCTCTAGTAGCTGGCTTCGGCTGGCACATAGCTGCTAGGCTAGTAAGTAAACTCTAAGATATATCGCTAAGTATTGTGGTACGTGCTTATTAACCCTATATTAGAATTGTGAGCAAACCGCGCGCTGAACCTCGTTTTGAGGTACCGAAGCATGGAAAGGGTATTCTCAAAAGGGGCGGGGATAATCCTGGGGGTGGTAGACCGCCTAACTGGTTTGTTAATAAGTGCCGGGAGCTTACCACACGGGATCAGACACTACAGATGATCACCGAGATACTCAGTGACAAAAACCACCCGGCCTACATGCAAGCTCTTAAATGGGCTGCTGAGAATGGATACGGGAAGCCTAAGGAGTCGCTCGAGCTAACTGTCCGTGATCTATCTTCCTTAACAGATGCCGAGCTAATCAAGCTCCGTAAGCAGTTATCATGAGTAGTCTTCTTGCTGTAGATGCTGAAATAGAATGGCGTCGTCGGCAAGCTGCTGGAACATTTGGTCCCAAGCCTGACACTGAATACCAGTCCAACCCTATAGGCTGGATGGTAGATAGGATGGGTATGAGGGAAGAGACTCTGAGATGGTCCCTTCTACCTGAATATCAGAACCACCGTTGGGATGGTACCCCGGACCCTCTGATAGCTATCGCTGATGCTTTGGTAGCTGGTAAGGACGTCGGCGTAGAGTCCGGAACAGGCACAGGAAAGACCCGCTTCGGAGCTCTTATAGTCCAGTGGTACCTAGCTGTCTACCGAGACGCTATCACTGTGACTCTAGCACCCAAAGGCGATCAGCTCAGACTACATATATGGAAGGAGATAGGTAGAGACTGGCAGAAGTTCAGTAAGAGATTCCCTCAAGCTGAGTTACTAGACCTAGCTCTCAGAATGAGAGGAGATGAGCGTGATAGACAGTCTTGGGCCGCGGTCGGGTTCCCCGTTGGGGTCGAAGCCGGGGCGGAATCTGCTACCAAAGCCCAAGGCTTCCACGCTGATAGACTCCTCTTCGTATTTGAAGAGACTCCTGGCATCCCAAAGCCCGTGATGACAGCGGTAGAAAACACCTGTACAGGCGACAATAACCAGAGACTAGCGTTCGGTAACCCAGACCATCAACAGGACAGCCTCCATGAGTTCTGCCAAAATCCAGGCGTCGTACACGTCAGAATGTCAGCCTACGACCACCCTAACGTTGTCACCGGCAGAGATGTCATACCCGGAGCTGTTACCCGAAAGGCCATTCTCCGTCGAAAACTCAAGTATGGCGTGGAAAGCCGTTTATACCAATCCCGTGTGCGTGGCATATCACCAGCTGAAGCAGCTGACGCCCTAATCAAACTATCCTGGTGCACTCATGCCAAAGGTCTCCAATCCGCCTATCGATCCGACCGTCATGTTCGGCGCGCTCTTGGTGTTGATGTCGCCAACAGCGAGAACGGAGACTTGGGTGCGATTGCGCGTGGTGCTGGACGAATCCTTGAAGAGGTTGTCGCCTTCCCATGCCCTAACGCCAACGCCCTCGGACGACAAGTTGTTAGCGAGGCTCGCAGTGCTGAGGTCGATCCAGAGTATGTGGGAATCGATGGAGTCGGAGTTGGAGCTGGAGCGGTAAACGAGGCTAGAGACTCTGGCTTTTGGGTCCAAGCCTGTAACGGTGGCGATAAACCAGATGAAACAGCTGACGCAGAGAAGTTCAATAACAAGCGTAGTCAGATGTACTGGCAGATGAGGCTAGACCTGGAACACGCTGATCTAGCCCTCCCTGAAGATGACGAGCTAATCGAAGACCTAACAACCCCCAAATGGCAAACTAGGAACGGCAAGATCATCGTTGAGAGCAAGGAAGAGATCAAAAAACGGATCGGACGCTCTCCCAACAAAGGCGATGCAGCCGTATATTGGAACTGGGTTAGGAATAGAGATGTTCCATTAGTCACTAAGCAGAAGCCACAAGATATGGACCTTGAGCAACTAGCATGGCTGGAACAAGAGGGTGACTTAGAGCCGTGGAACTCGTCTACTGACGATGGGTCAGCTTATCACCAGATCATCAATGACTGACATTAAGCACGAACCAGTTACCTCTAGCAACGTCAAATCGGTTGGCTATGATCCGGCGGCAAAGACGTTCGCCGTGACGTTCCATTCAGGCTCGACCTATCACTATCACGGAATAACACCTGAACAGGTAAAAGACTTCCACGCCTCGGACTCTAAAGGCCAATGGGTCCATCAGCACCTTGTGAAGACAGGCCACAAGTTCACTAAGGTTTAACCCTCACAGAGTCTTATCATGGCTAAAAAATCCCATCCCGGTTTTGCCAAGGTACAGAGCAAAATAGAAAAGGAAGGCTACTCTAAGAAGGCAAGCGGTGCTATTCTAGCAGCTGCTACCCGTAAGGCGTCTCCTGAAGCTAAGAAAGAGAATCCACGCTTGAAGAGGGTAAAAGGTTAGTGGCTGATAGAATCACTACCAAGGCTTACTACGATCTTATGGATGGAATCGTAAAGCCTATCAATGACGAAGCCCCTTTAGCTCCTATGGGAGTCGTTGAGAGCATTGCGAGCCGTGCTAAGTGGGCATTAGAGCAGCATTATTTAGAGATTGAAGGTCGCCCAACCATCCCTGGCGGTTCGGCTTATCAGCTTGACGTGTTGCGATCATTATGTAGGGACTTTTTATCCTTATCAACGGAGCTAGCAATATGACCGTACCTCCTGTTACATCCACTGAAAGTAAGATCAAGGCCGATATAACTAGGCTAGAGGGCCAGATCACTAGAGCAGCTTCTAGAGTCTGGAACACAGTCGGTATCTCTAGCATTGCGTTGGTAGTAGCTGTCCTGGCTTTACTCAGGACATGTCATTGAGGTGGCCCTGGCAGATATGGCGTGATTACCGTCAAGCTCAGCGCCAAGCAGCTATAAACGCGGCCCTATTGAAGCTCCCAGAAGTTTCAGCGGCTATCAACAAAGCGTATGAGCGCCATTGGGTACAAATGGGTCAGCTTATGAATCAGACTCCTGGTCAGTCCCTTATAGTCAATTTGAGGGAAGACTGATGAAATGGCCCTGGGTGAGTCGCTCGCTATACGAAGAATCATGTAAGACTGTGCGTAATCTTGAGGACCGTATTGTTCATTGGCAGTCTGTCTTCCAGAGGGTCCATGATGAGAAGCACGAAGGGACTTTGGCGTATGCTGATCTACTCAATAAGTATCACGCTCTTAAGGTCCAAGGCGCAGTATCAGTTCCAGACTACGGCTATATAGAGCCACCCCTAACAGTAGATGAACAAGACGCGCTGAGAGCGCAGGAAGACGATGCTTAAGCCAGTACCAGAAGGACTCGTTGAGATTATCGTTCGGGATAGTGAGTGGTGCTCCCGACAACTCCTTAGAGTTGAAAGCCTAGACGCTATGGGACTACGTTTTGACCCAGCGATAAAGGCTGTTGCGAAGCAATTCGCTCAGAAAGCAGGGTACTTTGGAGATGCTTATTCCAAGTGGCAGGCAGAGAGGGAAGACGATGGTAACTAAACATTTAGTCCCTGATCCTGCCGCTGTAGACTGTACCTTCACTATCCCAGCCGACGTAGAAGAGTCCTGGCGTAACGGAGATAGGGACGCTCTAGCCCAAGCAGTAACCCAGATAGCCAGAGACGCAGCCACATTCTGTGCTACTAGGTACGAGCAGAACTTGGCTGGTGAACCCCATCCTTCAGATCCCCTTCAAGAGTTTCTGGACAGTTAGAATGAAACCAGCTCTGACACCCGAGGAATGGACCCGCTTTGACCGCGGTGAGAGAATCGACGTAGGTGACGGGCTTTCGTCGATTACTAATGCCTACTATAAACCCGGTCCAGAGATATGCCTCTGGGATATTGATAGCAGTGGCTATATCGGTTTCTCAGGAGTAGTCCGTCATAGGATAGCGGCCATGATGTTATCGGGGGAACCTGGCGGCTTTACCCAAGTGGACGTTGACATGCTGATCTGTGCAATGGACAAACTTGGCTTACAATTCCGCTCCCTGATAGAAAGAATAGAAGCCCTGCTCCCACCCACGCAGTAAATTGTAGGACAACCCCTCACCAGGAGATTTCAGATGGCAACCGAAGCAGAGATGAACAAGCCCCATACTAAGTCCTTCAAGAGCATTGAGGACGTTACCGGGGAACATTCCAGAAGTCCTAACCCAACGATCGGTAGTGGCAAAGGTTCTAGCCTACCTAAAGGGCTGGCACCAGACCCCAAGTTCAAGACCACTAAGTAAGTGGAAAGACTGTCTGAGCCGGTGTCCGGAGGACTCTTCAAGCCTCTGACACCGGCCAAGGCTCGCGTAGCTGAATGTGTAGCTGAAGGGCTTACCTATCCCCAAATAGCACAAAGGCTAGGGCTTTCACGCAACACAGTGCAGCATTACGTCCACAGTATCGCCCAGGTCATTGAGATACATGATCTACACCAGATGAAACCATATCGCAGAGTTCAGGTCTGGATGATCCGTATTAGGGCCGGAAAGGGCATTACGTAGGAGAAATTTTGCCCGATATTTGGGCTATAATGTCCCAAGTTATCGGTATTGATGCCGAAGTAGCACATGGCCCTGATTGTGGCTGTGACTATTGCCGAGAGATCAAGAAGCTGGCCCCAAAGTTAGCTAGTCCTGGCTGGGTCTGGCTGATGGGTATCCAGGCTGATAAACCCACCTTAGACATAAAAGAGCTTCGCGCCACAAAGAAAGAGCGCGTAAAAGTAGCCAAGGCCAAGCATAAAGCACACCTCCGACTGACTACTATACTATCAGGTGGCAGAGTCAGAACTAGGAAGGCTGCTTAGTTGCCTACTGTCCAGACCCAGAACGTCCCTAGCCGGGACAATGTAGCCGATCCAGCAGCCTCGACTCTGCATGGCCCTCCTGATAAAGCCGCTTCTGACCTAATCAAAGCACAGTACAGTACAGCACGATATAACATCCAGAGAGACTACTACTCTGGACTGTATAGATTCTGGTCACGCTCTATTCTTTTCCTATTAGGTAAGCAGTGGCTCCTCTGGAATAAGACGACTAAGCAATGGACGCCAGAAAAGAACGTCCCCAAATGGCGTCAGCAGCCAGTAACGAACCTAGTCTATAGGTTCTACAAGAACGCGCTAGCCAAGCTCACGAAGCAACGTCCCGCCTTTGACTGTGTCCCCCCGAGTGGCGACGCCGACGATCGTGCAGCCGCTGAGCTTGGCAATGCGCTCCTCAAATTCTGGTGGCGTTTACTCAAAATGCCCCAGTTTCTACAACGTTCTATAGGCTGGATGCTTTCGACTGGGAACGCTTGGGCTATGGTTGATTGGGACCCTGAAGCAGGCGTGATAACCCCTCTAAAGACCGCCTACACCCGTAAAACGGGCAAGAAGAACGATACTACAGGCGAGGACGAAGAAGAGACTATAGAAGGCGTACCAGCTGATAAGGACGGTGACCCGATCCTTAAAGACGACGGCAACCCTGATATGGACGCCGAGCCACATAAGATGGCCCAAGGTGAGATATCGGTACAGTTGATCTCTCCATTCTCAGTCAGGATGAACCCAGAAGCCGAGTCGGTAGAAGATGCGACTGAGTTCTATATCGGTACGATCAAACCCTCAGCAGTCTTCGAGAAACAGTGGGATATACCGCCTAGCACCCTTCCAGGCGTCGGGAATGATGAGCAAGTAACCATTATGGACATCATCTCGGCAGCTAGCACAGGTACCACAGGCGTTCTAGGCTTCTTTAATGGCTCTGACAACTCCATGGCCAAAGGCCAAAGGAGTATGGAGATCAGGTACTACGCTAAGCCTGACGACGATTACCCAGAAGGTAGACACTGGATCACAGTAGATGGTAGGATGGTCCTTCCAGAAGAGGAACTACCCAACGGATTCTGGCCTCCAATGGTCGTATACCAAGACCTAGCACCTCCAGGCCAAGCTATAGCCATGGGTCCAGTAGGCCAGCTAACGCCTATTGGAGAGGCGTATAACACGATCAACGGCAAGATCCAAGAGAACAACGTCACAATGGCTATGGGAGGAAAGTGGCTCCTCTCTCCTGAAGACAAGTCTCTAGCTATCGATTCAGACCCCGGCCAGAAGATCGTGTCAAAAGGATACGCAGCTGGCAAACCACCGATGCAGCTTGAGCCTAAGGGCTTACCTGAACAGGTCTATCAGGAACGTGAACGGATCATGCAAGACTTCCAGTTCGTATCTGGAATGTCAGAAGTTGATCTAGGCGGCAAGCCAGAAGGCGTAAGCTCAGGCCGTGGCTTCCTAGTCCTCCAAGAAGCTAGCGACTCAACGTGGGGACCGACTCTACAGAACCAAGAGTCTTTCTTAGAAGAGGTTGGCCGTAGGATGTTAGTAATAGCTCACAGGAAATACACCGAAGAGCGCACAGTCAAGATCGGCGGTGAGAATGGCGTATGGCAGTTCAGGGCCTTTAAGGGAGCTGATCTAACCGACTCTATGGAAGTGCAAGTACAGTCCGGTAGCTCCTTTCCGTGGTCCAGAGCAGCCCGCCAAGACACCGCTATGAGCCTGATAAGCTCTCTACCTGGCTTAGTGACAAACCCCCAGACAGGCGAAGTGGACGTGCAGAAATTGGGCAGATTGACCGACGTTGGCGGATTGGATGCCATCAGCCGTGAAGAAGATCCAGACTCAGACGAGATAGAGAGAGAGCACGCAGAGTTTGAGGACACTAAGTCTGAATATCCGCAGATCGGTATCTGGCAAGATCACGCTAAGCACCTGATAGGCCACGGCAACTTCTTCAAGCGTGATCGTGCAAGGTTCGATAGGATGCCCAAGGCACGTCAAGCTGCCTTTATACAGCACTATCAGGATACGATCCAGGCGATAGCTGAAGCAGTCCAACAGACTATGCCAAACGGCCCTCAAGGCCAAATGGGAGGGCCTCCTGGAGGCGGAGCACCACAGCCACAAGCAGGCGGCCCGATGCAACTGAACGCTCCCCAGCCTCCTATGCAAGCAGGACCACCTTCACCATCTGAGCTAACCCTCACCCCAGCCGATATGCGTTCGGCTGCTACATAACCCACCACCGGCCCCTTAATAGGACATTCCGATGCCAGACCAAATTGTAGATACAAGCCAGAGCCAAACACTCTTCGATAAACTGAACGCTTCGACCGTAGCTCTTGAAGAGACGGCAGAACAGGCCCCAGAAGTTGTCGAAGAAGAGAAGCCAGAAGAGGTTACTGAAACTCAGGAAGCCTCGGCCAAAGGCGAAGAGACAGAAGCAGCCAAGGACGATAGCGACGATACTGAAGAGACTACCGAAGAAACACCCTATTTACCTGAGATTGACGCCGAATTCCTAGCGTCAGTTAAGAAGTTTGGTGTTTCGGTAGATCCGACAGATGTTCCAGAAGCTGCACGACCCGCTTTCATACAGAAGCTCAAGCACATGGAATCTGCCTTCACTAAGGCAGTCATGGAGCAAAGGGAGTACAGGAAGGAAAAGGCCAACTTCGATGCTGATAAGCAGAGACTAGAGAAAGAGTTCGATAAGGTAGTAGCAGACCGATTGACCAAAGATCCCACGTTAGTGGACAAGATCAATGAAGAGATCGAGAAACGGAAACATCCGGCCTACGCGGAAGCTGTCGAGCTACGCCGCGACGCAGACCGGTTAAAAGCTGAGCGGGCAGCATTTGAAGCTCAGCAGCAGGACGCAGCACGAGAAGCCAGAGGCGAGGCACTGACCAACTACACGATCGGAGCCGCTAAACAAGCGGGTATTCCGTTCAACCTAGTTGAGAAGGCAGTAGCCTACGGAGTCTTAACCGCTGGCCAAGAAGGTCGGGAATTCACTGAAGCGGACATCGATGCGATAGTCGCGGATCACGCTAAAGTCTATACCCAGCACATAGCAGCCGTTAAAGGTGCCAAGACCAAAGAGTACGTGAAACAGAAGGTAGCTGACCGTGATGAAGCTAAACGTAGGGGATTGATGAAAGGCGGTAATGGGAGCACTGCGAACCCACCCAAAGTGGATATGTCCAAGCTCTCATTACAGGAAAAGATCAACGCTACGTTAGATAGTTACGCAGCAGCCTAGCAGTCTATAGCACAACCTGAGAGGGCATTTCGGCCCTCCAGGACAATCCAAGTTTGACCGATCCGGCCTAGTCCTTAAAGGATGTGGGCCGGTTTCGTTTCCAGAGGATCGAATTAAGATGGCCGACTACCAAGTCACTTCCGCAACGTTCGACGCGTTGCTCAAGGAAGACTATATCACGCAGGAGATCGTAGACGCGATCAATAAGGCGACAGTCTTCAAATCGAAGCTGACACGTACTCAGACAATCGACGGTCGTAGAGCGATTTACGCTGTCCAGGTTGCAGTCGCACAAGGCAACGGGTCACGTGCTGAAGGTGCCGCACTACCTAACTACGGTGCTGGACAGTTCCAAGACGCTATCGTTAATACTTTCAGTCACTATGCCCGGTTTATCGTGACTGGACAGGCTGAGGTATTCTCTAGCCGTAACGCTTTCGTTCAGTTCGTTGAACGGACGTTGAAGGACACGAAGGAAGGCTTGATGCTCAATATCGGGCGTCAGTCTTGGGGTGATGGGACGGGTACGATCTCTTTGACTAGCGGCTCGACTGCACAGGGATCTACGACCTTCACGGCGGGATCAGCTTACGGTGTGTTGTGGGGCTCAGTCTCGACCAACACGACCATGCTCTACCGTCCTGGCATGATCCTTCAGTTCGTGAACTATTCGACTGGTGCACCAATCACCACGAATGGTGGACAGGGTTATACGGTGACTGGCATTACGGGCACGACTATCACCTTTAGCCCGATGCTGGATGCCACGGTAGCGAGCGGATCGCGGGTGACGTTGGTCGGCTCCTACAACCAGGAGATGGAAGGCTGGCTCAAAATGGTTGCTACGGCTGCCTTTATGACCGGCAATACGTCAACCACACTCAATCTCGGTACCACGATCTACCACAACATTGACCGTAATACAGCAACGGTGTGGAACGGTAACGTGACTGACGCGGCCCAGGCTGCTCTATCCCTTACACTGATCCGTGCCATTAAGGACGCGCTCTTTGTGCGTGGTGGGTTGCCTGACCTCTGTATCGGGTCTACCCAAGTCGTTCGTGACTACGAGGCGTTGCTCACCCCGAACCAACGCTATGTCCCGGCAATCAAGCTGGAAGGCGGCGCAACGGCTATCGAGCATGACGGCCTACCGTTCACGAAGGATAAGGACGCACCGGCACAGGCCCTCAACTTGGTCAAGACTGACGAGATCCGTTGGGCACAGCGTAACGATCCTGACTTCATCCGTCAGGGCGACCAGATCCTACAGAAGGTTACAGGCTACGACATGAAGGAAGCAGTATTGCGTTGGTACGCCAACCTGGATACACCAGAGCCACGCTACCAAGCAATGCTGTACAATTTATTGGTAGCGCCGTAATCACTGCTCTTATCCGTGGAGGGGGTCACACTGGCCCTCTCCTTTCCTTCTTTCTTAGGTAACCCTCCATGAGTATTCAAGCTACAGTTCAGACTGCGTCTATGGCGGCACGGGACGAACTACGTGTTGCATATAACCAGTTAGCGCTTCTTATGGCTAACCAGTCGTTTACTAACGCGGCTATTGCCACCGCTACGGTGACTTCACAGGTAAAAACCACAGCGACGTTGACCTATTGGATTGATGGGTCGTTTGCTACTAACCTATCGGCTACCGACAATTTCTGGACGTTGGCTGGTACGACTGTGGCGGCTTCTTCGTGGCAGAAGTACATGTTAATGGTCAATAGCTCTGGTACGGCTAGTGTCCTACAAGGCACCCAGTCTACGGTATCGGCTGCCGCTGTCCAGCTTCCATACCTGCCACAGAGCCTTACTTGTGTTGGTGTGTTGACGGTTGCGACGGATGCTACCCATACTTTCGTTCCTGGGACCACCCTTCTAGGTGCGACAGGTATCACGGCTACTTATGTCAACGGTGTCGATCCAACCTCGATTACCGTCATCAAGATCGGCCAGTAACACTGATTCATTCACTCCTGGGTGGGTCAAACTGCCCAGGAGTCATACAACCTTATGAACTCACTCGACGATCAAATAGCCTGGACCGGGCGCTTTAATAGCTCAGCACCACAAGATTGGGAGCTTGAAGTACTACCAATCCAGACAGCGATCCAGAAGATGGACGGAAGGCTACGCATCATCTGGAACCCCAAAGCCTTCCTAGCCTGTCCGGGCGTCCAAGATGTGTACGGTCGAATCACTAAGCCAATAGAGTACGCTGGACGTTGGCAGGTGGTCGTTAAAGGCGCTCTGGACGGTGAGGATACCATGATCCTACAACTAGGCTCAGAATCCGATCCTAAGAAGCCATACAGGGCCGTAGGATGGTGGCTAGTCGATTATCTCCAACAGGTCGATACGGCTAACAGGCATCAAGCTGAAATGATGCAGAAGATGTTGGACGAAGAAGTGAAAGCCCAGCAAGCAGCCAAAGAGAAGGAACAGGCATCCAGGTTAGAGTATCTAACTAAGCTCTATACTGACCACTGCGGCATCAAAGCGCTGCAATTCACCGGGGCTAAGTTCGCTCCACCAAGGAGTCTATATGTTGAGTGATTTCCACGTTCATAAGCTGGACCCGACCGACAAAGAGAAGGTCATCACAGTACCAGGAACAGTCAAAGACTGCCCTGAGTGCACCCCACGAACACCAGTAATCGAGGAAGACGATGACGATCCTACCTGGAAGGCTAAAGGGTGGAGTAAACCAGGCCGTAAGCCTAAAAGCGTTACTGAGGAAGAGTAGTAGCTAGATGGCTTTGAACGTCACAGTAGCACAGATAGTAGACCAAGCGAGGATACAAGACTCTCGCTTTTTTGATGTCACTATCCCAGACGGCGCTTTAGTCTTAGAGATCAACAGAACCCAAAGAACTCTACTACTCAAGTACGCCGACTCAATCCAAGGTCTACTAGACCAAAGCCTCCAAATAGCTACCCAAATCAACGGGAACGTCGTAGGAGTAGACGGTTCAGGTAACCCGTACTACCTAACTACACCAGGCCAAGGCTGGGCAGTATCAAACGCTGGGACACTGACTAATCCGATTCCCTACGTTGATTTCAGCCAGCCCCAGATCGCGCTAGACCCGTTCGGTATGAATGGTGGTACACCAGGCTTCCCTCTACCGTCTGACGTAATCAAGATCATCCATGTAGTAGGAGTCTACCAGGATGGTACCTCTTGCGATATTGATGTCATTCCAGAGAAGTCTAGGAACTTGACCAACACGCACAACCCAGCGGCTTTCCTGAATGGCAATAGGATGGTCCCAGTCCGTGATGGTAGCCCGCTAGGACCCACAATCTGGCAGGACCTATGGAACTCTATCACCTCAGTCACAATGACTTGGATAGGCGTCCCTACAGTCGCTGTACTTACTGACATTATCGAACTACCTGTAGTACTCCATGACGCCCTAGTAATGGCTATAGCGAGTCTATTGGCGCAGGGAGTAGCCGGTATGGCGATGCCAGAGAAAGCAGCTTGGGCAGCCAAGAAGAACGACGCAATCAACATGATCGCACTAGCTGGTACTGATATGCTAAACGAACTGATTCAGAACACTATTTTATTCCGCGAGTGACGCACTAATGGCCACACCAGGAACAGCAGCCGCGCCTTATTTAGCCATAACGACTAACTTGGCGAATGAGAATCTTGATACTTGGGTACCACCTGGTCGTACTACGACGAATGTCCCAGCCTATCTTGCGAATAACGCGGTATTCAACGTTAAGGACTTCGGGGCGACTGGAAATGGAAGCACAGATGACACGGCAGCTATACAGACTGCTATAACGGCTGCTGGACCTACAGGCGGTATAGTATTCCTGCCTGTCGGCATTTATGTAGTGTCAAATCAGTTGATACTTCCTACTGGTGTGTCTTTAGTCGGAACAGGGATGGGTGCAGCAAGCACAAATGTCTGTCGCCTATGGTGGACAGGAACAACCGGGTTCTGTGTGAAGGCTGGTAATACCGCCGGAACTCTCTCTAGTGGTATTCGGATAGAGAATCTTGGGATAAACATTACTACCTCTACCGCATCTGGCATATGGCTCTATGGGGCTAGAGATTGCCAATTCCGTAATGTCTATATTGAAGGACAGCCAGGTACGACAACATCAATCGGTGTTCAGATTGACGGCGCAAATATATCGGCGTTCTTCAATCTCATGGAGAATGTCCACTGTAACCATGTCTTTAAAGGTTACGTACATACCACAACAGGTACCACGCAACCAACCCAGACGACAGGCATCAACTGTAGTGCGATCTGTGATAGTACAGCTGGGTCTATGGGCTTGGATGTTCAGAATGTTGGTGGTGTAGGTTGTGGTGATGGTGTGCTGTACGTTGGCGGCGATTGGGAAGCGTGTGCTATTGGTGTGCATCTCAATGGCGGTGGTACTACCTTGCTGGGCTGTCGGTTTGAAAACCTCCATACGAATGTAGATGTGCAGTTTGATACCCTGGCGCGCAATAACCAGATTATCGGCGGATCGCAACTTTATACACTCTTGGATACGGCGGCTAGTCGCACCAACCAAGTCATCGGCGTTCCGAAAGACGAGGTTGGTATTGTATCGCAAGTCAACTTGCTTGATAGCGTCGAGATTAGAGGTGGGAATCTAGGTGTAGGAGTTGCCCCCAATACATCGAATCATATCTTACTATCTGGGGCAACTACCACAGGAACTACACAGCGTGGTATGACTGTCGCCCTGACTAGCGATGGTACTGATACCACGGCACTAGAAGGAATTTACGTACAACCTGTAACGGCGGCTGCATCTTATACTGCTACGACTGTGCGGGGAGCACATATCGGTAATGCTACAGTAGGTGCTGGATCGGCTATTACTACACAGGTAGGTATAGAAGTTGATTCCCTAACAAGTGGTAGTACGAATTATGCTATCAGGACGAATGGAGGGTTGCACTTATTTAGCGGAGCGGTAACTATCGGATCAGGTGGCGCAGCTATTACCGGTAACTCGACAGTTACCGGCAGCCTAGCAGTCAGTACCGGGTTCGGTGCTAATGGCGCTACTCCTCAGACAGCCTATGCTTCAGGTGGTGCTGCACCAGCCGGAGGTACAGGAGCTACAGCAGGCGCTTACGATACATCTGCACACAGAGACGCGCTAATAACGCTTGTTAATAACATGCGTACAGCGTTAGTAAACGCCGGAATTATGAGCTAATGGCAATAGCTCAAGATCTCATTGAGGCGGCTTATGCGTCCTCAACTGCTAATGACCCAGGAAAACTTAGTTTAGACAACGAGCTGTACAACCATCTCAACCGCACATTCCAACTACGTTATGCACTCTGGTCTAAAGCAGTAGGTGATACAGCCTCTGATGTACCACTAACACTGACATTCAGCGGCACACCTCCTACTATACCCTTACCTACTGACATCATAGACATCGACCGACTAGAGATTGCAGGCACCAAAGCCTACCTAATCCCGATAGCCGAGAAAGAACGTAGCTGGCATCTAGCACCCTCAGTCTACCGTCAAGGTCTATCGTTAGTGAGTCGTGGACAGACAGGCGACCCTATCTCTGGCACCACAATGACACTCTGGATAGACGACGCTCCGGCTACACTATCTAGCCTATCCTCAGTAATAGACATCCGCTTCCCAGTACGCTTCCATAAGCTCTTGATACTCGATCTTGCACTGTACCTCGATACGAAGGATGAAGGTAGAGACCCAGCCCAACACCAGAAGCTGGCAGACGAATTTCAGGCTGAGCAGAGCATGTTTGAGGCTGTACTCTCGATTACTGATCCAGTGAAGCGCGAGGCGATGGTGAGACAAAACATTATCTAATGCCTACTCTACACATCCCAAATTTCGGGGGAGGCACAGTCCTAGCAGGCTCTAGCGACGCCCAACAAAGCAATGAAATCATCCAGGGTGACAACGTAGATATTGGCTCACGCGGTCAGCTAACCACTACTGGTGGCATCTCATCCTATGGGATGGTACTAGACGACACTCAAGGATCACCCCAACCTGTCCCACAAGTTTACGGTATAGGTCCAGCTTCATTTGCTCAAGGTACTACAGCCTTCGCAGTATCAGGTGGGTTAGACAGTAGCTCGGTAGCTAGATATATCACTCAGCAGTTCGCACCTAACTTCACAGCAAACGGGACTGGTACTACACTAGGTCTTGCAGGAGCTATAATACCAGGCCGTAGTGCAAATGGCGCTATAGTCACCTTCGCTACTTTCCCATATGTAGATAGCCTTGGTATCCAGCGCAGGCCCTTATTCTTTAATGTCGGGGCTAGAGGAGTAGATGCTCCAAGGACTGCGCCAGGACTTTACGTAGCAGCCTATCAAGGTGGTTTCATAGTAGTGACTGGCTTCACACTACTTGCTGGACACACTAATACCTACGACGCAGCTCTAGTGACTAACCCAGGAGCCGGTGTAGTAGAGGATGGCGTACGAGCTCTTACTCCTGTCACCTCAATAGCTTTAGTAGAAACCACCCCAGGCAGCTTCTTCTATTCAGCTGGCTTACTCTACGTTCACGCCTCGACTGGAATACCGACTTCTCACGTCTACACAGCAGCCAACGGCTCGACCAACTACGCCCAGTCCCCAATCTCACTATACGACGCGCTAGGGACGGGTAATGCGGGTCAGTACCCTAACGGTACCCACGCCGTACAACTCTATTTTAGGGGCATTGCAGGCTATAATAACACCCTGTTTGGCTGGGGATTCGATAACTCTGACCCGCTCTATGGCGATGGACCTGCACGACTCATGTTCAGTGCGGTCGGTAACCCCTATATGTGGGGCAATGACAACCTAGCCGCAGTAGGAACAGATCGCCCATTTAGTGATACTGACGCTATCACAGTAGGGTCAGCAGGCGAGGCTATCGTATCATGTATAGCAAGTCATGGAAAACTATACATAGCTACTAACCGAGGTCTACATTATCTCTCAGGCTATGGCCGAGATTCCTGGCAGACAGACGGTACTACCGGAGTAGCCCAGAGCCTTGACGTAATAGGCCCTAACGCTATGATCGAGGGACCGGATGGACTTCTATACGGAGTCTCCTCTAGAGGCCTCTGGCGGCTCAATACGATCAGCTATTTCACGGTCCCGGTAGAGCATCTATACCGTAAGCTCATCAAGTTCGACGGTACGAGTCCAGGATATTGGGATTATATCACGACCAACCCAACAGCCGGAGCAGGCTACCCAGGTATGTCGAACGCTGACCTAGTCTGGATGTACAGCGATGTAACTAACATGCAAGTCTGTACTGTTATTCCCTTCTGTAACTTAGACGGTAGTGGGAATGGTACAGTGATCATCAAGTACCACACGGAAAGCGGTGGGTTTACTAGACAGTTTATATCGCCGAATAACGTCTCGTTTACGGCAGGTGCAGTCTTCAAGCGTACCGCGATCAACCCAGCCGTAACAGTCTTTGGTGATTCAGGAGGCGGTAATGGCTTGACAGTACGCCAGTATCCTCCCCTTAATCCATCGAACACCAACACGAACGGAGCTATAACATTCGGTGAGTACGCCCCGTTTGGTCCAGACGGTGAGGGAGTTTGTCGGGTCTGTTACCTAGTCCTTTCATGGGTACCTGACGCTCTACCAATAACAGGCACGATCACTCCATCGGTAGACCAACGAGTCTTCGCCACTGTGAACCTCACTATTTCGCCCATAATGCCCTCCAGTCCGTCTGATGGTGACATTTGGGTAGATACGTCAGGCACAGACCCAAACTTGGGCAACGCGACTTCAGGGGCCATTGTAGTGGCATTAAACGACTACTTAGTGAAGACCTGGAAAGCGTCGTGGTCTACTTGGTGGATTGTGCCTAGATCAGGTGGTGCTAAAGGCTCTAGGAACGGGATACCGATAGCGTTTACTGCACAGAGAGGTACTAGAGTTAAACTCGCACTAACATTGAGTGCCGCAGATAAGGTGCAGGTTGAAGGGCTAGGACTCGATCCATCTGTGATTACACAGGCAGCATAGAATGGCTGATAGCTCACCTACAGGTAGTTTCCCGATCGGCGGTAAGATTGGAGCCGATGACCAACAAGCTAGGAACCGCACACACCAACATTACACGTTCTCAGCTAAAGGTGACGGTACGACTAAGCTATTCCCGCTCGGTAAGACGCCCTCTAATAGCTCACAGCTTATGGTCTATGTATCAGGCTTGAGGATGACAGCTAGTAATAGAGGTACCCCGAATGACTACACGATTGTAGGTTCTACTGTGATGTTTGCGACTGCGCCAGCTAATGCGGCTCCGATAACCTTTGACTTGATATCTAGCTGATGGGTATTTCATGGATACCGGCTGCGATAGGTGCCGCAGATTCGATTGCTGGGATAGTACAAGGGAACCAGACGAAGCAACGTAATAAGGGTGCAATCTCTCAGGCGTATCGTACCAACGTAGCACAGACGAACTTACAACAAGCCAACACACGCGAAGATAGCAACGAGTCTCTAAATGCGCGT
>Ga0210386_10002258_pt1 | contig 16733 bp, 16 predicted proteins | sample IncBWH32OmetaG_FD_160091 | JGI IMG/M metagenome (GOLD analysis project Ga0210386, IMG submission 160091) | Forest soil microbial communities from Barre Woods Harvard Forest LTER site, Petersham, Massachusetts, United States - Inc-BW-H-32-O ... | reverse complement strand
ACAAAGAGCCCGAAGTGGTTATGACCCACTCGGGAATAACGGCGGATGTTCTGGGGGCAGGGCTTGATCGAATTCCGCATGATAAACAAGGCGCGATCCTAGCCGAATTTCCGCGCCTGGCACTTAAAGACCGATTTAAAGAGTGCCTTTGCAACATCGCTCGTCGGAAGCCGGAGTCCACCTTTGACAACATCGCTCGGGATTTCGGCGTTCGATATGTCGAGGGGTACACATCCCCCAACTTTGCCGATGTCGTCGCGAATGCACCATTTTCCGAATAGAGGAGAGGTCATGACAAGAGATCGCATCCAACACGTGCTCAACATTATCTACGAGAAGGTCTTCAACCTAGGCCAAGCCGACCTGTATCCGGGTCTCGTGAGCGGGCCATATCTCCAACACAACCCGCTTTTCCCGAATGGGCTCGATGCCATCGTGGGCTACATCAAGCAGGCCGGGCGCATACCCTGCGAGGTCAAACGAGTCGCCATCGACGGCGATCTGGCTTTTGTACACGTGCGCTACTTGGACTGGGGAGGCAAGGAAACCGCGGGTGTTGACATCTTCCGCTTCGACGAGACCGGCAAAGTTGTCGAGCACTGGGACGTGCTGCAGCCCGTACCAGCGTCCTCGAACAACGCCAACACGATGTTCTAGGAATTACAAGCCTTCTTGATTTCTCGGGCGGAATCCTGAACTCGAACCGGGAACTCCCGTGTGGATTCCGGGACATTAAAAAAGTTCGCCGGCGCTTACCTGAACCAGGTTTAAAGGAGTAACAGGCAGGCGTGCCCAGCCATCGGCCTGGACGAATTCCCCTAAAAAATTCGGATGGTTGCAGGGTGCCGGGAACTCGTTCACAGGAAAGAACAATTGATTGCAGAGGCCTGATTTGAACCAGCGGCGATGGACGCGATGCATGTAGCTCCGCCGATAGCCCCGCCAATTCACCGTAGAGGTAGCGGTTTTCCAAACCGCCGCCGACTCAAAGATCGAATCTCAGTTCGAACAGCTTTTATCTGCGTGACATTTGCTGTGACATCGCCACAGGAAACAATCTACATTTCAGCCGAGTAACACGACGCCCGTCGGGCGGTCGCTTCAGCCGAGCGGGCGGGTGAGAAGGAGACGGCTGCGGGGTATGAAGCCGCTGCAGCCCTGCGCGAAGCCCTTTTCGGCAATGCGGCGGAGGCTCGTCAACGAATTGTGGCGGCGCTAAGGCTCTCAAGAGGTCGGGACGTGCAGTATGGAGCGGCGCTCGCGCTCGCCTTCGCAGGTGATGGAGCCCAGGCGGGAGCAATGGCCGATGACTTGGGTAAGCGCTTCCCGGAGGACACGCTGGTGCGCTTCAATTACCAGCCAACGATCCACGCCCAAATCACGCTGATTCGCAACGATCACGCAAGGGCACTCGCGGTTCTTCAACCGGCCTCAGCCTACGAGCTGGAACACCGACAGATCGTGTTTCGCCCGCTTTATATCCGGTGTATGTACGCGCGCAAGCGTATCTGGCCGCGCGTCAAGGCAGCGAGTCTGCTGGCGAGTTCCAGAAAATCCTGGACCATCGCGGCGTTGTGGTCAACGAACCAATCGGCGCTCTCGCACATCTCGGCCTGGCTCGAGCCTTTGCCCTGAGAGGAGACACCGCCAAGTCCCGTAGCGCGTATCAAGATTTCCTTACGCTCTGGAAAGACGCCGACGAGAACAAGACGCCGCGTTCTCGGCTATTCCTGCGCTGCGATTCCTGATCGCCAGAATTCCTGGCCTGGACTGCCACTTCGCATCGGCAGTTTGTTTGGCTTTTTTGGCTTTCTTGACTCGCTTAACTTCTGACACTTCCCAACCACTATTCGACCAAAAAAAATCAGCGACTTACAGCTCCGCAGATTTGGCTGAGTGCTTGCCTATGGCCCACGCGTGCGCAAAAGGCAATGTTGAATGACTCAGGCCCACACGAGGGGTGGAGCACCATGCGGGATCGAGTTCTGAACAACGTTGGCAAAAATCCGCCAGCAAACGTTTGAGATTCGCCTCGAACGTGGCGGAGTTCACGGTTGCGAGCTGGACGATCCCGCATCATTGGGGTTCAGGTAAAGCAAGACGAAAAGCTCATGATTAACCAGGACCAATGCGACTGGGACGCCCTTAGCATACGTCCTTCTGATATTTTCAGGGATCGCGCCGATAAGGTGGCCTTCTTGAAAGGTGACGAAGAGGTGCCATTCGCACAGGTGGCGCGTGCGATTGATTTGATGCGCGGAGCTGGCGATCGATCACGTGGGCCCGATCACGCCTCGGTACTCAGGACAGTGCCATTCGGATCGTTCTCATGTCGAGAAACATCCGTTGAGGGCCACTCTCGGCGGTGCCCGCCAGAGCGACGAAACCATAGCGCGCATACCAATCGACCCGGTCCCGATATGCGTCCGTAATAATGCAGCGGCATCCCACATCGTCTGCAACTCGAAGTGCGATTATGAAGGCTTCGGAAATGAGGGCATGCCCGAGGCCCCTTCCTGAGAATCGCCGATCTACCGCAAGGCGTGCGAGTAAGATTAGCGGCAAGTCGTATGGCGGAAGCCCGCGCACATATTTCTTCGGGAAAGCGTCTCGTGGCACACTCGCTGTCGCAAGAGTGAAATATCCAATCACGCTGAGCGCAGCCTCCTCATCGAGCGCCACATAAGTTACTCCGATGGAGCTTTTCTGCTGATTCGCCCAGGCATGACGCTTGAGATAGTTGTTAAGCGCCTCATCGCCGCAATCGAAAGCCGCGACTTCATCCTGCTCTTCAATCCGACGTATGAGAACAGCCACTCAGCGTCTCATTGCCCGGATGAGAGTTTCCGTTGGATTAGCGGGTTCTCTCGATGCGAGATCGGCAAGACTCTCTAACTCGCGGGGTGTCCAAGGAATCTCCACACGTGGGAGTACAAGCTCAGGGGCGACACGCTCCAGGCGCGGAAACACCAATTCCTTTCGCTCACCCGTTTCAGTTTCACTAAAAATACGATGGCCGCGCTTTCTTTCCCAAACCGCCCAGCGGAACAATGCCAGGGCGTCAGAAAGAAAATCCGTGTTGCTGGTAAGCTGCAACTCTTGCTTTAGACCGCGGACCATGCGGTCTTCGGCAGGAGCCAAATCAGCCTGAAACTTTGACTTGCGCGTAGCCCGTTCGGGTTGCGGCTGTTTTCTAATTTGCTTCGTTTTTAGCGTCATCGTTCGATGATCCTTTTACAATCCGGAATAACTCTCATGCTACTAGATGCTGACCTAGAATTCGAGTCTTTTTGTTGGAGCCGGCCACCCTAAGATTCGACTCGTGACCCACGACAAATCTCGGTGTATCGCCTCATGCGATATCCGCGTTTCAATCCTCACGCCCTCACGAGCGTGAGCACAAAGCTGCATGTGTGCCCGAATTTTTGTCTCACTAAAGGGGTGCACCCCAAAAACATGGGAACAACTTGGGAACAAATATTGCCGAATACGGTGCAAAACCGTGATGCATAACGTAGGAAAATGCTAGACGAACCAGCTACGTAACGTTTCTGCTCTTGCCTTGGGCGCAGGAGGTCTGGAGTTCAAATCTAAACGCCCGACCACTCACTCACTGTTCTTTCAATTCACTCTTGTTGAGCGAGTTGCACGGGAGCCTGCATTGGATCCATCATGATCCAAACACCCTTGGATCCAGACCCAAGCCGTCCGCTATGCGTAACCGCGCGTGGCACGTCGTTCGTACGCAAGAGCCTCGAGCAGTTTTTCGGTCGAGAGCGTATTTTCAGCAGGAAGCGTTAGTTGCGGCTTGAGACGCCTCAGAATGTCCTCCGCCATGCGGAAACGGACGTTCGGTTCGAGGTCGAATCGCCGGTTGAGAAACGAGTCGATCAGCGCGCAATCCTCCGCAGAGAGACGAGTGGAGCCAAGAGGCGCAAGATTGGAAAATCTAAGATCCTGCTCGGGATGCCAGACAGGTCTCATGTCAGCAAGTGACGATTCGCGAACGACGAGCGACCCCACCAGCAAATCGCCGAGACGCTTATTTTCTTTGGTAAGAATTGCGCTCAAGACTCCTACCGCGTAAAGACTCGGCATCCAATCCACAATCCTCATCAGATTTCGGCCGATTGATTCAGCAGGCGTAAGCGGGCGACCCGAATCCTTGATGACGCGAATTTTCGTCCAGCGTTTTCCCGGCGTTTGTCCATTCCAGATGATCTCGAACACCGCGAAGTAACCAAAATAGAGCAGAAAGTAAAATAGGATCAGAAGTGCGGCGCCCCACACAGAAAAGTTCGGCCAGAATTTCGACAGCCCAGCTATGCTGAATCCGCCGCCGATGCCAACAACCAAGCCAACTGCGATCTGAATAAGCGTATCGAGCGCCAGAGCGATGAACCTGCTGCCGATTCCGGCGACTGCAAAATCTAGCGCAGTTTGCTCCGGAGTTTCGATGGTAAGCTTGTCGACAAATGACACTTGAGGATTCTTGCCGTCGAGCAAGTTCGAAGACATGATCACCATCCGTTGGTTGGAAAAGCGAAAACCGTACTGGGCTCGTCTCGACCAATTGGTGCAGCAATCCAGCCGTGGGATCGCTGCGCTCAGCCATAATGAGTTGAAGGAACTGGGCCTATTATATCGCCAAACCGCGTCGGATCTTGCGGCGGTGCGCGACGATGTTGGCAATCGGCAACTGACCGTTTACCTGAACCAACTCCTTGGACGCGCTCACAACCTGATTTATATGGGACACAAGCCCAAGGTGAACGCACTCGTTCGCTTCTACCGCGATGCGTATCCGCAAGCGTTCCGTGAAACGCTGCCCGAAACTCTTCTGGCAACCGCCATAGTTCTAGTCACCGCAGTCGCCGGATGGGTACTGACACTAAGGAATCCCGCGTTCGCCAACCGCCTGCTCGGCCCACACATGATCGAGACCATCGAGCAGCAGCACATGTGGACAGATTCAATCGTTACCATCAAGCCGTTAGCGTCTTCCGGAATCATGACCAATAATCTTTCCGTCGCGTTCAGCATGTTCGCGCTGGGAATCACTGGAGGTCTGGGAACGATCTGGATGCTGTTGGTGAACGGACTGCTGTTGGGGGTGATCGGGGCCGCCACCGCGCGTGCGGGGATGGCCTTACAGCTGTGGAGCTTTGTAGCGCCGCACGGCGCGTTGGAGCTGCCCGCAATCTTTATCGCTGGAGGCGCTGGATTGGAAATTGCACGCGGACTTCTCTTCCCCGGCCTGCTTTCTCGGCGTGATTCGCTTGAAAAAGCAGGAGGACGAGCGACGCGGCTTCTGCTGGGCACGATCCCCATGCTGATCGTCGCGGGCGTCATCGAGGGATTTTTTTCGCCGAGCTCGGCGCCAATGGCAATGAAGTTCGGCCTCGCCGCAGTGCTTTTTGCGGCCTTGATGACGTACCTCTTTTTATTGGGACGCTCGCCAGCGAAAGCCGTTACAGCAAATTTCTCTCCTTGATGTCCAAGTACTGATTAACCACCGCGGATGCCAGCAGCCCGGGAATGAGCTCGAAAGCAAAAACGCCGCGCTGGCGAAGCCCGCGCAAAAGCAAATCACGACGGTGGGCGATTTCGAGTGCAGCCGCGTGCCGGTACATGTCCGTGGTCGTTTCTGGAGTGGCTTGTGCTAGCACCGTAAGATCGGGTTGACTCATGGCGCTGAAAACAACTAGATGGCGCCGCGTAATCTGCATGGCATATTCAATCACTTCCGGCATGGTTGGCGTCTCGGCGAAATCTGTAATCCACACCACAAGGCTGCGCCTGTGTTGGCCCTCCAGAAGCGCGCGTGCCGCGCTCGAATGGTCTGCCTCGGAAGCTTCACCCCGAACCTGTGAAAGGCTATCAACAATTGTGCGAAGGTGTGTAGCCCCACGGCCCGCAGCTACTCTCTGTTGAACGGACCGCCCATACGCGAGCAAACCAACCTTGTCGCCACATTGCGTCGCCACCTGCGCGAGCGACAGTGCGGCATTGACCGCGTAATCGAGCTTGGAAAGCCGCAATTCGGTGCCCTGCTGCTGAACTTGCGCGCGAAGTAGGCGTCCCGCATCGAGCACGACCCACACCACCTGGCTGCGCTCAATTTCGAAAACACGGGTTGTCAGATTGTGGCGGCGAGCCGTAGCCGTCCAGCAAATATCACGGAGATCGTCACCCTGGCGATAATCGCGCAGGCTCTGGAATTCCCGCCCTTGACCGCGCTGGCGCCGCCTTCGTTTTTCCATTTCAACTTGCTTGCTGCGGATCAGGTACAAAGCGTGCTGCCGAGCCTGCTCAAGATCCGGAAGCACGCGAACTGTCTGGGAGATCTCGGCGACAGCCCAACGCTCGGCAAATCCGAACAGCGTTTGATAGCGCACGAATAGACGGCCCATCCGAACGTCGCCACGTTCGCGCGGCAAAATCGGGTAGTTCGTTTGCTCTTTACCTCCAGGAGCGACGACCATCTCCCGTACCGGGGGACCATCACCAAAGGAAGTTGGTGTTTCGTCAACCAAGCCACACCGAATGGCGGCGTTGCCGAAATTCTCAACCGCGACCGACACGTCAGACGCCGTCGCAAGTGAGGGGGAATGTTCCCAAACGCGGGATGCTTCGATCTGTCGTGGCCCGGGAAGACGAATAAGATCGACGACGAATGCCGCAACTACAAAGAAATCCCATAGGAAGAGCGCGGCAATCATTCTCGGCGACCACCATGCCGGCACGACCCACAGCACCCCTAACAAGAGCGCCACAAAGAAGCGCGGACCGAAGCCGAATGGCAATTTGCCGAAAGGCACCAGGCGCGCTGCCGCTTCAGGCGGGGCGAAGGGACGCCGCTCGTTCATCGCGATGCTCATCATTTCCGTGCGACTCATTTTGGCACTTCGACGGCGCTGATTACTTGCTTGATGACCTGATCCGAGGTCAACCCTTCAAGATCCGCTTCGGGTTTGAGCAAGATGCGGTGCCGCAGCACCGGGAGTGCCGCATTTTTTATATCGTCGGGCAACAAATAGTCGCGCCCGTCCATTCCCGCCAAGGCGCGAGCCGCGAAGAAGAGTCCGATCACTGCGCGCGGGCTCGCTCCGAGAGAAATTGCGGGCCAATCGCGAGTGCGTCGCGCGATTGAAACTACATAAGAGCGCAGCGCCGGTTCGACTTGCACATTCGCGATCTCCTGCCGTGCCGCCGGAAGCAGCGCGAGATCGAGAGGCGAGAGTTCAATTTCGTTCACTCGTCGCGAGTCAAATCCTGTCTCGTATCGCGAGAGAATTTCGACCTCGTCTTCTGCGGACGGATAGCCGACGTGAATTTTCAACAGGAACCGATCGAGTTGTGCTTCAGGCAGCGGATACGTGCCCTCGAACTCAATTGGATTCTGCGTGGCAAACACCGTGAAGTTTTCGGGCAACGGATACCGAACGCCGTCGATCGTCACCTGACGTTCCTCCATAGCCTCAAGAAGCGCTGCCTGCGTCCGCGGCGACGTGCGATTAATTTCATCAACCAGAAGCAAATCCGTGAAAACGGGCCCTCGATGCATCGAAAATGTGTTCTTGCTCAAATCGAAGACGTTAGTTCCGGTCACGTCGGACGGCATCAGATCGGCCGTGCATTGCACGCGCTGAAAGCCCAGACCACAAATGCGCGCCAACGATTTTACGGCCAGGGTTTTCGCGAGGCCCGGAACGCCTTCCATCACGGCGTGGCCACCGCACACCAGAATGAGCACGAGTTGATCCACAACCTCCCGCTGCCCGATGATGACCTTTGATAATTCGTTGCGAACGTGCGCTGTGAGCGCGGAAAGGTGTTGCACGGTTAATTTTTCTCCTGGTGGAATCGCGATCGAACTTCGAGTCTTCGCGCGTAGCGTTCTAAATCTTGCACCAAATGGAGAGCTTCGCGAGACCGCATCTTTGTGGTACGGCTTGCGGTCGCCGCGCGGCCCAGCACGTCTTCCGTTTGAAAGCTCTTCCAGCCCAGACGCGCCTCCGCGGCTTGAGACAACTCTGCGTCGGGCGTGTCACTCGGCAATCCCAACTGCTGCGCAAGCAAATAACGAAGCCTCAGGTGGGAAACGGAAACCGCCGCAGCACCCGCTCCCGCGCGCTCGTACAAGCCACCGAGAGTATCCACAAATTCCAGCGGCGACAACCTCGAGACCACGGGCTGGCGATACACCGGACCGCTACGCCGGCCGAACGTAAAAATCACCGCAACGACGACCAATCCGATTTGCGTCAGACCCCACCTCAATGATGTCTGTCGCGCGTAGCTCCAAAGCGAACTGCGCTGGCCGTGAAAATATTCATCCCAATAAATCCGGTAAGGACGGCCTGCCGACCAGTTGGAAACGGAGTTCAGAAAGAAGGCGAGATTATCATCCCGTGGAATTCCCGCGTTCGTAAGCGGCGTCGAGCCCGCCCACCAATATATTTTTCCATCCCCGAGGCTCCACGAAACAACTGCGCGTGAATCGGCATCGCCGTACAGCGCAAGCTGTGTTTCGTTGAGCTGGCCCCAATACGCCTGTGGCTGAAGGGTGATATGCAGCGCGTCTTGATCCACGCTGCTGGGAAGGTTAGGCGAATAGGAAACCCACTTGGGATCAGGCGGGATCCAGGAAATATTCGCGTCTGGGAAAAAGCTGGAGATATTCGATCCGGTGAACAACACGTGCCCGCCGTCATCCACGAAATCGATAATCGCCTGACGTTCCTTCTCTGTAGGAAGCTGGGTCGGGTCCGCAAGGATAAGCAGGATATTGCTCTCATCGGTCGGAAGCTCGGAGGGCGCGTCCTCCCAACGGTGCACCGGATACCGCAGTCGCGAAAGCAGCACGTAGGCGGCTTCGGCGCCGGCTGGCTGCGTCGAATACGTCGAAGGTACCGGCGACGTCGCTTGATCTTCTGGCGGCGACAGCGCCACCGAAGCTCCAAGCATCAATAGCAGCAATACGCCACCGATGATCAGGAGCTTGCGGTCAGAGCCCGCTATTCCAAGGGGCATCCGAGCGCCTCCAACTGGCGGAGCGAATCGCTAAAGTCTTCAGGCCTGGCTTCTCGTTTCGCGTACCAAATCCGCTCCATTCGCGACGTTAACGCTGCGAGTGGTTCCTTGTAGCTCTCCCGCGAATCAACTGCTGCGGAACGCGGTGCCTTCACCAGACGAAGATATTCCCGCGGCGTCTTGGTGCGGTCACGCGTCAATGCCCCTGTCTCTTCTAGGCGCGCAATTCCGGCCCAATACGCGGAATGAACAGCTTCGCGAAAATCGCCCCGTGTCGCCGCTTGCCTTGCTGCTCGAATCCAATCCTGCCAAGTGCGCGTCGGCACGGCCGATGACGCCGGCTTGAAAGAATTCCTGTCGCTTCCTCTGCTGAGAGAGCGGAAAACGCAAAGCGCAACGAACGCTACACCGGCTATGAGCAACAGCCAAAATAGAAACTCCGCTCCCATCGGATGCCGCGAAATATTCTCGAAGAGTCTCAGAAACAACCGACCGAGCCACGCCGCCACCCGCTCGCGGAAAAGGTCCAGCGCATTTAGCGGATGCGCTCCTTCGAATCCCGGCCCGGCCAGGATTTTATTCAGTTCGGGCCGCGCGGATGCGGGGTTCGTTGCGTTCCCCTGCGCGCTTTCGATCTCCACCTCGAGCTGTTCAACCCATGTTTCGGCTTTTACAGTCGAAGATGCGCTCAATCCGTCACACAAAGGTTTCGTGGAAATCGAGTACGTATGTTCTGAAGTGGAAACGTTCCAGGCGGCAGGTACGGACTTGCGAAGCTCCTCAATTTTGGCGGCGGATGGTTTCCCTTGGAGCGCTATATCCAGCCTATGCAGCTCCGCAACAAACGAAGTGACATTGTAAATTTTCGCTGTCGCACTCTGTGGGCCAGAAACGCCCGCGGATTGCGGGCCAGCTGACGCGCCGCAGCAAATTGCGCCGCACAGAACGAGGAGAATCGGAAAGACGCAAGGTTTCATTCGTAGCCGTCTGAGCCGGTCCCTGAAGAGCTCACGAAAGCATCGAAGGCAGTGCCGCCGGCGCGGGTGCGACAGCTTCATTGGGATTCATCATCATCTGCAAGTCGAAAGCTTCCTTCCTGACCCGCAAGTCATAGTAAAAAACTGTACTCGCGATCGTGAAAATCGGAGTCACAAGAATCGTCGCGACAGAAGTCCCGCACTGGCTCAACGCGAGCCAGGTTCTCGCCATCCCAGGATTTTTCGCGGACATGGCGACGGCAATCAAAAACGGGAAAGCGAGCAGCAGGAACATCCCGTAAAGAACAGCAAAATACAAACAGTAAATTACGAAAGCTCGGCCCGCATTATCCTTCGTGAGTTTGAAACTCCGTTCGAGTGAGTCGCGCGGCCCAAGATTTTCGAGCAACGCCGCGGGTACACAGGTACTGAGCCGACAAGCCATGTAAATGCCTGGCACTATCAGGAGAATGAATCCCGCAAGCATTGCCAAACCGTTCAGCATCGACACTCCAAACAGATTTCCGGCTTGACCGCGCATCCGGCTCAACGAAGCGCTGATCGAAGTAGGCCGCCCTAAATAGAGGTCGGAAACCGCATACACCGTGCCGCCGTGGGCAAAAAGGTAGGCCACGAAATAGACGATGACGCCGACGAGTCCGAGGATTATCAGAGTAACGCCCAGCGAAGTCGAAACAGAACTCGCGACGTTGGCAGCTCTGGCTCCCTTCATGAACGTCTGAGCCAAATTAAACGCGAGAACCATCAACTGCGGAATCGCGATGATGCCGGCGAACAGCAGGAAATTTCGCCGATAGAGGGTAAACGTGCGATCAAGGATTTCGCCAAGCGACAACGGACGCAAATCCAGCTGTGGCATCGAATCCTCCCGGGAGGGTCGGGATGTTTGTCAGCGCGGCACTTTACCAAAAGATGCTGAGAAACGCGAGGGTCAATCTTGGCATTTCTTGCCCGCCGGTCCAAAACGCCAGCATGAGCGGCTGACATGCTCAATCGAATGTACTTGGCTGACCCAAATCAAATCGTCGCGAACACTACGCTGGCCTCAAACTGTTCGCGCGGACAGTTGTCACAATCGTCTCACCTGATACATGATCACCTCGCGTTGAAGATTCGCCCAGCCAGCGCAGTTTCCACGGCCCTGAGCACGTGGAATCGCGATTCCGTGTATCTCGCCTAAGGAGCGTTCGAAATGAATGCACGTAGAGCCCTGCTCGTCGGGGTGTGCCTAGCCACGTCTGCGGCAGCGCCGGCAGTGCATGCGCAAGGCTGCGCTTCGGGACAAGATGCCGCGGTGGAATGCTTTGTCGGGAACGCCGTCCGCACAAACCTCATTTCCCTGCAATACGGAATGAGCATGTCCCAGTTCAAGCAGTATGGCGTATCCGTTTCGAAGATTATTCAGACGCAACCGACGTCTCTGGTTGTGGTTGGATTGGCGAGCGCGGTAGCCGATGCACTTCCACCTACAAATGCGGACGGCTCGGCCAATCAAACTGCTCAGGACACCGCGATGAACTCCATCGTGGACGCTGGAATCACGAATAACTTTCTCGCCGTACCTGCCGAAACCAATCCGCAAGACGTGAAATGGTTTTCGCTCGATCTCGTGCATGCGATGAATGTGGATCACGGCATACTACTCTCGCCCGGCACCATGCTGCGCGTGATTGATTCCTACGTCGTGAGTTCCACTACAAACGGCACGGTCAATTGGACGCAAGCGAATTCCGGTGTCGCGGCAATGATCACGAATTTGTCCAGCTCCGGCCTGCTGAAGCTCCCAACAGCCATTACCACGGCACAGGCCATCCAATTCGCGCAGTCTCTGGCGCAAATAACCTGCGCGTACAGAACCGCGACAGGCCGTTCGACACTCTAGAACGAGCGTTGCGAGCCGATTCACAGGCCCTAGTAACCGTTTGAAACACCGCCGCTCATTTCGCGTCGGTTGCGAGCATTGAATGCACTATCCTGTACATCCAGCTCCCGAGAGACAACTTATGGCGAACACTTCTGTTGCCGGCAATTCGTTCCGCGCAGCGCGCCGCAGCACGCGCCGCGATCAAGCTATCCTCATCACCGTGTCCGGAGTCGATTCCCGTCGCGGACCGTACAGCGAGAAGGTCTCGACTCTGACGATCAGCTGCCACGGTTGCAAGTACCCGTCGAAATACCAAGTTTTGCCCGAAGCTTTAGTAACCCTCGAATTGACTCCAGAAAAGGACGATGCTCCAAAGATGTCCGCGCGCGGCCGCGTGAAATGGGTCCAGCGCAATGGCGAATCGGGCGGTCCCTTCTACACTGCGGTCGAATTCGAGGATCCCTATAACATCTGGAAGATCGACTCGCCTCCGGAAGACTGGCTGCCATTTTGTGGCGAGCGAAAGCGCACCGCCGAACCCCTGCAGGCCAAGCCTTTCGCAGTTCCGCGGCCGGAGTTAACCGCAAAAATTTCAGAACCTAAAAGTGCCGCTCTCGTGAGCTCGGGCGAAGCCATGCTCGCTCAAGAGATGCCCTCCCGCAATCGCGCCGTTGGCCAATTGATGGGCGGATTCCAGCAGCAGATGGAAATAATGATTTCGGAGCTCGCGGCAGCCGCGGTTCGTGAGAATACGACCTCCATACTGAATGAGATCCGTTCGAACCTGCGAGACGATGCGAAAGCTATTTTTAGCGACGTGGCTGCGTCCCAAACCACACATTGGGTGGAGCAATCCCTCAAGCAAACCCAGCGTGCCAGTCAGGAGAACATTCGAGCGCTGCACTCCCAGTGGACAAAAAAGATTGCAACAGACCTGGGCCAATCTCTGCAGCAGGTAGAAGCACGTCAACGCGAAGTCGAAGCGCTCTCCGAAACGCTATTTGCCAACGCCCTCGAACGCCTGCAGCGCAACCTCGAGGCATTCCAAAAAGACGCGGTGGAGCGCATCGTGGTGCGCCTGAAAGATCGCATGGCGCCCGCGTTCCGCGACGCCCAAACCCTCGCCACTGATCTGACGAAACGCAAAGACGAATTGGAAGAATCCCTTGCTGATGCGTCGGAAAAATCCTCGGCCAGGCTTGCGGAGACATGCGAGCGCCTCGAAAAACAGTTTGAAATCGTCATGCGCGCGCGGCTGGACGCCGCTCACGAAGAGCTCGAACGCGTTGCGGTCGGCGTCACCGATTCGGCCGTCGAAAATATGCGCGAGGCTTCCGACCGGTACGACGCGGAGACGCAGACGCGTTTGCGTGAAGGCTCGGATCGCATTCTCGATTCCGCGCAGAAGTCTCTGGACCAAAAGGCGGCGGGAACCTCCAACGATTTCGCGAATGAGCTTACGCATTACAGCCGCAGTCACTTGGAATTCGTCAGTGGCGCCATTGCTGAACTGGCTAAACGAATCGCGAAACTATCAAAAGACTGACGGGGTTCATGGGGGCCCCAGGGGCGGAACGATGGAAGGCCAAATCGGACTCTCTCCTGATGTTCGACTTCTCCTTGAGCACAATCAGTGCGCGACCGAGTACTGCAACGAACCCGCGGCGATAGACTTCGATTCTCGGCCGTTGTGCCTGGAACATTTTCTGCCAGCTTGCATTGCTGAACTTGAATCGCGCAGCAATCGGCTGAGAAACCTTCCGTTCGACCCTGCTGCGACGGACGCGTTTAAGGATTTCATGGCTGCTTGCGCCAAACAGGCCGAAGAACTATCCAAAAAACTGGGCGAAAAACGAGCCCAAGAAGCGCGTTTCGCGCAACGGCACAGTGACGCCAGCCTCCTCGACTTTCTATTTCGCATTTCGCAGTTGAGCCAGCGGATACGCCGCGGCCCCCGTACGGTTTCGTCCGTGCCGATCTGGTTGCGTCGCGAAGACCCCTACCGCACCTGGCAAGAAGAAACCTGGACTGTCACGCTCAGCCGACACGGCGCCGGCGTGCTGTGCCACCGCCCGGTCGAGCAAGGCGGCACGGTTGTCCTCTGCCGAAAAGATAAGGGAAGCCGCGCCGCCGCCCGGGTCGTTTATTGCGGCCATGATGCGCAAGGTCGCAAACAGATTGGCGTGCAATTCTGCGACCGCGTCGACTTCTGGGACCTAGACTGAAATCCGCACCTCCAGCGCCACAGCCACCCTAGCGATGCTCTTCTTTGACCTGTCTTCTTTAGCACAGCGAAGGATCTCTTTGTCTTTCGCGCTCGGTAGCGCCGGCGTCTCGCCCGCTAACAATACCTTTTTGCCAGACGCACAGTCTCGCGATGCAGTAGCCATTCTAGAGGTATGATATCGATATGGCTGAAACGCAAACCGACCTCTGTGGAAAATGCGGCGCCGAGATTGATCCGAGCCGAAGAGTCGATTTCACGCTCAAAGACGGAACTCGCGTCTGCGATGCCTGTTTCGTCAAAGAAACCCCTCGACCCACGCGTCCCCAAAACGATTGGTCGCACTGAAAGCGCTCACTACTTCTCGAAATGCCTGTCTCCCAATCGATACTCCGCATTCGGGCAATAGTAGTGATAAAATTCCGCCACGCGCCCGTAGCTCAGCTGGATAGAGCATCAGGCTTCGAACCACCGCGGTAAAAATATCTCAAGTTCCGCATGTGCGAGTAACTTTGCACCGATGCCAAGCCTGCGACTGTCGCGTCGAACCCATAAATCACTGACCCATTCATCCCGCGTCATGGTCACGCCGACAATCTCTTCTGTTGAGATTGCTAGCCAAGCTGAGGACCAATTGGCTCACCGATGGGTACTTGAGAAACGGGACATCTCCTTCGGTCGCCTGTGGTCACAGGCGCCGGTGCCGTTCCTGAAGCATCATCTTGATGCCATTCTTCGGACGTAGAGTGACTAAGGGCAGCATTTCGATAGAGCGGTCTGAGGTTAGCCTCAGATGAAACCTCTGTGCGATTGTGGCGAGCAGAAGCGTGGCCTCCATCATCGCGAACCCGGCTCCGATGCACACGCGGGGGCCGCCCCCAAAGGGAAAATAGGCAAAGCGGGGGAGGCGGCCACTTCGAGTTGGGTCGTCGCTCCAGCGGTCCGGGTCAAATCTTTCTGATTCACGATAGAAACGGGCATCACGGTGAGTTATCCATGGAATCATCAGCACATTCGTGCCCGCACGCAGACGATAGCCGTGAACCTCAAACTCGTTCAAAGCCTCCCGACCGATAACCCAGGCCGCAGGGTACAGGCGCATGGTTTCCTTCACGACCATTTCGGTGTAGGAAAGCGCCCGAAGGTCCGAAACCCCAGCGTCTCGCCCGTCCAGCACGCTACTCAATTCATCGACCAGCTTCGCTTCCACCTCCGGATGCCCAGCCAGCAGGTACCACGCCCATGAAAGTGTTACGGATGTCGTCTCGTGGCCGGCGATAAAAAGGGTCATCATTTCGTCGCGCACCTGTTCGTCGGTCATCTGGCTCCCGTCCTCCTCCTGAGCGTCAAGCAGCACTTGGAGCAAATCGGGTGAGTGACTGTTCGTTGTACGACGCGCTCGAATTATGGAGTAGATGACGCGGTCCAGTTCTCGTACTGCTTGGCGCAGGCGCATTGTACTCGGTAGCGGAACGAACTCCGGCAAGAAGAAACTTAGGTTCGGCATGGCGAGGAGCTGATTGCTCACGTGGCGGAGAGCGCAGCCTACTTTGTTGGCCTCTTCTGATACATCAGCGCCAAACAGGGATTTTGCAACGACAGTAAGGGTGACTGCCATCATCTCCTCATGCACGTCGCGCGTCTGGCCGTCTCGCCAGCCGTCCAGCATGTGCCGAGTTGAATTCACCATCGCTTGCGCGTATCTCGCAATGCTGTCATGCCTGAACGAGGGCTGAGCCAACTTTCGCTGCCTTTGCCAGAAGGCACCTTCGCTGGTCAGCAGTCCATTACCCAAGACTCGCTTTAGGACGTGATAGTTCCGTGATTTCACGAAGTTCGACGCGTTCTTCACCAACACGTGCTCGATGCCATCGGGGTGCGTGAGAAGGCACATGGGAACATTGAGGAACCGGAAGGAAACGACATCGCCGTGTTCCCGAACACAACGGATGAAAAACCCAAACCAGTCACCCCGCGAAAAGTCGAGAGCGTTACCGAGCAGAAAGCGCCCTTTCGGTCCAGGCGGTACCATCCGCTGAGGTTGTGTGGCTGCTTGCGTCATCGTGTCTCCCGTTATGATACAACCCTTAGCCCACACCTATTTCTTCGAAGCGTCTGTGGTTCCTCTAGCTGTTGGCGTGCCCCGCCGGCTGGTATCGGTTTTCCGTCACCACTGACCGTCCGCTGCTCGGCGATGATAGCGCCAAAAATACACGGCTAGGACCGCTAGGCAAACAAGCACCGCACAGCCAACGACGAGCCACTCTGGCACGTCGGGATACACAACTGCGTCGAGAACGCGCACCAGGAACGGCCCGTGTGCGGGTTCGATGCCAGCGCGACCTTCGAGCCACCCTTCAGCCACGGTGAGCGGGCACGACGGCCAAGGAACTAGCTCGATGACGATGGCATAGACGAGTGAAGCGATGTGCAGCGTTCGCAGAAAGCGATGGCGGCTCGTTACTGTCCAACCCAAGAACACCCAAACGCACCAAAGCAGGTGCAGGAACAAGACGGCTTCCACGAGTACACGTGCCGCGAGAATAGATGGTTACCTCTCGTTGCGAGTGGCCAACCAATTATCCGCTGAACTGGATTCAGCGATACGAGA
>Ga0210386_10002256_pt1 | contig 16744 bp, 18 predicted proteins | sample IncBWH32OmetaG_FD_160091 | JGI IMG/M metagenome (GOLD analysis project Ga0210386, IMG submission 160091) | Forest soil microbial communities from Barre Woods Harvard Forest LTER site, Petersham, Massachusetts, United States - Inc-BW-H-32-O ... | reverse complement strand
GAAGAGAACGTCAGTCGCCCCGTCTGTCGCCAAATAGCGGGCGCATGGCGCGAAATGCGGCGGGCCGCATGAAGCGAGTCAGCCTCCCGCCCGCGACGTCATCGCCGTGAAGCAGCGCGATGAGGGTGGGGCTGTTTTCAGCCGACCCTTAGATTTTCCGCCGACGTTTTGCCGCGGTTTTCCGTCTCTTCGTAGCTGACCTTGGCGCCCTCATTGAGGCTGCTCAGGCCGGCTCGCTCCACGGCCGAGATGTGCACAAACACATCCTTGCCTCCGCCGTCGGGTTGAATAAATCCATAGCCCTTGGTCGCGTTAAACCACTTCACTGTGCCGGTCGCCACGTCCGCACTCCCATTTTGAAACACCTCTGCTACCTTAGATCGATTGCAGGGCGAGTGGCAACGGAAAAGCCGCGGCCCGCTGGTCACTGGTTTGGATGCGGTGCGGCATTATTTTCGCATTCCTCGACTCAACGAAAGGTGGCATCCTGCGGTTGGGGATTGGGACTAAGTCAAAGCGAGGATTCGCGATGACCCGTAACATGACTGCTTTCACATTCGTCGCTCTGGTAGCTGTTGCGCTCGGGATCGTAGTATTGTCCGGCGCCGTGAGGCATCCCGCGCCCATCGATCGGGCGCAAGCAAATCGCTCCGCCGGCGCCAGTCCCGAAATTGCCGAGTTGCCAAATCCCGCGCTTTCGCGCGTCCGATTGCTGGTTTCGAATCTGAATTGATCCGGCCCGGTCGAACTCGCGCTGAAGGCCAAGAAGATTGAGTCTGCGACCCGTTGACGGCGGCTTGCCCGTCTCAACTGATTTTCCCGTCGTGCCAATTGGCCGCAATTGAGGCCGGGCAAATCAGTCGCAGACTCCGTCCCGTCTCGTCCGAAACAGGGACGTTGGCGATCATCACCAATGATCATTTTTCCATCCGACCTTTGAGTTAGGCGGTCATACCAACGTATGAGCTTTTGGCGCGTGTTTGATGGGAGAGACTGGTTGATACTCTGCCCACGTTGCCAAAGGATCGATCCGATCGGCGATCCCTGAGAATACGCTCCGGTACGCTTTCATAGCTCGCGGGCTGCTCGCCAAAACAAGACTGTGTGCGAGTACTCCCGCAATGCTAACGTTACGGTGGCCGTGAGGTCCAGGCGGCCGGCTCAAAGGCGAGGCTTGTGAGTGGCGCGATCTTTTCGGTTCGGCGCGAACGGAATCGGCGACCTCGAGATTTTATCGGAGGATGGTGGACTCGTCTTCGCCCGAGGGTGGCGTGACGGCACGGAAGCCGGCCGTCATGGCTTGCTGGTTGCATTCCCGGCCTCGGAGCAGCCGATACCGGCGATCCTCGATCGCCTTGCTCACGAATATTCCTTCAAGGATGAGTTGGAGAGCACGTGGGCCGCACGGCCGCTTGAGCTCGTCCAGGATCGCGGCCGGACCGTTCTCGTGCTTGAGGATCCCGGCGGCGAATTGCTGAGCGCGCTCCTCGGCGCGCCGCTGGAGGTGGGACTTTTCCTGCGCCTGGCGGTCGGCGTTGCCGTGGCTCTCGGCAAGCTGCACCAGCATGGTCTTATCCATAAGGACATCAAGCCCGCCAATATTCTGGTGAACACGGCGAGCGGCGAAGTGTGGTTGACCGGCTTCGGAATAGCATCGCGATTGACGAGAGAGCGACAATCGGTCGAACCGCCAGAGGTCATTGCTGGCACACTCGCCTATATGGCGCCCGAGCAGACCGGTCGAATGAATCGCTCGATCGATTCGCGCAGCGACCTCTACTCGCTCGGCGTCACGCTCTATCAGATGTTGACCGGCTCGCTGCCCTTTATGGCAGCCGATCCCATGGATTGGGTCCATTGCCACATCGCCAGAAAGCCGGTCCCGCCGCGGGAGCGGGTGGCAAATGTCCCGGCTGTCATCTCCGCCATCGTCATGAAACTGCTCGCCAAGGCGCCCGAGGATCGCTACCAGACGGCAGTTGGCCTCGAGCGTGACCTGCGGCGCTGCCTTGCCGAATGGCAGGATCGGGCTTTCGTCGATGATTTTCCGCTCGGTCAACAGGACACCCTCGATCGGCTGTTGATCCCCGAGAAGCTGTATGGAAGAGCGGCCGAGGTCGAGACGTTGCTCTCCTCGTTCGATCGCGTCGTCAAAGGCGGTGCGCCGGAGCTGGTGCTCGTCTCCGGATATTCCGGGATCGGCAAGTCCTCACTCGTGAATGAATTGCATGGGGTCTTGGTGCCGTCGCGAGGTCTCTTCGCCTCTGGCAAATTCGATCAGTACAAGCGCGACATCCCTTACGCCACGCTGGCGCAAGCCTTTCAAGGTCTGGTCCGGCAGATTTTAAGCAAGAGCGAGGCTGAGCTCCAATCCTGGCGGCGTCTGCTTCACGACGCTCTCGGTTGGAATGGGGCGCTGATCGTGGACCTCATCCCTGAACTGGAACTCATCATCGGCAAACAGCCGCCCGTCGCGGAGCTACCACCGCAGGATGCGCAGCGCCGTTTCCAGACCATACTACGGCGGTTCATCGTCGTCTTTGCGCGCGCCGAGCACCCGCTGGTCCTGTTCCTCGACGATCTGCAATGGCTCGATACCGCCACGCTCGATCTGCTCGAAGATATTTTCGCGCAGGCGGACATCCGGCATCTGCTGCTGATTGGCGCCTACCGGGATAACGAGGTCGACGCTACGCACCCGCTGCTGCGCAAGCTCGATGCGATCCGCCGATCCGGCGCGACGGTGCAAGACATCGTCCTGGCGCCTTTGACCTATGACGACCTTGAACAGTTGATCGCCGATTCGCTCCGCTGCGAGACCAGGCCCGCGAACCCGCTCGTGCAGCTGGTGTACGAGAAGACCGGCGGCAATCCATTTTTTGCTATTCAATTTCTCTCTGCGCTTGCGGATGAAGGGCTGCTGGTCTTCGATCACGCAGATGCGCGATGGTTTTGTGACCTCGCTCGGATCCGCGCCAAGAACTACGCAGGCGACGTGGTGGACCTGATGGCCGGGAAGCTGAAGAGGTTATCCGCGCCCACCCAGGATGCGTTGAAGCATTTCGCCTGTCTGGGCAATGCCGCGGAAACCTTCATTTTGATCCTCATCCAGGGCCAAAGGATGCACACCGCATTCGGAGAGGCCGTACATGCCGGGCTCGTCGTCCAGGAGCAGCGCGGCTACAAATTTCTGCACGACCGCATCCAGCAGGCGGCGTACTCACTCATTTCCGACGGGCAGCGCGCCGGCGTTCACCTGCGCATCGGCCGAATGCTGCTGGAGAATATGACGGCGGACCAACTCGCCGAGCATCTGTTCGATGTCGCCGGTCAATTGAACCGGGGTGCCGCGCTGCTGATCGACCCGGACGAGAAGATGCAAGTGGCCGCAATCGACTTGCGGGCCGGGCGAAAGGCCAAGACGTCGGCGGCCTACGCGTCCGCGCTTGCCTATTTCGCGGCTGGCCTGGCGCTGTTGGACGAAAACGACTGGAGCAGCCGGTACGAGTTGACGTTCAACCTGTGGCTCGAGCGAGCCGAGTGCGAATTTCTGACCGGTGCACTCGGCACAGCCGGCCAACTGATTGATCAGCTATTGACGCGCGCCGCGTCCAAAGTCGACGAGGCTGCCGTCTACAATCTGAAGGTTCGGCTCCATACGTTGAAGTCGGAACCCCACGACGCGATAGCCACTGGGCTCACATGCCTGCGCCGTCTGGGCATCGACATACCGGCGCATCCCACCCAGCAGCAAGTCCAGGCCGAATACGAATCCGTCTGGCAGATCCTCGATGGGCGTTCGATCGAGAGCTTGATCGATCTGCCGCTGATGACCGATCCGGTACTGCAGGCTGCCGTACAGGTGTTGTCGGTGATGGCTAGCCCAGCCTACTTCATCGACACTCGTCTGCTTTGCCTGATTATATCTCGTTCGGTGACAGTCAGCCTTCAGCATGGGCTGAGCGGCCCTTCCGCACACGGCTACGTCAGTTGGGGACTGTTACTTTCAGGGGTCTTTCACCGTTATGGCGACGGTTATCGTTTCGCCAAGCTCGCATGCGATCTAGTCCCAAAGCATGGCTTCATCACGGGTCACGCGAAAGTTTACAGCTCGACGGCAGCGGTTGCCTGCTGGGTGCAGCCGATCACCGTCGCGACCGAATTGATGCGAAAGGCTATTCGTACAGCAATTGAGACGGGTGACGCGGTCTATGCTTGCCACGCGATGCACGTAAATGTCGGATTCCTTCTCGCGCGGAACGATCCACTCGACGCGGTGTGGCGCGGGTCGGAGACGGCGCTGGGCTTCGCCCGAAAAGTCAAGTTCGACGATATCGCGGACATCATCGTGAGCCAGCAACGCTTTATCGCGACGATGCAAGGCCGAACCGCAACCTTCTCGACCTTCAGCGATGCGCAGTTCGACGAGGCCGCGTTCGAGGCTCAGATCGCCGAGGGCCGGAGCCTCATGATGAATTGCTGGTATTGGATCGTAAAACTGAAAGCACGATTCCTGTCAGGCAATTATGCCGAGGCACTGGCGGCGGCCGACAACGCAAAGCCGGTGCTTGCAGCCTCCGCCGGCCTGATCCATCAGCTCGACTATTTCTACTACACCGCATTAGCGGTGTCGGCGCTCTATGAAGCCGCGGGGGCCGATCAGCAGCAGGCTTGGCGCGAACGCCTGAAGGAGCACCGCGAACAACTGCGTGAGTGGGCCGAAAGCTACCCGCCGACTTTCGCCGACAAGCACGCACTGGTGTCGGCCGAGATCGCTCGCCTCGAAAGGCGAGACGCCGATGCCATGCGCCTTTACGAGCAGGCCGTTCGCTCGGCCCACGAGCATGGCTTCGTACAGAACGAGGGCCTGGCTTACGAAGTGGCCGCACGATTCTACGCGGCGCGCGGCGTCGAGAGCATTGCCGACGCCTATATACGGAACGCGAAAGACTGCTATTTCCGCTGGGGCGCCGACGGCAAGGTGCGGCAACTCGATCGGCTTTATCCGCATTTGATCGCTACAGAGGAGGAGCACTCTGCGGCGGGCACAGGCTCCGCGATCCAGCAACTCGATGTCGCAAGCGTCGTTAGGGCATCTCAGGCTTTGTCCGGCGAGATCGTGCTGCCGAAGCTGATCGAGCGGCTGATGACGATCGCGATCGAGAACGCAGGCGCAGATCGCGGGCTTTTGATCCTGCCGTCAGGGGACGAATATTTGATCCAGGCGGAGGCGCGAACGACCGGCGATCAGATTCTAGTCACGATGCGCCGGGAGCCGATCACCGGGATCACCTGTCCGGAATCTCTTGTGCGCTATGTCATCCGCACGCACGAGAGCGTGATTTTGGATGATGCCTCCAAACCGAACCTGTTCTCTGCAGACGATTATCTGCGCGACCAACAATCGAAGTCGATGCTCTGCCTGCCGTTCATCAAGCAACAGCAATTGACCGGGATTCTCCTCCTCGAAAACACTTTGGCCTCTCACGCATTCACACCGGCCCGGATTGCAGTCTTGGAACTGCTAGCCGCACAAGCCGCGATCTCGCTGGAAAACACGCGTCTCTATAGCGATCTCAGAGAAAGGGAGACGAAGGTCCGACGCCTTGTCGATTCCAATATCATCGGGATATGCATTTTCGATTTTGACGGCCGCCTCATCGAGGTCAACGACGCGTTTCTTCGCATCGTGGGATATAGCCGCGACGATGTCATTGCGGGCGGACTGCGCTGGACCGGCCTGACACCTCCCGAATGGACCGGGGCCGACGATCGGGCCTTGGCAGAGGTGGCAGCCACCGGAGCCTGCAGGCCTTACGAGAAGGAGTATTTTCGGAAAGACGGCAGCCGCGTGCCGGTGCTTATGGCGGGGGCAAACTTTGACGAACTACGGCACCAGGGCGTCGCCTTCGCCCTCGATTTGACGGAGCGAAAGCGCGCCGAGGCAGAGCTGGCGCACGCCAACCGCGTCGCAACAATGGGCCAGCTGACGGCCTCCATTGCCCACGAGGTCAACCAACCCATCGGTGCGGCGCTGATGAATGCCGGAACCGCTGCGCGCTGGCTCGCCCGTCAGCCGCCAAACCTCGAAGAGGCCAGGCAAGCGATCGACCATATTATCAGCGACGGCAAGCGGGCCGCTGAGATCGTGAGCCGGATTCGTGACTTCTCCAAAAAGTCTACAGCGCAGAACGACGAGTTGGAAATCAACGAAGCCATTTTGGAGATTATGGGACTGACCCGTGCCGCAACGTTAGATCATGGTGTTTTCGTGAAAATGCAGCTGTCAGAGCGGCTGCCGCGTATCTTGGGGGACAGGGTTCAATTGCAGCAGGTGATCTTGAACCTGGTCATGAACGCGATCGAGGCGATGAGCGAGGTCGCCGAGCGATCGCGCGTGTTGCTCATCAGTACCGGCGAGGCCGAGCCGGGCAGTGTGCTCGTCACGGTAAGCGATACGGGTCCGGGTCTGCCTCAAGCCAATCCCGAGCGACTGTTTGAAGCGTTCTACACCACCAAGGTCAGCGGCATGGGCATGGGGTTGTCGATCTGCCGGTCGATCGTCCAGAACCATGGCGGCCGGCTATGGGTAACGCCGAACGAACCTCACGGCGCGGTCTTTTGCATCATGCTGTCGGCCGGCGAAAAATCGCTTGATAGGCGGGAGTCATCTGAGGCTTAGAAAGTGAATGCAGCTGGCGACGGGCTTTGCAAAAACAACGGCCCCAGCGCGGGGGCAACTGGGGCCGTCATTCATCGGATGCTATGGGGGCATTCGCATCCGGTCGTGCAAAGCCAACTCGACCCAAGGATATTCGTTCCTGAAAGCGTGAGCGCGGGGTCTAAGCATTTTCTCTGGCGTCGTTCGAGGACGATGCCGAAGGTGTGTAGTCCGTTGGCGGACCTTTAAGTGATCGCGCGTGTTGAGGCCTCGAGACCGGGGCGACCACGAACGCGGAGCTTTGGCCAATGAGCGCAATTCCTGTTCACCTGGAACGACGTTCCGCGCGGAGATGGGCTTCTCGTTTCGGATCGCGAACGGCGTCGACCGCCTCGAAGAACGCGGGCACGAAATCCAAATTACCGCCCTCCACAGAAGCCGGTGCCGGTCCTCGCAAAAGTGGGAAAACGCCCGTCTTTGATCGATCTGAGTTGGCGCCTAAGATTTGAGGGCAGGGTCATGCCGATTAAAAAGCAGATAATTGTCGAAACGAGCCAGGCGGAAACCGCGCCATCGGTACTGGCTCTACTGACGACCTCCTCCGATAAGGTGAAGCGCTACCTCCACGAACGAAAGCTTGAACGTTATCGACAGCGGATAGCCGAGTCCGGCCTTGCCTTAACGAGACATCGAGATCAGCACTCTGATCTGGAGAGGCAATTGTTGGAGGAAGAAGCCAAGGACCAGATCGAGCCGCCTCATGCGTGAAAGAGGCCGCCCACCAAGCGGAGCCGGGCAGCACCGCACGTGCGGAACATAGCTGCTCTTCGTGACTTGTTTCTTTGAGATCGCAGACCGATAGGTACCGATCCATGAGCATAAGTCAAAACCAACTGGCGACGGCGGCCTTGGAAACGCTCCACGGGGCACGCGGTCTTCCTGCTGCCGAGGCGACGGCCAAGCTTCGTGACTTCGCGGATTCAATGCCGGCGGACCTCCCCGAGACAGCCCGGCTTGCCGATGCGTCAGGCGCTCTGAGGACACTGGTCGACCAGCTGCAATCGCAGGGCGCCGCGACCAACGACACCTGGGAATACGCGATCGAAACGATGCTCAGTTATGCCAACGAATCCGTTTGATCTTGGCAGCCCGAACACCCATCTCCTGCATATTCGCAAATGTCCGCACCGCCGCGACGACATTACTCCCCAAACAGGGCCTCGGATAAACGGTGCGTGGGGCAATCAATCATTTCGCGCCGATTGCGCGAATCGGATGTCGCGCAGACCGTACGGTCTGTTGGTCCAAGCGACCTGAAGCCCTGTTCATGAGACAAAAGTTTGATGCCAAAATTTGCTATCGGTGACGTCGTCGATAAGGACAAAACGCACTACGGTACTATTATCGCGGTCTTCACCACCATGGAGGGCCAGCAAAGATACGCCGTCGATATCGAAGGCTATGGCGCGTTTCAGTTTATCATGGAGTGCAACCTGGTCCGACATGAGACGACGAAGTGAATGCATCAATTCCCCGCTAGTGGAGTGGCGTCATAAAGGACACATCTATGAGCAAGCCTCACTATCATGCCGTCATATGGATTGATCATCGTGAAGCCCGCGTGTTTCATTTCAATTCGGCAGATGTCCAACGATTGGTCGTGCATCCCGACAATCCCACCCAGCACATTCATCACAAGGCAAACTCGGTCGGCAGCGGCCACGCTTCCCCGGATCACGACTATCTTCAGGCCGTGGCCGAATCGGTTGCAGACGCTGGCGCCGTTCTTGTTACAGGACCTGCGAATGCGAAAACCGAATTGGTCGATCATATTCGCCTGCATGATCCCGCTCTGGCTAAAGTCATCGCGGGAATCGAGACTGTCGACCATCCGAGCGATCCGCAACTCGTCGCTTATGCGAAAACATACCTGAAGGCGACCGATCGGATGCAATCCTAGAGCCTATTCGGTTCTGATTAAATCAGGACCGGGCTCTAGTCTTTTGTTTGGACGCGTTTTCTATCTCGAAAACACTATAGGGATCGGACTTCGGCTGTCGCTAAATCCAGCCGACCATCGGAGGCGCCCGCCTTGGCCGAAGCGGAAACCCGGCTCTATCCCTCACAATGGGAAAGGCATCTCGTCCTCGGCGACGGCTGGAAGGTTTTCGTCCGGCCGGTTCGCTCCGTCGACGAGCCGCTGATTCTTGATCTGCTGCAACACGTCAGCAAGGAAGACCTGCGGCTTCGTTTCTTTGATTCGATCAAGGAATTCAGCCATCCGTTCCTTGCCCGGCTGACCCAACTCGATTACGCGCGCGCGATGGCGTTTGTGGCGTTCGACGAAACGAGCGGCGATATCCTGGGTGTTGTCCGCCTTCACCGCGGTCCGACGGGCAATAGCGGCGAGTATGCGATCCTGCTGAGATCGAATCTGAAAGGCCGTGGACTGGGGTGGGCGCTCATGCAAATGATCATCGAATACGGAAAATCCGAGGGCTTGGCGCAAATAACCGGCGAGATTCTCCGGGAAAATTCCGTGATGTTGAAGATGTGCCGCGAATTGGGCTTCGAGGTCAAAACCAATCCGGAGGATCTCGGCCTCTATGAGGTCACCCTCGTTCCCGATCGGCCGCATCAAAGATGAGACGCGCCAGTTAGGTCCGCCGCGTTACGCCGGCTTCTTTGAGAGCAATATTGACCACCCAGCTAGCGTGAGTTGGAGCGGCTGGAACAAGCGGGCAGTGATGCACTGCTGCGATTGTAGTTCGCCACGCTCGCAAAGGCGAAATTACTGCCTATGTAACAAAGCAACGATCTACGCCTGAGAACGTGTCAGTGAGGTTGACCTAGTGAGCACGATAAATCCCTCGAATTTCCATCGTCGCACTGAACGGCAGTGGGCCGAGCGCATCAAGTTGCTGAGCCGGATGGTTGGCCAAGTCGTCGTTGCGGCAAGACGAACGTTGCAGTCCGCAATCAACCATGACGGTTTGCTGGTTCCGGTCCCGGTCAGAATCGTCGTGGACCGGCGACGACGTGATCAATCTCGTGATTGATTTTCCAAATCATAGTCGGTCATACGACCAAACGCGGCGCGCCGTTCGATTTTGGGGGCACGATAGCGCGATAGAAGCGTCGTTTTTTATAAGCGAAGACGCGTTGAGGCGAATTCAGCCAAATTCGCGCGGCGACGAGTTGAGCTGTTTGAACGCGTTTGATCTCAATCGCGATTTGATATGTGCCGCTGCGGCCAGGATCTATGTTCGCGGAAGCAGGGGTTCGTATGATCTTGTTGCCGCCAATTTTTGAGGCGCCTGAGGCGTAAGCATTATCAGTCTATGACTGATTGCGCCGGCTTCGCGGGATGCGCCGTTTTCGGATGATGGTCGTGCAAGTACGAAGCCAGGCGATTTCGAATTATAACGTCTCCGGGCACCGCCGCTTCGAAAAGGTTCTCCTGCACGTGACGGGGGAAGCCAGACCATAATGCGAGCGCCGCCTTGCCCAATAAGCGCTCAAATTCCTGAGTTGAGTTATTCATCATCATTGGACCCCTGCTGTTCGATCAAGCATCAAACCTAATCAGCGCACGCTCAATTTGTGACATATCGTTGTGCTGGATGGTGTTGGTGTCGCCATCGTCCCAGGCAACGGTAACGCCGCTCCAATCTGTCCCGACAACGACGCCCTGATCGGTGGCACTGGCTTTCCAGCAAACGCGGTCGTCAGCTTTAAGAAGTCTGGATTGGTCGCCGGTCATAGCTCGCCGTTCGGTACGTTCACAAACGCAGCCATCCCCCGACGTGCGGCTCAATAGAATGGCCCAACACCGGAGCGTCGCTTCGGGGTCGTCCGGAAAACGACCCGCTCTTGGGACGCCCATGTTTGGTTCGATTAGCACAGACGGCTATTCGCCGCTGTATAATATTGCTCACGTCCGGACGCCTCAGACATGCGGCATCTGTGGCCCATCCTCACGAAGCGAGCCAATGTCCCTTGTGAATATCGAACTTTACCGCGCCGTCGTCGCGCATCTTCAATAGAAGCGATTGGCAGTCGTCCTGATGCCTTATGTTCACGCGCTTCATGATTTCAAAAGTTTTCAAAGGCTTTTCGCGAAGGGCAATTAGAATCCTTTTCTCGATCAGTCATGGGAGTTCCTTCCGGCGTCGGCGACGATACGCGTTGTGCAGATCGTCGGCAACGGCTGAGTCCGCCAAACGAGGGCCCCCTTGGGTTACGGAGCAATCGTATCGGCGTGGTTTCCTCCGATCGGGGAAGTGGAGCTGCCAATTGTCGACGGCAACACCGCCCGAAGAAAGTCCGGTCAGTGCCGCCATCGCCAAGTAAGACGTTAACCTAAGACGTCAGCCTGGGACGTTAGCTTAAGACGTCAGCTGGAGGGATTGAGCGTCGGGTCTTCGCCGCCCGGTATCGACCGGTCACGTCCGCTGAAACCAAAGTCCTCCAGGTTCCGCCGCTCCTCATTTGTCAGAGGCTGTGCGTCGAATGCCTCGTTCGATCGATCATACGCTCCGCCAAAGTTCGACTGATCGTAGACCGGGGCACGGTGCGGCCGGGACGGGCCCGCGTCCTGAGCAAACACCGGTGCGGCGATTGCGGTGGAAAGGATAACAACGGCACTGAGAATTTTGAGTTTGATCATGGTGGCCTCCGTTCGAGCTGGGGAAGCCCACCTTTCGACGTTTCCAAACAAGCTACGTTTGGGAAAGACGTTCTGTTTCGGTCTCACGACCTTACTATCCTGTTAGAAACTTCAACTCGCCGCGACTTTGCGTGATCTCGCGTTTCTGGGAGCCTGCATTGTCGCTATGCGGAAAAGCTGGGCGCAACAAACTAAGTTGCGGAACGAGCGCCACTCGGGCCGAATTGAGCAAAGACGCTTCTTATACGCGCCTGCGGAGTTAGCTCGCTCGCGGGCTTTTGCCCCAACGACGAAGAGTCTTCGTCGGCATTCGACGCACGACCCGCAATCAACTCCTTTGCGATAAAGCGCTCAGCTGGGATTGTCACGCCGCCCAACCAGGTCCTGGGAACACTCATCGATTGAACTTCATCCGAGCCCAAATAGGCATGGCTAACAAATAGCAAAGCAGCCAGTGTCGGCACCGCAACGGCCGTCTCTTTCCAAATGGACATCGTATTTACGCCTCCATCACCGACCGTATGATGAGGGGCCGATATAAACACTGCCCTGCGCGACCAACGCCAAATGCCGCGGCGGTTACTCGCCGGTTAGCCGTTAAAGGAAATTTTTGATGATCGGCGGGATCAGCTACCGCCAAGTATAACAAGTATAATAAGTGTCAGCGCTCGCCGGTTCGACACGCCTGGGCGGCGGAAATCGGCGCTGCGAGGTGCTTGACTCCAAGAGAACAAAATGAGAACATTTGTCGTGCAGTCAACTTGGAACAGGTCATGTCGCAGAGCGCCGCGCCAAATCTACAGGGCGAGGCCGATCGGCTTGAGGCGGCAACGGACCAAGCGATTGCGGCTTGTGGTGGCGACTTACGCGCCGCGCTCAAGGCGATGATTGTCGCCAACGAGTTTCTGGAAACGGAAGTCTGCGAATTGATGCAAGCCGTTTCCCAGGCCTACGTGCGTGGAAGATTCAAGAGCTACAACGGTTGAAGGCCGCTCTACTGTTGAACCCCGGGAACGGCGTAGTTGCGGAATTTGGCGTACTTCTCGCCCACCTTCCTGATGTCTTTGTACTCAGGAGAGTTTAGCCAAGTTTGTATTTGCTGAAGGTCGTCGAACACGAATATGGCCACCCTGGATTTAGGCGGTTCGCCCACAAATGTTGTCGCATCTCCTGCCGCCAGATAGCGGCCTCCATTGGCTTTAATCATATCACGAGCGCGCGCAGCATATTCTTTGAGATAGCCCTGCACGTCACTGATTTCGTTCTCAACGACAAAATAGACGGGCGGCTTGGCTTGCGCGTAAAGGCCTTGAATTGCAAACGCGCCAACCGCAGCGCCTGCGAGCATCGATAATGCCACTGTGTAACGGGTTTTCATGATTCACTCCCTGCGAGGCGATCATACGCCCGCAGGAAACATCGTAGTTCAGGACATGCCGTTGTTCTACCGAGAACCAAAAGGGACCACTGATGACGCGTTAGCGACAGTTTTGGCACACGACGCCGCCGTTGCGGATTGTCGTGCCGCTAACCGCCGGTAGCGCGCCGGACCACATCCGTGAGTTCAGGCGTAAAGCTTGTGTCATCCGCTTCGATGCGTCCGGTCAGCCGGGCGGTGACCTCCTGGAACACCCAGCCGTTGCCGTCCGGATCGCTAAAAGAGGCGTAAGAGGCGTAACTCTTTCGTTGCGGATTCGGACCGCAGGCCAGTCTCTCGGTGTTGACGTGGTGGAATATGCCCCCGGTGTCATGAAATAGCTCGCTGATCTCGATGCCGCGGCGAAGCAATTCGTCTCGAGCCGCCTGGATGTCCGAAACGATCAAGTGCAGCCCCTTCGCTGATCCCGGTGCAGCCGCGCTAACGTTTTTGCCGAAGATCACCGAGCAGCCCGATCCGGGCGGCGTGAATTGAATGACCCGGAAATCGTCGTGCGCCGTGTAGTCGATGTCGAGCCGCCAACCCAGGTCGCTGTAAAAGCGCTTGGCGCGATCGACGTCCAAGACGGGGATGACGACGACCTCCAGCTTCATATCGATGGTTCCCGCGCGGACGGCATTCGCCGCGGGTTTTCTTCGCATCTCAGCATTGCTCATTTCCGGCTCCTTTGAGCTGACTGTCGGTCGCCCGCGGATGGCAGGTACCCTGTACGACATGCCGTCTTCACGATGCAGCGGCGAAGGTGGGCGTTCAGGCTTCTCGAAGCGCCGCTTCAAGGATGGCGACGTCCTGATCGACGGTGCCGCCGCTCACGCCGACGCCCGCGACCAGTTCGCCATCCTTGGTGAGGGGCGCTCCGCCACCCATTGAACAATACCTTCCCTCGGAAAGTCCCATCAGAGGGAAGAGCGGCTGCCCGGGTTGCACGAGTGGGGACATTTCAGCCGTTCGAATTCCCACTAGCGCAGACGTGTACGCTTTCCGCTCCGATATATCGATCGAGAACGCCGGGGCTCCGCTCATACGGTGTTTGAGAACGACATTGCCGTGGATATCGATAACACAAACCGCGACCGGCACATTGGCGCGTCGTGACGACGCTTCAACGCGGTCAGCAACATCTTTCGCGAAAGCAAGTAAATCCATCATCAACATCCTCTCTGAGGTGCATTGCGCGGAAGCGAAAATCCAGCGCTGCATGCTTGGTGCGCGCGCGCCTCAATCGCTGAGCTGTCCCAAATACGCTCCCAGGCGATTTTCGGCATCTCCGGGCTTGTGAAATCCTCGCTCAAATAGAGCTTTGATTTTTTCCTGCGCCGCCGGCCGGGTGATCGAGGCCATGCAGGCGTCCCAGCCGGCGGCAATCTCGACGTCGGCCGGCAGGCAGGCGGCATTCACAAGCCGCTTGGTGTTCGCTATCGCCCATTTATCGAACGTCGCGATGCGTCTCGCCAGCGCATCGACAAAGCCGTCGAGTTCGCCGTCGGGAAGCGACCTGTTCACATAGCCATAAGCTTCAGCCAAGTCGCCTCCGATGTCGTTGGAACTGAGGAGCACTTCCAGGGCCTTCTGCCTGCCCATCTGTCGCGGCAGCCGGGCCATCGGGCCTCCGCCGGCAACGAGGCCAACTCCCACTTCCCACTGCGACAAAAGCGCCTTTTCGCGACTGGCAAAAGTCATGTCGGAGGCGAGGGCGATCTCGCTCCCATTGCCCGTTGCGCGTCCGCGGATCAGAGCGATCGACACCACCGGCGCGCGCGTTAGACGGACGAGAATGTCCGGCCATGCCTCCAGCCCCGTCGGCCCTTGAGGCATGTCGGTCAGATTTTTCATGTCGGCATAGAAATCGCTGTGATTGAGGAAGAATCCCTCGACGGCACTTTCGAACACCAGCACTTTGACTTTCTCGTCCGTCTCAACGGTCCCGATGATTTCTCTGAACTCACGGACAAACTGCGGGCCCATCACGTTCAGCGGTGGATTGTCGAACGTGATCCGCCAATACGCCGGCGACAAACGAGTGAGTCTGATCTGCGCTTTATCTGTCGTCGCTTTCATCCGAGCCTCCGTATGTTCTTTTATAATCAATGACGATGCCAAGGCTGACGTAGCAAGACTACTGTCCGCTTGGTCAGATGCTCGCGGACCTGTTCGTCAACCGTGCGGACCAACGCAGCCGTAAATCGAGCCGTTTGTGCAACTGAGAGAGACGTCGATCGTCGTTCTCCAGCGGCACCGCCGCCCGTATCGAAGAAGACTTTCCGCTGTGGCAATCTTCGGCCGTACTAAGCCCGCGCAGCGGCAGACCCTTTTGCCTTTTGGTTCAGCGCCATCATGAGGGTCTTGGCGGCCGGTCCTGAAGAGTGTGGGTTCTGCCCCGTGATCAGGAGGCCGTCGCTGACCACGTGAACTTGCCAGTTGGCCTTCTTTGAGAAGACGGCGCCCAGTTTCATCATCTCGTCTTCGACCAGAAAAGGCACCACCTTGGTAAGGCTGATCTCTTCTTCCTCGCCATTCGTGAAGCCAGTTACTTCCTTGCCCTGGACCAAAGGCTTGCCATCCGGTGCCTTGACGTGACGCAGCGCACCCGTGGAATGGCACACGATCGCGATGGGCTTGCCGGCGGCAAGGAAAGACTCGATGAGCTTGGCCGAGTTTTTGTCTTCGGCGAGATCCCACATCGGACCATGGCCGCCGGGATAAAACACAGTGTCGAAGTCTTCCTGCCTGACGGTGTCAAGGCGAACGGTCTTGTCAAGTTGCGCTTCTGCGGCGGCATCCTTCTCGAACCGAATCGTGAGGTCGGTGCGGGAGTCGGGCTCGTTACTCTTCGGGTCAACGGGGGGACGTCCTCCCTTCGGTGAAGCGAGTGTGATCTCAGCGCCGGCATCCTTGAAGACGTAGTAGGGAGCTGCCAGCTCTTCCATCCAGAAGCCTGTCTTTCGTCCGGTGTTACCCAACTGATCATGGGACGTGATCACCATTAGCACCTTCATGATTTTCTCCTTTTTCTCGCCACAACACGGAGCGCATCGCGTCGCGACGGACGCGCCACGCGCTATCTCGTTTCCTCACGGCTTGTTGCTGGACAAACCCACGTAAACCCGAAAGCAATCGTTTCTATTTGTAACCGAACGACCGCATGGTGTTCACTCATACGCTGAGTTCACATCGCTCATACTTCCATATGAGTGATGTCTTCCCGAACATTGAATGGTTGGCGGAGGAGCCCCAGACCTCATCGGAGTTACTTGGAGCGCAGTCTCACTGGAGCCATCGAAATCGCATGCGCCAAAACGCCGATTTGTCTAGGCGCTTCAGGCTGATTTGGGCTGTCCAGTTCTGCCAGAAAAAATATTCCGCTTAACCCGTCGGGCAAATCACGCCTACAGCTTCGCCCGTCTCGCCCGAAAGAGGGACGTTGGCCATCGTCACGAACGTTGGGCGAGGTGTGGTGGACGCTTTTGTTGCGTGAGACGAATGCATCAATAAGCGGACGGCGAAGTCGTGTGGTCTTGATGCCTCGACGCTGGCATCAACCTGGCGATGAAGCTTCTGCTTCACGCCGGGGATGGTGGCAAGAAAGCCCGATCACCAAAAAGAGCACGAAGGAAACCGTTAAAACCATTGCGCGGGGAATGCCGGGTGTGACCGTGGTGACTAACTCGTATGCTTTCTACTTTTGCATACGAGGCTGCGGATGCATCGAGCGCCCGGCATTCCCTGCGCCCTCTATTTTCGGAGTGGCTCATCCTTGTGCACAACTCGGGCGCATTGTGTCGCGAGAAGCGCGGATTCGTGGCTCACGTCGGGCATATCCGTTGTTAACCATTGTTGATTGACAGGAACCTGTTTGGGTCTCGACGATGTCGCCTCACTGTCGCAAGCGGCTGTTATCGCAAGTCATAATCAGCAACGTTTCGATTCGGTGGGGACACCGAATGGAAGCAGTCATGGAAGTGTCATCGGAATCTGG
>Ga0210386_10002252_pt1 | contig 16760 bp, 10 predicted proteins | sample IncBWH32OmetaG_FD_160091 | JGI IMG/M metagenome (GOLD analysis project Ga0210386, IMG submission 160091) | Forest soil microbial communities from Barre Woods Harvard Forest LTER site, Petersham, Massachusetts, United States - Inc-BW-H-32-O ... | reverse complement strand
AAACCCGAAACCCGAAACCCGAAACCCGAAACCCGAAACCCGAAACCCGAAACCCGAAACCCGAAACCCGAAACCTGCCCCGACTCGATAGCGTGTTTCTTTTGCAAAACCAGCCCCGTAGGGGCGCGGCGATATGAGCCCAGCGCTTTAGCGCTGGGGGAGGCACGAAGAAACGATCGAGTCCCGTAGGGACGGCACAACACAAATCCAATGAAAATTTCGAGAAGGGAGACGCAAGCAAGAAGAACCGAGACTCCGCCTCGCCAATACAAAAAATGACCAAGCTTTTCAAACGCAGAGCCGGTACGCCTCGACCAACGACCAACGACCGACGACCGGAGAGCCCAGAGCCGAGAGCCCAGAGCCGAAAGCCAGCCCTGTGCAAATCCGGGGCACCCGGCTCGTTAATCGCTTGTTATACAATAGGTAGTGCTACCCTCTTGACAGCCCCAACATACGGGCGTAAGGTTGCACTCCCATAAGGCAATGAAATCTTGCCGCCGGCATCGGGGCAAGTCAGGGAACAACGTGGACGACTGTCGGCCGAGGTGACCCAGTCGCCCCCTTTTACCGGGTTTCTCGTTTCACCGACCTGATTCGAGACGCCCATCGGGAGTCCGCCCCTACGGACGGACTGGCTTGTGCGGTGGCCGTTCCCTCGGTTCGCGAGAACCTCCCCTGGGGGAACGCACAGCTTTGAAAACCTGAGTTTTGATGTCCGCAGTCTCAGTTTCCGTTCATGAAGCCGGGCTGATTCGCCGTCCTCGTCAGACGGAGTTTCAGCTACTCATCGGTCGAACAATGAAGACTCGCGACCTCGTGCGCTGAAATTTGAAAAACGAAGAAGCCGAAATCGTAGTCCCGTAAGGGACGGCAGGTATTAGCCCCGGACGTAAGTCCGGGGAAAGCATCGATAAAGAAGCACCGAGTCCCGTAGGGACGGCACAGATTTTGCTTTGAGGGGGTCTCGTTCTCGTGTCTCTGCTCCGCAGTCGACCGCAACGCGATTCCATTCTTTCAACTCGAAGCTAGTCCAAGCCGAAGCGTAGAGCGAAGAGCCGAAGCCCAGAGCCCAAAGCCGAGAGCCGATTTCTATTCCAGGAGCCCCTCATGGAAAATCTTGATCGCATCGTTGCCGACACGATGGCCCAAAGCGGTTTCGAGACGCCCGTCTACCTGCGTCCGATTCCATGGTCCCGCTGGTTCCGTTGCGAATCGAGTTTCAGTTTGCTGCTCGTCCCCAGCGCACCCGGCCTGTACGCTCTCGCGGAAGAAATCGTCGCGCCCGGTGAAGCATCCGCTAAGCGCATGCTGGCCGTCTTCGACATCGGAGAAACCGATGACCTGTGCGTTACGCTCAGCCGTCAGTTCGCACCGCGCAGCCCGCTCAGCGAGCGCCTCTCCACCGGTCGCTGTTTCGTCCGCTTTGCGCAGCTCCGCGACGCCGAGCGCCGGCGCATGGTTTGCAATTCTCTGAAGCGCTGGCTGGCCGCCTCCTCGCAAGCCGCCACCGGCCTGCCAGGCGACACGTCCTCACACGACATCGGCATCGCCCGCGATTTTGCCAAGGCCGATACCGCCATCTCCGAGAGTTGTCATCCTGAGCGAAGCGAGGCGACAGCCGAGCGCAGTCGAAGGACCCCTTGCGACTTCGTCTCGTCCCAGACCTCAACCGGCATTCCCGCCACGGATCCGGCCGCCGGAGTCTCCGCGTCCTCGCTGATCGCGACGCGCGAAACGGCGCCCGAAGCCCCCGATCGCAAGACAGAATCAAGAAAAGCAGCCGCGGGAGACGAACCGCCGCCCTTACCCTCCGGTTTCTAGCCGCCTACGGTCTGGCTGGCCGGTGAAGGTGCCCCAGGTTCGCGTCCGTTTTTTGGACGCTAACCTGGTAAATGGTAGCCCGTGTGGCGCGGGCGCCATCGCCCGCGATAAGCCTTGGGTAGTCGCAAACTGTGGAGACGAAAACTTGTAGCACCGGCGTCTCGTCGGTTGTCCCGAGAGCCTGCCCTGGGCCTGTCGAAGGGGCATCTGCCCTCGGCCTAAAACTGAGCCGAAAGCCGAGAGCCGGGAGCCGAGAGCCGAGAGAACGGGAACCGAAAGCCCAGAGCCCGAAGCCGGGAGCCGAGAGAACGGGAGCCGGGAAACGGGAACTAGGAATCGAGAGCCCAGAACCGAGAGCCGGAGCCGAAAGCCGGAGCCGAGAGCCGAGAAACCCAGCCCCGGAGGGGCGTCGCAATTTTAGCCCAGCGCTTTAGCGCTGGGGAGCCACGAAGAATGAACCAGTCCCGTAGGGACGGCCGAACATGTTGAAACCTAGAGCTTTGCCAACGACTGACGACCAACGACCAGCGACGATTTGCCAACGACCAACCACGGTTCCAATGAATCTAATGTAGGAGAACGAAATGCCCGAAATCACTGAAAAAAAGAAGAGCCCCGAATCGGTTGCGGCCCCGGCCACACCCCCTATAAAGAAGAAGGCCCCCGGCCTCCAGTTCCGCCGTCTCTTCACCAAGCCCGGCGTCTCCCCCTACGACGAAATCGAGTGGGAACAGCGTACCGCCCAAATCACCGACGCCCAGGGCAACGTGATCTTCGAGCAGAAAGATGTCGAAGTCCCCAAGGACTGGTCTATGACGGCCACCAACATCGTGGCCTCCAAGTATCTCCACGGCACTATCGGCACGCCCGAGCGCGAAACCGGCGTCCGCCAGCTCGTCACCCGCGTCGCTGAAACCATTCGCGATTGGGGCAAAGCCGACGGCTACTTCCACAGTGACGAAGATGCGGCCGTCTTCCACGACGAGCTCGCGCACATTCTTCTCCGTCAATACGCCGCTTTCAACTCGCCCGTCTGGTTCAACGTCGGCTGCGATCGCATCGAGCCCAACTCCGACGCGCAGAACTGGCACTGGAATCACGAGGCTGGGCGCGTCGAATTCGGCGTTACCGGGTACAGCACTCCGCAGTGCTCTGCGTGCTTCATCAACTCGGTCAAAGATTCGCTCGACTCGATCCTCACCCTCGCCAAGACGGAAGGCATGCTCTTCAAGTGGGGCAGCGGCACCGGCACGAATCTTTCGCCGTTGCGCTCGTCCACCGAAGGTCTCAGCGGCGGCGGCACCGCCAGCGGTCCCCTCAGCTTCATGAAGGGCTTCGACGCCTTCGCCGGTGTTATCAAGTCCGGCGGCAAGACGCGCCGCGCCGCCAAGATGGTCATCCTTAATATTGACCATCCCGATATCGTCGACTTCATCGACTGCAAGGCGAAAGAAGAAGCCAAGGCCTGGTCGCTCGTGCAGGCCGGATACGACGGCTCCTCGCCCGACTCCGAAGCCTACAGCTCCATCTTCTTCCAGAACGCGAACAACTCCGTCCGCGTTACCGACGACTTCATGTACGGCGTCGTCCGCGACACCGATTTCTCCACCCGCGCCATTCGCGATGGCGCCGTGATCACGACTTACAAAGCAAAAGATCTCCTCAAGAAGATTGCGGAAGCGACCTGGCAGTGCGGCGATCCTGGCATGCAGTTCGACACCACCATCAATCGCTGGCACACTTCGAAGAACACCGCCCGCATCAACGCGAGCAATCCTTGCAGCGAGTACATGTTCCTCGACGACTCCGCCTGCAACCTCGCCAGCCTCAACCTGCTGAAGTTCGCGCCCAACGGAACCTTCGACGTCGGCTCGTATCGTCACGCGGTAGACGTCCTTATTACTGCGCAGGAAATTCTCGTCGACAACGCCGGCTATCCCACCGAGATGATCGGCCGCAATTCGCACGACTACCGTCCACTCGGACTCGGCTACGCAAATCTCGGCGCGCTCCTGATGGCCGCAGGCTTGCCCTACGACTCCGACGCCGGACGCGACTACGCCGCCTGCGTCACCGCCATCATGTGCGGCGAAGCCTACCTGCAGTCCTCGCGCATCGCCGAACTCTGCGAGCCTCTCGCACCCGCAACCGACCCAACAAAGAAGAACCTATCCGAAACCAATCTCGGCAGTGCCCGCGTAGGGACAGCCGCCTCGGCTGTCCAGGCGGAGCGAAGCTCCGCAGATTTTCCCGGAGCAGCCTGCCCCGGTTGGTACATCAACCGCGAGCCCTTCCTCGACGTGATCCGCATGCACCGCGCCTCCGTCAACCACATCAACAAGACGAACGTCCCCACCTCCCTCTACGAAGCCAGCAAGGCCAGCTGGGACGAGGCCCTCGTCCACGGCGAGAAATTCGGCTACCGCAACAGCCAAGTCACGGTCCTCGCGCCGACCGGCACGATTGGGTTCATGATGGATTGCGATACTACGGGGGTGGAGCCGGATCTGGCGCTGGTGAAGTACAAGAAGCTGGTGGGCGGCGGGATGATCAAGATCGTGAACAACACTGTGCCCGGGGCGCTGTTCAAGCTGGGGTACACACACGAGCAGGCGAATGCGATCGTCTCGTACATCGATGCCACTGGAACCATCGAGGGAGCGCCGCATATTAAGGATGAGCATCTCGCGGTGTTCGATTGCTCTTTCAAGCCTGCGAAGGGTACTCGCTCGATTTCTTACATGGGACACCTGCGGATGATGGCGGCGACGCAGCCATTCATCTCGGGTGCGATCTCGAAGACGGTGAATCTGCCGAATCAGGCTTCGGTGGAAGACATCATGGAAGCGTATCTGCAGGCGTGGAAGCTGGGCCTGAAGGCGGTTGCGATTTATCGTGATGGCTGCAAGCAGTCGCAGCCGCTGTCGGCGGCGGGATCGGCCACGGCTCTCTCGAAGAAAGAAGATGGATCGCGGACGGGGGCGTCCGCGCCACACGCGCAAGAAGAAGAGAACCTGAATGCTCCGCCGCGCGCGGTGCGGCACAAGTTGCAGGAAGAGCGCGCGTCGATCACGCACAAGTTCAACGTGGGCGGGCACGAAGGCTACATCACGGTGGGCTTGTATCCGGACGGCGAGCCGGGCGAGTTGTTCATCACCATGGCCAAGGAAGGATCGACGGTCAGCGGACTGATGGACAGCTTCGCGCTGGCGATCTCGATCGCGTTGCAGCACGGCGTGCCGTTGAAGCTGTACTGCGAGAAATTCGCGCACACGCGCTTTGAGCCGAGCGGGTGGACGAACAATCCGGAGATCGGCTTCGCGAAGTCGATCATGGATTACATCTTCCGCTGGCTGCAGGTGCGATTCCTGACCGGGCAGCAGCAGATGCTGTTCGAGAACCTGCGGCTGAAGGCGGGCGGCGCGCCGCGCGCGCCGGAGACCGAGGGCGTCGGCGATCTGCATGCGTCGACGGAGACGAGGACGCCCGAGTCGCGCGCGGGATCGGTGCACGCGTCGGATGCGCTGTCGTCGATTGTGGACCTGGGCGATGCGCCGAGCTGCCACTACTGCGGTGCGATCATGACGAGAAACGGATCGTGCTACCGGTGCATGAGCTGCGGATCGACTTCCGGATGTTCCTAAGGGTCGGTGTTCGGTATTCGGTTTTGGTGTTCGGAACTGCTAAGAACTAAACCTCAGGAACTCAGCCCTCGCATCGGCGAGGGCTTTTTTTGGTTGGGGTGGGTGATCGCGAGTGAAGGGTATTGCGGTTGGGAGTTGAGGTGAGAGAGTGTCCTGAACCCATGTTAGCGTCCAAGAGTGGACGCGAATTTGGAGTGGATAGGCTGAAGGTGGCCGAAGGAGACTTGGAAAATCGTCGGCTGCATCATGACCCCACTCAATCGCACAGAACGCGATTGAATGGGCCACCCAAGAATTGAGTGGGCCACCCGCCCATCGCGACTTGGTTTACCAGTTCTAAGCTGAACCCACGCATACGGCGAATGTGCCTCCTCAATATTAAAAATAAGACATTGACCCGCTACATGCCGAGTGCTAAATTATTAGCATTCATGGTTAAAAATTTAGCATCTACGGAACTAAGTCGAAGGGAACGACAGGTCTTAGACATCCTCTACCGGACTGGACGGGCGACGTGTGCGGAAGTGCAGAGGGCTATGACAGACCCACCTAGCTATTCGGCAGTCCGGACCTTTCTGCGCATTCTGGAAGACAAAAAGCTGGTTCGCCACGAGGAAGACGGGGCACGGTATGTTTATATCCCCACCGTGGAGAAAGAGCGGGCGAGCCGATCGGCTCTGCGCCATGTGCTGAATACTTTCTTTGGAGGTTCGGTAACCCAGGCGATCTCCGCCCTGCTTGATGAAGACTCGAAGCATTTATCCGAAAAAGATTGGCAACGACTGAGCGCAATGATTAAAGAGGCACGGGAGGAAGGAAGGTGATGTCCGGAGTCCACGTATTTCCACTTCTAATTGGATCTGGTTTCCGGGCCAGCCTTCCTGTCGGCCTAGCCTGGGCTGCAACGCGCCTGGCGCCTCGCTCATCAGCTGCGACTCGTCATTTCATCTGGGCATGTGCAATCGCCTGCGCACTCTTTTTGCCGATCGCAACAATTGCGACGCCCCGCTGGAACGTTGCCGCCCCGGCGCCGTTGGCGCGGCTCGCGCCGACCGCGCGCTCAGAAACCGCTCCAGTGACAATTCCGAGTGTTTCCACGATGGAACGAATTCGGATGGATGCAACGTACAGGCCAGATGATCGTTGGCTGGGTGGACTGACACCTTGGACGATTGCGACCTGGATCTGGATGACCGGAGCGATTGTATTTTCGTGCTACGTGCTGATTGGTCACTTCGCGGCGCGGAGGTTCTACCGAACCACACGAAGTATACAGAGCTCCTGGGTCCAAGAAGCTCAGCAGCTGGCGAAAGATTTGGGATTCAATCGGACATTGCGAATCGTCGAATCCGATCGGGTTTCTGTTCCCATCGTGCTCCACCTGTGGCATTCGATCATCGTCATGCCTGCAGCGGCCACCCAGTGGCCATGGATCCGCATTCGTGCCGCACTGCTTCATGAACTCGCGCACATCAAACGGAACGACCTGAACATGCAAAGCCTTGCTCAGCTTGCGTGTTCTGTCTACTGGTTCAATCCGCTGGTGTGGTTTGCTGCCCATCAATTGCGTGTTGAGCGTGAGCAAGCGTGCGACGACTTTGTGCTTCGGTACGGCACGAGCGGAGCGGACTATGCGACACACTTGTTCGAAATCGCCCGCGCAGGTTCAAGGTCGACTGCCACGTCTTTCGCAATTGGACTGGCCGTTCATACTTCTCAATTGGAACAAAGGCTCGTCGCCATTGTGAATCCACGAACACCACGACACGCGACAACAATTCCTGGCCGGTTCATCGTCGCAGTTCCCATGCTGTTCGTGGCGCTTGCCGCCGGTGCGGTACAGGTTACAACCAGAGCGATAGAGGTTCCTCTCGGAGCGATCAAGATTCCCGCTCCAGCGATACAAGTTCGCGCTAGCGCGGTAGATCTTCTGACTGGCGGAGCACAGGCGAAGATGCGTTCCGTGCCAACGGTGTCGAATGCAGGAAGCAATTCGCCGCCGCAAGAGTTCCATTGGGCCGGTACGATGCATGAACATCAGACGGTTGAAGTGTACCTGGGGCGCGGGTCGATCCAAGTTCTACTGAGCCGGGACGATACCGTTCACGTGGAGGCACGTACTGACAATCCCAGCCACAGCGAAATTCAGGCAGTCTCGACACGGAATGGAGTGAAGTTTTGCAACATTGTTACGGGGGTTCGTGAATCACGCAATTACTGCGAGCCCGGTCAAAGCACATCACGGATTCAGGAAGACCAACCTGCAACGCAGTTCGTAATTTACGTACCCGCCCGTCTGCACTTTGCCGGGAGCACAAAATTCGGCGACATCACCGCCGAGCATCCCGGTGCTGATAGCGATTTGGCGACCATCAACGGAAACATCATATTGGAACTGGCCGCCGAAGATGGCGCCGATTTCAATGGAAACGTGATTGAAGGAGCGATCGACTCCGATTTTCCTCTGAACGACAACACACCAACCTTACCAACTGGCGAGAGACCGGCCATGAATGCGCCGAGGATCGTTCACGCGATTCTTGGGGCAGGAGGTCCGCATTTGTCAGCGATGGTCGTAAACGGCAACATTCGACTCATTCGCCGGTTGACGGAATAGCGCCGGCGTTCGTAGCCAGCAGAGATCACGGCACATAACGGGAGCTAAAGAAGAACTATGCGTGCAAAAAGAATCGACGTACCTTTAGGTGCTAAAAAATTAGCATTCACATTGATTCTGTTCTCGATTGCAACCGGGATTGCGCAAACCAGCCAGCAAGGATCGCAGGACGCACGGATTGATCGTGTCCTCAGCGGATTGCGGCCGCCGATCGCGATCAAGGGGCAGCCTCCGGAGAGGTGGACGCTGGCCGAAGGGATGGCTCAGAGCCATGTTCCGGGAGTCAGTATTGCGGTGATGGACGGGGATCAGATTGCCTGGGCACGAGGATTTGGGATCAAAGAGGCGGGTAGAACCGATCCAGTGACCACGTCAACGCCGTTTGAGGCGCAGTCGATCAGCAAGGCAGTCACCGCGACCGCCACTCTCGTCTTAGTAAATTCCGGGCGGCTCTCGCTGGAGGAAAGTCCCAACGTCTACCTGAAATCCTGGAAACTTCCTGACAACGAGTACCAAGCCCAGGAAAAAGTGACTCTGCGAAGAATTCTCAGTCACAGCTCAGGACTGACTGTGGGCGGATTTGCAGGGTATCGAGCCGGCGACCCGCTGCCCAGCCTCTTACAGATCCTCGACGGCAAGAAGCCCGCCAACAATCCGCCGATTCGCGTGGATTTCATTCCTGGCTCGAAGTTCCGCTATTCGGGCGGAGGGGCTGAAGTGATGCAGCAGCTCTTGATGGATGTCACCGGCGAACCGTTTCCAGAACTGATGAAACGGCTAGTACTGACACCTGCAAGAATGACGTTAAGCACCTTTGAGCAACCGCTTCCCGAAGCGCGATGGGTCGAGGCCGCCAGCGGTCATGATGGCGAGGGTGCGGTGGTGAAAGGCAAATGGCCGATTCAGCCCGAGATGGCGGCAGGGGGTCTGTGGACGACGCCGACGGATCTTGCGAAGTGGGCGCTTGCAATTACCAGAGCGTGGAAGGGAGACAAAAACGAACTCTTCTCAAGACGGATTGCGAGCGAGATGCTTACCGTTCAAAAGGCGCCGTACGGCCTGGGAGTGGAAGTTCAGGGAACTGGTCCAAGCCTGGAGTTTTCTCATGCAGGTTCGAACTCCGGATTCCGTGCGCTGGCGGTGATGTTTCCGGCAATTGGGAAGGGAGCTGTGATCATGGCGAACGGCGATCGGGCCGATTGGGTCATCGGCAGCCTGATCATGAGTATTGCCAGTGAGTACCACTGGCCTGCACGCATGCAGACGGAGCGAGAAGTGGTTTCTCTGAGCACCGCGCGACTGGATGCTTTAGTCGGAGTTTACTCGTTGCCGCCGGCGCCGTCGGGTGAGGCAGTCACATATGAGATATCACGCACCGGGAGCCGGTTATTTGCGGAGCTGAAAGGGTTGGGGTCTTATCCCAAGTATGAACTGTTTCCATCGAGTGCGACGTCGTTCTTCAGTACGAGCGGACTGAATGTTGATTTCACTCTCGACGCGGGACGGGCGAGCAGCCTGAAGATGGGGGAGATTCCGGGCATTCGCAAACAGTAATAGTGCGAGGGGTATTAGTGGATACCGGATGCTGCAGAAGCAGGGAGGCCGGTGGCGCTTGATCAAGAACCAAATGTTCTAAGATTGGACTACATAAGCTCTCGCCGACACTTATGATCGCGCTTTGACTGTTCGTCGAACGATGGTTGGAACCCTGGGGCACCTAGGCTGAGAGGCGAGGGATTTTTGGAGAGTCGGAGCGTATCGTGATCCCACTCAATCGCACAGAACGCGATTGAATGGGGCACCCGAGATTTTTTCGTGGTAGGCGTGATTGATCGCGAACGAAGACGTGTTGCAGTTGCGCGTTGCGGTTCAGAAGTGTGCTGAACCCAGGTTAGCGTCCAAAGAGCGGACGCGAACCTGGGGCACCTGGGCTGTGAGAGGCGAGGGATTTTTGGAGAGTCGGAGCGTATCGTGACCCCACTCAATCGCACAGAACGCGATTGAATGGGGCACCCGAGCCGTCTTTCGAGCTCCGCCCGCCGCCCGTCGCCAGTACTTCCGCTGAAACAGCGCCAGCTCGATGTTTCTTCGCAGCACCCCGTTGCGGTCCCCCGCTTAATTCTTTCTCACCACGATGCTGTTTGCGTTGGTTGTCAGCGTGTACCCGGCTGTGAAGCTCGTGAACGATCCGCTGAGCGAGCCGAATGTCAGAGCGGTGTAAGTCTGGCCCGATTTCGGGGGATGCTTGGGGTTGACGGTCACGTTCAGAGCGCCTGACAGCGTGGCGCTCAAATCGACCTGGAGCGTCGAGCCGAACTGCTCGGTCAGCGCACCGCCGCCTGTCTGGACGTAGTTGCCGGTCACGGTCAGGATCCCCTGGGGCGCTACGGTGCCGCTGTCCGTGACCGAACTCTCGACGGTTCCGTTTCCTCCCAACGTCGATCCCGATTGGACGATGACCGAGGTCGCGCTCAGCGAGCCGCCCATGTTCGTCGCGGCTCCCGACGCTTGCGTGTACGTACCGCTGACCGTCAGCGATCCCGACACATCGATGACTCCCTGGTTGGTGAGAGCCTGAGCAACGGCGACCGAAGCGCTATCAAAGAGCGCGAGCACCGCGGTTGAGCCCACCGAGGTGAGCGTCGCCAACGCGTTGTGGCCGGAAGCGTCGTGCACGGCAGAGCCCGTGCCGTCGAGCGATACCACGGTGCTGTACGGGTTGGCGGTGCTCGTGATTTGTGAGATGTCGCTCGGGACGATCAGTACGCCACTGGAGACGAGCCAGTTGCCGCCGCTCAGGTTTCCGTTTTGCAACTGGACCGGGTTGTCTGCGAGTCGCAGAGTTCCGCCGGCGCCAACGGACACCGTGCCGGTGGCGTTCGAGAACGCTGGACTTGTGATGGAGCTGTTGTCATACGAGTCGATCTCTCCCGTACCCGGGAGGCTGATCGACGCCGCCGACAACGTGGTCCCATACAGGGTGATGAATCCCTGGTTGGTCAGCGAGGTCGCAATCGAGACCGTCCCCGATCCGAAGAGGAGCGACCCACCCTCGGCTACCTGAATCGAATGGACAGAGATCGACGACGAGGAGCCGTCAAGCCCCGCTCCGTCGGCCGTCGTGAAGGTCGGGATGCAGACGTTGCTCGTCGGGCCTGGCACCTTGCGCGGGCTCCAGTTGGAGGCCGTGCTCCACGAGCCGTTCCCCGCATTTCCAGTCCAGGTGGCGCTACACGATTGCGCCTGGGCGAGGATGTTTCCACCATAAATGATGACCGCCAGCAAGGCAGCCGCGCGCAGGAACTGGTCTGTGCAGTGGATTTTCATAGTCTTCTCCTGAACAGTTTTTCTTTTGGGAAAAGCCTTTGGCCTTGGGGAGGAGCGAAGCTAGCGCCGCATTATGGATAGAGTCGGACCAAGACTTGTCAGCGAATGATTAAAGATTTGTAAAACCTTGGGTGAAGTCCGGTCCGACAGGAACCGAGCTTCCGGCTTCGAGCGAAGGCTCGTGGTAGCTAGCGCAGTGTTAGCACAAGCTCGCGCTGTTTGTTTGCCAAAATCTGGGTCGGTGAGTGCTATGGGGATTTTCTGTCAATTGACAAATGCTTGCCTATGGGAGGTCGCGCTATGCAGGCGAGCATCGAAATTTCGAGCAGGGTCACGGTGCGACGGCGAGTTGATCTGCGGGTACATTAGCGGGGCGCGGGCGCCCGGCCTTATGGTTGGCAACAGCGCAGACAGTTCGAGCAGCATCGGCGGGTGACGCCTCGAAGGTGGAGCCATCGACGGACCATTTCCATCCGTCAAGCAACACCATGCCAGCGATGTAGGTTGCGCCATCGGTTGGCTCGGAGCCGCGCGACAGTGTGAGGCCCCGGCATTCGGGCGCGGTGACGAAGGTCCGGTCGAAGTCCAACTGATCGAATGCGGCACCGATTATGTTGAGTACTACGAGATGCGGTCTAGGGGCGAAAACGCTTTTCAGTGTGTCAAGCGCTTGATTCTCGCGGAATACAACAGCGGCGATCATGAAACCGAATAGGGCAGCGCTTGAAATGGTGAGGCGCCCTAGCGCTCTTGAACTCTTCTGAGACATGGACTTTGGTATCGATTCCGTCATCCTAGAGCCCGGCATCACAAACCCCCATTCTTGCAGCTCACAAGCCAAGCGAACCAACACCGTTCCGGGAATCACCTATGCTTGCGGGTGCTATTCAGCGCAAGCGATTCCGATCCATAAGACAAAACCATCACCGTTGATGAATCACAGCCGGAACATCCGGCGAAGCTCATAAACCTGTCCAGACTCATCGGACGGGATGCGCGCTGCTCTCTCCTCGTATGCGCTGTACGCGAACGCTTCCGTCTCGTTTCCTACCGCTCCTTCGACCTTGATTGCTTCATCGGGATTCATGGCATCCTCCTACCATTGCCTCAAGCAATCCAAACACCAAATCTGGAACTTGCTCTTCAGATTGTGGTCAGATGACGAGAACTGACTGAAGCACAAGAAGATACGCGATCTGCTGCAATTTTTTCATTTGTGCTGCGGAGGAAAGCGAAGGATTCCCGGCCCCGTATCTGAAGAGTTCGGCGTGTGTCCAATAGGATAGACAATGCCGATTCCTGCCAGATAACGTCAATAGCCGCGCCGGCATTCACCGGTGTTTTTCCAAACTGGCACCGAATAGCAGGCAATTTGCGGAGGGATGCTCAGTTGATGAAAAACGCGCGATTACGCAGGCTTGCGCGGTTTGTTCGCCAAAATCCGGGTCAGCGAGCGTAACTGCTATGTTTCGCCGACAGCCCAAGAGCGGTACGAGGACCCGGCATCCGAGAGGAAATGGATGCCGGGTCCTGATTTGTGATCGTGGAGAGCAGCTGCGGAACAACTCGAGAAACGAAGCGAAAGAAGACCTCAGGCGCTAAAGCGCTGACGTATTTTCCAGCCGCTTACGGCACGAATAAATTCGTGCCCTTCCCGTTCTTTCGCCGGACAGCACTCTTTCCCCAGCCTGTTAGTGAAGAAGGTCCAAAGTGTTGTCGCCATCGTCGACGAAGTAGACGCCTTTCCCGTCGAGAGTGACGACGAGGCCGAACAGAGTGCCGGCACCCGCGCCACTGGTATCGATGTTCATGACGGTGATCTGGGAACCAGCAGGAGTGGTTTCGACAATGTTGCCGTCCCCAGCGTTCACCGACAGAATGTCGCCGTTGGGAGCAATGGCCAGCCCAAGCGGCTGGTTCAAGTTGGCGCCCACGGAGACGGTGCTACCCGTCCCAGCGCTCGAGAAGCGAAACACTGCGTTGGGAATTGCCGCGATGCGATTGAGGAGGGTGTCGGCTACATAAAGCGTTCCGTCAGACGCCAATGCGAGACCCGTGGGGCCGATGACGAGCGCAGCGGGGTCGGTGCGCTCCTGGAAACCGGAACCGATGACGGTCCGGAGTCTTTCGCGCGGCGCGTGCCTATCGTCATCACCTGCCTCTTGCTCAGGAACCGACAACAGGATTCGTACGACGGTTCCTTTGGTGACTACGTTGCCGTTGGCAGCTACTGTGCCGTTCAGGACATTCGCGACAAAGAGTTCGGCGAAGTCTCCGAGATCGAGGGCGGTCATGTCCCAGGGTCCGTTGATGCGTACGCCGAAGCGGGTTCCGGAGAAGGTTTCTACGACCTTCCCCTGGTTATTCAAGACCAGCAAGCAACCGGCCTTGGCGGTGGCAGAAGTACCGTCGGTGGTGGGAAGGCTACCCACGATCACCCAGCCATGGCGCAGCACAGACAAAGCGGTGGTCAGGCCGACGCCGCCGGGGCAGCGGCCGGGCAGTTTCGTGGGGTCGATCTGGGCGAAAACGCTGAGCGTGCCGTTGGGGGCAACGTCGACGATCGTGGTGCCCGTCCCCTGCAGATTCTGGCTGTTATTAAAGTTGCTTACCAGGATGTGGCCACGCACCAGCTTTCCCGAGCTGCGCGGTACGACAGCAACACCGTAAGGATTGATGTCCCCATTGGCGGGAACGGTGGAGGGGCCAGGTGTGACGCTAAGTGGACCGATGAACGAGCTGGCAGTGGCGAGCGCTGGCAGCAATGCGAGGGCGAGACCGATCGAACACGCAAACCTGCAAAATCTGAAGCGTTTCATATGCTTCTTCTCCTGGGAGACAAAGTTGCCGAAAAGAGCTCATCTAGGATCCTTTTGTTTTTCTTGGTGGGTCAGCCCGAGTGTGTTACCAGTCGGCGTGGACGGGGAACGCCGAGGAAGATCTTAGGGACTCGCTGCGCGGGCGGGTGTCATCGAACTGTAAAATCGCCGTCATATCTCGGTGACATCTGATGGCTGGGTTGCATCGCCTGGGCGATATTTCGGGAGGCATGGGCGCGGACGATCGGCCAATGTGGCAACGACACCAGCTACGGCCCGCTGGTCTTACTAAGGACTGGCAAGGTCCTTCTCGCCGGAGACGAGATCACGTACAGCGGTCATACCTCCCCAACCGCTCGGTGCGCCCTCTACGAACCGTCGGCAAATACCTGGACGCCTACGGGATCATTGTTACAGGCGACTCGCCGCACGGCGACACTGCTTCTGAACGGGAAAGTATTGTCCGGTGGTAGCAGCAATGCCGAGTTATATGCGCCTTAGTATCGTGCAGCGCGTGCTTACAAATTTTGCTAGTTCCCGTTTTTCGGGGCCTTCTCTTTGTAACAATCGGAATGATGGCGTGGTCAGGTTTCTACGTTTTGCGTTCAAGGTTTCGGTTTGAGTGGTACCTCGGGATTGCCGGCGAGACGCCGGCGCTACCTTGAAATCGTCGCGGCCGCATTCCTGACGACATCCTCGCCCAAACTCATCCTGCTTCGCGATCTGTCAGAAACCTGTCTGGCGATCGCCTCGGGCCTCGATGGCGGCTGATCCACTATCATGAGGGCGTGCTGCGCGCCGAGACATCGACCGTGATCGGTATCGTGCAGCAGCGGTGTCCGCGGTGCCGCGACGGGAGGATCTTCAAGTCGTCCATCTACTGGGGTTTTCCGGGTATGCACGATTCCTGTCCGAACTGCGGTCTGCGCTTCAACCGGGAGCCGGGATATTTCCTGGGCGCAATGTACGTGAGTTACGGTCTGGCGCTCGTGATGATTGCTGCGATCGGAGTTGTGCTGTGGGGTGTGACGGACTGGCGCGTGGACAAGATCGCAATCTGGGCGGTGGTGTTGTTCCTGCCCTTCGCGCCCATGCTGACTTTGTTGTCTCGCGTGCTCTGGATCTATCTCGATCAAACGCTCGATCCGGAGAGGTGAGAGCAAGTACCGACGTTGCGAGAGCGAGTATCGGGCAAAAGCATTGAACCGCAAAGGGCGCAAAGGAAGGCCGTGAAGGGCGTAAAGAAAAGCACGCGGGCGAGGGCGAACACAAGTTTCAGGTTTCAAGTTTCGAGTTTCAAGGTGTGGGGCTGAGTGCTGATCGTGATAGCCGGCGAGATGCCGGTGCTACGAGGGAGTTCTGGCGGACAGGAGTGTCCGCGCCACACGGGTTTCTCGCGCCACACGCGTCGGGTGAGGTTGAGTTAGAATGCTGGCCCCATTCGGAGGATGCGCGCGCGTTCTCCTACCGGCCCCGTAGGAATTTGCACGCAGGGGGGGGATCCCATGAACATGATGAAAGGCACTTTTTCCCGCGATGCGCGAGTCGCGGAGGCGTCCGGAAAATCGGCGCGGCGAGCAGTGTGGCTGAGACAAAAATTTGGAAAAGCAGCGAGGCTTGCGGTTGCATTGCTGCTCGTGGTCGGGTCGGCGGTATTCAGTGCGGCACAGCAGTATGAAATCATGCGCGCGGATTACGGCGCGGGCAGCCAGCGGCGCGATGTGACGTCGGCGTTCCGGCAGGCGGTTTGCAGCCAGACACGCTTTCGGATGGGCAACAGCACCTTCGGATTCGATCCGTCGCCGGGGAACAAGAAGTCGCTGCGCGTGTATGTTCGCGGGCCGCGCGGTCAGCAGACGATGCAGGAATTTCCGGAGAGCAGCACGATCGACGGGTCGCAGTACATGTGCCGGGGAGGTGGCGGGGGCGGGTACCGGCCACCACCACCACCACTGCCTGGGCCGCCGGACCGCGGGTCGTGGACGATCATGCATGCCGCGTACGGGACGGAACGAAGAAATGTGGACGTGACGCAACGGCTGCGCGATCTGGCGGGCCGAAACCTGACGTTCCGGATGGGCAACAGTACCTTCGGCGTGGATCCGGACCCGGGGCGCATCAAGACGCTGCGGATTTACGCGCGCGGGATGGGCAATCAGCGGCGAATGTTCGAGTATCGCGAGGGGAGCACGATTGATGGGTCCCAGTTCTCCGGGTGGCGGAATGGAAACTGGGGACGGGATCCGTGGAACGGGCGGTGGAATGATTCGGGTTATCGGTAGTTCTTGGGCTCTGGGCATTGTGAGGCATTAATTTTGGTTGCCTCTATTCAGAGCCCGATTCAGTTTTGCTGGCGACAGCCTTCGCTTCGGCGACGGCTTTTTTCTGGAGATAACCACAGGGACACGGAGAGCACAGAGGTTGAGTTCTCGGTCGCGCGTCTAAGTTGCGAGAAAAGATTTTAACCGCAAAGGGCGCAAAGAAAGCCGCAAAGGGCGCAAAGAAAAGCCGCAAAGGGCGCAAGAAAAG
>Ga0210386_10002251_pt1 | contig 16762 bp, 16 predicted proteins | sample IncBWH32OmetaG_FD_160091 | JGI IMG/M metagenome (GOLD analysis project Ga0210386, IMG submission 160091) | Forest soil microbial communities from Barre Woods Harvard Forest LTER site, Petersham, Massachusetts, United States - Inc-BW-H-32-O ... | reverse complement strand
CCGCGGCCGGCGGGCTGGCCTGGATCAACTCGATCGGCAATGTCGGCGGCGCGCTGGGACCGGCCATCGTCGGCTGGCTGAAGGACGCCACCGGCAGCTATTCTGGTGGGCTCTATGGGCTGGCGGTGTTCACTGGTGTCGCGGCGGTCATCGCGCTGTTCGGGTTGAACATTCCGCGGGTGGTGGATCGGCCGGCGCAGGTGGCGGCGGAATAGGTCAGCCGTCAGTCGATCAGCCGCCTGGCACCCACAGCACGTCGCCGGCACCGTCGGCGTTGAAGGCGCGCGCCAGCACGAACACATGGTCGGACAGGCGGTTGAGGTAGCGAACCAGCTCCGGGTTCAACACCTCGACCGCCGCCAATCGCACCACCGCGCGCTCGGCGCGACGCACTACAACGCGCGCCACATGCGCCCGCGCCGCGGCCTCGGTGCCGGCCGGCAGCACGAAGCTGGTCAGCGGCGGCAGGCCTGCATTCAGTGCGGCGATTTCGACCTCGAGACGGTCAATCGGCACGGCCGTCACGCGCAGCCGGTCACCGGCGGGACCAGGCACCGACAGGTCGGCACCAACGTCGAACAGGTCGTTCTGGATGCGCGCCAGCATCGCATCGGTTTCGGGCGCATCGGCCACCGCGCAGCGCAGCAATCCAATCGCAGCGTTCGCTTCGTCAACCGCGCCCAACGCCTCGATGCGCGGGGCATCCTTGCCGACACGCGCGCCATCGCCGAGCGAAGTCTGCCCGCGATCGCCGCCACGCGTCACCACTGTGTCGATCCGAACCAAGGGGCCGCCCTCCCGTTGCTGCGCAGGCGCCGAGCGCGGCAGTCTAGAGCCCGTTTCCCCTGACCGGAAACAAGCCGACGGCGCTGGCGCCGTGGCAAGGCAGGCCAGGCCAAAGCCCCTTGGCCTTTCGTGCCGTCACCTCCGGCGCCGACGGGCTGTCGCCCGTCAGGGGCAAACCCGCGCTAATCCAGATCGAACATGATCCGCAGCGGGATGCTGGACGGGATCGGCTGGCCGTTCCGCACCGCTGGCACGAACTTCCAGGTCGCCACAGCGTCGCGCGCTGCGTGGTCCAGCAGGCTGAAGCCGGAGCTTTGCGCGATATCGATTCCGGCGACCGTGCCGTCGGGCGCGACATGCACCAGCAGGATCACCAGGCCCTGTTCGCCGCGCCGTGCGGCTTCCAATGGGTAGATCGGCTCCTTGTTGTGCACCTTGGTGTCGGGGCCGGCGGGGATGACCTGGGTGCCCCTGACCAGCACGTTGCTGAGGCTGTCGGTGCCGCCGAGGTTGATGTGTGGCGCCTCGTTGGCCTGGGGCGCGGGTGGCGCGGGGGCAGGCGGCGCGGCCGCCATCATCGGCGTGGGCGGGCGGGGCGGCGTGGGTGTCGGTAGCGGCGCCCGCAGCGGTTGCGGCTGTGGCGGCGGAGGGGGAGGCGGCGGCAACGGCAAGGTCACGGTCTGATCCGGCTGTTGCGGGGGCGGTGGCGCCGGTGGTGGCGTGGGAACCGGCGGCGCTGGGGGCCGGGCGACAGGAGGCGTTGGCGGCGGCGTGGGCGGGGACGGCACGGATGGCGCCATCGGCGGCGTCTTCGAGGTCTGATCCGGAACCGGCGGCGCCTTGCCCGTGGTCTGGCCCTGGCCCTGCTGCTCCAGCATCACCAGCTCCACCATGGGCTGCGTCTGGCCGGCGTCCTTGCCGTGCCGGTGCACCGTGAGCAGGAGGAATGCCAGCGCCATCGCATGCAGCGCGATCGAAATGAGCGCGGCCCATTGCAGCGTCGTACGCCTTTGGAGCTCGCGGCGGGAAAGTGGGGTCACGCTCAGACGCTACAGCACCAGCACGCCATGCTGTTTCGCCTTGACCTCGGGCTCGACGTGAATGGTGATCTCCAGATTGCTCATCTCGGCCTTTAATGCCGCTTCGATGCGGTCACAGATGGCGTGCGAATCGGCCACCGTCATCGTGCCAGGTACCACAAGATGGAATTCCAGGAAGGTCAGGCGCCCGGCGTAGCGCATGCGCAGGTCATGCGCCTCGATCGCACCCTCGGCACTTTCGCCGACCACCTCGCGGATGCGCTGGATCACCTCGGCCTGCGGCGCCGCGTCCATCAGCCCACCGACCGAGGACGAGATCATCCGCATCCCGGCATACAGCACATAGACGCCGGTCGCCGCCGCCAGTAGCGGATCGAGCGTTAGGAACCCGGTCAGCACGGTGAGCACAACGCCGAGCGTGATGCCGGCCGAGGTGACCACGTCGGCCAACAAATGGTGCCCATCCGCCATCAATGCCGGCGAGCGCAACCGCTTGCCGATGCGGAACAGCACCACGGCCCAGCCACCGTTCAACATGGTGGCGATGGCGTTCAGCCCAATGCCCTGGAACGGGCGTGCGAGGGGACGCGGATCGTTCCATACAAACCAGGCGTGGTGAAAGATCGAGACCGCGGCCACGACGATGAGCACGCCCTCGATCACCGCGGCGAAGAATTCGGCCTTGTCATGACCATACGGGTGGTTGGCGTCGGCCGGGGTGGAAGCGACGCGCAACGCCGCCAGGGCGATCACACTGGCGGCGACGTTCACCGTGCTTTCCAACGCGTCGGAGTACAGCGCGGCGCTGCCGGTGAGCCACCAGGCCGCCGCTTTCATCGTCAGGACGACGATGCCGATGCCGATGCTGCCGAGTGCGATCCGCTCGCCACGTCCCACAAGACGATCCGTTGCTGCCCGGCGCGGGCTGTAGCAGATCGGATTGGGCGCGTCAGCCGCACCACCGTGCGGGCGAGGGGCAGGGTTGGCGCGGTTCGATCGCCCGGATCTTGGCCTCGACCGCGGACTGGCGCCGAACTCTCGGATGGGAAACGGGGCTTCGGCGGTGCCCGTGAGCGCCGGTCCGCATGGCCCAGGTTGCTGGTGAGCGGCGATGGTCGGTTTGGCGTGCGAGGTCCGTGGTGTCTCCGGCACCAGACCCGTCGCACGAGCGCGGGACGAACAAGGCATCGAGAGCCGGTGTCCTCGAAGCCTCACATAGTGTTGATTGTTATTATATCGTACCGTTACATTATAGATATAGGATGGCCAAGGCTAGCAGCTTGATCCATAACATGAAATGCGGGTCGACGCGGTGTTGCGGGTCGATCGCGTGAACACCATCGCGTCGGTGCGTTTTAACTCGACATCGGCGCCTAGAGGTCACAGGTTAGCACCGAGTGGGACGGACACATCGGGATACGGTCATGCCCGATGTGCGGTGACACATAGAAAGATGACAGTCGTTCCGTCTCGGGTGTGTCATTAACTGTCGCCCACAGTGCAGTGGTGAGCCTGTGTTCCGCATGGGCACTGCTGATCATTCGGGGACCTGTTGTCAGATCTCTGGACACTGGCACTGAGCAACCTGTCGTAACGACATCTGGGCGTGCGCCCATGCCGTCGCGACCCAACGCGAGGAGCAGCCTCATGGCGAAAGCAACGCAGTCTCGTACCACTGTCACCGGCAACGCCGACATTCCGGATTCCACCGTGGCGAAGATGGGGAGAGCGCTCGCCGAAATCGCCGAGGTCGAGCAGGAGCTGGCGTCGGCCGTCAGCGCGGCGGCGACCGAGCGCGATCGCATGCAATTGGCGGAGCAGGCCGACCGCGCCATCACCGACGCGGTCACTGACCAAGGCTTGTCACTCACACAGTTCAATCAGGTGGTGCAGGCCGCCGATGAAGATCAGGAGCTGCGCGATCGCCTGACGGCGGCGATTCGCGCGGCCTAATCCAGACATTGCGTCTTCAGAATGGAGGAGTCGACGATGCGTGCAGCAACCTTTCTCGTCGCGGGCTCGCTTGCCGTTGGGGCGTTGGTCGCGTTGCTTGGTTTCGGCGCGATCCCAGCGGTTGGTCAGACGACCGGGTCGGCCACGACAGCAGACAGCGATGCGGCGAAGGTGCCGGATGACACGGTGCAAAAGGCCGGTGTCGCCATGCACCACGTGATCCAGATCCGTCAGAGCTATTCCCAGCGGGAGCAGGCGGCCAGCATGCCGTCGGAAAAGCAGGACCTCTTGCAACAGGCCGAGACGGCGACGGTCAAGGCGGTGACTGATCAAGGCCTGTCAGTGCAGGAGTATGACCGCGTGCTGCATCTGGCGATGGCCGATCCCAACCTGAAGGCGCGGCTGATGAAGGTGGCAACCACCGCGCAATAACGGCAGGCACGCGATGCGCAGCGTCGGCTGGCGAGGGATCCGCAGAACGGCCAGTGAGCCGCGCGGCGCGCCTGACGTTTATTCGATTGGATTCCGTAATTATGGTCCGATGCACCCGGCGGAAGTGGGATCATGCCTGATCATCGCCGCGGCCTGCTATGCGGCGTTGCTAACGCATGTCGTGTCCTGCGCGCACGATCGGCTGTGGGGCTTGCTGGCATTCGGCGCGGTGCTCGTGCCGGTCGGTATCCTGCACGGCATTGGCGTCTGGTTCGGGGTGTGGTGAGCGCGGGCCGCGTGCTTACGCAACCAGCCGCGCGGCCTCACGCAGATCGGTAACGAAACGTTCGTATTCGCGGACCCTGGTCTCTTCATCGGGGACGCGCAGCAGGAACGATGGGTGCACGGTGATGAAGCCGCGTGCGCCGTCGGGCAGGGCGAAGGGGCGGCCGCGTTCGCGCCCGATGGTCACCGGGCGGCCGAGCACCGCGCGCGCCGCGGTGCCGCCCATCAGAACGGTCAGTTTTGGGCGCAGACGCACGCGTTCGACGTCCAGCCAGAAGCGGCAAGCCTGGATTTCAGGAGCCTCGGGGGTCTGGTGGATGCGGCGGGTGCCGCGCGGGGTGAATTTGAAGTGTTTCACCGCGTTGGTGATGTAGATGCGGCGGCGGTCGATGCCGGCTTCCTCCAGCGCGCGGTCGAGCATCTGGCCGGCGGGGCCGACGAAGGGGCGGCCGATGACGTCTTCCTGGTCGCCGGGTTGCTCGCCGATAAACAGCAGGGCGGCGTCGGCGGGGCCTTCGCCGAACACGGTCTGGGTGGCGGGGTCGCCCAAGGGACAGCGACGGCAGCTGACCGCGTCGGCAGCGGCGTCACGCAGCGCGGGGTCGGTTGGGACCGGGAGCACCACCGGCCCGAGCGGTGGCTGGTCTGGGGGACGGGGGTCCTCGTCTAGCATTTCCGTGGCGGGGATTGCGGTGCCAATACGCGCTGGTTCGAGGATATCGGGTCCGTAGGCGCGCCATTGGGCGGCCAGCGCGGCGTCGTCGGGGACAGCCGCAGCGTCCAGGCCGGCGCCGAAGCGCAGCGTCGTGCCGTCCCAGTCGGCGCTGGCATCCGGGGTGAGGATGGTGAAACGCAGCGCGGCGAAGCGGCGGACGAGAAGCTGGGCGTTGGCCTCCAGGACGAAATGCGCGGGGGCGTACCAGCCCAGATAGGCGGGGCCGTCCAGAGGCAGGAAGCGCAGATGGGTGCGCATGCGGTGCGCCTCGGCACGCACCGCCAGGGCCAGGCGCCGTGCCAGCGTCAGTTCTGGGTCGCCGTGCAGGTCCAGTACCGGTTCGCCGGCCTGGGCGCGCCAGACGAGACGGTAGAGCAGGTCGAAGCGGGCCGGATCACGGGCCTGAACGGCCTGTGCCGCCAGCGCCACCAGCTGGCGGGGCACGCCGAAGCTGCCGGTGCCGGTGGGCAGCAGCTCGCCGGGGCCGCCGATCGCCCAGGTGATGGCCTCCGGCGGGGTGCCGGACAGCACATGGGCACGGGTGGCGACGCGCCAGCCGTCCCAGTCGGTCTCACGTGCCAGGGCAACGCGGGGCATGGCCATGAGGGAACATCAACCGAGACGTGTTTCCAAGTGCGCTGGTGACGGGGGACTGGGCGTGGGTATGCTGCGTGGGAACGAGGCGGGGGAACGCATGCGTATCGAGCCGGAGGTTTTCGCGCGCATTGGCGCCACCGGCACGCCGGTGTTCTCGTGCGATGGCCGCACGCTGTTCCATCTGCGTGGCGTCGGGCTGCCACAGGCCTGGGCGCTGGAGCTGGCCAGCGGCGCGGCGCGACAGGTGTCGTTTCATGATGAGAAGCTGGCGCTGCTGCGGCGCAGTCCGGTGGATGACCGGTTGGTGTACGGCGTCGATCGGGGTGGGGACGAGCGGCAGCAATTGCTGCTGATTAATCCGGATGAGGATCGACCGGCGCCGCTTGCGCTGACCGATGATCCGGCGGTGATCCATGATTGGGGCGCGTTCTCGCCGGACGGGGCGCGTGTGGCGTTCGCGTCCAATGCGCGCGATCCGGCGCATTTCGATGCGTATGTGCAGGACCTGGCGACCGGGGTGCGGGAGCAGGTCTATGAGGGCCGCGGCCTGGTCAGCGTGTCAGGCTTCCGGTCGGATGGCGCGGTGCTGTCGCTGCTGGTGGATCGTGGCTACGGTAACATGTCGTTGCTGTTGCTGCACATGGGGTCGGGGACGGCGCGCGAATTTCCGCAGCCCTGCGGAACCAACTATCAGAGCATGCGCTGGGCGAGTGATTGCCGCACGTTGCTGGCGTTGACCGATCATGGTGGCAGCAACTTCCTGCGGCTGTGCCGGCTGGATCCCGAGAGCGGCGCGGTTGATACGGTGTACGCCGCGGATGGGCGCGACGTGGAGGCGTGGGCGATCTCCAGCGATGCGACGACGCTGGCCACGGTCGAGAATGACCGCGGCTATGCGATTCTGCGTGTCGGACCGATCGAGGGCCGGCGTCCCGTGGTGGAGGGACTGCCGCGCGGGGTGGTCAGCGAGCCAGCCTTCTCACCCGACGGCAGTGCGTTGGCGTTCACCGTGGCGGCGCCGACGGTTCCGGCTGCGATTTGGCTGTGGCGCGATGGCGTGGCGCGGGCGTTGGTGATGCCGGATGTGCCAGCTGACCCAGAAGAGTTCATCGATCTTGAACTGGTGAGCTGGGACAGTTTCGATGGGACGAGGATTCCCGGATGGCTAGCGTTGCCGCCGGGGACGGTGCCGGCGGGCGGGCACAAGGCGGTGATCTGGGTGCATGGCGGCCCGGTGGGGCAGACCAGGCCGAATTTCCGGCCCGATATCCAGATGTTGCTGCACCATGGCTTCGCCATTCTGATGCCGAACGTGCGCGGCAGCTCCGGCTATGGCCGCGCCTATACGGAAAGCGATGATGGGGCAAAGCGGCCGGATTGCGTCGCCGATCTGGCGTACGGGCAGCATTGGCTGGCGGCGCATCCGGCGATCGATGCGAATCGCATCGGCATCATGGGGCAGTCGTACGGCGGCTTCATGGTGAACGCGGCGATCACCGCGTATCCCGACCTCTGGCGGGCGGCGGTGAATTATTACGGCATCGCCGATTTCGTCACGCTGCTGGAAGGCACGGGACCGTGGCGGCGCGATCATCGCGCGGCCGAGTATGGTCATCCGGAGCGGGATGCCGGGCTGTTCGCGTGCATCTCGCCGATTCACCAGGTGGATCGCGTGTCGGTGCCGGTGCTGCTGGCGCATGGCACGCGCGATCCGCGGGTCCCGTATGGCGAAAGCGTGCAGATGATGACCGCGCTTGCCGAACGGCAGAAGAAAGTGGAGTTCCTCAGTTTCGAATACGCTGGTCACGGCTTCATCCGGCCCGCTGATCGCGCGCGTATCTATGCCGCCGTGGCCGGCTTCTTCACCACGCATCTCGCCTGACGGAGGGTTCCATGTATCTCGCCCCGCGTAGCCATCGTCCGTTGATCATGGGACGCAACGGCGCCGTTGGCGCCAATCATCCGCTGGCGACGCAGGCCGGGCTGGACACGTTGCGGGCGGGTGGCAACGTGGTGGACGCCGCGGTGGCGATCTCACTGACGCTCGGCGTGGTCGAGCCAGGCATGTCGGGGCTGGGCGGCGATGGGTTCTATCAAGTGTACACAGCAGCCGATGGCGTCTCGCGCTGCTGGAACGCCACCGGTGCAGCGCCACTGGCGGCGACACCGGAACGATTCCGCGCACACGGGATCGCGGTGCGCGGGCCGTTGAGTGTGTCGACACCGGGCCTGCTGGCAGGGCTGGGTGCGATGCATGCCGCCCATGGATCGATCGACTGGGCGAAATTGTGCGAGCCCGCGATCCGACATGCGCGTGAGGGGTTCGCGGTCACGCATCACTACCGCCATTTCGCCAACGATGTCCGCTCGTTCCTGGCCTCGGATCGGCGCAGCAAGGCGGTGTTCCTGGATGGATTGGCGGTCGGCGCGCCGGCGCTGGGATCGATGATTGTGCAGCCAGATCTCGCCCGCACGTTGGAGGAAATCGCGGCAGAGGGTGCCGACACCTTCTATTGCGGCAAGCTGGCGGCGCGACTGGTCGGCGCCATGCGCGGGGCGGGCGTGCTGCTCGACGCCCGTGATCTGGAGGCCTGCCGGCCGCAGGAGCAGGCGCCGATCAGCATCGGCTATCGTGGCTTCCGCGTGACGCAGACGCCGCCCAACTCGACCGGCTTTACGATGTTGCAGATGCTGAAGATCGCCGAACGGTTCGATCTGGCGGCGCTCGATCCAGTGCAGCGCGTCCATGTGCTGGTGGAGGCGAAGAAACGCGCGTTCCTCGATCGCGAGCGCTTCGGTACCGATCCGCGCTTCGGTGAGGTGCCTCTGGAGCGGCTGCTGTCGGATGCCTATGCCGATGAATGTGCCGCGGCGATTGATTTGCACCGTGCCGCCGATCTGGCGCTGGCGGAGCCCGAGGCGGCGGCGGGCGATACGACGTATTTCGCGGTGGTGGACGGCGCGGGCAACGCGGTGTCCGGCATCCAGAGTATCAATTCCGCGTTCGGATCGGGTGTGACCGCGGGCGACACCGGTGTGCTGCTGAATAACCGCATGGCGTATTGGCATCTGGGGCCGGGCCACGCCAACCGGCTGCAGCCTGGCAAGCGTGTGCGCCACACGATGAACGCGCCGATGGTGTTCAAGGACGAGACACTGTGGGCGGTCGAGGGCACACCCGGGGCCGACAACCAGGTGCAGGTCAACCTGCAGGTGCTGACAGCGATGATGGATCTGGGTGCCGATCCACAATGTGCGTTGGAGTCGCCACGCTGGACCTCGAGCCAGCCCGGGCAAGGGGCGAACTGGCCGCACGACGGCGATGGGAGGCTGACGACCGAGCCCGGTTTCGGCGCGGATGTGCTGGATGGGTTGGAACGGCTCGGGCACCGGCTCAACCGCGTTGGACCACTCGAAGCGCCGTGCAGCGTGCAGGTGATCCGTGTGCTGGAGAATGGCGTGCGCATGGCGGGGTCCGACCCACGACGCGACGGCTGGGCGGGGGCGTATTGAGCGCGAACCAACCGATCGCGCTGCGCCGGCCCACGTTCGATATCTGGTCGTCGGCGTGGACACTGCTGGTACTGACTAATCTGTTCTGGGCCGGCAACATCGTGCTGGGGCGTGGGGTGGCCGGGCTGGTGCCGCCGATCGCACTCTCCTACGTGCGTTGGACCGGGGCTTTCCTGATCGGGCTGGCGTTCGCCTGGCGGCAGTTGCAACGCGACCTGCCGGTGCTGATGCGACATTGGCCGCTGATGTTGCTGCTGTCGGCGACCGGCGTCGCCAGCTACAACACTATGTCCTATATCGGCCTGACCGAGACCACCGCATTGAACGTGCTGCTGTTGCAGTCGGCGATGCCGCTGGTGATCCTGGTCTGGGCGTTCGTATTGTTCCGGGATCGACCCAGTGTGCTGCAGACCATCGGCGTCGCGGTATCGCTGCTGGGCGTCGTGACCATCGCAGGGCAAGGATCGATCGAGGTGCTGCGGCATTTGTCGATCAACCATGGCGATCTCTGGGTACTGGGAGCGATCGCGATCAATGGCAGCTATGCCGCGATGCTGCGGCTGCGACCTCGGGTGCATCCGCTGAGTTTCCTGGTCGCCGCGATGGGCATCGGCTCCTGCATGAACCTGCCGTTCTTCCTGTGGGAGGAAGTGACGGTGGCGCACATCCCCTTCGACTGGCACGCGATCGCGGCGCTGGGCTACATCGCAGTGTTTCCGTCCTTCATCGCCTATCTGTTCTTCAATCGTGGGATCGAGTTGATTGGCGCGGGGCGGGCAGGGCAGTCGATGCATCTGATGCCGGTGTTTGGCGCTGTCCTCGCTGTGCTGTTCCTCGGTGAGCAGTTCCATGTCTATCACGCCGTTGGGATTGCCCTGATTGCGAGCGGCATCGTGCTGGCCTCGCTGCGCGGCCCGCGCCGGGCCGCCGTGTCCTAGTCGGGCCCGACATACGGTGCACAATTCCTCATCAAACACTGTCAGACTGTTGATGAATGCCGGCGCACCCCCCGGCAAAGGCACCAAATTGCGCACTTGACCCGCCTGGACGCAGCATTGACGATCAATCCTCAGGTGGCGTTCGCGGCACGTACGTCACGACAATAATGACCGGGTTGACCGATGCAGTGACGTGATCTTCACGCCATGGGCGGAGGTTGGCCCGCGCCACCGCGCCAGACTCAGACGGCCTGATACCGGATGACCGACATTGGTGATCCACGCGCGCCGCTGCATGATCGTAGCGCGCTCCTCAGCGGGGACGTGGTCCTGTCTACCCTGTCATCCTCACGACGCGAGGTCTGGCTCGCGGCCGCGGCCGCCGTGGGGTGTTTGCTGATCTTCGTGGCGGCTGCTCCCTTCGCGACGCTGAAATTGCCCGAGATCCCCGGCTTCATCGCCGTGTACCAATCGCTGTTGGTCACCAGCGACGTCATCACCGCGGTGTTGCTGTTTGGCCAGTTCGCCATGATGCGCGCGACGGCCCTGCTGGTGCTCGGTTCGGGTTATCTGTTCGCGGCATTGATGGCCGCAATCCACATGCTGACCTTCCCGGACCTGTTCGCGCCTGCCGGGTTGCTGGGTGCCAGCCTGCAGAGCACGGCCTGGCTCTACATGTTCTGGCATGCGGGGTTTCCGATCGCGGTGGGGTTCTACCCCCTGCTCAAGCGGCCGCCAGCCCGACCGGGCGTGGACGAAGACGCGAGGGGTGTGCCGATTATCATTGCGCTTTTGGTCGTGCTGGGACTGGTCGCCGGTCTGGCAGCGCTGGCGATTCCCTTCAGCGACGTGCTGCCCGCGATCATACAGGGCAATCGCTACACGCCGGATATGCAGGGCGTCGTCGTCTCGACCTGGGCGCTGAGCCTGCTTTTGTGCTGGTCATGTTGCTGGTGGAGACACTGTCGATCTGTGCACGCCTGATCTCGACGAATGCATTCCTGCGCGAGCTGGCCAATCGTGACGGCCTGACCGGGATTTTCAACCGGCGTGCGTTGAACGATCGGTTGGCGGCTGAGCTGTCACGCGTGCAACGGATCGATCAGCCGGTGTCGTTCGCGGCACCGCATCCCTGACTGACCCATTGAACAGCCGGAACGGGTGAAAGCGGACCTCACGATCGGTGCGAAATCCCCCTTTAAGCTTATCTCCGCCAAATCTCGGGCCACGCGGTGTAAGTCAACTAATTCACCTTCACGCCGTTGACCGCAAAGGGGCCGGGGTTCAGCGCGACACCCGAAACCTTGCCAGCCTGGTCGTCGAGGAAGGAAAGGCGCGTGCGCTCTTGGCTATCGACAGCGAACTCTGTGCGCGACAGCGGCTTGAGCGCCATGGATTGGCCCTTCTCGATCTCGAGTACAGGCCAGCTTCCGGTCGCCTGTGCGACGAGATTGCCGTCCTCGAGACGGATTGTGAGCTCGGCTCCCGGTGAGATGACCGCCCCTCGCCGGACCGTGATGGTCAGCGGCGCCGCGCTGCCGGCGCGCGTGAGCGTGAGCGTCGTCGTCGTCTCGGCCTTACCGCGCAGTCTGGCGATGATTTCAACCTGCGAGAGTGCATCGATCGAGACGCCGTCGACAGTGGTGAGGAGATCGCCCTTCATCACGCCGGCCTTCTCGGCTGGCCCGCCTGGGACAGGATCGAGGGTGACCCGGCCTTGTGCCTTCGCGAGGTTGAGACCCGTCCCGCCGAATATGCTGCGCGCCGCGGATTGCCGGTCGCTCGCGCTGAGCGAAGCGCCGAAATAATATCGCCCCACATAGGGCGATAGCGCGCTCGCGCCGAGTTCGAGCGCCCGCGGCTCGGGCTCTTTGGGCGCTGCCCCCGAGAGATCGAACGCCGCATAGGTGAGCTCGCGGATGGCGTCGAAATAGCGCTGATTGTCTTGGCGCGGGACCTGGATCATCTGCACCGCAACCAGCTGCGCCGAGGGATCGATCCAGAAATAGGTGCCCCAGGCGCCGCTCCAGGCGAAGCTGCCGACGGACCCCGGCACCCAACTTGATTCAGGATCGGTCCTTATCGCGAAGCCGAGCCCCCAGCTTGTGCCGTGCTCCGGACCCATCACGTAAATACCACTTCCGGCGAACCTCACGCTCTCCGGCAGGGAGCTCTTCGTCATCTGCGCGATGGTCGAAGGCGCCAGGATGCGGACACCGTCGAGCTCGCCGCCATTGAGCAGCATCTGGCAGAAGCGCAGATAATCCGGCGCGGTCGACACGAGGCCGCCTGCGCCCGAGATATATTTCGTCGGCTTTGTGACGTCGTAGAGCCCGCCACGGCCCTCGGGCGCCGGATCGACAAGGCGCGAGAGCCTGGCGTCCGACACATAGAAGCCGGTATCGACCATGCCGAGAGGCTTGAAGATGTGGCTCTCAAGGAACTGGTCCAGCGGTTCGCCCGACGCCACCTCGACGACGCGCCCGAGCGTGTCGAGGCTCCAATCGCTATATTCCCAGACCTCTCCGGGCTGATTGGCGAGCGGCCGCGTCGCGACAGTCGCGATGAATTCCGCGAGGCTCTGATCGCGCCTCCCCCTGATCCCGCGGTTGAAGCTTTGCACCGAGCTACCATCCTTCAAAGGATCGGCGAAACCCGCGGTCATGCGGACGAGGTCGAGCACCGTCATCGGCCGCTTTTGCGGCTCGAAGGCGAGGTCCTTCTTGCCGGAAGGATCAGTCGTCTCGACGCCGACCTCCGTGTTCTGGAACTCGGGCAAGTAGCGGCTGACGGGCGCCTCAAGATCGAGCTTGCCCTCTTCGACCAGCATCATAGCGGCGACGCTGGTGATAGGCTTCGACATCGAGGCGAGCCAGAAGGTCGCATCCGGCTTCATTGGAATGGTCTTGGCGCGATCCTGGAAGCCGATCGCCTGAAGATAGGCCAGCTTACCGTTGCGCGCGATCGCGACAACGGCGCCGGGCAATGCGCCGGCATCGATCTGCGCCTGGTACCAGGGCGCAATCCGCGCGAGCCGCCTCGCGGAAAAGCCAAGACTGCCAGGGCCGCTCTCTGCCGCAACGTCAGGGGCCTTCGTTTGAGCGAAAGCGTGCGACGAGAGGACGAAGAGGAGGGGCAGCGCGAGGATGGTGCGCGCAAATCGCATGGCCATGCTTCCTTGTGCGAGGCAAGGTTGAAGGTGGCCGGCTTTAGGATAGCGCGAGGATGGCCGGCGCACAAGCCTTTGGGCCGGGATTCACTGGATAATAAGCGGCCTCTCGGCACATCGACGAGCGCGATCTTGCCGCATTTTGCTCTCTCCGTGAAGGTTGAAGCTGCAGGGACGGTGGCGCAAGCTGGGCGCCGCGGGTGCTGAGGCTTCAATCCGCAATGGGTTGAAAACCGACCAGCAGATTGTGACCATCCAACTATTTGATCGAGCTCGGTTGAGCACCGAGCCCGTCTCATCCGTACTGTCGTGCCGCGGATATTCAACCGATGTGCCGCCGACATAATCCTTGCCGCTCCAACAACGTGGAGCACGACAATCATGACCGATGATCGGGAGACCTGCGTCGATCTCTATCTGGGCTCGTTCGCGCAAAGCTTTGCTGCCGCTGACTATACGCTTGGGACGATCAGGACCTACCGTCATCTCGCGCGGAGGCTGGGGCGGCTGATGGAGGCCGCCGGGATCACGCCCTCAGCATTGACCCCGGACCTCGCGGATCAACTGGCGCGAACGGTGGTAAGAGGACCGGGCAGCAAAATCCGCTTCCACAATCTCGCCCGGCGGTTCGCCGAGCATCTGATCGATATCGGCGTGGCGAAGCCGGTGCCGTTGACCGACGAGCAGATCGCGAGAGCGGCATTGTTAGCGGACTATGAAGCCTATCTCGTCAAGCAGCGGGGCTTGAGCACGCGCTCCATTTATCACGTGCTGCGCTTCGCCGACCGGTTCCTCGATCATCGCTTTGGAAACGCAATGATCGACCTGACGCGTCTGCGCCCCGCCGACACCATAGGCTTTGTTCAGCATCTGCTGGTGGGCAAGCACCCGTACCGCGACAAGACGGCCACGACCCATCTGCGGACCTTCTGCCAGTATCTGTTCGGACGCGGGGCAACGGCGACCAACCTCGCGCTGAGCATCCCCAAGGCGGCTAAGCGCTGGGACACGCGACTGCCCCGGCACCTGTCGCCCGATGGGGTCGAGGCCGTTCTCGGCTCGGTGCGTGACAACCCCCGGCACGGCGCGCGCGATTATGCGATGCTGCTGTTCATGGCGCGGCTCGGGCTGCGCGCGGCCGAGGTCATCGCGATCCGGCTTGACGATATCGACTGGCGCGCAGGCGAACTGCTGGTGCGCGGCAAGGGCAAGCTGCACGACCGGTTACCCATAACGGCCGAGGTCGGCGACGCCCTGAGCCGGTATCTTCGCGAGGAGCGCGGCGAGACGAATTGTCGAACGGTGTTCGTTACGCACCGGGCACCGCATCGTGCGTTCAAGGACGGCCAGATCGTCAACGCCATCCTCAAGGACGCTTTGGCCGCGACCGGCCAGAAGCCGGTCACGCCGTATGTCGGGTCGCACCTCCTGCGTCATAGCCTTGCGACCCGGCTGGTGAACGCCGGCGCGTCGCTCGACGAGGTAGGCGATGTGCTGCGGCACCGCTCGCGAACTTCGACCATGGTGTATGCCCGGCTCGATATCGACGGGTTGCGATCCATCGCGCTGCCCTGGCCGGCAGTGGGGGGCGTACAATGAGCATCGCCCCCCAGCTCGACCGCTATCTGAGCGTCAGACGCAGCCTTGGTTACGATCTGCGTACCGAGGAACGGCGGCTCTGCCGCTTCGCCCGGTTCGCCGATCAGGAGGGTGCGCCGCACATCGACACGGCGCTGTTCCTGCGCTGGGATGCGAGCCTGCCCGCTGTCACCACATCGACGCGAGCGGCCAGGCTCAGCGCGGTGAGGCTGTTCGCGCAATGGCTGAGCAGCTTCGATCCCGCCCACGAAGTACCGCCGCGCGGGCTGCTCCCCGATCGTTCGCAACGACCTCGCCCGCATATCTACAGCGAGGCCGAGATCACATCGATCATCGTGGCGGCCAAGGCGCTGCCGTCGATCTACGGCTTGCGCGGGCTGACCTGCTCGACACTGTTTGGGCTCATCGCGGTCAACGGCTTGCGGATCAGCGAGGCGCTTGCGCTCGACCGTGGCGACCTCGACGTCGAGAACGGCGTGCTGCGCGTCCGGCGGGGGAAGCTCGGCAAGGAACGGCTGCTTCCGCTCGACCCAACGGTGGTGGCGCAGCTCGTCGGCTATGTCGCCGAGCGCGACCGGTTGCTCGGGAGTGTCCCCGATGCGTTCTTCGTCATCTGCAAGGGAACAAGGCTGACCGACTGCAGCGCGCGGTCTAACTTCGCGCAGTCCTGCCAGCGGATTGGCTTGCGCGCGCCTCAGCATTACTGCCGGCATGGTCGGGGACCGCGCATCCACGATCTTCGCCACACCTTCGCGGCGCGAACGATGATCAACTGGTACCGGACCGGCAAGGACCCGGGGCGCGAGATGATCCGGCTGACGACCTGGCTGGGCCATGCCGACCCCGACAATACGTTCTGGTATCTGGAAGCGGTGCCCGAGCTGCTCAATCTGGCGATGGCGCGGGCAACCTCCGATGGCACGGAGGTCGCCCAATGACCGCCATCACCTTGCCCGCGCTGGTCCAACACTTCTTCACCGACAGGCTGTGCATCCAGATGGAGGTTAGCCGCCATACGGTCGCAGGCTATCGCGACACGTTCCGCCTGCTCTTGCGGTTCGCGGGCGCTCGGCACGGCAAACCGCCAGTCAAGCTCACGATCGAAGACATTGACGCCGATCTGGTGGCCGACTTCCTGGTTCATGGCGAGACCGCGCGCGGCAACAGTGCGCGCAGCCGCAACACACGGCTTGCCGCGATCCGCTCGTTCTTCCGCTACGTGGCGATGACCGATCCAACCCGGCTGCTCCACTGTCAGCGCATCCTGGCGATGCCCAACAAGCGCTACGTGAAGCGCGCGGTGACGTTCCTCGACGCCGAAGAGATCGCGGCGTTGCTGGCGGCGCCGGATCGCACGACATGGACAGGACGGCGTGATCACGCGCTGCTCCTGCTCGCCATCCAGACCGGCTTGCGGGCATCCGAGTTGGTGAACCTGCGGTGCAACGACGTGGTGCTCGGTAGCGGCGCGCATATCCGCTGCATGGGCAAGGCCGGAAGGAACGCGGCACGCCGCTCCGCCGCGACACGGCGAAGCTGCTCGCGGCATGGATCGGCGACCGTTCGGACGCCAGCAGGCCACTGTTCCCGTCGATCCGGGGCGAGCACCTGAGCCGCGATGCGCTCGAACATCTGGTGCGCAAGCACTGCCTGACAGCGTCGCGCACCTGCCCAAGTCTCGCTGCGAAACGGGTCACGCCGCATACGCTTCGCCACAGCACCGCGATGGACCTGC
>Ga0210386_10002250_pt1 | contig 16765 bp, 18 predicted proteins | sample IncBWH32OmetaG_FD_160091 | JGI IMG/M metagenome (GOLD analysis project Ga0210386, IMG submission 160091) | Forest soil microbial communities from Barre Woods Harvard Forest LTER site, Petersham, Massachusetts, United States - Inc-BW-H-32-O ... | reverse complement strand
TGTCAATGTGCCGCCCCATACGGAGGTCGCCGACGCGCCGGCGTCGCTGGCGTTGATCTGCACGCTGGTCGCCGACGGCACGCTGTTCACATCGCTGCTGTTCGGGACTTTCTATCTCTGGATATCCGCACCCAACTGGACGACGGCGATCACACCCGAACCGAGCCGCTTGCTCGCTTTCGGCGCGGTCGCGGCTCTCGCCGTCGCCGCAGCGGCGGCGCGCGGATCGCTGCGAACTGCCACGGCCGGTGGCAAAGCCAGCGGCTGGATAGGTCTTGCCGTGATAGCGCTTCTCGTGGCCATCGCCGCGGCCGTTGGACAAACCGCCGGTGTTGTGCCCCGTCCGCGCGAGCATGCGCTCGGCGCAACTGCGGCGGCCCTGCTCGGCTATGTCGCTCTGCACGCCGCCATCGGCGTACTCTTTCTCATCAGCAACATCCTGCGTGAGAGGGCCGGCTTCATTTCACCGCGGCGGGTGTTGGATCTGCGGCTCACGCGATCATGGCTAGACTACACGTTGGCCACCGGGGTCATCGCAATGGGCCTCTTTCTCTCACTGCCCGCGCTTGTGACGGTGCTTGGGGTTCGACCATGAGCGAGCGTCCTGTACCACCAAGGCATTTTGTGTGGCTGGCGGCGGGCTTCACTGTCTGGTGCAGCGCGCTGGTTACTCTCTACGCGATCCACGGTATCGGCTGCGCATTTGCCTGGTCGGCCGGCTCGCTACGGCTATGGCTTGTCGTGAGTCTCCTCGCGCATCTGGTGGTGCTGGGCTGGATGTGGTACGGTATCTCGCGCGTTGCTCCTGACTCCGGTTTCGGTCCGACCGGCGTGTTTTTGTATTGGGCCGTTACGGGGACATTTATCACCGCCCTCGTCGCGACCGCCATTACCTTCGGTCCACCGCTGCTGCTCACCACGTGCATTTGATCGGCATGGACTAGCCTTGAAACGCTTCCCGCCGATGCGCGGGGGATGTCTTTGTGTTCATTGTTTCGCCGTCGTGTGGCCGCAAGCCCAGATTGGCAACGGTTCGTAAAGTGTTTTGTCGTGACTAGATGTTAGAATCTGTGCAGAGCAGGGAGTGGTGAATGCCGACTGTAATTAAGATTGAAGGTGACGCGCCATATTTACTCCCGCATGTGGATCATATCTCCGCAATAGCCCACGGTGAAAACGTGGATTTGACAATGTACGTGGCGTTACCGGGCCATTCGGAACTGGAACCGGTTTATGTGCAGCTGAGCGTCCCCGCCGCAGACGATCTGTTAGGCCAGTTATCTCGGGCCGTAGCCGAGGCGACGAAGCGTCGTTCAGGACCTTAGCGGGGCGGCGCCCCATATCCGCCCATCCTTCGCGTAGACGACAATTTTGAAACAAAGGCCGAGTGTGTGGACGCCGCATGCCGATTGGCTTCGACAGATTCGAGCCAACTCCTTGGCAAGCAACACATTGATCTTAGGAATGTTGCGCCATCTGCTCCGGCCTACCCTCTGCGAGGATGATCTGCCCACAATCCAGCCTTGCTCAGTTGATCGAGCGCTTACAAAAGGAACTCAAAGGCGCGCCCAACAATAGAGGCTGCTACGATGATTGATCTGAAACAAAAATACAGTGCAACAACGGTCGCGGTCATGCGGCAGGCGTTGAACGAGGTCGCCACGGATCGTCGCTTCTTAGTCCGAAAGTCTGATCACCGCTCTTGCAACGGCGGAGCATAGACGGTCGCAGATCGGGCGATTTTCGTGTCGCGGCCGTACAACTCGAAACTTGCCGTTGATTCAAATCAACGCAAAGTATTCGAAGGCATCCTCCACCTGTGGCGCTTTGGAGGGCAGATCAGGATTGCAACGAGAATAAGAACCCAATGAGGAATCGCTTCATCGCTACGGTTGTCTGTTCCGCCCTCAGTTTGTTTGGTGAGCTCGTGCGAAAGATGGTGCTGCAATGACAGAAGAATCCGCCGGACGATTTGAAAGCCGACGAGAGCCGGTTCTCATTGATCTCGCCTTGCAAGGTGGAGGCTCTCACGGCGCCTTCACGTGGGGCGTGCTGGATCGACTTCTCGAAGAATCCTGGCTAACGGTCGAGGCCATTTCGGGTACGTCGGCTGGCGCCATGAACGCCGCTGTCATGGTCAGCGGCTATATGCAGAGTGGCGCAGAGGGCGCACGAAAAGCTTTGGACGCTTACTGGGAGCAGGTTGCCGCGTCCGCACGCTTCAGTCCGATCCAGAGATCGATGCTTGACCGGCTGATGAATCGATGGTCGCTGGACACGTCTCCCGGTTACCTGATCATGGATCTCATGAGCCGGGTCGTCTCGCCGTACGATCTCAATCCGTTCGGTCATAATCCAATTCGTTCGATCCTCGAGCAGAGCATCGACTTCGCCCATCTTGGTGAAGCACCGATCAAACTGTTCATTACCGCAACCAATGTTCATACCGGACGCGGCAGGATCTTCCGCAATAGGGAGATCACCCCTGAGGTCTTACTTGCTTCTGCCTGCCTGCCGACGATGTTTCAGGCGATCGAGATCGATGGCGAACCTTATTGGGACGGCGGCTATGCGGGTAATCCGACCATTTCGCCGCTCGTGCGCGAAAGCAACGCGTTTGACGTGATTCTGGTTCAGATCAATCCGCGCGAACGCCGTGAGACGCCGCGAACCGCGAGTGAAATCCTGGATCGCCTCAATGAAATCTCCTTCAATTCGCCGCTGATGAAGGAACTGCGGATGATCGCGCTGCTGCGTCAGGCGGCCGATCCAGGTACTGGCGAGGGACGCCGTTGGGCCGGAATGCTAACCCATCGCATCGTTACGGATAAACTTGCCGAGTTCGGTGCTTCCTCGAAGCTCAATGCCGAGGGTCCCTTCCTTAACCTGCTCAAGGAGGAAGGAAGGAAGTCTGCGGACGAATTCCTCAGGTTGCACGGTGAGGAAATCGGAAAACGCTCGACTGCCGATCTCGATGTCCTTCTTTCGGAGTGCTGACGACGGGTCTTGGCACTCTGACCGGCCTGCTTGGCATTCTGATTGGGCTGGGCCTCCTCATATGGTTGGCTTTCAGGGGCTGGAGCGTGCTTTTGCTCGCTCCGATCGCCGCGGTTGTCGCGGCTTTCTTCTCCCGTGAGCCATTGTTGGCCCACTGGACACAGACATTCATGCAAAGCGCTCGGGATTTCTCGCGCAGTTCTTCCCGATTTTCCTGCTTGGCGCGCTGTTCGGCAAACTGATGGAGGATACTGGCTCGGTTTCGGCGATCGCTGACTATATGACGGAAAAGCTGGGAACGAAGCGCGCACTCGTCGTGGTCATTGTGCTCGGCTCGCTCGTCGGTTCGTTCTGATCTTCGCCACCCGTGATCGCCAATATGAGGCTCCGATGCTGATCTCATCCCGCACCCGTTGCTCAGGTTGGCATCTGCCCAGCCGGCCAGTTCTGGCACTCGCTGCGCTGACGTTCGTCCTGGTCCTCGCTGGCTGCAAGCGCGAGGTCGCCCAAGAAGCTCCGCCCCCACGTCCCGTCCGTTCGATCGTCGTCGAAAGGGGCGGGTTGGGCCAGTCGATCGTCCTTACGGGACAGATTCAGGCGGAAAAGGAAGTTGCTCTCGCCTTCCGTATTGGCGGCCGCATCATCGAGCGCTCGATCGATACGGGCGACCGCGTCACGCCGGACCAGGTGGTGGCCAAACTCGACCCGCAGAACGAATTGAACTCGCTTCGTTCTGCGCGCGCCGCGCTTGCTGCGCCAAGGCTCGGCTAGAGCAGGATTCCAATCATTTCGATCGCCAGGAGACGCTGCTGAAGCAAGGCTGGACGACACGCGCGAATTTCGATCAGGCCCAGCAGGCGCTGCGCACAGCCCAGGCTTCGGTCGATGACGCCAAGGCCCAGGTCGAAATCGCGGAGGACCGCGTCAGCTATACCCAACTCAAGGCTGGTTTGATCGGCACGATTACCCGCCGCGCGGCGGAATCCGGTGAGGTGGTGCAGGCGGGGCAGACGGTGTTCACGGTCGCTCGCGATTCCGGTTGGGACGCTGTGTTCGACGTCCCGGCTCAAGTGCTGCGCACCGCTCCAGGAGACGCCGATGTAACCATCGCTCTGACTGAAGATCCCAACATCACCGCAAAGGGCCGCGTGCGGCAGGTCGATCCGCAGGCTGATCCAGTCACGCGCACGTTTAAAGTCCGCGTAACGGTCAACGATCCACCTCTGGAAATGCGGCTCGGTGCGACCGTCACGGGCCGGACGGAAGTCGACCATGGCCACGGCGGGCAATACCCACGACACTGCCAATGCGGGTCGATCTCAAGACCCTTTGCGCAAATGGCTTCGCGCGTGCCACTCCAAGGTCCACCATCGAGCACGTGGTAAACTGGCGTGTCATTCCTGACTTCCATTTTTCGAATCTTCAAGGTCGAATCACAGAAGCAAAATCTAACACAGGCATTTTATGTTTCGCCTCGCCGCCGCGCTCACTGTTGATGAGACAAAAAAGGCATTTGCGAAATGGAAGGCCTTTTCCTTGTCGGCGGTCCCCTCAAGCAGCGATTATTCCGAGGTGCCGGCTATCACCCTAGCTCCCGGCATTGACGAGCTCTTGCAGCCTCTGCCTGATCAGTCATTGGCGCGCCTGCATGCCGATGCTAGCGGTGACAGACACCTTCAGGTCGGTCATGCTCACGGGCGCGTAGACCGCCTTGGCAATCCGGCATTGTGCTCGGCTTCGAAAAACGGCAGCGGAATGGGCGAGGTTTCGCCCGGTGCCGTGACAACCTCGTCGTCAACATCTCGACCGATTCAGAATACAATCGAACGAGGCAACCGCGAACGAGGGTGAACGCAAGGTGTGGCAGACGCCAGCGACGTCGAACGCCACCACGAGCTAGGACACCGTTGCTGGGCCAGCTGGCCATGCCGGTGCGATTAAAACTGAGGAGGCTGTCCCGCTCCACCATCAGGAGGACGAACGAACCAGCGGGCACGCACGGCGATGGGAACGTCGAGTATCGCGACGTCGGCAGACCTCACGGTGGCAGCCCGCCGATCTGCAGCGGGCTGCCATGAACCTCAGCCGACGGACAGCCCGCTTGGTACGCCAAGATGTTCGAGGAGCAGGGTCCGGACGACATGAAGTCCGAATTCCCCTCCTGCATCGACGAATGCTTCTACTCCTCGCTCGAGGGCTCCTATTTCGAGCGCGAGCTGACGAAAGCGCGCGACGAAAAGCGCATGCCGGTGCCATACGATCCGACCCGGCCGGTGCATACCTTCTGGGACATCGGCATGGACGATGAGATCCAAGGCGACGGCGTGCGCCGCCGCCTGATCGATTTCTATCAGAACACCGGCGAGGGCCTGTCGTATTATGTGCAGGTGATCCGCGAGAAGCATGACCAGCATGCGGGAGGTGAATTTCCTCGAAAAGCTGTCAATCTCAATTGACAACAAATCTAGAAGATGCGCCCGTCGAAGGCCCGAAAAGGTTAGTAACCCTCGTTGTCACCGGTGAACCCGCTGGGCTGCGGCCCGCGGATTTATATGTCCGTTCACGGGGGCAAAGCAGACCTCGCGGTCGGGCGACCCGACTTCTGAGTTTGACCGATGCTGTCGAAAAAGTCTTTTAGGGGTACCAAACGAATTTTTTTAAAGCCGCTGATGCGTTTCGTGCGCCGCGACGTGAGGGACCACGTCGTGTCTTAGGAAAACGACCACGGACCTTCGTATCAGCCCTACAGAGCATAGCAGCGGCGGAGTAGTTCAAAACTCACCATTTGCGAGATTTTCAGCGTCCTTCGATTTTCGACTTTTTCGACAGCATCGACCCATCTCGGACAAGATACCTATTCTGCTGTGCTGCGAAAGCGGAGTCCTCGATCCGCGATGTGCTAGAGTGTAGTCCTCGGCGCGGGAAGGCAGCCTATGAAGCGGCGCGAGTTTATCAGGTTGGTCGTCGGCGCGGGGGTAGCATGGCCGCTCGCAGTGTGGCCGCAGGAAGCGGGGCGGACCTATCGCCTCGGAGTCTTGACCTTCAGCCCACGCAATGCGCGGTATATGCTCGCGATGTTCGATGAGCTTCGGCGACAAGGCTTCATTGAAGGGCAAAACCTCACCGTCGATTGGCGTGAATGCGGACAGCAAATTGATCTGATTTCAGGATTCGCGGAGGATCTCGTCAAAGGCCATGTCGATGTCATTTATGCCGCCGGGAATCCCACAATTCGCGCGGCACAGCAGGCGACGGCAACGATTCCGATCCTCGGGATTACCGACGACATGGTCGCCTCGGGACTAGTGAACTCGCTGGCCCGGCCCAGTGGCAATACAACAGGTATTAGCATTTTCGCGCCAGAGCTTAACGGTAAGCGGCAGGAGATTTTGATCGAGGCAGTGCCCGGACTTCGCCGCATGGGAGCCCTTGCCGATCCCAACAACACAACCGATGCGGAGCTTCAGGCACTGCAAGAGGCGGCGCGCGCACGCAATGTCGAGCTTTCAATTCATCGGATCGCTAAACCCGAGGAGATCGCAGCAGCTATCGACGCGGCGAAGGCGTCAGGCGCTGAAGCACTAAACGTTTTGGCGTCACCTCTCCTCCTCGTAAATCGCCAGATCATTATGCAGCGCGTCGCAGCGCTGCGCCTGCCGACCATTTATGAATTTCCGGAAACGGGAGGCTTTATCGGTTACGGCCCAAGTTTCGTCCAAATCTATCGAGAGCTATTGGCTCCGCAGCTGGTCAAGCTCTTGCGCGGCGCCAAGCCTGCCGATTTGCCGGTCATGCAACCAACTAAGTTTAAGCTGGTGATCAACCTCAAGATCGCGAAAGCGCTCGGCCTCGAAGTGCCGTTGCATATTCAACAGCTCGCCGACGAGGTGATCGAATGAAGCCGCGACTTCCGAGGTTGGCACCAAGCCGACATGGCACGATGTCCGACTTGAGTCCGTTATGCGCTCCAAACCGGACATCGATTAGCCGCGGCCACACAGCGGTGCTGCAAGAACGACCTAGCACCGATACCTCGAACGGCGAGATGACGGACCGCTAGGCTACGCCCAAGCGACCCGCTGGAGCGATAGATTGCGCGATGAAGCGGACAATCGAGCAAATCACAGGCGTACATTGACGAACGCGAGGTACGGCAGCGCTAGAGTTGCGGTGCGCCGATGAAGAGCCAGACACCGTTTGCTGCGCCATGCGTGGGCGCTGATGCGATCAATACTGAAGAGGCTGCCCACCTACCACCGTGACCGTTGAACGAACCAGCGGGCACGCCCGGCAATCGGAACCTCAAGTATCGCGACGGCGACGAACCGCACGGTGGCGGAGGCGACGACCAGCGACGGGATGGTCTTGCTGGCGATGGCGGCCGAACCTCGGCCGCTCGGCAAGACAAGATGACGACCGCATTTCCGCGCGACGGGGAGGCCACTGATGCCGCCCATCATGTCCGCTTGCGGGCGCATAGCGGACCTAACTCAGACATTCCGTGATATCCGCTTAGTGCCAAATCCCGACTCATGCAGTGCAACAAAGAGCCGCCTCATTCGATCACCTCGTCGGCGCGGGCGAGCAGCGGCTCTGGCACTGTAAGTCCGATTTCTTTCGCGGCTTTGAGATTGAAAACAAGCTCAAACTTAGTTGGCTGATAGTAAGGAATATTGCCGGGGTTTGCGCCGTTGAGAATTTGATCAATGTCACGCGCAGCCCTGCGCATAATTTCCATCAGATCAGTTCCATAGGACATGAGGCCACCAGCCTCAACAAACACCGGATATGCGTAAATGGCTGGTAGGCGATGCTTCGCCGCCAATTCCGCAATGAGGTGTCTCTTAGTGACCAGTTCGGCATTTCCACCCACGAAGAGGGCGTTGGCCCCTGACTGGGAGATCGTGGCAAAGACCTCCCGGTACTCGTCATCGGTACCCTTGTTCATAAAAAATGGACCTACGACCCCGATACCGGCTTTCTCGGTCGTCTTCTGCATTGCGGCTGCTTCAGGATTTTTTTCTATGCCCACGATTGCCAATTTCGATATTGTCGGGACGAGCTCCCTAAAAAGCTGAAGTCGTTTCTCCCAAAGCTCGAGACCTGCATCTACGCTAACACCGGTGATGTTTCCGCCCGGCCGCGCGAGACTCGTCACAAGGCCGGACTTGGAAACCGGATCGGCGGTCAACGCGACAATCGGGATCGTGGAGGTTACCCCCTTGAGAACGTCGGCCATCCCATTAGTGATTACAAAAATAACATCGGGATTGCGAGCTGTGGCTTCGCGCGCGAGTTCAGGATAATGATCAATACGCCCTTCGCCGGAAAACCGTTCGACCACTAAGTTTTTTCCCTCGATGTAGCCGAGCTGGCGAAGTTCGTGAAAGAACTCACGATAATATTTGATGCGGCCGTTTTCGGTCAGATCGGATACCGGATGCGATGGGTGGAGTATCGCGATCCGGTACATCCTGTGCGGCTCCACTGCCCATGCAGCCGTTGATGTTGTCGCGGCCAGCACGCTGACACCACAGGCAAGTCCAATGAACTCCCGTCGCTTCATTCCATACTCATTGCAGCTTGAGGACGACGAGACGCAGGGTACCACGTCTCGATTGTGGCTGCATTCACCACAGGCGCAAATGCTGCGTCAAAATGCGGCGCATCGCGGAAGACGGCTATGGGTCATCAACGGACCTCGGCCCGCCGGTGCAGCATGTCCGTTCTACCCTCAGGAGCAGACATGGTCGGGCCACTTTCCCGCCGCCGTGCGTTGCCCCGCTTGGTGGCCCCGGCGATCTGCAGCGGGCCGCCATGAACCTCAGTCGACGGGCAGCGCGCTTGGTACGCCAAGTTTACGACGAGCACGGCCCCGACGACGATTTGAAGTCGCTATGGATGATGTGGTGATGCTCTAGGCGGTCAAGGCCTCTTGACAGGGTCCGCGCGTCCCGAGTTGCACAGCCGACGATGTTCTGGTGGCCACCACCCCGATGCTCAAGCCCGACAAAACCGCCTCGATATAGGGGGCGGCCAGAATTCCGTGAGAGGCCGTCGAATGCCCCATAATCATTGATCAAAGAAGTACTGGCGGCCTTTTGCGGCGTGCCAGCATAGCAGTCCCATCCGCTTTTGCGCGAGCGGCGGTGCGTGATGAAGCCAATGCGGCCGACCGAAGGATGGCCGCCTCACCGATGCGGTGAGCCCGAGATAGCTACTGTGTGATCCCTGCGGTCCATTTGAACGAGCGGGCCGGGCTGACATAGGGCCTAAAACACCACGTGCTGACAGCGGCGTCGGTGACGGTAGGACGTCGAACGAACCAGCGGGCACGCCCGGCAATCGGAACCTCAACTATCGCGACGGCGACGAGGCCGTGGCGACCTCCCTCATCAAGTTCTCCTGACCGATTTAGAACGCACTCGAACGAGGCGATCGCGAACGAGGGCGAACACGAGATGCGGCGGACCCCAGCAGCATCGAGCTTCACCACGGTCTAGGACACCGTTTGCCGGACCGATTAGCCATGCCGGTGCGATTTAGACTGAGGACGCTGTCGCGGCGTCACCATGCGCGGTTGACCGTGTAGTCGGAAGAATATCCTTGAAATCGTCGTGTCTGCCGATTGCCTCGGGTCGGTAGCGCTGCCGGGCTACGGTCGATGCGGCTTGGAAGCCATTTTCCCCGTCGGCGGTCTCCTCCAGCATTCAATATTCTGAGGAGGCAGCTACCACTGTAGCTCCCGCCCTTCGGCACTCATGCAGGTCCCGCCAGAACAGCAATCAAAAACGGCGGAGGCTGAGTTGGGTGCTGCTCGAGCAGGCATCTCGATTCCCCTGCTCCCTGACATCGCCCGCAAGGGACGCGGTCGCATTGGTGATTTGCACGTCGTCGCGGGAGCTTGCCACGATCGGCCTCAAAGGGCTCCCAAAAAAAGCTAACGCCCCTTCATCTCCCCAAGCAACGGCTTCGCATGGCCCGCGCCGCGATGGGCTCGGCGGCTATCGGACGGTAATTGGCCGGTCTGCAACGCAGATCCCGCGGCTGGGTTGTTTCTCTAGTAGCTCAGCACAGTGATTTTGACTGGTTGGGTCAGGCGGTCAGATTAACTCCGGCAGAGTTTTGGGATCAACGAGGAGTTCGATACTGCGCGCTGTCCTTGGCAACCTTTTGATAAGGCCGGCTGTCTCAAGCGATCGCACCATTTGGTGAACCGAAGGCGGACTGACGCGGAAATATTCCTGCATGTCGACTTCCGCCGGAGGCCTTCGGTGAAGCCTCGTATAGAGGTGGATGAAGGCGAGGTATTGCCCCTGCTTGGGCGTGAAGGTTTTTGCCGAAGGACTCACGCCGGCCATCCGATTCAGTTGTTCGTGCGTGCCTCTCAGGGAGGCAGGCATGAATGTACGCTATCGGGTCGAACTCAGCCAAGTCGAGCGCAGCGATCTCAAGGCGCTGCTCAGCGGCGGCAAGCACGCGTCACGCAAGCTCAAGCGCGCCCAGATTTTGCTAGCTGCCGATGCCGGGGCCGGCGACGAGGAGATCGCCATGAGCGTCGGCGTGAGCGGCTCGACCGTGTACCGGACCAAGCGCCGCTTCGTGGAAGGCAATCTGGAACGGGCGCTGAGCGAGGAGCAGCGCCCCGGGGCGTAACGCAAGCTCACGGGCAAGGAAGAAGCCCTGCTGGTGGCGACTGCCTGTGCGGCCCCTCCAAAGGGCCGTGCCCGCTGGACGCTCGATCTGCTGGCGGGGTCGACATCCATTATCCCGATGCCGAAATCATCCGCGTGGTGCAGGATAACTTATCGACCCACTCCGCCGGCGCCCTGTATCAGACGTTCCCGCCCGCTGAAGCGCGGCGCATCCTGCGGCGGATCGAGTTCCACTACACCCCAAAGCACGCAAGCTGGCTCAACATGGTGGAGATCGAGATCGGCGTCTTGGGGACAATGCCTCGCTCGCAGGATCGACGACCCCGAGCAACTGCGCCGCGAAATCTCCGCCTGGGAACGGCAGAGAAATGCCGCGCGTTCCCGTATCAAATGGATGTTCACAACAGAAAAAGCCCGCGCCAAAATGCGAAGCGCCTATCCAAACGCTTCCAAAGAGTCATAATCCCTGTGCAGAAGTACTAGGTGCGACCCGGATCCGCCTCCCCAGAGCGGCCAGCACGCCGACCGCTGGCGATGTTCGTTTTTTAACCATTATACAAACAGTCGATTTGCCCAGGAGGCGGATTATCATGGCAAAACAGCACCTGCGTCTGGTGACGCCAAGCACCGAAAATCGAACAGTTACACCTCGGCGGAGGCCGAACGCCGATCTCCGGACCCGGGAATATCTCACCGAGGCCGAGGTCGCCCGCCTGCAAAAGGCCGCCGGGTATAACCGTTGGGGCCACCGGGACGCGACCATGATCCTCGTGGCCTATCGTCACGGCCTCCGGGTGTCCGAGCTGGTCGACCTCCGCTGGAACCAAATCGATTTCAATGCCGGCACGCTGGCCGTCCGCCGGGCGAAGCGGGGCACACCGGCTACGCATCCAATCAGGGGTGACGAGCTACGCGCGCTGCGCAGGCTCGCCCGCGAGCAGGATCCCAAGTCGCCCTTCGTGTTCACCTCGGAGCGCGGGGCGCCATTCACGACGGCCGGCTTTGCGCGGATGGTGGAACGTGCTGGCGAGGCGGCTGGCTTCAAGTTCAAGGCGCACCCCCACATGCTACGGCACGCCTGCGGCTTTGCCCTGGCCAACAAGGGGCACGATACCCGGGCGCTGCAGGCCTACCTAGGGCACCGGAACATTCAGCACACGGTGCGCTACACCGAGCTGGCGCCGGATCGGTTCAAGGACTTTTGGCGGTAGCAGCAGTGAGCAATGGATTGACCTGGGCCGAACCAGATTAGAGTGATGGCCGACAGTGAAAACAGCAAAGCAGGCCAGCGGTACGTGGAAGACCGAGCCCATCGGTCGTGGACGATGGCGCAGGTCAAGTCCAAAAATACCACGCCGGAGGTCATAGTCAGAAGAGCAGCACACGCTTTGGGGTTGCGGTTTCGCCTCCACCGCGAAGATTTACCGGGTGAGCCGGACCTCGTCTTTCCGCGTTTGCGGGTAGCGTTGTTCGTCAACGGCTGCTTTTGGCACTCCCATAAGGGATGCAGTCGTGCCCGCGTCCCGCGATCGAATGACGGTTACTGGAAGCTGAAATTGCCGGTAATTGGCCGGTCTGCTGGGCCGCTCCAACAAATCCAGGTGTCAGGGCGAAGGCATCGGACAGTGTCTTGGGTATCGTAGGGTTTCTCGACGTTGTCCAGAACAGGGGCAAAGAGTCGGCGGAAAACCTGCGGGTTGGCTAAGCGGCGGCCCCACCGCTAGCTGTGCTGTCTTTCTCTCCCAAGAGCTTGCCGGTCTTTCGGTTGATAAGGTGTAGCCTCGCGCAGGCCTGGCACTGGACGGCTTCGTACTCGGTTTCCGGCACGTCCTCGTCATCGTCCAGCCAGTGCTGAACCTTGAGGTTGGTTCTCGGACAAGTAAACAGAAAGGCGGCCACAGGGGCATGTCGCCGATTTTCGCTAGAATCGGCTTGATCTAGCGCAAGAGCGCCGAACCTATCCGAGGGGATTATTTGGCGCTTCGGTGTTGTCGGTGACAATAGACGGCGCTTCTTCCATTTTGATGATCCGGTCAAGCTTACTCGCGCCATCGAACATGGCCGACACGATAGCTTCACAATCCTTCTCGGACGGTGGATCCAGGCCGCGCTCAAGGAGCTGACGCCTTAGAATGTGTGCCATCACGGTGAGAGCTGCCATTTATCTGGCCTCCATTTTCCATAGTGCCCCACGCTGGTTTTTGAACGGGAAATTTGACGAATATACACCTTAGGCTTGCAAGACCGGTGTCGTTCGTGTGATGCTGTAGAGGGGCGCCCGGATTTGGCGCATGATAAATCGAGTTTTGATTGCGGCACTGGTCTTTGCCGCTCCGGTCTGCCTGGTCTCAGCGCAGGATACCAAGGTTTCGGTCGACATGATCGGAATAGGGCGTATGAGTTGCGCCCACTGGCGGTCTACGCAAGCGCATCGATTAGAGGGGACCATCTGGATCTACGGTTTCTGGACGGGACTCAATTATGTTGCTGCAGCAAGTGATCAAACACAGGCGAAAACTGACGAGGCGGCGATAGCGGCCCAAGTCGAAAAGACATGCGCTGGGCAAACGTCGCAGCCGTTAGCCAGCGCCGTATGGACCACTTATCTCAAGTCTAAGAGGTAGCATCTCGGCAAGGCGCGAAATCCCATAGAGACGTCACATGGGGAAAAACTGGGTTGAATTCATTCGACGTCTGTTGCTGGTCAGCTTTGCTGTGATCTTGGTGAACATAGCGCAGTTGGCGTGGGGACGCGATCCTGACGGGCGCTACAAGGACTCTCCGTTACGCGACTGGTTTGAGCATCTGGCGAGCCGCAAGGGCCCGTGCTGTTCATTCGCTGACGGTTACGTTGTGCAAGACGCCGACTGGGAGTCTAGCGATGGCCACTATCGTGTGCGCGTGCCAAACGCCGCCAATTCCGACGACGGGATCTGGGTTGATGTACCGGATGAAGCCGTGATCACAGAGCCTAACAGGGCAGGACGCACGATGGTGTGGCCGTCCTACACCCAAAAAGGCGTGTCGATTCGCTGCTTCATGCCCGGAAGCATGACCTAGGTCGTGTTTGGGGATTGCTGACGCGCCCGTTGATTCCAATCGTCACTGGTCTTTTGAACGCTTCTTGATGTCGGATGCCATTTCAAGGCAGGTCACCAGCTCGACGTAGCTCGGCATGCCGGCGCTGGCCGTCTCGCCAATGCAGGCGCGCTTGTCGTCATTGGCGTACTCTCCCCAATGCTCGGTCAGCTCCTTCCGTGCCTGCTCCTCGTCATTCATGCAGGAAGCCAGCGTTTCCCCGACACCCCCGGTGTCGGCAATTTCGGCCTTGCAGCTTTTTTCGACGTCGAATTTCGGCACCACATCCGCGCGCGCGGTCAGCGGTGCGTTTGCGAGTGCGGCGGCAAGGGCCAGAACAAATATCGATGCACGCATTTTCAGCCTCCATGCAATTAGAGATCGGCGCGGCGAGATTGGTATTGATGAAGATCAAGGCTGAAGCGGCGATCCCGGCGGTCGCTGCTGGCGTCGAAAAACCCGACCATGACGTTTACCTGTAGAGGCGACCTTGAACCCTGCCGCGCGCAATTTTCGGTTTGAATGGCTGGTTTTTTCGGTCCCCATTAATTCAGAAACAGAAGCGGCGAAAGGCCACCACGACAATCACAATGCAGGTTGAGTTTGGCTGCTGAAAAGAAACTCTTGAGGCAGGACGCAGTTCGCCTGACGCGGCAATCAGGTAGCCCCCTGCTGATGGCGATTATGCGTTGAGGCACTCAACTAAGACGCTATGCGTCAAATGGCGGGGTGTCACGGGCCGCCTCCAGCTCCCAACTGGCGCAAAGATCTACAAAGCAGCCTAAGCGAGGTCGCAACCTTGCGCGATAAGTTCGGGCGCTTTGGCGTCCGTGACGCCACAGATTTCAGCTTTTGAGGGTGTGCGGACATGCAGATGACTCAAACCGGACATTGCTGGATCTCACGGCCGATAGTGCCAGCTGAATGCGGGATCGTCCCCAGAGCTTCACTGGCCCTCCACCGCGATCATGACGCTGCGCGCCGCTGCATGCCGCTTGGCGATCAGCGGCCGATAGCCGGGATCGTCGTACCAATCCTTGATCGCCTGTTTGCTCGGAAATTCGACAACGACGACGCGGCTCGGCCGTTGGCCTTCGAGCATTTCATGTGTGCCGGCTTTGGTGAGATAACGTCCGCCGTGCCTTTCGATAAATGGCATTGTCTCCTTGAGGTAGTCGGCGAAAGCTGCCTCGTCGTCGATCTCGTGCTGGCCGATGTAAAAGGCCGTCATTTAGCTCTCCTGATAAAGGGTGCTTGCGGGGGTAAAGCGGACCTAGCATTTTGCACCGCATATGTCTGCTTGTCGGTCGTGGAAAGGCTCTACCTTAGACAGGTTTGCTCGATTAGGATCATGCCGCGGTAGGCGAACAGGGGCGCCACCATGGATGTCGTAGGTTGGCTGCGGAAGCTCGGCCTCGAACAGTATGAGGCGGCATTCCGCGAGAATATGGTCGACGACACGGTCCTGCCGAGGTTGACGGCGGAGGACTTGAAGGACCTTGGTGTCGGATTTGTCGGACATCGCCGTAAGCTGCTCGATGCCATAGCCAGTTTGCGCTCTGAAGCGAGCGCACCGACGCCGTCGCTATCCGATGCGCCTCCGGCAATCGACAAAGGCGCCAAGGACACCGCCGAGCGCCGCCAGGTCACAGTGATGTTCTCGGACCTTGTCGGCTCGACGGCGCTCTCCACCCGTCTGGACCCAGAGGACCTGCGCGAGGTCATTTCGGCCTATCAGAGGTGCGTCGCCGAGACCGTGCGCCGCTACGGGGGCTTCGTCGCCAGATATATGGGCGATGGTGTGCTGATTTACTTCGGCTATCCGGCAGCACATGAGGATGACGCCGAGCGTGCAGTTCGGGCCGGTCTCGCGCTGATCAATGCGGTTGCCGCGCTCCCGGCTCCTGAGCGCCTACAAGTGCGGATAGGGGCCGCCACCGGGATGGTGGTGGTCGGGGATCTTGTAGGGTCCGGCGAAGCCCAGGAGCACAATATTGTTGGCGAGACGCCGAACCTCGCGGCACGCCTTCAGGCCATCGCCGAGCCGAACACGGTCGTCATTGCTGAGGCCACGCGCAGGCTCCTCGGCAATCTCTTCGAGCTGCGTTACCTCGGGCCAAAGGAACTCAAGGGGATCCTCCGGCCGGTGAAGGCTTTCGCAATGCTGCGGGCAAGTTCTGTCGAGAGCCGCTTCGAGGCGATGCATCCGGGCGCTTTGACTGCACTCGTCGGACGAGAAGAAGAGCTTGAGCTGCTCTTGCGGAGCTGGGCGAGAGCCAAAACCGGCGAAGGTCAGGCAGTGCTGCTATCCGGTGAGGCCGGCATAGGCAAATCCAGGCTCTCTGCTGAGCTCATGGAGGACATCGCGGCCGAACCTCACACGCGGTTGCGTTATTTCTGCTCGCCACAGCACACGGGCAGCGCCTTTCATCCGATCATCGGGCAGTTCGAACGTGCCGCCGGATTTGCGCACGGCGACGCAGCGCAAGCAAAGCTCGACAAGCTTGATGCGCTGCTGGCGCAGACCTCGACGTCCAGACAGGACGCGGCGCTGTTGGCCGATATGTTGTCGCTTCCTAACGACGGACGCTACCCCGCTCTGGAGCTTGTTCCCGAACAGCGCCGGCAGAAAACGCTTGCAGCACTCGGCGTACAATTGGAAACCCTGGCGCGCTCCAGCCCCGTGTTAATGATCTTCGAGGATGCGCAGTGGGGCGACCCGACGAGCCTGGAAGCGTTCGGTCGCATAGTGGACCGGATCGCGTCCCTTCGCGCGCTATTGATCGTGACGTTTCGGCCGGATTTCGAGGCGAACTGGATCGGACAACCGCACGTAACAGCTCTTGCCCTCAATCGGCTCGGACATCGCGACGTCGGCACCATGATCGACCACGTCATCGGAAACAAGCCGCTGCCTGCGAACATCAGCCAGGACATTATCGAGCGCACCGACGGCATTCCCCTGTTCGTGGAGGAGATGACGAAGGCGGTGCTGGAGGCGGAGAGCGAGGGCGCGGCCCGGCGCACGGTTGCGG